>Ga0316605_10001580_pt1 | contig 13148 bp, 11 predicted proteins | sample OWC_soil_day20_n_FD_207666 | JGI IMG/M metagenome (GOLD analysis project Ga0316605, IMG submission 207666) | Wetland soil microbial communities from Old Woman Creek delta, Ohio, United States - OWC_soil_day20_noCT | ecosystem: Environmental > Terrestrial > Soil > Wetlands | place: USA: Ohio... | reverse complement strand
TTCTGTACTGCCTTATCACTGACTTCCGTTCCGGAAAAGCTCATAAAGGCGAAAGGGATGATGATGCTGAAAGCCGCAAAGGAAAGCAGTGCAAAATTACTTCTGACGATATTTTTGTTGAATGTCTGAAATTTGTAGCGAAGTCCGCCGACAAAAATACTCAGACCCAAAACCAACAGGATATTTCCTATGATAGAACCTGCCAAGCTGGCCAGAACCAAAGAATATAAGCCGGCTTTTATGGCGAATCCACTGATTAGCAGCTCGGGCACATTGCCCATGGTGGCATTGAGAAATCCACCAACTTTTGGGCTTGTGTAAATTGCGATCTGCTCTGTGGCATCACCAATAATCACGGCAAGCGGGATAATGGATAGGCAACTTGTGACAAAAACGATACTGTCATCAGCATGCAGTACAAACCGAGCAATAATTGTCGCTGGAATACAAAGAAGAAGAATATTAAGATATTTCATTTTTTATCACCTGTTTTCCAATCTGGCTTTTCGTCTTACATCTAGTTTTGTAAATATGGATACCATGGCTTTTGTTACCAGATAAAATAATATTAGTACTGTAAAGACGCCGACCAGTCCATATGCCATGACCTGCAAGCCAGCACCCACTAATTCTGAAGATGGATTAAACATGTTATACCTCCTTAGTTCATTGACAGCAATATCATCGGAACAAGGGCCAAAATCATACCCCCTGCGACGATTGAACCAAGCTGTCCGGCTACATTGGCACTAATTGATTGCATTAGTATAAAGTTATGTGGATCCTCATCCTTTGCCATACGCTGAATGACTCTAGCGGACATGGGGAAGGCAGAGATTCCTGCAGCACCAACCATAGGGTTGATTTTGTGTCGTAAAAACAAATTCATCAATTTTGCAAACAATACACCGCCGGCTGTATCGAAAACGAAAGCCAGAAGACCCATTCCCATAATCATCAGGGTATCCAAATTCAGGAACTTGTCAGCTGTCATAGTAGATCCGATTGTGATGCCCAAAAGCAATGTAACCAAGTTTGCCAACTCGTTTTGAGCTGCGTTCGATAGCCGGGTCAAAACACCGCAGGCTCGTATTAGATTACCGAACATCAGTGAGCCAACAAGCGCCACACTAATGGGGGCGAGAAGACCGGCGATAACCGTAATCATAATGGGGAACAAAATTTCGACAATTCTTGGCACTTCCACCTGTTTGTAATCCATACGAATTAGTCGTTCGTTTCTTGATGTCAGAAGTCTGACAACTGGTGGCTGAATGATGGGGACCAATGCCATGTACGAATACGCTGCAACAGAAATGGGTCCCAGATATTCCGGGGCGAATATGCCCGCAACATAGATGGATGTCGGACCGTCTGCAGCACCAATGATCCCGATGGACGCGGCTTCTTTGAGGTCAAACCCAAGAAAGATGGCGAACATCATGGTTGCGAATATCCCGAATTGTGCCGCGGCACCGAAAAATAGCATGAACGGGTTTTGAAGCAATGGCTTGAAATCAATCATCGCACCTACCGCAATAAAGATCAAAACCGGGAATAATTCATTGCTGATACCGGAGTTATATAGAACGGTCAGAAACCCTTCTTCCGTAATAGCAGATGATAATGGAATGTTGGCCAAGATTGCACCAAAACCGATGGGCAAAAGCAACATGGGCTCATAGTCTTTTGCGATTGCCAGGTATATCAGTATTCCGGCAATTGCAAACATTACGAGATTAAGGTAAGAAAATTCAGATAAGCCGATACTTAAGCTATCTATTAATCCTTGCATAGAATTTACCTCCGTTATAAAAATATGATTGCTTTTGATATAATATATATATATGAAGGACTAATCAATTGTTTTTTTTAAATATATTGTATTCATGATGAAAATCGCTTGATATTCAAGGATATTTGCTCTTTTGATGAATTCTATTCGCGATAATTGCCCCGCAGTTGTAGAATTTACTTACCTATGCTAAAATAACAGTAAATTTCAACGACAATTCTTTGATATTGAATCAGTTTATTTGACAAAATGAGGAGTGCCACCATGTTGACAAACAAGAATATAATCGTCGGAATCTGTGGCGGAATATCTGCATATAAAGTGGTGGATGTTGTCAGCAGACTCAAAAAGCTTAATGCGATTGTTACCGTAATTATGACCGAGAATGCAACAAAATTTGTATCTCCGTTGACGCTACGGGCGATTTCCCATGAACCTGTTATTACAGACATGTTCGCAGAACCGGATAACTGGGATACAGAACATATCTCATTGGCCCAAAAGGCCGACCTTTTTGTCGTTGCCCCTGCAACCGCCAATATCCTGGGCAAAATTGCCGGAGGTGTCGCAGATGACATGTTGACCACAACCATCATGGCAACGGAAGCACCTGTGTTGTTTGTGCCCGCAATGAACACTGGAATGTATGAGAATCCCATTGTCCAAGAAAATATATCCAAGCTGAAGCAGCATGGATATAAGATTATGGAGCCAGGGACAGGCTTGATGGCATGCGGCACATCGGGTAAGGGCAGACTACCCGAACCTCAACAGATTATTGAAGAGATTCTTGAAGTTCTTACCCCCAACCGTGATCTGACGGGTACTAAAATCCTGATTACAGCTGGTCCAACCGTAGAAGCCATAGATCCGGTTCGATTTATTTCCAATCGTTCTTCCGGAAAAATGGGATACGCCATTGCTCAAAACGCCTTGGACAGAGGTGCTGAGGTACTTTTGGTTTCAGGCCCGGTGAATATTGAGCCACCTGCCGGAGCAGCTTTGATTTCTGTAATGACTGCTGATGAAATGTACAAAGCGGTGATGCATAATTATGAAGCTTGCGACGTGATGATTATGATGGCTGCAGTAGCTGATTATCGAAGTGAAACAGTGGAAGCGAACAAAATCAAAAAAACCAGCGATGAGTTGACGATTCGATTGATTAAAAACCATGACATTGCTGCAGAACTTGGGAAAGTGAAAGGATCACGGATTTTGGTCGGTGCCTGTGCAGAAACCGAGAACTTGCTGGAAAATGCAAATAAAAAAATAAAAGCAAAAAATTTCGACCTGATTATGGCCAACGATGTGACCCAAGAAGGAGCGGGATTTGGCATTGATACCAATATTGTTCAGATTGTGTCGGCAGATGGAACCATAACTCCCTTGCCAATCATGAGTAAAATTGAGGTTGCCAATCATCTGCTAACAAGCATAGTGGACATTATAAAGAAGCGACCATCCAATGGATAAACATTCCGGACAAATGAAGATGGAGAATAAAAAGAGCAACATTCCATTTTTAAAAGACGTTTTTTTCTGTCTTCTTAGTGCTTTTGGTGGTCCGGAGACACATTTTAGTGTCATGATGGACCATCTGGTCATCAAAAGGAAATATTTAAGCGAGACTGAGCTGATTGAAATGGTTTCACTCTGCAATATGTTGCCCGGACCGACGAGTACCCAACTGATTATCTCAATTGGTCATAAACTGGGAGGACCAAAACTAGCCTTGCCGGCCATGCTGATTTGGGCCTTGCCTTCGCTCATCATCATGTCAGCGTTATCGTTTCTGTATGTACTTCTCGATCGTGCCAATTTTTCAGATGATGCGTTGCAGTTCATCGCACCAATGGCAGTTGGTTTCATATTCATCGCAGCGATGCGCATGGGCAAAACGGTCATAACCAGTCGCATGACAGCGATTCTTTTTATATTGAGCGGTCTATCTACATATTTTATCAGAACACCCTGGTCACTTCCTTTGGCTTTGTTGCTGGGTGGTGTTGTAACTGTATTATTATCAAGAGAGAAAGGATTATGGCACAAAGTCTCGTTGAGACCTCCATGGGCATATCTGATTGTGTTTCTAACAATTGGTATTGTTTCTTTTCTGATTGCCTCGTCTGTTGAAAATCGGATCGTTGATTTATTTGACAGCTTTTATCGCTTTGGGTATTTGGTATTTGGAGGCGGGCAGGTAGCTGTACCCTTGATGTATGGCGATTTGGTGGATATAAACCACTATATGACAGGGCAGGAGTTCATGGCTGGTTATGGACTTTCCCAGGGGATACCCGGACCTATGTTCAGCTTCAGCGGCTATGCCGGTGGGCTTGCAGCACGGGGCGAGGGCATCGGATTCCAAATTATTGGGGCAGCGACTGCTGGATTTGCAATATTTTTGCCCGGAATTCTACTTATTTTCTTTGTCTATCCAATATGGGAAAGCTTGAAAACAATCAAGGGGATTCGGATTTCTTTGCTGGGAATTAACGCTGTAGCAGGTGGCATGGTTGCAGGCATGGCATTTTTACTGCTTCAAATGAATGGTTTTTCTCCATTGAATATCACGGTCACCGCATTGGCGGCAATTTTGGTGCTTTGGGGAAAAATTCCGACCCCAATCATTGTCTTGGCTACATTGGCAGCAGGCATAATGTTGCCAATCATAAATTAATCTTCTTACATTAGGAGGAGGAAATATGTCTAAAGTATATATAATTGGACACCGCAACCCGGATACCGACTCAATCTGTTCTGCTCTTTCTTATGCGGCGCTTAGGAATTCACTGGAAAAACCAGAACGGTTCATACCGGTTAGAATCGGCGATGTTGGAGCTGAAACGAAATTTGTATTGGATTATTTCGGCATTGAGCCTCCAGTATTCATGGAAAATGTTAAAGCACAGGTTATGGATTTGAATATAAAAAAGGTTCCAACGGTAGAACCGGATTTTTCTTTGAAAAGCACATGGAAGATAATGAAAGAGCAAGGGATTACAACCTTGTGTGTCAGCAGGGAAGTCGGGGTTATCGATGGAATCATTACAATCGGCGACTTGGCAAGATCCTATTTGGAACCTATTGATAATCAGGACTTGGCCATTGCGAAGACCCCAATTTCAAATTTGTTGGAAGTGCTTGAAGGACATCTGCTCTCCGGTGACGAGAGACGGATTTTTCTTAACGGTAAAATTCTCGTAGGCGCCATGGATCCGGACACTATGAAAGACTACATACATGATGGAGATGCAATCATTCTTGGAAACAGAGTAGACAGCCAAGTTGAGGCATTGGAAAGTGGTGCTAGTCTGTTGATACTGACGGGCAATGCTGCCCCAAAAGATCATGTCATTGATTTGGCAAAGCGAAAGGGAGCCACCCTAATCTTAACCGGTTTTGACACATTTCATGCGGCAAATCTTATCAACCAAAGTTTTCCGGTTAGCTATTTCATGAAAGCCAGAGATCTGATTACATTCGAGCCTGAAGATTATCTGGAAGAAATCAAAGACACCATGACCGCAAAAAGGTACCGAAATTTCCCTGTCATCGACAACGATGGCCATTACCAGGGAATGATATCGCGGGCATTGCTTTTGAATTTAAAAAGAAAGCAAGTGATTCTTGTGGACCACAATGAACGGGCTCAGGCCATTGACGGACTTGAGGAGGCTGATATCCTTGAGATTATCGACCATCATAGAATCGGAGATATTCAAACCAGCGGACCTGTGGTTTTTCGTAACCAGCCTGTTGGATGCACTGCCACATTAATTGCACAGCTTTTTCATGAAAATCACTGTGAAATCCCGGCCGGGATTGCTGGAATCTTGTGTTGTGCGATTATGTCGGATACATTAATGCTGAAATCTCCCACTTGCACGGAGCAGGACCGGCATACTGTGGCATCGCTTGCTTCTGTGGCCAATATCAATCCGATGAAGCTGGCGCTAGAAATGTTCCGTGCCGGATCGGATTTAAAAAATAAAACGACAGAAGAACTGTTTTATCAGGATTTCAAGAGAATCAACAACGGGAAGGTAACCATTGGAATTGGCCAGATCAACAGCCCGGATGCAGAAGAATTGCTATCCATAAAAGGTTCACTACAGAAATATATGGATACAGTACTTTCTGAAGGAAATTTCGACTATTTGTTTTTTATGTTGACGGATATCTCGCAGGAGGGGACCTGGTTGCTATATGCAGGAGATTGTCTCGAATTGATAGCCAACACCTTCCAGTCCAGTCCAAAAGCAGGCGAAGTTTACCTCCCCGGTATCCTTTCTCGAAAAAAGCAAGTAGTTCCACCGCTCCTAAATACACTGAAACAAAGGTTATAATTACTTTGTGAAATTTCATAAATATAATTGCATTTCATTGTTTCAAAAACCAAATTTCTGAAATATTGCATATTTTAATCTTGAGAGGGGATTGCAATTTGATTTCAAAGTGGTAAGATTATGTGGAAATGTCAGAATCCGAGTGTATTTTGTTCAGCAATGTATATTGTATACTAGAGATTTGAATCGTTTCATTAATTATTTTATTTTTTAGGAGGAATTATTATGAGTGAGTCAAAAAGTACCGAGCTCCACAGAGGTATAAAATCTAGACAGCTCGGCATGATTGCAATCGGTGGCGCGATCGGCACCGGTCTCTGGTTCGCCAGCGGCAGTGCAATCAGCAACTCCGGCCCTGGCGGCGCAATGCTTGCCTTCGGTTTGATGGGTTTGGTTGTATTCTTTATGATGTCCAATTTGGGAGAAATGGCCACCGCGCTACCCCTAGCTGGATCATTTGAAGCTTACGCCAGCCGTTTCATTGACCCCGCCTTTGGCTTAGCCCTAGGCTGGAACTACTGGTTCTCATGGGCAATCACCCTTGCATACGAGTTTGCAGCAGCAGGCCTGATTTGCAAATTCTGGTGGCCCGACCTACCTGTCACTTATGTGGCAATGATTGCATTTGTACTCTTGATGACGCTAAACCTATTGACTACTAAAGCTTACGCTGAAGCAGAATATTGGTTCGCTGGCATCAAAGTTATTGCTATCATCATCTTCTTAATCACCGGCGTCGCCATGATTCTTGGCATCGTTGGAAACCATGACATCGGATTCCAGAACTGGGTTCTTGATGGTGGCGAAGCTGGAAAAGCTCCCTTCGTTGGCGGCGTTGCAGCTATGCTGAGCGTATTCATGGTTGCTGGTTTCTCTTTCCAGGGAACTGAAATTGTCGGTATTGCTGCCGCTGAAACAGAAAATCCTGAAAAGAACGTACCAAAAGCTATCAGATCCGTATTCTGGAGAATATTATTGTTCTACATCGGATCAATCTTTATCGCTGGAACTTTGATTCCATTCACAAGCCCTGACATCCTGGGCGGTGGCGTCGATAACGTAGCTGCTTCTCCCATGGTCGTTATTTTCCAAAATGCTGGTTTCGCAGCCGCTGCTTCCGTACTGAACGCCGTCATCCTGACTTCCGTTCTGTCCTGCGGTAACTCAGGTCTGTACACCGGTTCCAGAATGCTGCAATCCATGGCAACAAGAGGAAACGCTCCTAAAATGTTCGCTAAATTGAACAAACGTGGTGTACCTGTGGCTGCTGTATGGGCAACTGGCCTGATTGCTACATTGTCCTTCACATCATCTCTAATCGGTGAGCAAACAATTTTCTGGTTGCTCCTGAACGCTTCTGCAATCTCCGGTTTCGTAATTTGGTGGGGTATTTCTATCTGCCATCTGAGATTCCGTAAAGCTTGGATTGCACAAGGACATAGCGTTGACGAATTCAAATTCAAGTCTAGATTCTATCCGTTTGGCAACTGGTTTGCATTGGTTGTCGTAACTGTTGTTATCTTAGGATGCAACATGTGGGTATTTGAATCTACAGACACCTTCTGGTTTGACTTTATCACCAGCTACATCCTGATTCCGGTTATTCCTATTGTATATCTGGTATTCAAGAAAATCAGAAAGACTAAGATTGTACCCCTTATGGAGTGTGATTTCAGTCCTCCGACCAACCTGGTAGACGATATGCCGGATCAAGCTACTTTGTCTAGATAATTCGATTAATGGATTATTAAATTTCAGAAGCACCCTTTGGGTGCTTCTGTTTTTATGACAGAATGAATTAAATATATTCGGGAACTTGAATAAATCCAAGGAAGAGAGTATCATCATATTGAAACAGATATCATCACCAAAAAACCAAAGGAGGTGTGAAGTGTTTATTGAAAAAATAGCCAAATCGATGTTGCTGGCAAGTCTTCTGCTTGTGCTTGTTTTCCCCATCGCAGGATGTGGGCAAGAACCAACGCCAAATGAAGAAGCAACAATTCAAGACTACTTCCCGTTCAACGAAAATGTGAAGATGGTCTATGAAGGGCAAGGCAATGAGTTTGCAACCTATACCACCTATGTTGATTATATAGTCGACGATAAAATTCAAATCAGGACCAACAACGGCGGAACTGAAGTGGTGAGCGTAATTCAAAACAGTGATGGAATGTTGACAGAAACCAATTCCTGGGGTGAGCTTTATTATAAATCCGACTTAACCGGTGAAGATGCCAATTCTACAGAGGTTCTTCTCAAAGAACCTTTAATTGAGGGGACAACGTGGGATCTTTCAGATGGAAGCCAGAGGGAAATAACCGGCATGTCAGTGGCAATTGAGACGCCATATGACAGCTTTGATGCTCTTGAAGTGACTACAACAAAGGATGGAGAAACCATTCAGAAGCAATATTATGTGCTTGATTTAGGGATGGTTCAATCCATATTATTCGTAGAAGACGAAGAAATTTCAAGTTCGCTGAAAGATATGATTATCGGCGGAGGATATGACTTTACAATTCGATCCTACAATTTCTTTGTTACCGATACGGATATTTTATCCAACTTTGTGGATAAGACAGTAACCCTAAAAACAGGTGAAGAAATCAATGACTTTATCGCTTCTGAATTCCTGGATGGTGGGTTGATATCGGCCAATACCACATTGAATGAAATGTGGATTAAACCAGGCAGCAAGGTTGCAAATATTGATTTTTCTGAGGAGTTTGTCTCAGAAATGAATGCCGGCACAACAAAAGAATCCGGCGTGTTGATGAGTGTCGCAAACACAATCGGCAACTATTTCCAGGTACAAAAGGTCATCATCACATTAGATGGAGAACCCTATTCTTCCGGGCACATACTTATGGAAGAGGGAGATGCCTTTGACACAACCTATCAAAATGAAGTTCCGGATTAAACGTATTCGCCGGATCAACCAGATCATCTGATGATTGACACGCATTGTTACAACAGGAGAAATGTAATTGCTGATTGAAAAGAGAAAACGCACATTCAAAATAACGGATATTTCGCCGACCCGAATGATTGTATCAAGTTTTGCGATATTGATATTTCTTGGGGCGCTACTGCTGAATTTGCCGGTGGCATCCAATTCCGGAGAGAGCATTGGTTTCGTGAACGCCATATTTACTGCAACCTCAGCGACCTGCGTTACGGGGCTTGTTATTGCAGACACTTTAACACAGTGGACAGTATTTGGACAGATTATCATTATTGTGTTGATACAAATTGGTGGTCTTGGGATTATCACTTTGGCCACCTTTTTTTCCGCCATACTCGGTCGTAAAGTAGGGATGAAAGGCAGAATACTTGCTCAGGCATCCATCAGCGACTATAGTTTTACGGAAGTCGTGGCGATGATCAAGGGAATTGTATTAATCACCTTAGTCATAGAAGTAATCGGTGCAATGCTGTTAGCCATACGATTCGTCCCCATGTTTGGCGCACGAGGAGTTTATGTTTCAATCTTTCAGTCGATTTCTTCATTTTGCAATGCGGGATTTGATTTGATGGGGGACTATAAAAGTATGACCGATTTCAACGGAGATCCACTTATAATCTATACGGTTTGCGGATTGATTGTTGTGGGTGGTCTCGGATTCATTGTCTGGAAAGATCTTTATGAATACCATATTCATAAGACGCTTTATCTTCATACAAAACTTGTATTGATTATGACAGTGCTTCTGATTTTTGGTGGAGCTTTGTTTTTTCTATTCCAGGAATTTTCCAATATTGCAACCATGGGACAGTTAACCTTTACAGAAAAAATAAATGCGTCAATATTTCAGTCTGTCACAACACGAACTGCCGGATATAATACGATAGATGTTGACGGAATGACTGAGATTTCCAAAATGTTTTCCGTTTTTCTGATGTTTATTGGGGCAGCACCGGGTTCAACAGCGGGCGGTGTCAAAGTGACCACCTTGGCCATTGTCATTGTTGCTATCGTCTCAAATATCAAAGGAAACAGTGAAACCATTGTTCTCAAGCGTAAAGTTGGACAAGACGTAATCAATAAATCCCTGGCAATCATCGGACTCAGCATAATCCTAGTATTTGCAATGACTACAATCATCATTTCAATCGAGAAGATGCCATTTATCAACGTGTTGTTTGAATGCACTTCAGCTTTTGGAACAGTTGGACAATCTACCGGAATCACACCTTTGTTGCATAATTCCAGCAAAATTTTACTTGTCTTTATGATGTTTCTTGGCAGAGTAGGACCTTTGACCTTTGCTATAGCACTAGCTATGAGAGAAAAGAAAACCCTTCAGAATTCTGTTTATCCTGAAGGGAAAATTGTGGTCGGTTAATTATAGAAGGATAATTATTTGTTGCCCAGAAAGATTTTTCGCAACTTCTTTTTGTTTTCCAGATCCGAAATCATGATGACAGAGTCTCCCGGAAGTAGCACAAGGTGCTCATCCGGACCATACAATTCATCTTCTTTAATAATGGTTATCAAGATGCAATCCTCGGGTATACTGATTTCTCCGACTCTCTTGTTTGAAACAGGGGAGTCTTTTGATATTTCGATTTCGCTGACAATAATTCTGTTGTTCTTGATGCTGGTCAGTGTTTTCATGCCATTGTAATCAACTGCTTCTTCAATTAAGTCTGCAATCAGCGTTGTGCTATTCACTGTCATATCAACCCCTAACTTGAGAAATACATTGGCATTTTTGGGATTGTTGACACGAGCAATGGTTTTTTTTGCGTGAAGATTGTTTTTAGCCAACTGGCAGGAAATTAGATTTTCTTCATCCAAACCGGTAACCGCAATAAAAAAGTCTGCATATTCGGCATCCGCATCCCGCAAAATATTGATTCGAGTGGCATCTCCATTATAAACCGGGATGTTCAGTTCATCGGATAAATCCTGGCACCGGTCTTTTTTTAGTTCGATCATAATCACGTTATGGTGAAACGGTTGCAGTGTTTTGACTAGGAAGTAGCCAACTTTTCCGCCTCCGGCAATGACAATTTTCATAGCTTACCTCATATCTTTCTGACAAAGACAATCTCATCGTCTAGTTCCAAACGTAGGCCAGGTTGTGCAAATTCCAATTCGCCATCCCGGATGAGTCCTAGTATGTGAACATCTTTTGGGTGTGGTATCTCAGATAGTAAAATGCTTTTTTCTAATGTATCTACCTTTTTGTAACCAAAATCCACACCGACATTGATATCGAAGAAGAAGGATTTGCAACCGACTTCGCCCAACAAAAGCGAACGGAACTCCTTAACGGTCATATTTGTCGGACACACTGTTGACACCCCGAACTGATACAGCACTTCTTCACGGACTGGATCTTGCACTCTGGCAAAAATCTTCGGTACGTTGAAAATTTCTTTGGCGACCTGACAGGCCATGGTATTAATGTTATCATCCGGCGTGGCGGCAATAAACCCATCAGCTGTTTCAATTCCAGCTTCCTTAAGCACATCTTCATCTATTGGACTGCCCCAAACGGTAATACCTTTGAAATTTGGACCCAACAAAACAAAATTATCGTTTTGCTCGTCAATTACTGAAATATCGTGTCCTTCTTCAGACATGAGTTGAGCAAACCCCGAACCCACTTTGCCGCATCCGGCAACAACAATTTGCATAGTTACCTCCTTACACCACAATTCCTATTTTAAAAATTCAGATAAGGGAAGCATGGTGATTTTACGATTCTTAAAAGTGGAAAAATATTTGAATCCGTGCCTTTCAGCAAATGCGACACCTTCTTCAAAATGAAACAACAAATCCGAAGGTCGATGGGCGTCTGATCCGATGGTCAGCACCTCACCACCCAAGTCTTTGTACATTTGAAGGATTTCTTTGGTAGGGTGATTCCTGCCCTGCAAACCATATCGATAACTGGAAGTATTAATCTCCAGACCCTTGCCCTTGTCGATGAGATTTTTTAGTATCTCTTCGATGATATAAAGGGATTCCGTATAATCCCTTTCAAGATTCAGGTATCTATCAATGACATTCATGTGTCCAAGTACATCGAAGCCGTCAAATTCTTTCAGGCAACGATAAACATAGGTATAGAAAGAAGGCAGAATTTTGTCCTGGTCCATTTCGTTGTAATTCGCCGTATACAAATCAGCGCCGTTGAAGGAATGAAAGGAGCCAATCAAAAAATCGTAGTTGAAGTTTTTGGATGCTGCCTTACACTTTTCAAGAGTGGGACCGTCTTGTATACCAATTTCGAGACCTTTGATGATTTTGATCTGAGATGCATATTGTTCTTCAGATAAGAGCAGTGCCTTGTGATATTCAGCAAAGTCAACTTCAAATGGGTAATTCTGATCCGGATAATCCGGATCGTAGTGGTCCGTGATAGCTAGTTCTATGATGCCTTTTTGGATTGCACCTTGAATCATTTCATCCATCGTTGAAGCTGAATCATCCGAAAAATCGGTATGGGAATGATAATCATACATTTAGTTGTTCTCCCTAGTTAGATTAGTTTTTACCACAGATAGTATATCATAAAGTGTTGAGTTATGGATGGATATCTGTTAAGATTTCCATGAGGTAAGACACATGAATAAACGAATCATCATCATTGACGGAAACAGTTTATTGAACCGGGCATACTATGCAATGCAACGGCCGATGATCACCAAAGAGGGGCTATACACTCAAGGGGTGTATGGCTTTCTTAATATGCTCCAAAAAATAAAACGGGACTATGAAAGTGGCTATATCGCCGTCGCGTTTGACAGGAAGGCCCCTACTTTCCGACATTTGGAATTTGAGGACTACAAAGCAGGACGGAAGAAAATGCCACCGGAACTTGCCATGCAACTTCCTCTTCTCAAAGAGGTTTTGGATGCCATGAAAATCCGAATTTTGGAAATCGATGGATTTGAAGCGGATGATATCATTGGTACCGTTTCCCGCGAGGCAGAAAAGAACGGCCTCACACCGTTGATTATAACCGGTGATAAGGATGAACTGC
>Ga0316605_10001579_pt1 | contig 13174 bp, 17 predicted proteins | sample OWC_soil_day20_n_FD_207666 | JGI IMG/M metagenome (GOLD analysis project Ga0316605, IMG submission 207666) | Wetland soil microbial communities from Old Woman Creek delta, Ohio, United States - OWC_soil_day20_noCT | ecosystem: Environmental > Terrestrial > Soil > Wetlands | place: USA: Ohio... | reverse complement strand
ATCGCCAACCAGTTAAATGATCGACCGCGCAAAACCCTGAACTGGGCGACGCCAAAAGAGGTCTGGCATGCCATGCTCGCCGGCAAGACTTTTGATCAGGCTGTTGCACTTGGAACTTGAGACCGCCAATTCCCCTTCGGCATTCAATCCGGGAACTCTCGTTCGTGTACATCCGCGTATTTACATTTCACGGCAAGCCAATTAAAGTACATCCGTCGTACATCCATCAACGGAGTTAGCAATGCACACCACTCGCGCCTTCAAGAATGGCAACTCCCAGGCCGTCCGCATCCCGGCGGATATTGCCTATGAGCGCATGGATATGGAACTTGAGATCGAGCGCGATGGCGACGAGATTCGCATTCGTCCGGCTCGCCGCTCCCTGTCCGGCGTATTGAGCAAGTTCGCCCAGTTCTCGACCGACTTCATGGCCGACGGTCGCGGCGATCAGGAGCAAGCCGAACGGGACGCCCTGTAATGCCGCGCTACATGCTCGACACCAACATGTGCATTTACCTGATGAAGAACCAGCCGGAGGAAGTCGCCCGGCGCTTCGCTCAGTGCTATGTCGGCGATGTGGTGATGTCATCCATCACCTACGCGGAACTGGAGTACGGCGTTGCCGCGTCGGCCAGCCCCGAGAAAGAGCGCGCCAACCTGGCGGGCTTGGTTGAGGATATTCCGGTGGTTCCCTTCGATGCTGCGGCTGGCACCGCCTATGGCCCGATTCGCATGGCTACCCGCGACGCACGGAAGGATGCCTTGGACAAACTGATTGCCGCTCACGCGGTGTCGCTTAAGGTGGCGCTGGTGACCAATAACGCAAAGGACTTCGCCAGATACCCAGGCTTGAGCATCGAGAACTGGATTGAATCGCCGGGGCACTGAACTCCGACTAATGCGCGCTTGGAAGCAGCATCCATGAGTGCTACGATGAGTACCATTAACAGGTCTCGGAGAGCATGATGGCCCACCAAATATTTGCCGAAACCACGGCCAGCGTATCGGAACTGAAAAAGAACCCGATGGGAACGGTTGCCGCCGGGGAAGGGGCGCCGGTGGCGATTTTGAACCGCAATGCCCCCGCTTTCTACTGCGTTCCGGCGGACGTCTATGAGCGCATGCTGGAACGGCTCGACGACATCGCGCTCAACAGGATTGCCGATGCCAGGGCCGGGAAACCCGTTGTCAAGGTAAGCCTTGATGACCTATGAACTGGGCTTTGTTGAGGACGCCCTGAAGGAATGGCGCAAACTCGATAACGTCATCAGGACGCAGTTCAAGAAAAAACTGGCCGAGCGACTGGACAGTCCGCGCATCCCCTCCGCAAAGCTTTCCGGCCATCCTGACCGATACAAGATCAAGCTGCGCTCGATCGGCTACCGCCTGGTCTATGAGGTCCGGGATAGTCAACTCATTGTGGTGGTGGTCGCTGTTGGCAAGCGGGAAGACAATGCCGTTTATCGAGCTGCGGAAAAGCGCTAGCTCCATCGTCCGGCTGGCTTTGGTGTGTCTGGCGACGGCGGCCTTTCCCGCCCTCGCCCTCCCCACCTTCACCGAAACCCGCGCCGCCTATGCACCCTCCGAGGCTTGGCTGCTGGCGCGGGACGGGCGGCCGCTGCAAAGCCTGCGCGTGGACAAGACGGCGCGGCGTCTGCCGTGGACGCCGCTCAAGGACATCGCGCCGGCCTTGCAACGGGCGGTGATCCTCTCCGAGGACAAGCGCTTCTACGAACACGAGGGCGTGGACTGGAAGGCGGCGGGGAATGCGGCCTGGAGCAACTTCTGGAGCCGCAAGGTGCGCGGCGCGTCGACCCTGACCATGCAGCTCGCTGGCCTGCTCGACGAAGACGGCAAGCGGCGCGGGCGGCGCAGCCTGTTCGAGAAGATTTCCCAGACCGCCACGGCCTTGCGTCTGGAGGGCAACTGGAGCAAGAAGCAGATTCTCGAGGCCTACCTGAACCTGGCCGGTTTTCGCGGCGAGTTGCAGGGCGTGGCGGCCATGAGCCGGGGGCTGTTCGGCAAGTGGCCCGATGGGCTCAACGAACGTGAGGCGGCTCTCGCTGCGGTGCTGCTGCGGGCGCCGGGCGCGACGCCGGCGCGGGCGAGCCAGCGCGCCTGCCTGCTGCTGAAGGAGATGGATCGGGCCGGGGAATGCGATGGCCTCGAAGGCTTCGCCACTCTGACCCTGAGCGCCAAGCCGGGCGGTGCGCAAACCGGCGAGGAGACGCCGCCCCTGGCGCCCCATCTGGCGCGCAAGCTGCTGACGCAGTCGGGGCAGAAGCTGCGCAGCAGCGTCGATGCCGGCCTGCAAGCCTTCGCCATCGACGCCCTGCGCCGCCACATCTCGGCCCTGGCGAAACAGAACGCCCAGGACGGTGCGGTGATCGTGCTCGACAACGCCAGCGGCGAGGTGCTGGCCTGGGTGGGCTCCAGCGGCGATCTGTCGGAAGCGGCGGAGGTGGATGGCGCTGCCGCCCTGCGCCAGGCCGGCTCGACCCTGAAGCCGTTTCTCTACGCTCTGGCCTTCGAGCGCCGCAGCCTGACGCCAGCATCGCTGATCGAGGATGCGCCCCTCACGCTCGATACGGGCAACGGCCTCTACGCACCGCAGAACTACGAGCCCCAGTACAAAGGCTGGGTCTCGGCGCGCATGGCCCTCGCCGGGTCGCTCAACGTGCCGGCGGTGAAGACCCTGGTGCGCCTCGGCCCCGACCTGTTTCACCAGCGCCTGAAGCTGGCCGGCTTCGACAGCCTGGTGCAGGACGGCGACTGGTACGGCTACAGTCTGGCACTGGGCTCGGCGGATGTGTCGCTGCTGATGCTGGCCAACGGCTACCGCAGCCTCGCCAACGGCGGCCGCTGGTCGCCGTTGCGGGTAACGCCAGGCAGGGACGTCGCGCCCATCCCGTGCCGCGAGGGCGGCTGCGCCGGGGTCTTCGTCGGAGCGATGCGCCAGGCTTTGACGCCTTCCGCCGTATTCCTCGCCGCCGACATCATTGCCGACCGCAACGCCCGCGCCGCCACTTTCGGCCTCGAATCCTGGCTCGCCACGCCCTACTGGGCGGCGGTGAAGACCGGCACCAGCAAGGACATGCGCGACAACTGGTGCGCCGGTTTCTCCAGCCGCTACACGGTGGCGGTGTGGGTCGGCAATGCGTCGGGCGACCCGATGCACGACGTTTCCGGCGTATCCGGCGCAGCGCCGGTGTGGCGCGAGGTGATGGACTGGCTGCATCGCGGCGACGCCGCCAGCGGCCGGCCGAAGGTGGCCAGCCGCACCCCGGCACCGCCGCCGGGGGTGAAACGTGTCGCCATCCGCTTCGAGCCGGCACGGGAGCCGGCGCGTCAGGAGTGGTTTCTCGCCGGCACCGAAACGCCGGTGGTGAAGGCGGCCACCGCCAAGAGCCTGGCGCGCATCGCCTACCCGGCGGAGGGCACCATCATCGCCCTCGACCCGGACATCCCGCCCACCCGCCAGCGTGTACCCCTGCGCCTGTCGGCCCCGGCTGGCAAGGGCTGGCAATGGCGCATGGACGGCAAAGCGCTGAAGTGGGGCGGCGCGCAAACCCTCTGGCTGCCGCAACCGGGGCGCCACCGCCTGGCCCTGGTGGACGCTGGCGGTGCGGAGTTGGACGGGGTCGCTTTCGAGGTGCGCGCCTTGAAGGGAAAAGCAAAGTGATTGACATCGGGCCGGGAGGCGTTAAAATGCGCCCCCTTCGTGCTTCACGTTGTCCCCTCACCGCTTCAATCTAGGAAATTCGCATGCCTGGCATCCGCGTCAAGGAAAACGAGCCCTTCGAGGTCGCAATTCGCCGCTTCAAGCGCGCCATTGAAAAAACCGGTCTGCTGACCGAACTGCGCGCCCGTGAGTTCTACGAAAAGCCCACATCCGAGCGCAAGCGCAAGGCCGCTGCTGCCGTGAAGCGCCATCACAAGCGCATCCGCAGCCAGACCCTGCCCCCCAAGCTTTACTAAGCGGTCCGGCCCGCCACGGCGGGCTGCAGTGCTTGTTTGCTTGAACATCAAACCGCCTTCGGGCGGTTTTTGTGCTTCCAAAGGAGATTCGCCATGTCCCTGAAAATCCGCATCAACGACGACATGAAGACGGCCATGAAGGCCAAGGATTCCGCCCGTCTTGCCGCCATCCGCCTGCTCATGGCCGCCATGAAGCAAAAGGAAGTGGATGAGCGCATCGAGATGGACGACACGGCGATCATCGCCGTGATCGAGAAGATGCTCAAGCAGCGCAAGGATTCCATCACCCAGTTCGAGGCCGCCAAACGCCAGGACCTGGCCGACGCCGAGAAGTTCGAGGTGGAGGTGCTGACCGCCTACATGCCCCAGGCCATGGCCGCCGCCGAGGTGGAGGCGATCGTTGCCGCCGCCGTGGCCGAGTCTGGCGCCAAGGCCATGGCCGACATGGGCAAGGTGATGGCCCTGGTCAAGCCCCAGGTGGCGGGCCGAGCCGACATGGGCGAGGTGTCCAAGCTCATCAAGGCAAAGCTCGGCTGAACAAAGTCGGCTGACGCCGCCGGCTCTCCGCGCCAGCGCATAATCCCGCCGTGATCCCCGAGTCTTTCATTCAGGAGCTGCTCGCCCGCGTCGACATCGTCGACGTGGTGGAGCGCTACGTGCCCCTGAAGAAGGGCGGCGCGAATTATTCCGCCTGCTGCCCCTTCCACTCGGAGAAGTCACCCTCCTTTACCGTCAGCCCGACCAAGCAGTTCTATCACTGCTTCGGCTGCGGCGCCCACGGCAGTGCCATTAGCTTCGTCATGCAATACGCCGGGCTCGGCTTTATCGAGGCGGTAGAGGAACTGGCAGGCAACGTCGGCCTCCAGGTGCCGCGCGAGGAAAGCCACCGCGCCAGTGAATTCAAGGCCAAGAAAGCGCCCCTGACCGAACTCATGGCCCGTGCCGCCAAGTTCTACAAGGACCAGCTCAAGGCTTCGCCGAAGGCCATCGACTATCTCAAGGGACGCGGCCTGACGGGTGAAGTTGCCGCCCGCTTCGGCCTCGGCTACGCGCCGGACGACTGGCAGGGCCTGCAAGCCGTGTTCCCCGACTACAACGACCCGGCTCTGGTGGAATGCGGGCTGGTGATCGAAAACGAACAGGGCCGCCGCTACGACCGCTTCCGCGACCGGGTGATGTTCCCGATTCTCGACCAGCGCGGCAACGTGATCGGCTTCGGCGGCCGCTTCATCGGCGATCACAAGGAGGCGGCAGCAGAGAATCCGGCTGCCGGCCCCAAGTATCTGAACTCGCCCGAAACCCCCCTGTTCGAGAAGGGGCGCGAACTCTACGGCCTAACCCAGGCGCGTCAGGGCATCCGCGACCAGGATTGCGTCATCGTCGTGGAAGGCTACATGGACGTGGTCGCCCTGGCTCAGCATGGCGTCACCAACGCCGTGGCGACGCTGGGCACCGCCACCACTCCGATCCACCTGCAAAAGCTGCTGCGCCAGACCCATCGTGTGGTGTTCTGTTTTGACGGCGACGCGGCGGGGCGCAAGGCCGCCTGGCGCGCCCTGGAAGCCTGCCTGGAACAACTGGCCGACGACAAGTCGGTGGGCTTCCTGTTCCTGCCCACGGAGCACGACCCGGACAGCTTCGTCCGCGCCGAAGGGGCCGAGACCTTCCGCCGTCTGGTCGCCCACCCCACTTCCCTGTCGGAGTTCCTGCTGCGGGAACTGAAAAACCGCAACGACCTGTCCACGGCGGAAGGACGCTCCAAGCTGGTGTTCGACGCCACCCCTTACCTGCAAAAGCTGTCGGCGCCGATCCTGCGCGTCCATCTCGCCAAGGCGGTCGCCGAAGCCGGTGCTCTGACCCAGCAGGAAGTGGAGGCCCAGTGCGGCCTCAAGCCCCTGGTGCGCAGCCGGCCGGCGCCCCCGGCCCGCTCACGCCAGATCGCCGTATCCCAGGTCAAGACGCTGTTGCGCCATGTGGTGCGGCACCCGGAGCGGGCAGGACGCTTGCCGCTGGAATACATCGACGCCAGCGAACCCGCCGGGGCCGCCCTCCACGCCATCGCCAACGCCTTCGATCACGGTGAGCTGTCCACCGGCAGCCTGGGCCTGTTGCTGGAGTTCTTTCGCGGCACCCCCCATGAAGCGCAAATCGGCGCCGTCTCGGCGGAACTTGCTGTGGAATCGGGAGACGAAACCGAGGAGACCGAGGAATTCGAGGGCACCGTGGAAAGAATTCGCTTGCGGGCCCACAAAGAAGAGTTTGATGAACTAAATTCAAGACTGAACCGCCTGACCGCCGATGAACGTCAGCGCTGGAGCGAATTACTGACCCTGCGCAAGGCCCAGGAGGCGGCGCGCCGGTCCAGCCAGGACGGGCAGAGCGGCGGGTGATCGCAACTTCATGTATAATGACGGGTTTTCCCTATTCCCGCCCCGGCTTTTTCGCGTGGGAGTACTCGCCTGACATCGAGGAACGAGATGGCCAAGGAAACTGTGAAGCAAACCATTAAAAAAGCTCCCGCGAAGGAGCCCGCAAAAGAGCCTGCGCGGGTCGCCAAGGCGCCCGCGAAGCCTGCTGCCAAAGCCGCCGTTCCCGCGAAAGCCCCCGCCAAGCCTGAACCCGTCAAGGCGAAAGCCGCTCCCGTGGCAGCGCCTGCGCCCGAGCCCGTTGCGGTGAAAGCACCGGAACCCGCGGTGGACCCCAAGACCGGCAAGCCGGCCAAGGACGCCAAGGGTAAGCGCAAGGACAAGCTACTGCTGTTGCCGGCCGGCGAAGTGGTGCCGGTGGACCTGGAAACCAAGCGCACCCGTCTGAAGAATCTGATCGCCCTCGGCAAGGAACGCGGCTTCCTGACCTATGGCGAAATCAACGACCATCTGCCAGACGATCTGGTGGATGCGGAGCAGATCGAATCCATCATCTCCACCTTCAACGGCATGGGCATCAAGGTCTTCGACGAGGCCCCGTCCACCGAAGACGTGCTGCTCAACGAAGGCGGCGGCGCCGCCGTGGATGAAGAAGAAGTCGAGGAAGAAGCCGAGCAGGCCCTGTCCACCGTTGATTCCGAATTCGGCCGCACCACCGACCCGGTGCGCATGTACATGCGCGAAATGGGCTCAGTGGAACTGCTGACCCGCGAGGGCGAAATCGAGATCGCCAAGCGTATCGAGGACGGCCTCAAGCACATGGTGATGGCGATTTCCGCCTGCCCGACGACGATTGCCGAGATTCTCGACAACGCCGCCAAAGTGGCCCGCGACGAAATGCGCATCGACGAGTTGGTGGATGGTCTGATCGACCCCAATGCCATCGACGACATCGAAGAGTTGGCCGAGGACGAAGAAGCCGCCATCGAGGAAGACGAGGAAGTCGATGAGGATGACGACGGCAGCGCCAAGGTCTCCGCGTCCCTACTGCAACTCAAGCAGGATGCCCTCGAACGCTTCAGTCTGATCCACCAGTACTACACCAAGATGATGCCGGTGCTGGGCAAGAAGGGCTCCCAGGACAAGGGCTACCTGAAGATTCAGAAGCAGATTTCCGACGAACTGATGAACATCCGCTTTACCGCCCGCTCCATCGAACGCCTGTGCGATTCGGTGCGTGGCATGGTCGAAGCGGCCCGCGGCCACGAGCGCAAGATCATGCATCTGTGCGTGGACAAGGCCCACATGCCGCGTCCCCACTTCATCAAGATGTTCCCGGGCAACGAGATCAACATGGAGTGGCTGAAGCACGAAGTGCAGGCCAACAAGCCCTACAGCGCCCAGCTGATGCGCGCCGCACCGGCGATTCTCGAAGAGCAGCAGAAGCTGATCGACCTGCAAGACCGCATCGGCATTCCGCTCAAGGAACTCAAGGACATCAACAAGCAGATGTCCACCGGTGAAGCCAAGGCCCGTCGCGCCAAGCGCGAGATGACCGAGGCCAACCTGCGCCTGGTGATCTCCATCGCCAAGAAGTACACCAATCGCGGCCTGCAATTCCTCGACCTGATCCAGGAAGGCAACATCGGCCTGATGAAGGCGGTGGACAAGTTTGAATACCGTCGCGGCTACAAGTTCTCCACCTACGCCACCTGGTGGATTCGTCAGGCCATCACCCGTTCGATTGCCGATCAGGCGCGCACCATCCGCATCCCGGTGCACATGATCGAGACCATCAACAAGATGAATCGCATCAGCCGCCAGATCCTGCAAGAGACCGGCAGCGAGCCCGATCCCGCCACCCTGGCGATCAAGATGGAAATGCCCGAGGAGAAGATTCGCAAGATTCTGAAAATCTCCAAGGAGCCGATTTCCATGGAGACGCCGATCGGCGACGATGACGACTCCCATCTGGGCGACTTCATTGAAGATCAGTCAACCCTGGCCCCGGCCGACGCCGCCCTGTTTGCCTCCCTGCGGCTGGTGACCAAGGAGGTGCTGGACAGCCTGACGCCGCGCGAAGCCAAGGTGCTGCGCATGCGTTTCGGTATCGAAATGAACACTGACCACACGCTGGAAGAAGTCGGCAAGCAGTTCGACGTCACCCGCGAGCGCATCCGCCAGATCGAAGCCAAGGCCCTGCGCAAGCTACGTCACCCGAGCCGTTCCGAGAAGCTGCGCAGCTTCCTGGATTCGGAAACCTGATTCACCCCGGGCCTGTAGCTCAATTGGTTAGAGCAGAGGACTCATAATCCTTTGGTTTGGGGTTCAAGTCCCCACGGGCCCACCAACGAAGTCGGACGTGTTAATGTTTGCTGTCGAGTCTCCCGCTCAGTCCGGAGCGGGATTTAGGAAGGGTTGTGACTCTCATGTCTGAGACCATTTACTGCTATCACTGCGGCACCCGCCACCCCAAGGAAGAGATGCGTCAGATCGAAACCAAGGGCGTCAAGCGTTGGCGTTGCATCAAGAGCATCGAGGCGACCAAGCGCGGCACTGCCGAGCGCGACGCCTTCGGGCAGCGTGTGTCTGCCATCAACAAAGCCGAAGCCCAGGCAAAAATCCGGAAAACGCTCAACGTCGAGCGGTAACGCGCGGTGCCGGACCTGGAAACCCTGAGCTTCCTCGTCCTCGGCCTGCTGGCCTGGTACTGGTTTGCCGGCATCCAGGCCCGCGACACGGCGATGCAGGCGGCGCGCAGGGCCTGTGAAGACGAAGGCCTGTTGCTGCTTGACGACACGGTGTCCCAGACCGGCCTCAGCCCGGCACGGGATGACGAGGGCCGCTTGCGGCTACGCCGCAGTTACGAATTTGAATACAGCGACACCGGCGACAACCGTCGCCGTGGCAGCCTGGTGTTGTTTGGCGGTCAGGTGTTGCTGGTGAATGTCGGCCTGCGCGTCGTGCCACCCGCACCCGACCAGCGGATGTTGCACTGAGGCAGTATTCTGACCAGCGCCTTGCCGATCAGGGATTCACGCACCACTCGACCGTAGCGCTTTCCCGCCTGCCGCAAGGTGTCTTGACGCCGGGCAGCGGATGCGGCGTACCCTCGTCATCGGCGCGCGCGGCGCGGGTTTCCCAGGCCACCACACCACTCTTGTCCACGCTCATGCGCAACAGCCAGCCGGTGCGCAAGACCTCGGCCTCGAAACTGTCGAAGACGAAGTTGCCAAGACTGTAGATGATCGGCTTGCCGCGATAGATTTCCGCGCCCTGGGTGATATGAGGATGACCACCCACCACCACATCGGCGCCGGCGTCGATGAGAATGCGCGCCAGCCGGCGCTGGCGTTCGCTGGTCGTCGGCTCCCGCTCCCAGCCCCAGTGCATGTAGGGAATCACCAGATCGGCGCCAGCGGCGCGGGCGGCACGGATATCCGCCACCACCTGGGTGTCCTCGCTCCAGGCGACCCCCGGCCAATCCGGGCCGGCCTCGAAGGAACGAGGCTTGAACTCGTTGTAGGCCAGCACGGCAATGCGCAGTCCCTTCTGCTCGATCCACAGGGGCGCATGGGCCTGGGCGAGATTCTCGCCGCCGCCGACCACGGCGATGCCGTTTGTCCGCAAATGGCCCAGGGTTTCCCGGAAGGCCTCCTGGCCGTAGTCGCCGGAATGGTTGTTGGCCACCGAGACAGCATCGAAGCGCCCCTTGAGCACCGCCATCACGCGCGGATGGGCGCGGAAGGAAAATATCTTGCTCTCCATCGGCTGGCCCACCGTGGCCACCGGGCATTCCAGATTGCCGAGGGTGTAGTCGGCCTCCTTGAGGAAAGGTGCGAAGTGTTGCAGCGGATCGCGGCCGTCGGCGATGACGCGTCCCGGTCCGTCGTCAAGCATCAGATCGCCGGCAAAGATCAGCCGCACGGTGTCTGGCGGGGCGGCACTGGCGCTCAACGCACCGAGAGCCAGTGTCAGCACAAGCATCAGGCGCTTCATCGTGTCGCCTCCATTTCGCACCAGAACTCCAGTTCGCTGTCGCGCACCGGCTCATACACCCGCTGCAGGCCAGTGAAGCCATGGCGACCGCTCGCCTCCGGGCGCGGCGGGTAGGCGTAGCTGGCCTGATGGATCATGGCCGGCCCGCCGTCGCGGTCCACGTAGGTGTAGAGCTTGATCGACGCCAGATCGGCGGGCGCATTCTGGAACACCGGCCGGAACAGGAAGTAGGAACCGATATGGATGCCCGCTACGGCATAGGGCGAGGACACCGGGGCAATGCGATGGACCTGGGTCTCGCCGCCGTAAGTGGTGTGGCAAAGCAGCTGATCGGCCAACGCCGAGGCACTCGATAGCAGAGCGAGAATGACGAAGGGAATGGGCTTCATGGCGACGGTGCATTGATAAAGGCGACAGTATCCACGGCCGGACATTTCACCGCAAATGCTTTTGCGGTGTGTCGCAGCCTGCTATCGTTGCCCCATGACGCCCCTCCCCTACGCTCTCCTGGATCGCATCTGCGATCTTGCGACCCATCTCGACGAGAACGGCGCCGAGGCCCTGGCGGAAATGCTGCGGCAATGCAAGGATGGCCTCGGCTGTCGCCGGATGGGCAAACTCGCACGACTGCTGCTAGATACCGAGAATCGCGGTCGCCTCGACATCCTGATGGATACCTGGACCTTCGTTGCCCCAGGCACCAGCGGCGCCGAAATTGCGGCGGCTCTGGTAGCGGCTGGCGCGCAATCGAGACGGACTAAATAAGCGGAATCTCGCTGCCGCGTCGCTTGAGTTCCGCGCGCCGCTGGCGCCAGTCCGGGCAGGCCCGTTCCACCACGGCCCAGAAGCGCGCGCTGTGGTTCATTTCCACCAGGTGGGCAAGCTCGTGAATGGCAACGTAATCCGTGAGTTCCAGAGGCAGATGGATCAGGCGCCAGTTGAGACGGATGCCGCTGTCGCGGCTGCAACTGCCCCAGCGGGTGCGGGCCGAACTCAGGGAGAGTACCGGCAATGCCAGGTCCATGGCTTCGGCATGGAACGCCAGGCGTTCACGGAAGCAGGCCAGGGCACGGGCTTGCAGGGCGCGGCGGGCGAGGCGGTCGAGATCGGCTTCGGGACGGGCGGCCAGCGTCAGTAGTGATGGACTGAATTGGTCTTCGCCTTCGCTCCAGGTCACCCGGTTGGCGCCACCAACAACACGGACCTCCACCGCGGTGCCCCACACCGGCAAGCGTGTGCCATCGCGGATGGTGAGGTGGCGCCGGGTCGGGCTAGAAACATGTTCATCGAGCTTGGCCAGCACCCAGTCGCCATGCTGGCGGATGAATGCCTCGACGTCGGGAACGGCAAGAAAGCGTGGCGCGCCGACCCGCAGGCCGCGCTCGTCAATGGTCATCGCGAGGCGCTTGCGATCCTGACGCAGGGCGTAGGAAACAATGCGGGCGCCGATCTGCACATGCCGCGCCTTGGGCGACGGGTCGGGAACCGGCAGACGGAAGAGGGAAAGCTGCTCGAAGAGGGCCAAAACTTTAAGGGGGAAAATACGCTCTAGGCGAGTGCAAAGAGGTCGTCGCACGGGGATTGAACGGGGAGGCGGACCAAGGCCTGGACCAATACCTGTTCCATGACCGCTGGCGCCTGTTCCACCAGACGCCAGTTGCAGCGCAGGTGATCGGGACCATCGGCCACCGCCCAACTGGCGCGGGTGGCAAACGAGAGGCTGCAACCGGGCATCGAGCGGCCCAGGCGGGCGGACTGACGCGCCAGCATCTCGCCGATCAGGCGCGCGGCCTCGCGCCGCAACCAGGCTTCGGCAGCATCCTGAATCTGGCGCGGCGTGGCTTCGGGAGGCAATGGCAAATGCAGCACCGACTGCTCCAGCACCGCTTCCTTGCGCGCCGTACCGAGGTGCAGCGTCACTGCGCCGCCCAGGTAGGCCATGGCAGCGCCATCGCACCAGCGCAGCGCGGGGTCGGGGTTGGCAGCGTCAAGACGCAGCGCAAGCTGGGGCGTTTTCTTGGCCATAGTATTGGGGGGAAATGTGGCGCATCTCAGCCTCGATCCAGGCTTCGGCGCGGGAGTTGATATCTTCGACGGAAAGCCCGGCAGGGTCAATCGCCGGACCGATGGAAACCGTGACCAGGCCCGGCGTTTTGAGGAAGGCCTGACGACGCCAGCACTCGCCGGAGTTGAGGGCGACGGGAGACACGGGGACGCCGGAACGGGCCGCCAGAAAGGCGCCGCCGCCCTTGAAGGGGAGCTTCTCGCCGGGCCCGACGCGGGTGCCTTCGGGGAAGATGATGACCCGGTAGCCTTCGCCGAGCCGCGTCTTGCCCTGCTTGGCCACCTGACGCAGGGCATCCTTGCCGGCGGCGCGATTGATGGCGATGAAGGGCATCATGGCCAGGGCCCAGCCGAAGAAGGGTAGCCAGTGCAGCTCTTTCTTGAGGACGAAAATCGTGTCGGGAAAGATCACCTGCAAGGCAATGGTCTCCCAGGCCGACTGATGCTTGGCCAGAATCACACAGGGACCGGCGGGAATATTCTCCGCCCCCAGCACCCGATGCCGGATGCCCAGCACATGCCGGATCAGGGCCATGGCGATATGCACCCAGGGCATCGCCAAGCGGCGGCGCTGCTTGGCCGGCAGCCAGAAGAAGCACAGCAGAAGCAGAACATAAGGCGGTGTGTAGAGCACCACCAAGGCCATGTAGAGGGCGGAACGAATCACTCTCACGCCGCGAAATCCCTCATCGCGTCAGGAAGTCGGCCACCGCGGCCAGATCGGCAAAGACCGGCACGGCGGGTTCCATGGCGGCGAGAACCGGATC
>Ga0316605_10001578_pt1 | contig 13175 bp, 11 predicted proteins | sample OWC_soil_day20_n_FD_207666 | JGI IMG/M metagenome (GOLD analysis project Ga0316605, IMG submission 207666) | Wetland soil microbial communities from Old Woman Creek delta, Ohio, United States - OWC_soil_day20_noCT | ecosystem: Environmental > Terrestrial > Soil > Wetlands | place: USA: Ohio... | reverse complement strand
CGGCGAGAGGCCTTCGTTGCGGAAGTTGCGGTTGATCTCGAAGACCTTCTCGAAACCGCCGACCACCAGGCGCTTCAGGTAGAGCTCGGGGGCGATGCGCAGGAACTGCTGCATGTCGAGCGCGTTGTGATGGGTGATGAAGGGCTTGGCCGCGGCACCGCCCGGGATCGGGTGCATCATCGGCGTTTCGACTTCCATGAAACCGTGGCCGGTCATGTAGTTGCGGATCGAGGCGACGATGGCCGAACGGGCGCGGAAGGTGAAGCGGGTTTCCTCGTTCATGATCAGGTCGACGTAGCGCTGGCGGTACTTCAGCTCCTGATCGGCCAGGCCGTGGAACTTGTCGGGCAGCGGGCGCAGCGACTTGGTCAGCAGACGGATCTCGCTGGCCTGGACCGACAGTTCGCCGGTCTTGGTCTTCATCAGCGTGCCGACCACGCCGAGGATGTCGCCCAGATCCCAGCCCTTGAAGGCGGCGTAGGCTTCCTCGCCGACCTTGTCGCGCGCGACGTAGATCTGGATGCGGCCGGACAGGTCCTGGAGGGTGGCGAACGACGCCTTGCCCATGACCCGCTTCAGCATCATGCGGCCGGCGACCTTGACCTCGACCGGCAAGCCTTCGAGTTCCTCGGTGCTCTTGTCGCCATAGGCCTCGTGCAGCTTGTGCGCAGTGTTCTCGCGCTGGAAGTCGTTGGGGAAGGCGGCGCCGCTCTTGCGCCATTCGGCCAGTTTGGCGCGGCGCTCGGCGATGAGCTGGTTCTCGTCTTGCTGGACAGGCTGTTCGGCGTTGGACATGAAGAATCCTTGGGGAAATGGAGTTTGCTGCGGTCAACCGCGTAGAACCCTGAATTTTCGCCGATTTTGCCCGCCGGGGACAAGGCCGTTGCGAGCCGGGGCTGGATTTATATCGGCGAACCGTCAAGTTTGCCCGGCAATTGCCCAATCCATGCATTTCGAATGATAAGATGGCCGCCAACAGGACAGCTGCGGAGATGCATGGTGAACATTCTGCTCGTAGACGGCACGCCCCTCTATCAGGGCATTCTGGAGGGCGCGCTTGGCAGTTACCCGGGGTTTCGGCTGACCCATGTCTCCACCTCGTCCGAAGCACTGGACGCGGCCGCCGGGCAGCGTTTCGATTTCTTCATCGTGGCCTGGCAGCTAGCCGGCAGCAGCGGCATCGAGCTGGCCCGGCAACTGCGCGCCGACGCCATCGCCGAGTTTCAGCCCATCGTCCTGCTGACCTCCAGCGCCTCGGCCGAACTGGCCGAAGAGGCGGCGCGGGTTGGCGTCACCGAATTGTTCCGCAAGCAAGATGTCGACGAACTGGTCGTTTTCATGCGTCATTTCATCGAGGCGCACCAGCCGCTACGCGGCCGCATTCTCTACGTCGAGGATGCCCGCGACCAGCGCGAATATCTCGAGGCCCAGTTGCGCGACTGGGGTTTGACGGTCGATGTCTTTTCTTCTGCCGATGCTGCCTGGGATGCCTTCACGGCCAACGATTACGACCTCGTGCTGTGCGATGTCGTGCTGGCCGGCCGGATGTCCGGTGCCCGCCTGATCAACCGCATCCGCCGCCAGCCGGCCCCGAAAGGGCGCACGCTGGTGCTGGCGGTGACCGCCTTCGACACGGCGGCGCGGCGCCTCGAACTCTTCCACCTGGGTATCGACGATTACGTCCTCAAGCCGATCTTCTTCCCCGAATTGCGCGCCCGCCTGCACAACCTGCTGGCTCGCAAGCGGGCCAACGAGCGCAGCCAGCACCTGCTGGAAGCCACCGCACTTGGCGTTACCGTGGTCGATGCCGACTGCCGCATCTGTTCGATGGACGCCAATGCGCAGGCCATGTTCGGGCGTAGCGGCCAGCCGCTCACCGGCGAACCGCTGGCCAGCCTGCTCCATGCCGGTGACGATCTGGTGCCGATTCGCCTGTGCAGCGGCGAGCCGCTGGTCAAGCGGCAACTGAACGGCCGGCGCGGTACCGAGCAGATATTCCCGGTCGAGCTGACTTCGCTGGAGATCGATGCCGACGAGGGGCAGCGCCGGTTCGCGCTGCTCACCCGGGATGTCAGCGAGGAACGGAAACTGTCCGCCTACCTGGTTCAGGCCAAGGAAACCGCCGAACAGATGGGCCGCATGAAAGCAGGTTTCCTGGCCAACATGAGCCACGAGATCCGCACCCCGTTGAATGCCATCATCGGCTTGGCCCACGTGATGAAGCGCCACGGCCTGCCGACCGAGCAGGCCGAGCGGGCCGACCGCATCGACGCTGCCGGCCGCCACCTGCTGGGCATCATCGAAGACGTGCTCGACCTGTCCAAGATCGATGCCGGCAAGATGAGCCTCGAGCGGATGCCGGTATCGGTTGGCGCCATCGCCAGCAACGTCGCCTCCATGCTCTACGAGAAGGCAGAGTCCAAGGGCGTTCGCCTGGTTGTCGAAAGCCAGCCGCTGCCCAAACAGCTGCTCGGCGATCCGACCCGGTTGACCCAGTCGCTGCTGAACTACGTGTCGAATGCGGTCAAATTCACCGAAGAAGGCACCATCACTGTGCGTACGCTGCTGCAAAGCGAGAACGAAACGGGGGTCATGGCTCGTTTTGAGGTCGAGGATACCGGCATCGGCATCGAGCCGGAGCATCTCAGCCAACTGTTCAACGCCTTCCAGCAGGCCGACAGTTCGATGACGCGAAAATACGGCGGAACCGGCCTCGGTCTGGCCATCACCCGCGAACTGGCTCACCTGATGGGGGGCGATGCCGGCGTGATCAGCACGCTGGGGCGGGGCAGTACCTTCTGGTTCACCGCCTTCCTGGAACGCGGCCAGGCGAACCAGCCCGATTTGCAGATCGATGCGGCACGGGCCACCGAGGATTTCCTGGCCCGGAATTTCCAGGGCAGCCGTATCCTGCTGGTCGAGGATGACCTGATCAACCGCGAAGTGGCTCTCGAACTATTGAGCGATGTCCGGCTCGACATCGAGGTGGCCGAGGATGGTGTCGAGGCCCTGGAAATGGTCCGGAGCAACGACTACGCGCTGATCCTGATGGACATGCAGATGCCGCGCATGGACGGCCTGGAAGCCACCCGGCACATTCGGGGGCTGGCCGACCGGCGGCTGGTGCCGATCATCGCGATGACCGCCAATGCCTTCGCCGAAGACCGCGAGCGCTGTCTCGATGCAGGGATGAACGATTTCATCGCCAAGCCGGTCGATCCGGATAAACTGTTCGCCCTGCTGCTGCGCTGGCTGAGAAGCGAAAGCCCCCGTTTGCCGGCCGTGCAATGAACAACCGCCTATCCTGAACGATAGGAGATAAGATCAAATGAAAGCCCGCAAATTACCGGGATTGCCGTTGTGGTTGCTGGCCAGCATGCTGGCCGGCCCGGGAGTGGCGGCACCGCTCAACCTGCTCGGCTTCGACGACCTCTCCTGCACCGCCTGGAGCAAGTCGAAGGGCGATCCCGATCAGCGCGCCGCCTACGTGGTCTGGATGCGCGGCGTGCTTACCGGCCACAATTACGCCTTGCCCGGCCAGCAGGTGGCGAGCATCTCTAGCGGCACCATCGAGAACTACGTGAACCAGTATTGCGCCAGGACACCCGGCGGCTTGTTCAGCGATGCGGTATTCCGGCTGAGCGACCAGTTCTCCGGACGCAACCAGCCGATCCGGAAATAGTACTCGACGGGAAACTGGCAGTTGGCTGGGTTCGGCCACAAGCGGTCTGCTGATATGATTTATGATTTTTCATTTGTATCTCATTAAGACGGGATGATCACAAACGAAAAAAATAATGAGCAAAATCAGATTGCCGAAATTGCTAAGCTCCGAAGGCTACAGGCACTTGATCAGTTGAACACTGATATTTGCGAATCCGACGAAATTGCAGAAACATCAGATCGCCCTTGCGAATTAAAAAAGCCGAGCAGTACCTTCCAAGAAACTTCTGTTTCAACTAGCGGTATCCGATTTTTCATATTTCTGCTGATTTTCTTGTTGTTCTGTACAACAGGTGTCTTGGCTACTGTAGGTTCGCTAATCGAACTAGTCACAAAAGGTGGAGGCCGAAATCTTTATGCCGCTCTATCACTTGGTGTGGCGGGTAACTACGCATGGATCTCTTATTTCGTTATGGGTATTTACTGGACTAAAAACCAGAAAATAGGTGGATTCTGGCCAATTACTGGAACAGTTTCAGGGCTAGTCGCACTATCCTCAATTCCAGCGGGAGTTGTTTTTATACTACCTGCCGTTGCCTTGGCTTTTTATATGGTTGCATTCCATACATCAAAAGTTGAATTGCCAACTGAAATAGTAAGGTAGATGAAGGTCTCCTAAGGGCACGAAGCTGCATCATATCAAAACCTATGTATATGCAATACAATTAGAAAAATTGCATATAGCGGGGTTGCCATGGGAAGTGAGGTGCAGGATCCAAATAATTCTGCGGAGGAACTGCGTCGCAAAGCAATTGAACGCCTGAACTCCGACTTCACTCCTGAAGTTAGTCAATCGGTGGAGCAGGAAGGCTCCATTGATAGGCAGACTTTGCAAGATTTTTGCTGCAGGTCTTTACTTCCTAGTGCAGCCGCTAATTTACCTGACAAGGTTTTCTATTCGTCCAAGAACAGTCAACTCGGTAAGGCCCGCAAATGGATTTGGTTGGGCCTTGCTCTCGGGTCCTTTGGTGCGTTGCTTGGCAGCAAGGGCTCACTTGGCTCCATGGGTTTCACACTATTTTTCAGTGTCCTCATTGGCCTGTCGATAGATTGGTTCTTGCGCCGGCAGGTAGTGACCCGGGAAGCAGCGGTCGTCATTACCTAAGAGGGTATTGAATCTCGATTGTTTTCGGGTAAAACCAAGAAATATCCTTGGGGGGCCATCGTCGGAGTTAGTGTCGCCAGCAACCAAAATTCAGTATTGCTCCAACTTGAATTGGATGCGGCTCAAGGCTTTCCGAATAAACGCAATTTCTGGACGGGGATTAACTACGCTCGACCGTCCATACCGCTAGCCTCTTTCGAATCTAGCGAGCAAGAGAACCTCTATCAGGCTGTGCGTGGCCGTCTTCAGGCGTCGACGGTATGTACCGCTGCTGGATCGCAAACTAATCCACTAACCGAGGAGCGCGAGTTTAAAGAGCGACTTAAGTCATTTGCGCCGATTCCGTGGGTGACCTACGGATTGAGGTGCCCCCCAAAAACAGTGCCACTGGGAATTTAGTAAAGTCCGTTTTCGAGAAGGAGAATGGACTTGAAGAAGCGGTTTTCAGAAGAGCAGATCATCGGTTTTTTACAGCAGGCGGAAGCCGGCATACCGGTCAAGGAACTGTGTCGGCAACATGGATTTAGTGACGGATCGTTCTACAACTGGCGAGCGAAGTTTGGCGGCATGTCGGTTCCGGATGCCAAGAGGCTGAAGGATCTCGAAGCCGAGAACGCCAGGCTTAAACGGCTGCTGGCCGAATCGATCCTCGATGCCGAGGCACTCAAGGCCGCTCTAGGCCGAAAACGCTGAGCCCCCAGCAAAAGCGTGAGGCAGTCATGGTGATGCGTGAATCGACAACGATTTCCGAGCGCCGTGCCTGCCTGCTGGTGGGTTTGTCGCGCACGGTCCTGCATTACGAATCGACGGCACAGCCAGAGAACGAGCAATTGCAGGCAAGACTGGTTGAGCTAGCCGGCGAGCGTCGCCGGTTCGGCTATCGCCGTCTGCATGCCTTGGTTCGCCGTGAGGGCGTTCAGGTCAATCACAAGCGTATCTATCGCCTCTACAGCGATGCCGGCCTATCGGTTCGGCGCCGCAAGAAGCGACATGGTGTGGCTATTGAGCGGCAAGCGCTGGAATTGCCGTCCTCTCCGAATCAGGTCTGGTCGATGGATTTTGTCAGTGACGCATTGGCCAATGGTCGCCGGATCAAGGTGCTGACCATCGTCGATGACTTCAGCAAGGAGGCCATCGATCTCGCCGTTGATTTCGGAATATCAGGACATTACGTGACCCGTGTGCTCGATCAGGCGGCTCGTTTCAGGGGCTATCCCAAGGCGATCCGGACTGACCAGGGGCCGGAATTCACTGGCAAGGCATTGGACCAATGGGCCTACCAGCACGGCGTGCAGCTCAAGCTGATCCAGGCGGGCAAACCGACGCAGAATGCGTTCATCGAGAGCTTCAACGGCCGGTTCCGGGATGAGTGCCTGAACGACCATTGGTTTACGAGCTTGCCCCAGGCTTGTATCCTGATCGCCGCTTGGCGCCGAGACTACAACCAGCATCGGCCACATAGCTCACTGGATTACCTGACGCCGGCAGAGTTTGCGGCCAAGCACCGATCCAGTGATCCCGATGATCCTGTCGGGAAAGGATGTCTTTAGCAGTGCAAACCAAGGACTTTTACTAAAACGCCCTTGGCACTAAATCCGGGGGCACCTCACCTTGACCGTATGAGTCCTTGAACCCTAGATCGTTGAAGAATTGGACCAGCTTTGGGCCAGACCGGTATTCTGTTTTTTCGTTGATCATTTCTCGAAGAAATTCGAGTGTTTTTTTGCAGAGGATCATCGGTTAGCAGCCTGCGATGGAAAAAATCGGGATAAAAATCGGGGACGGACCACGAATATTGCTCGGCTGTCGGTTGTTAGGGATAGTTCTTAGTAGCTCAAAAGCATACTCCTGGCACGCGTGATGAATAAAGGTCATGCGCCATTTTTTCTCCAGTTCGATCATCTGCCGTTCGTTACCGCACCAAAAATACTGCACCGCAATTGCGTGGCACGGTAAAACTAGGGACAGACCACGGTTTATTGTTTTGAGTTTTAGAAATCGTGCTCTGTCCCCGATTCTGTTCCTCTGGGACAGCGTAAAAATGCACCGCCTTGGACGCTGGTGCGCGCCCTTGGTGCATGGGTGCTTAGTTAAATAGAACTAGTTATATTTAACAAAATCCATATAAATCATTGGTTTATTTTCTGGCACGAGGGTTGCTGATAGAGGGGCATATCGCGCATTACCCGGCAAGGGCGTCGGGCGGTGATAACGGATTCACGTGCGCACCCCAATTGGACGGCTTCGGTCGTCTCCCGCTTTTTCAGCCCTTACGAGTCAATGCCATGGACAAGAAATCCTTCCTGCAAGCCGGCCACACGCCGACGCTGCTCGCCGCCTTCCTTTATTTCGACCTGGCCTTCATGGTCTGGGTCATTCTCGGTCCGCTCGGCATCGGCATCGCCAAGGATCTGGGCCTAAGCCATGCCGAAAAGGGCCTGATGGTCGCCACCCCGGTGCTGGCTGGCGCCCTGCTGCGCATCGTCATGGGCATCCTGGTCGACCGCCTGTCGCCGAAAAAGGCGGCGATCATCGGCCAGGTTGTCGTCATCGCGGCGATGGCTTACGCCTGGCTGGTCGGCGTCCATTCCTACGGCGAGGTGCTGGTCCTCGGCCTGTTCCTCGGCGTCGCCGGCGCTTCCTTCGCCGCCGCGCTGCCGCTGGCTTCGCGCTGGTACCCGGCCGAGCATCAGGGGACGGCGATGGGCATTGCCGGGGCCGGTAATTCCGGCACAGCGCTGGCCGCCTTGTTCGCGCCCGGTCTGGCCGCCGCCTTCGGGTGGACCAACGTGTTCGGCATCGTGCTGATTCCGCTGATCCTGGTGCTGATCGCCTTCTGCTTCATGGCCAAGGATGCCCCGGATGCGCCGCCGCCGAAAACCCTGGCCGAATACATGAAGGTGTTGAAGGACAAGGATGCCTGGTGGTTCATGTTCTTCTATTCGGTGACTTTCGGCGGTTTCGTCGGCCTGGCTTCGTCGCTGGTCATCTACTTCAACACGCAATACGGGCTGGACCCGAAGATGGCCGGCTTCTTCACCGCCGGCTGCGTGTTCGCCGGCTCGCTGGTCCGCCCGATCGGCGGCAACGTGGCCGACCGCATCGGCGGCGTCAAGTCGCTGACCGTGATGTACATCTTCGCCGCCATCTTCCTGGCTATCGTCAGCTTCGGCCTGCCGGAAGCCTGGATGGCGCTGGCCGCTTTCGTCGGCGCCATGCTGGCACTGGGCATGGGCAACGGCGCGGTGTTCCAGCTGGTGCCGCAACGCTTCCGCAAGGAAATCGGCGTGATGACCGGCCTGGTCGGCATGGCCGGCGGCGTCGGCGGTTTCTACCTGGCCTCCAGCCTCGGCTATTCGAAGCAGATGACCGGCAGCTACCAGGCTGGCTTCCTGATCTTCGCCGCCTTGGCCGTGCTCGCCCTGGTCGGCCTGACCGGCGTCAAGACCCGCTGGCGCACCACCTGGGGTGCCAGCCACCTGACGACGGCCAAGATCTGAGCGGGGCGGCCATGCAACGTCGGGAGTTTCTGTTCCTTACCCTGGGGGCGACGCTGGTCGCCCCGGTCTGGGCGGCCGAGGCGGGCAAGCCGGCCTTGTCGCTCGGCGCGGCGATCAACAAGGCCGGTCGCCAGCGCATGCTGACCCAGCGTCTGGCCAAGGCTTATGCCATGCAGGCGGGCAGCGTCATGCCGGACAAGGCGGCCGGCCTGCTCGACCAGTCGCGCCGCTTGTTCGAGGCGCAACTGGCCGAGTTGAAGACGCTGGCGCCGACAGAAGGCATTCAGCGCGCCCTCGACGAACTCGACCTGGCCTGGGCCGGCTACCGCGACGTGCTCGGCCGGCCGCGCACGCCGGACAATGCACGGCAGGTGTTGGCCGACTCGGAAAAAACGCTGCGTGCCGCGCAGACGCTGACCGCACTGTACGAGCGGCAGGCGGCCAGCAATGCCGGGCGCCTGGTCAATCTGTCGGGGCGGCAGCGCATGTTGTCGCAACGGATGGCCAAGTGTTTCCTGTTCGAGCAGTCGGGCGTTGCTACCGACGGCCTGCGCGGCGAACTGGAGGCGGCGCGGCGCGATTTCGTCGCGGCGCTGGCCGAACTGAATGCCGCGCCGGAAAACAACGCCGACATCCGCACCGAATTGGGGCTGGCCAATACCCAGTGGCTGTTCTTCGAGCAGGCCCTGAACGGCCGCGAGCCGACCCGGGAGATCGCCGCCCGCAACGTGGCGACGACCAGCGAGCGCATCCTGGAGGTGATGGACGGCCTGACCGGCCGTTACGAAAAGCTGGTGCGTGGCTGACCGGGGTAGTATCCCGCCTATGACCACTCCACCCAAACCCGGCCTGCGCCTGGCCATCGGCCACGCCTCGCTGACCGGCCCGCGCGAGCGCAACGAGGACTATTGCGGCGTGGCCACGCCGGAAGGGCTGGAACTCGAAAACAAGGGTGTCCTGGCCGCCGTCGCCGATGGTATCGGCGGCCACAAGGGGGGCAGGGAAGCGGCCGAATATACGGTGCGCGGCCTGCTCGCCGATTATTTCGCGGCGCCCGACACCTGGAGCGTGCCGCGCGCCATCGAGACGGTGACCACGGCACTCAACCGCTGGGTCATCGCCGAGGCCAACCGCAATGCCGAACTGACCGGCATGGCGACCACGCTGTCGGCCCTGATTCTGCGCGGCCGCCGCTACTACACGGCGCACATTGGCGACAGCCGCATCTACCGCCTGCAGGACGGGCGCCTCGACCGCCTGACCATCGACCACACCTGGGAACACCCGGAACTGAACAACGTGTTGTCCCGGGCCATCGGCCTCGACCCGCGCGTGCTGATGGATTTCGCCGACGGCGAACTGGCGGTCGACGACCGTTTCCTGCTGGTTTCCGACGGTGTCTGGGGCGTGCTGCCCGACGTGCTGCTCGCCGAGGTGCTGCTCGACCATCCCGAACCGCAATCGGCCGCCGCCGCGCTGACCAGCCTGGCCCTGGCCCAGGGCGGCCACGACAACGCCAGTGCCGTCGTCGTCGACGTGCTGGCGCTGCCTCCGGCCGGCCTGCGCGACAGTCTGGAAAGCGCCGCCGGCCTGCCGCTGCCGCCCCGCCTGAAGCCCGGCCAGGAGATCGACGGTCTGGTCGTCGAGGAAGTGCTGCACGATGCCCGCGAGACGCTGCTTTACCGGGTGCTTCGCCACGGCCAGCCGCTGGTGCTGAAAACCCTGCAGCCGGCGATGGCCGGCGATGCCGAAGCGGCCAGTGCGCTGCTGATGGAGGAATGGCGGGCCCGTCGCGTCGTCTCGCCGTTCTTCCCGCAGATCGTGCCGGCCGAAGGGCGTAGTGCCCTCTATTACCTGATGACCTGGCACGCCGGGGCCAGCCTGCAGGCCCGGCTGGCCGCCGGCCAGCACTTCCCGGTCGGCGAGGCGGTGCGCCACGGGATCGCGCTGCTCAAGGCGATTGCCGCGCTGCACCGGCTCGACATCATCCACCGCGACATCAAGACCGACAACATCCACCTCGGCCAGGATGGCGTGCTGCGCATTCTTGATCTCGGCGTGGCGATCAGCCTCGGCGAGCAGAAGCCGGACGAGGTGGCAGGGCAGGCCGGCACGCCGTCCTACATGGCGCCCGAACTGTTCGCCGGCGCCGCGCCGAGCGCCGGCTGCGACCTCTACGCGGCCGGCGTCACCCTCTACCACCTGCTAACCCGCAAATATCCCTACGACGAAATCGAGCCCTTCCAGAAACCGAAATTCGGCGAACCCGACCGCCCGACCCGCTGGCGTCCGGAAATCCCGGGCTGGCTGGAAAACATCCTGCTCAAGGCGGTGGCGCGCGAGGCCAAGGACCGCTTCGAAACCGCCGAGGAGTTCCTGCTCGCCCTGGGACGCGGCGCCAGCCGCCCGGTCGCCGCGCTGCCCCGGCAACCGCTGGCCCAGCGCAATCCGCTGCTGACCTGGAAAATCATCGCGGCGGTATCGCTGGTGCTCAATCTGCTGCTGTTGGTTGTCCTGTTCGCCTAGGGCGCGCGCCAAGGAAGGTTGGGGAGAATCCTGCGGTCGACGGCGAAAAACGGCCAAATTCTGCGCTGCCGCCCAAAGCGCTGGGACCGCCTTTGTAACTGCCCCTGGCCCCGACCGTCATCCCGGGGCGGCGCTGGCGGTGTGGGGCCCGGTCATGCCAGGCTCGGCATGACCGGGCGTGGGCGAGTGACAAGCTGGAGCCGCCCTCTCCGTAGTGCCCTGAAAACCTGCTTAAAGCTGTCCGGACTGCTTGGCAGCCTGACTGTCGGCCAACGATTGCCAGTCCTGGCGCGGCGAAATCCGGACCACGCGCCCCCTCCCGGCCGTGCCCTGCTGGATCAGCCCGCATTGCTGCGGTTGCTGTTGCTGCTCATGCCGCTGTTGCAGGCGGCGTTCGAATTTCGGGTTGTGCATGATGTCTCTCACCGCGTTTCATAGCTCTATTGATCTAAGAGTGGAATCGCCGGGCTTGGTTCCAGCGCGATTTACAAACATTCCTTCGGGCAAATTCAACGCCCCAGCAGCGCCTTGGGATTTTTTCCGCTGATTGCCGGTCTAGCCTGCACCGCCGCCCTCTAGCCCGTTCGGCCTACAGGTAAGATGGCGGCAGCGCCGGGGCTGGCTGGTTCCGGGAACTCGATCAAATCTGAATGGAAAACTGCCATGACTACTGCCCTCATCCTCTTCGCCCACGGCGCCCGCGATCCGGAATGGGCCAATCCGATGCGGCGGGTGCAGGCGGTCATTCGTCAGCGGGTGACGGCCCAGCCGGTCGAGCTGGCCTTTCTCGAATTCATGGCGCCGACCCTGCACGAGTGCGCGGCCGAGCTGATCGCGGCCGGGGCGACCAAGGTGGTGGTGTTGCCGATGTTCATCGCTCGTGGCGGCCACTTGAAGAAGGAAACGCCGGCCATGATCGAAAGCCTGCGGTCGACCTATCCCGGGGTCGAATTTTTGTTGGGCGACGCCATCGGCGAGCACGAAATCGTTGTCCAGGCGATGGCCGAGGCGGCCTTGCTGGTGGCTGGTTCGGAGCTTGCTTAACAAGGGGCATGCTTACCGTACTCGTTATTGATGAATCCCGTTCGCGGGCCGGAGAAATCTGCGCCGGGCTGGCGCTCGCCGGTTACCAGGTGGCCGCCATCCTGGCCGGCGCCGACAACCTGACGGCCGAAGTCGAGAAGTTGCAGCCCGACGTCATCCTGATCGACACCGACAGCCCGAGCCGCGACACGCTGGAAAACCTGGCGGCGATGCACAAGAACATGCCGCGGCCGGTCGTCATCTTCACCCAGGAAGATGGCCAGAAATCCATCCGCGATGCCGTCAGGGCGGGGGTTTCGGCCTATGTCGTCGATGGTCTCGACCCCAAGCGGCTGAAGCCCATCGTCGAGGTGGCGCGCGCCCAATTCGAGGATACGCAGGCGCTGCGCCGCGAGCTGGACGAGGTTTCCAAGAAGCTGTCCGACCGCAAGCTGGTCGACCAGGCCAAGGGTGTTTTGATGAAGGCGCGCGGCCTCGACGAGGATGCGGCTTATCACGCCATGCGCAAGTTGGCCATGGAGCGCGGCCAGACCCTGGCCAAGGTGGCGCGCGACGTTATCGACATGGCGCGCGTACTGCTCTAAAGCTGTGCGGTAACGGCGCCTGTTGCACTGCAACAGTGCATGGATTCTCCCCGCCGGCGGCGCCGGTAGCTCGGCTAAAACCTCTGGAAACCCTGCAGTACCAAGGAACTAGTGCTTTTTAACTAAGCTGGCACGGCCATTGCAATAGTCCTTTCAAAACGCACGGTCAATGGCGGCCGGGCGAGAGTTGAGCGAAAGCCGACTCAAGGGACAAGGGCGTCCATCCGAGCTGCCAACCGGCGGCCAGGATGTGACGCCCATTTTGTTTTTGGATTCTCGTAATCAAGGAGCAAGCAATGGAAGACACTAAACTGGTAGTGGATGGCAAGCCGGAAGCTGCACCGTCCTTCTCTCGTCGTGATTTCGTTTCAGCCGCTTTGGGAGCCTCTCTGATGGCCATGGTACCCCCCGGCGTTCGCAGCGGTGCCTGGGCCGCTGGTTCGGACGCCCCCGAAAAGAAGGAAGTCCGTATCGGCTTCATCCCGCTCACCGATTGCGCCTCCGTCGTCATGGCCGCGGTCAACAAGTTCGATGAGAAGTACGGCATCAAGATCATCCCGACCAAGGAAGCTTCCTGGGCCTCGGTGCGCGACAAGCTGGTCAATGGCGAACTCGATTGCGCCCACGTGCTGTACGGCCTGGTCTATGGCGTGCAGCTCGGCATCGGCGGCCCGAAGAAGGACATGAGCGTGC
>Ga0316605_10001577_pt1 | contig 13188 bp, 7 predicted proteins | sample OWC_soil_day20_n_FD_207666 | JGI IMG/M metagenome (GOLD analysis project Ga0316605, IMG submission 207666) | Wetland soil microbial communities from Old Woman Creek delta, Ohio, United States - OWC_soil_day20_noCT | ecosystem: Environmental > Terrestrial > Soil > Wetlands | place: USA: Ohio... | reverse complement strand
CATGCGCGTCGGCTTGTCGACGGTGCCCGTCGGCGGCGCGCCGCTCGCGAGGCCGTGCGCGGCAAACGCGGCGTGGATCGCGCACTTGTTCGGCGTACCGTTCGCGAGGTCGCCGTCGTCGTCGTCGCCGAGCAGCGCCTCCGCGTAGCTCGACGGGATGTCGGACGCGCGCTGCATGATCGCGTAGTAGATGTCGGCCGCCTTCTCGAGCGCCGCCGCTTGGCCCAGCGACGCCTCGAGCCCGACGAGCATGTCCCAGAACGTGCCGCCGATGATCTCGCCGTCATCGTGCGGTTCACCCGTCGTGTCGACGCCCCACTTCTTCTCCATGTTCGCCGGGTTCAGGTCGCGCATCGCCGCGCTCGGGTTCGACAAGAAGAAGCCACGGCCCATGCCCGGGTCGTGCGTGATCAACATCGCGAGGATGTCGCCGAGACCTTCGGACAGCGCACTGTCGAACGCGCCGACGCCCTCGATGATCGAGTTGTTGTGCAGCGAGTGACCGAACTCGTGATAGATGACGTCCGCGAGCCGCGCCGTGTTCTCGCACTGGTTGTTCTTGCGCAGGAAGTGGATGTCGTCGCCCGTCGAGAACGCGTTGCAGCTGCCGCTCTCGTTGACGCTGACGGTCAGCGACTGGTTCAGCCACGCGAGGTTCGGGTTCAGCTTCGTCTTCGCGAACTGCTTCACGATGTTCGCGTGGACGAACGCGGACAGCTGCGCGTCGCCGGTCTCGCTCGTCGCGAGCGACCACGTCGCGTTGCCCCCGGAGACGAGCTGCAGCGTGGCGCTCGCCGCGGTGCCCGAGGTCGTGACCGACACGAGCGGTCCGAGCGGTCGCACCGTCGCCGATCCGGCGCCCGCCCAGGTGACGGAACCGTCGAGCGCGGTCGTCGCGGCCGTACCGTCGATCGTGAGACTCGCGAGCGCCGCGGCGCGCGGACTGCGCATGCCAGCGGGGTAGCGATCGGGCACGTCGAACATCACCTTGCCGGTCGCGTAGTGGATCGTGCTCGCGCGCGCGATCGGCGCGGCAGACTTCGCATCGACCCACACCTGCCACGCACCCGGTGATGCCGTCGCGTTCACCGCGACTTGCTCGGCGACGCGATAGCTGATGTCGGGCGATGCACCGACGCGCGGCCGCACGATCGGAACGACGACTGCCTGCGCCGCGGGCTGCTGCGCCGTGACTTCGTGCCCGTCCGTGCGCAACCAGCGCGTCGCGGCGTCCGTGATCGCCGACGGCGACAGCCGCTGCGCCGGGGCGATCACGGAGACGTACGGCAGCGCCGTCGAGCTCACGAGCGCGAGGCGATCTGCCTTGAACGAGAGGCCGATGCCGCCGCCGAGCACGCGCATGCCGGCCGCGCGCTGCACGAAGCCGACGCTGCGGATGTCGCCCTTCGGCGACAGCACGTTCGAGACGAGCTCGAAGTCACCGGGCTTCGCGCCCGGCGCGAGGACCGCGAGGTGCTCGACGAGGAACGCGCGCGCCGCTGCCTCGGCGACGGCTGCATCGGCGACCGCTCCGCGAATCGGCTGCGTGCTGCCCCACAGGCGCAGCGGGACACTGGTGTCCCGATCCCACATCGCGGTCCAGCCCGCGAGCTTCGCGCCGGAGATCGTCTTCCAGTCGATCGTGCGATGGGTTCGCGGCGCCTTGCCCGCAGAAACCACCGGTGCCTCGGCACCCTTCGGACGAACCACCGCGTGACTGTCGTGGACCGCCGCTGCAGACAATGCAGCGGCCAGCCCGAGCGTGCGCATACGCATCGGCAACTGCCTCCCTATCGTGTGCCTCTCACTTCCCACGCGAGATCGATCGGGCCAAGTCGACCGCACTCACATCATCCGACCACGCGATGCGCTCGGTGCGCTGTTGACTGAGCGTCAATAACGCGCGCTCGCGTCAAGGACGTCGTGAAGTGCGTCGCCGTGCACGACTCGCGCATCGGGTTGCATCGCGAAGCTGCCGCGCGGCGCGAGCGCGGGGGGACACGCGCGCCGCGCGGCACATCACGAGCGAAGTGCTACTTCGCGCCGCGGCGGCGGCGGAACAGCATGCCGAGCGTGAGCAGCGACAGGGCCAGCGCGCCTTCCGGTCCACCACCGACCGAGCAGCAACCCGCGTCATCGGGCGTCTCGTCCTGGCAGTTCGCGCTGCAGCCGTCACCGTCGATCCGGTTGCCGTCGTCGCAGGTCTCGCCGTCATCGGTCGTGTTGTTGCCGCACGTGAGCGCCGCGCCGGTCGCCGCGACGACGCAGACATCGTCGAGTGTCCAGCCCGAGAGCTCGAGGCCCTCGTCGGCGGTGAGCTCGAAGCGGAGCTTCACCTTGCCGGCCGCCGCTTGCTCCTTGAGGTCGACGTCCTGGAAGCGCCACTCGCGATCGATGTGCGAGACGCCGCTCTGCGGTTCGGAGACGCTCGTGTAGTTCTTCCAGACCTCGGTGCCGTTCGCGAGGACCTTCGCCTTGTCGTAGAAGCCGTCCTCGACGCCGAGCCAGCGCTGGAACTGCAGGCGCACGTACGGGTTGCCCGCGAGGTCGATCTCCGGCGACTCCGCGAACATCGTCGTACGCGCGCGGTAGACGCCGTCGGTCTTGAGGTCGATCCCGAGGACCTTCGTGCCGCCGAACGCCGCCTTCGGGTCGCCGCCGAGGCCGAGCGGCTCGCCGACCTCCCACTCGTCGCGGTTCGCGACGCTCGCGCCGTGCGTCCAGTCCCCGATGCCAGCCTCGAAGTCGGCGCAATAGATCGTCTTCACCGGGCCGACGTAGAACTCGTAGAACGGGTCCGCGTCGTTCTTCGGATAGCTGAGCGACGAGCCGTCGCTCAGCGTCAGCGTGACCTTGTACTGCACGACCGTCCCGTCGGGCTGCGTCGGGATGTCGCCCGCGTAGGTCTCGCCGGTCTGCGTGAGTGCGACCTCGGCGACGGCTCCGCCGCGCGGCCGCCACTCGAGCTTCGCCGACGCCACCGTCGGGCCGGGGCACGCGGCCGCGGCCGACGGCTTCGCGATGATCGCGACGTGGAAGTTGTCGCGCGTCGGCGTCGACACGCCGAGCGTGAGCGTCGGATCCGCGAGGCCGTGGCGGCCGAACGCGGCATTGATCTCGCACTGGTTCGGCGTGCCGTTCGTGAGGTCGCCGTCGTTGTCGTCGACGACGAGCGCCTCGGCGTATGCCGACGGGATGTCCGAGGCGCGCTGGAGCACGCCGTAGAAGATCTCGATCGTCTTGTCGTGACCGGCGGTCGAGCCGAGCTTCGCCTCGAGCGCTTCGCCGAGGTGCCACATCGCGGCGCCGATGATCTCGCCGTCGTCGTGCACTTCGCCGGTGACGCTGTCGGGCCACTTCTTGTTGTTGTTCAGATCGCGCAGCGGGCTATCGCTGAAGAAGAAGCCGCGGCCCATGCCGTGATCGCGCGTGATCAACGAGGCGTACACGTCACTCATGCCCTCGGAGAGTGCGCCGTCGAACGCGCCGACACCGTCGATGATCGCGTGCGCGTGCAGCGAGTGACCGAACTCGTGATAGACGACGTCGGACATGCGGCCGGTGTTCTCGCACTGCGTGCCCTTGCGGAAGAAGTGGATGTCGTCGCCCGTCGAGTACGCGTTGCAGGTCTGCGACTCGTTGACGGCAACCGTCAGCGTCTGGTCGAGCCACGCCATGTTCGGATCGACCCTCGCCTTCGCGAACGCCTTCGCCGTGTTCGCGTAGATGAACGCGCTGATCTGCGCGTCGGCCATCTCGTCGGCCGCGCGGCTCCACGTGAACGTGCCGTTCGGTGCGAGCGACGTCGTCTCGGTGATGCGCGTGCCGGCCTTGTTCGTGATCGAGACGAACGGCCCCGCGAGCGTGAGCGCGACGCTCGCGGCCGCAGTGCCCGCCCACGTGACGCTGCCGTCGGCGGTCGACGTCACCGCGTTACCGTCGACGGTGTGCGTCGCGAACGCAGCGGGCTTGCCGCTCCGCACGCCACCCGGGTAGCGATCGCCGGCATCGAACAAGACCTTGCCGGTCCCGTAGCGGATCGTGCTCTTGCGGGCGATCGGCCGCGCGTCGACGGCGTCGACCCAGACGTCCCACGCGCCGGGCTCGGCGGTCGCTTCGAGCGCGACGTGCTCGGCCACGCGATACGTGATGTCGGGCGTCGCGCCACGGCGCGGGCGAACGATCGGGACGATGACGCGCTCGGCGGGCGCGAACGACGACGCCGCCGCGACGCGCGCGGACTTGCCGTCGTCGGCGAGCCACTGCGCCGCCTTGTTCGCGATCACGTTCGTCGGCAGCCGCATCGCCGGCACCGCGACCGCGATGTTCGGCAGCGCCGTCGAGCTGATCATGATCAAGCGATCGGCCTTGAACGCGAAGCCGATCCCACCGCCGAGCACGCGAATGCCCGACGAGCGCTGGATGAAGCCGACCGTGCGCACGTCGCCCTTCGGCGACAGCACGTTCGAGACGAGCTCGAAGTCGGAGACCGCGGCGCCCGGCGCGAGCGTCGCGAGGTGCTGTGCGAGGAACTGGCGCGCGGCCGACTCGGCGATCGCGGCATTCGCGACGACACCGCTGACGAGCTGTCCTCGGCCCCACATGCGGAGCGGGACGTTCGTGTCGTGATCGAGGATCGCGGTGAAGCCGGGCAGCGTCGCGAACGCGGTCGTGCGATGCGTGCGCGGGCCACGTTCGGCGGAGACGATCGGAGCCTCGGCGCCTTTGGGGCGCACGACGGCGGAGCTGGTCTGTACGAGGCCGGCCGTGACGGCGGCGGCGAGTCCGAGGCTGGTACGCAAGCGCATGAACGTCCTCCCTATGCGCTGCGGATAAGACACCCCAAATAGGGGTCAACCAACGGTCACTCCATGACATCCGCCGTTGGCGGTGAGGCATTGGCGCGCCGGTTAGTCGATGCCTGGGCGTATCACCGCGAGATCGTGACGCGCGACGTCGATGTCACGATGAATCTGGGCGACCAATTGCTCGACGGAGTCGAACTTGAGCTCGTCGCGGATGCGCGTGAGGAACGTGGTTCGCACGCGCTGATCGTAGAGATCGCCATCCCAATCGAGCACGTGAACCTCGAGGACGAGCCCGCCCTGCTCGACGAACGTAGGGTTTCTTCCGAGGCTCGCGACCGCCGGCATCGGCGGTCCGCCCTCCGCGGCGAGCGTCACCGCGTAGATCCCGGGTGCGATCACGAGGTCGCTCGCGGGTGCGATGTTGGCGGTCGGGATGCCGATCGTGCGGCCGCGCTTCGCACCGTGCACGACCTTGCCATCGATATCCCAGGGACGACCGAGCAGCCGCGACGCGGCGGCGACGTCGCCCTCGCGCAGGTAGCCGCGGATCTTGGTCGACGACGCGACCTCGCCGCCGACCTCGACGGCCGACACGACCGCGACCTCGACGCCCGCCTTCGCGCCGTGTGCACGGAGCGCCTCGGTCGTGCCGGCGCGACCTTGACCGTACGTGAAGTCGTAACCGACGACGATCGCGCGTGCGCGCAGGGCGAACAGCAGCACGTCGTCGACGAACGCGTGCGGCGCGAGGGTGGCCAGCGCCATCGTGAACGGCTCGACGACGACGGCGTCGAGGCCCGCGGCGTCGAGCAGCTCGAGCCGGCGCTCGAGCGACGACAGCATCTGCGGTCCGCCGCGGCCGACGACCGACGATGGATGCGGATCGAACGTGAGCGCGACGGCGAGTGCATCGTTCGCATCGGCGAGCGCGCGCGCGCGCGTGATCAGTGCGCGATGCCCGAGGTGCACGCCATCGAAGTTGCCGATCGCGACGGCGGCGCCGGCCCAAGCGGGCGCGTTGCGATGGCCGTGAACGATCTGCACCCGCCGACGTTAGCGCAGGATGACGGTCCACGCGGGCGGGACCAGCAGCATCATCGCGGCGGTCGATCCGGCGACCGCCTGGATCGACGGTAGCCGAATCGTCGCGCCGAACCGCCCGATCGCGAGTGCGGCGCACAGGCCGGCGATGGCCAGCGTCGCACCGCCGGTCGAGCCGGCGCGCAGATCGACGAGCAGCGCGCCGATCGCGCAGCTCACGACCGCGAGCTCGGCGAGCCTCAGCTTCGCCACCAGGGCGAGGCCGGCGATCGCGGCGACCGCGGCGAGCGGACCGAGCGCGTCGCCGACCTGGTGTGCGAGGACGGGCGCACCGATCGAGTGCGCCGGACCGAACCACCGGAGGCCGATCGCGCCGAGTGGACCATCGCTCGCGCCAGCCGCGATGATGGCGAGCATGACCGCGAGGCCGCCGGCGACCGGAACCGCGATCGCCCACTTCGGTCGATTCCACGGCGCCGTCACGAGGCGCGTGCCGGCGATCGGCACGAGGGCGACGGCGGCGGGTTCGAGGACGGCCGCGATGATCGCGGGCAACAGCGCGACGAGCGGCGCGGTCGACGTCCGCGCGAGCTCGACGATGGTCCACGCGATGGCGGCGTTCGCGAGGAGCGGTGTGACGTGAACGAGGTGGTGCTCCGCGAACGACGCGACGACGAGCAGCGGTGCGAGGACGGCGGCGACGAGCGCGGCCGGGGCATCACCCGAGAGCGCGCGTACGGCGGCTGCCAGCGCGGCACCCGCGAGCCCGGCCGCGGCGACCGCGAACGGGTCGCGTGTTACCGCGATCACAGCGGCGGCGGAGACGCCCCCCATCGCCGGGATCACGGTCCACGACTTCACCCACCCACGCTACGGATCGCGGGCGACGGGCGCAAATTTCACACTGCGTGAACGGGGTCAGACACAACTTGCACAACTTGTGTCCGGCAAGTTCGCGAAAGTCCGTCGCCGTTGTCCGGGGAAGTTGTGCAAGTTGTGTCTGACCCCATTCTTGCTCGAAGGCTTGCCATGCATCGTTTGCTTCCCGCGGTTCTGCTCCTCTCCGGTTGCTCGCTGTTCATGCATTCCATCGAGAAGCCGAAGGCCGAGGTGCGCAACGTGTCCGTGTCGTCGGCGGGGTTCTCGGGGGTCACCGGCGAGCTGCGCCTCGACGTCATGAACCCGAACGGCTTCGGCGTCCCGCTCGCCGGGATCGACTGGCAGCTCTCGATCGGCGGCGCACGCGCGGTGACGGGCTCGGTACAGCTGTCGCAGACGATTCCGGCGAAGGGGGTCGCGCCGGTCACGACGTCGCTGACGATCAACGCGATGGATGCGGCCCTCGTCGCGGGGCAGCTCGCGGGCGGCGCGCGCGACTACCGCATCCACGCGAAGCTCACGTTCTCGACGAAGGTCGGCGCGGTCGATGTCGAGCTCGACCACACGGGTCAGCTCGGTTCGGGCGGCAGCACCACGTCGCTGCCGCGCGTGCTCGGCTCGCTGTAGTACGCGAGCACGATGCCGGGGATCGCGAGCAACGACGTCACGACGAAGAAGCCCGGCCACCCGACCGCGCCGACGACGTCGTCGGCGAGCGGGCCGAACACGCGCTGACCGACCGACGACAGCGAGGTCAAGATCGCGAACTGGGTCGCGCTCACGGCGGGCGAGCACTTGCTCATCAGCACGGCGATGAAGGCCGCGGTCCCCATCGCGCCCGCCGTGTTGTCGACGAACACCGCGATGCAGAACACGGTGAGGTCGTTGCCCGCCGATGCGAGCCACACGTAGAGGAGGTTCGTGAGCGCCTGAGCCGCCCCGAACGCGATCAGCATCCGGCGCATCCCGTAGCGCGGCACGAGCACGCCCGCGCTGAGCCCCCCGAGCGCGATGCCCGCGAAGCCGAGCACCTTGTAGACGGCGGCGATCTCGGTGAACTCGAACCCGGCCGCGCGGTTGAAGAACGGGATGATCAGCGCCTGCGCGAAGTAGTCGCCGAACCGATAGAACATCGTGAACCCGACGACGATCGCGAGCTCGCGCCATCCGAGCCGCTTCACGAGCTCGACGAGCGGCATCACGATGGCTGCGTCGAGCGAGGCGGGGCGATCCGCCGGTGCGGGTGGCTCCGTCGCCAGCGCCGTCGCGACGACCCCGACGACGAGCGTCGCCGCGAGTAGGCCGTAGATCACGGACCACGGCAGGTGGTCCGCCATCACGAACGCCAGCGTTCCCGCGACGACGAGTGCGATGCGGTAGCCGATCAAGTATGCCGACGCGCCTGCCGTCCGCTCTTCCGGCGCGAGGATGTCGGCCTTGTACGCGTCGATGACGATGTCTTGCGACGCACCGAGGACCGCCACGACGACCGCCATGCCGAACATCAGCTCGGGTGTCGCGAGCGGGTCGAGCTGGCCCATCGTGACGATCGCGGCCGCGAGCGCGAGTTGGGTGGCGAGCAGCCAGCCGCGGCGGCGCCCGAGAAACGGCAACGCATAGCGGTCGAGAAGCGGCGCCCACGCGAACTTGAACGTGTAGGCCAGCCCGACCGTCGACAACGCCGCGAGCTGATCGAGGGTCGCCCCGGCGCCGGTCATCCACGCCTGCAGGGTCTGGCTCGTCAGGAGCAGCGGCAGCCCGCCCGAGAACCCGAGCAGGAACACGACGACCATCCGCCTCGATCGGAAGACGTCGGACCAGCTCATGTGACGGCCATGAGCTGAGGTTGGTACGAGCGGCTCGGCGCAGTACAATTTTTCGTCCACGTGGCACGACGTCTCAAAAGCGCCGCCCGATGGCTGGCGCCCAGCGCAGCCTGTGCCTGTGCCGGCGCGTTGGCGGGTGGTGGGGTCGAGGCGACCGGTGCCGAGGACGTCATGGGCGCGGCCGCGGCGGCCGGGTTTCTCGCGCTGATCGTGTTTCCCGCGCTGCTCGTGCTGAGCGCGATCGCGCGCGGCATCTATGGAGCGTGGCAGCCACAGACGCTCGCGATCGTCGAGGACGATGGCGGCGCGCCGAAGCTCGTCGGGTGGCTCGTCGTCGTCCTGCTCGGGTGCCTGTTGCTCGCGTGGGCGATGTTCCAGGGCACGTGGGTGCTCAACGCGTGGACGGCGTTCAAGCCGCTGACGCTGTCGTTCGCGGAGCCGATCATCGCGATCGCGGCGGCGCTCGTCGCCGTGGCGGCGTCGCGGCCCGCGGCGCGCTTGTTCGCGTTCCTCGCACGCAAGGCGGAACGCGCGCTGCGCGGCAAGCGCGACCGCTCGTTCCTGCGGCCGCGTAACGTGCTCGTCGGTGCGGCGGTCGTCGTGGTCGTGACCGTCTACGTGCTGTGGCGCGTGATGGTGAAGCCGAGGCTCGGCCCCATCGACCTGAGCGTGCTCCACGCGCCGGCGCTCGCGCTCGCGGCGCTGCTGCTCGCGCACGCGGTGTGGCGGGTCGTGCCGAAACAGCCGATCGTCGGCGGCGTCCTCGGGCTCGCGACGGCGGCGTCGATCGCGAGTGCGCTCGTCGCCGTGCATACGCGGCCGTCGCTCACGCTCGAGATCTGGGGCGACCAACCACTCGCCGGCATCGCGATCGAGCGGCTGTTCGACCTCGACGCGATCCGCGCCCGGATCTCGCTCGCCGAGTTTCGTCCCGTCGACAAGCCGGGCTCGCCGCACCCCGACATCGTGCTGATCACGATCGATACCGTGCGCGCCGATCACACGCCGCCGTACGGCGGGTCCGCGGACATGCCGATCCTGAAGGAGCTCGGGCAACGCGGCGCCGTGTTCGTGTACGCCTTCGCTCCGAGCAACGTGACGCGCCGATCGATCCCGTCGATCGTTACCGGCCTGCAGCCGAACCGCGTGCGCGGCCGCGTCGTCGGCTGGGCGCTACGGATCGATCCACGGCACGTGCTGCTCGCCGAGCGACTCCGCGCCGGCGGCTACGAGACCGCCGGGTTCATGTGCTGCAAGGGCTTCTGGGGGGACGAGGCGCGCACCGGTCTGTCGCGCGGCCTCGAGCACGTCCACATCGAGCAGAACGGCATGCGCCTCGCGAAGGCGGCGCGGGCATGGCTCGACGCCCGCGAGCGCTCGAAGACGAAGCGGCCGCTGTTCCTGTGGATGCACATCCTCGAGCCGCACAACTGGACCGGCGGCATCACGGAGCCGACGAACGAAGACGACCGCCGGCGCATGTACGATCGCTCGCTCACCGCGAGCGACGGCATGATGCGCGAAGTCGTCGGCGCGTTCATCGAGCGCACGCCGGAGCAAGCACCGATCGTCGTCGTCACCGCCGACCACGGTGAAGGCCTCGGCGACCACGGCGCGCCCTACCACTCGACCGATCTCTACAACTCGCAGATCCGCGTGCCGCTCGTGATCGCCGGCCCCGGCATCAAGACCGGGAACCGCGTCGCCGAGACGGTGAGCCTCACCGACCTGACGCCGACGATCGTCGAGCTCGCCGGCTTCCAGCCGCCCGTCGATCAGCTCGACGGGCGCTCCCTCGCCGACCTCGCGACCGGGACGCGGCTCGGTAGCCCCGACGCGGGTGTCGCCTTCGCCGCGATGATCAAGGACCGCTCGAACCCCGGCGGCGTCACCGCCGTCGTGCGCGGCGGTTGGAAGCTGATCGACAACGGCGTCAGCTACGAGCTCTACGACGTGAAGGACGATCCGTTCGAGCGCCAGAACCTGTACGTGCAGAAGCCGACCATCGCCGCCGAGCTCAAGAAGCTGCTCGCCGCGCGCGCCGCCGATCGCGATCCGTTCTAAGGCGACGCGGCCTTGATCGCGTCGAGCTCTTGCCAGCGCGCGAACAACCGCTCGACGTCGGCGCGCGCCGTGTCGAGCGCGCCGACGAGCGTCTGCACCTCGGTCGGCCGATCTTTGAACACCGACGGATCCGACAGCGTCACCTCGAGCTCCTTGACGCGCGCTTCCGCCGCCGCGATCGCATCCTCGATGCCCTCGAGCTCGCGCGCTTCCTTGAACGTCAGCTTGCGCGGGCCCGTCGGCCTCGAGCGCGAGTCGGCTTTCGGCCTGTCGGTCTTCGCCTCCGCGTCCGGCTTCGGCCGGCGCTCGGCGTAGAACGAGTAGCTGCCCTCGTAGAACGTCACGCGGCCCTGCCCTTCGAACGCGAGGATGCCGGTCGCGACGCGATCGAGGAACCAGCGATCGTGCGAGACGATCAACGCGCAGCCCGGAAAGTGGATCAGACCGTCTTCGAGTGCACCGAGCGTCGGCAGATCGAGATCGTTCGTCGGCTCGTCGAGGACGAGCAGGTTGCCGCCGCGCCGCAGCAGCCGCGCGAGCTGCACGCGGTTGCGCTCGCCGCCCGACAGCTTGCCGATCTTCGTGTCTCCGATCGCGTCGGGGAACGCCATCATGCGCAGGAAGCCGCGGACGTGGACCTTGCCATCCGGGAGCTCGACATAGTCGTAGCCCTCGCCGACCTCTTCGATCACGGTGAGCTCGTCGCGCAGCTCGGTGCGGCCTTGCTCGAGGTACGCGGGCCGCGTGTTCGCACCGATCACCACCTTCCCCGAGTCCGGTGGCTCGATGCCGAGGATCGTCTTGATCAGCGTCGTCTTGCCGACGCCGTTCGGCCCGACGATGCCGATCCGATCGCCGGGCTTCATGACGAGTGAGAGATCCGCGAACAGCAGCTTGCCTCCGAGCGACTTCGTCACCTTCACGAGCTCGACGATCGTGCCGCCGAGCCGCGGGCCGGTCGGCAGCCGCAGCGCGAGCTTCTGCGGCAGCTGCTCGTCGGTCGTCGGCGCGGCGGCGACCGCGGCATCGAAGCGATCGATGCGCGCCTTCGCCTTCGTGCGCCGCGCCTCCGGCTTTCTGCGAATCCAATCGATCTCGCGGCGAATGAACGAGACGCGCTGGTACTCCGCTTCGGCCTCGCTCGCGAGGCGCTCCGCTTGGATCAGCAGGAACTCTTCGTAGTTGCCTTCGTACGTGTACGTCTTGCCGCGGTCGACCTCGACGATGCGCGTCGCCACGCGATCGAGGAAGTAGCGGTCGTGCGTCACCACGATCAGCGCGCCCGGCCACGCCGCGAGCCGGGTCTCGAGCCACTCGACGGTCGGCGTGTCGAGGTGGTTCGTCGGCTCGTCGAGGACGAGCACGTCGGGACGCCCGAGCAGCGCGTGCGCCAGCGCGACGCGGCGGCGCTCGCCACCCGACAGCACGCCGAGCGTGCGATCCATCGGCGGCAGCTGCAGCGCGTTCGCGACCGTCGCGATCTCGTGCGGCGCGACACCCTCGCGCGTCAAGCTCGACTCGACCGTCGCGGCCGGATCGAGCTGCGGCTCTTGCGCGACGTATTCGAGCTTGAGATCGCGTGCCCAGGTGATCACGCCGTCGTCGGGCTCCAACGTCGCGTCGTCGACGCCCATCGCCCGCGCGACGAGCATCTTGAGCAGCGTCGTCTTGCCCGCCCCGTTCGCGCCGATCATGCCGATGCGATCGCGATCGTGCACCGCGAACGACGCGCCCGCGAGCACGCGGCGCGTGCCGTAGCGCTTCTCGAGGCCCTGCACGGTGAGGATCGCGGTCACGACAGTCGAGCGTGATCGGTCTGCACGAGCAGGTACGTCAAACGCAGCAAGTTGAGGCGCGCTTCCGGCGAACGCACGCGCGCGGCGAGGTCTTGGAGCCGCGTGCGACCGTCGAGGAGGCTGTACACGCGCGGCAGCGCTTCGCCGAGCCCGAACAACGCGAGCTCGCCTTCATTCACGGGCTCGCCGACGATGAAGAACTGCCCGTTCTCCTTCATCCAGTCCTCGATCATCGACTCGACGAGCTGCGCCGCGCCCGCACCGATCACGCGGTGCGCGTCGAGGTGCAGCGAGCGCGCCTTCCACGGGTTCGGCGCCTTCGGCGACCACGTATAGCGACCCTTCTGCCACGAGAACGCCTCCATCAGCTTCGCGGCGACCTGCTTCGCGAGCATGCGGTACGCCTCGAGCGGGTCGAGGATGTCGAGACCGACGAGCGTATCGGCGAGCCGGCCGCCGAAGTGGTGCATCACGCTGAGTGCGCGCTGCAGCGATTGCTGGTTCAGCACGCCCTGCTGGATGAGGAAGTTGCCGAACCGTTCGGTCTCGACGTTCGAGTTGACGAACTGCGGCTGCCCCTCGAGGAAGTAGACCTCTTTGAGCACACCGGCGCGGCCCTCCAAAGACAACATGCCGGTCACGCGATTGTTCGCGAGCCGGTACACGACGCGCATCACCGGCTGCTCCTTCAGGTCGCCGGACTCGCGCGGCTCGAGCGTTCCGCCGATGTCGGGCGCCTGATCGTCCTCGGGCTCGACGATCGAGATCGTGCCG
>Ga0316605_10001573_pt1 | contig 13198 bp, 10 predicted proteins | sample OWC_soil_day20_n_FD_207666 | JGI IMG/M metagenome (GOLD analysis project Ga0316605, IMG submission 207666) | Wetland soil microbial communities from Old Woman Creek delta, Ohio, United States - OWC_soil_day20_noCT | ecosystem: Environmental > Terrestrial > Soil > Wetlands | place: USA: Ohio... | reverse complement strand
GTGCTGAGATTGTCAGCTATAATAATCTTGTAGAATGTGGCAGTTATAACGCAGCGAAAGAAAAGGGATTGGTTCGTTCGGAAGGAAAAGAATATATCTTCCAGGACGGCGACGTTGTATTGTTCCGCTTTAACGTTTAATCGCCGGAAAGGTGAAGCAAATGCTGACTTTATTATCAACAAATATAAATTTCCCAAATCTTGGGATCGAGCTTAAGAATGTTGGAACCGGTTTTGAGGTTTTTGGGTATCGAATCGCATATTATGGTATGGTCATCGGCTTTGGTATGCTGTGTGGCTGGCTTGTTGCGGAATGGATGGCCAAAAGAACCGGTCAAAAAACTGAGATTTATCTGGACTTTGCTTTGGTTGCCATCGTGTCTGCTGTGATCGGTGCCAGAGTCTATTATGTGGTCTTTGCACTGGATGAATTTGCAGATAATCCATTCTCTGTGTTCAATCTGAGGACCGGAGGACTTGCGATTTATGGTGGTGTCATTGCAGGACTGATCTCTGCAATTATCTATGCCCGAATTAAGAAATATTCCTTCTGGTTATTAGTAGATACGGCATGTGTTGGTTTGGTCACAGGGCAAATTATAGGACGTTGGGGAAACTTCTTTAACAGGGAAGCCTTTGGAAAATATTATGACGGACTTTTCGCTATGCAGGTGAATGTATTGGATGCATCTGGTGTCTATCGAAATACAACCTCTGTCTCCAGGCTGGAGGAACTGTATCAGGGGAAAGAGAAGGCACTGGAACGAATTCTCGAGATTCGTAATAAGGCTGTAACGATCGGTGATGCTACCTATATTCAGGTACATCCTACCTTCCTTTATGAATCCTTTTGGAATCTATGTCTTCTGATACTGCTTATTGCTTATACGAAGCATAAAAAATTTGATGGTGAGATTGTACTGCTCTATCTGATCGGCTATGGTCTTGGTCGCGTATGGATGGAAGGCCTTCGAACAGACCAGCTTTTCTTTTGGGGTACGCCATTTGCAGTATCTCAATTATTGTCTGCTTTCCTTGTCATAGCTTCAGTAGCCCTTATGATCTATAAGAGACGTAAGGCTAAGTTCAGAACTAGAAGATAGCAAAGTTAAAAGGTCAATAGAACAATATACTTGACATAAATAATCAGAGTTTGGGACTAAATTCCTAAACTCTTGTTTTTTGTCTATATATTGACATAATTTGTTCGATTTTTCAAATAGATACAATATCTTGTAATTGTATATCGAAATTGCTCGCAAAGCCAATACTCATAAGGCTTTGTGGGCTATTTTTTTTGATTTCATGCTTGATTAATTCCCTAAATTAATATAGAATAAACACATAAGTGGAGCGAAGTGGTGTAAAGTGGAGTAAAAAGCCATCAAAGTGGTACAAACCATTCGTTGTTACTCTCAAAAGCGGTGCCGAATATGCAAAAGGAATTGCACAGCGGACAGCAAAAAGAAGGTGAAGCCATATGTTCATGGGTGAATTCGATCATTCGATCGATACCAAGGGAAGAATAATCATACCGTCGAAGTTTCGAGAAGATCTAGGGGATGAATTTGTCATCACCATGGGTCTTGACGGCTGTTTATTTGCCTACCCAAAGGAAGAATGGCAGGCTTTCGTGCAAGAATTGAGTAAATTACCCGGTACAAAAGAAGCAAGACAGCTACAACGTTATTTTATGGCGAAGGCAGCTGCATGCGAAGCAGATAAACAGGGAAGAATCTTAATACCTGCAAAACTACGTGAAAGTGCAGGACTGGACAAGGATATCGTTTTTGTCGGAGTACTGAAGAAGATAGAGATTTGGAGTAAGGAACGCTGGGAGAACAATAACGATTATGATGATGTAGATGCTATCGCAGAGCATATGTCACAGTATGGTATCAGCTTTTAGCAAAGGATGAATTCCTTGGAGGTTATTATGGCATTTGAACATAAATCAGTATTGTTGCAAGAAACAATTGAGAATTTGAATATCAAGCCGAATGGGATCTACGTTGACGGAACCTTAGGCGGTGGTGGGCATTCCATAGAGATCGCGAAGCAACTGACGACCGGAAGATTGGTCGGGATCGATCAGGATGAAGCTGCTATTATGGCAGCGAAAGAACGCTTGAGCGGAGTTCAGGATAGAGTAACCATCGTAAGAAGCAATTACAGTGCGATTAAGCAGGTACTTCAGGGTCTGGAGATTACCAAGGTCGATGGAATACTGCTTGACTTAGGCGTTTCTTCCTATCAGTTGGATACACCGGAGAGGGGCTTCTCCTATAAAGAGGATGCACCGCTGGATATGAGAATGGATACACGTAACGATAAGACAGCGAAGGATATCGTGAATGGATACAGTGAAATGCAACTTTATCACATCATCAGAGATTATGGAGAAGATAATTTTGCGAAGAATATTGCAAAGCATATTGTTCGGATGAGGGAAGAGAAACCACTTGAGACAACCTTTGAACTTATTGAAGCAATCAAAGCTGCGATACCGATGAAGCTTAGAGTAACAACCGGACATCCGGCGAAGAGAACCTTCCAGGCGATCCGTATTGAGCTTAATCATGAGCTGGATGTACTGAAAGATACCCTACAGGATATGATTGATTTGCTAACACCGGAGGGTAGGTTATGCATTATTACCTTCCATTCCCTCGAGGATCGTATCGTAAAATCCTGCTTTCGTGTGAATGAGAATCCCTGCACATGTCCCCCGAGTTTTCCGGTATGTGTGTGTGGTAAGGTATCATCCGGTAAAGTAATTACAAGAAAACCTATCCTTCCTTCTGAGGAGGAGCTGGAACAGAACAAAAGATCTAAGAGTGCTAAGCTACGCGTGTTTGAAAAAGCATTAGGAAATTTGGACAAGCATTAAGTTAGCAGAGAGCATAGTATTCGATGAATTGTACATCATGGATGAAGATACAGTAATTGATTATGTTTAACATAGAGTGGTTGAACAAAGGGTAGAGAGGGGTTTCTGGCATGGAGGCGAACAAGAGACGTTATCAATATGAGAATACAGGGACAAGCTATGTGGATGGAAACACTGTGCGCAAATTACGAGCAACTCCTGATATCAGAAGAGAGGAAGAACAATACATTGTTCCTACTCCGAGAAGACAGGAACAAAGACAGCATAAGACTCTGTCCGGTATTAATCTTGCATCCCTGATGGTTCTTACAGTCGCAATCATCGCAACTGTTTATGTTTGTGTGGAATACTTGATGCTTCAGAATCAAGTGACTCAGATGGATAAGAGTATCATTAAGATGGAGAAGGAACTGACCGTTTTAACAAATGAGAACAATGCAGCGTATGAATCGATTGACACCGCGTTGGATCTAGATTATATTTATCAGGTGGCTGTCGAAGAACTTGGCATGGTATATCCGAATAAAAACGAGGTAATCACTTATAAAAGCAGTTCTTCTAACTATGTAAGGCAGTACGAGGATATTCCTGAATAGATACTGTTGATGTTAATGAGGTAAAGGTACAATGGAAAAGGCTCCGGATAAATCAATTAAAAAATTCAATTCACGAATGCAAGCAAAATTATTGCTTGTATTTTGTGTTATTACTCTGCTCTTAGTCGTATTAATGGGGCGGCTAATCTATATCACTCAGACCAAGGGCGAAAAATATGCGAAACAGGTTCTATCCAGAGAGACCTATGTCAGCTCTGTCTTACCATACAAAAGAGGGGATATCACGGATCGCAACGGAACGATCCTTGCGCGTAGCGAACTTCGTTATAAGCTGATTCTGGATCCGAAACGGTTATTACAAAATGAAGATTGTATTCCTGCCACTCTGGCGGCTTTGACGGATAATTTCGGAATTGATTCTGAGACGCTTCAATCAGTGCTGACGGAGAAAGCAGAGAGTCAATATGTAATCCTACAAAAGAATATTAAGTACGATACCGTACAAAGCTATGACGAATATGTAAAGAACTTCGAAGATAAGAAAGCAAAGGATGATCAGACCTCGATTACCGGTGTATGGTTTGAAGAGGAGTATGTCCGCAACTATCCTTACAATACCCTTGCCTGCGATGTGTTGGGCTTTACCTCGACAGATAATACCGGCTTCTGGGGAATCGAAGAGTATTATAATCAAGAACTGAACGGAACGAACGGAAGAGAATATGGATACTTTGATTCGAATCTGAATATTGAGCGAATTGTAAAGAAAGCAGTGAACGGTAATAACATCGTCAGCACCATAGATGTCAATGCGCAGCGTATTATTCAGGAGCATATTATCCAGTTTAATACAGAATTCGGCAGTAAGAACATCGGTGTACTGGTTATGAATCCGAATACCGGCGAGATTATCGCAATGGCTTCGAATCAGGAATATGACTTGAATAATCCCAGAAAACTAGATGGGGTGATTGCGCCTGAGGTATTATCTACGATGACTGAGGACCAGAAGACCGAAGCTCTGAATGCTTTATGGAAAAATGATGTAATCACAAGCAGCTTCGAACCGGGCTCAACCTTTAAACCGGTCACTATTGCAGCCGGACTGGAGGAAGGGTTGATATCGGAAGCAGATACTTACTACTGCGATGGCGCGGAGGATGTTGCCGGAGTACATATCAAATGTAGTAAAGTACAAGGACACGGTGAGCTGACTCTTGGACAGACTCTGATGTTTTCCTGTAACGATGCTCTGATGCAGATCGTTGCAAAGGAAGGAAAAGACGTGTTCTATCGTTATCAGAATGGTTTCGGCTTTGGCAAAAAGACAGGAATCGATCTGCCTGGAGAAGGTACCGGTATTACAATGAAGCTAGATGCGTTGAAACCGGTAGAATTAGCTACGAACAGCTTTGGACAAGCCTTCAATGTGACCATGGTTCAAATGGCGGCAGCGTATTCCTCCCTGGTGAATGGCGGAAATTATTATCAACCTCATATTGTAAAGAAGATTGTGAATGACAATGGTGCTACCGTAAAAAATTATGATAAGTTATTAGTGCGTCAGACAGTATCGGAGAAAACCTCCGAATTCATTCAAGCGACAATGTATCAGACGGTGGAAGCAGGAACCGCAGGCGGTGCCAAGGTAGAAGGCTATGCAATTGGTGGTAAGACAGGTACTGCGCAGAAACTTCCCCGTGCCGATAAAACCTATGTTGTATCCTTCCTGGGTTCTGTACCGGCGATTAATCCGGATATTGTAATTTATGTCATGATTGATGAGCCACAGAATGTTGTAAAGCAGGCAGATAGTTCGATTGCAACCAAATTCGCAAGTAGAATCATGAAGGAACTGTTACCGGCTCTGGGAATCTTCCCGGAGGGAGATATTGATTATCTGTTGCCCTCAGCGGAAGATGTGGCCAACGGTACACAAGGCACCGATGGTACAAAAAGCAACAACAGTACTCAAGGCACCGAACAAAACACGACTGAAAATCAGCCGATACAGGAGAATAACACTTCTACGAACAATCAGGCGACTGAGAACCAGACACAAGGAATCGAACCGGGCGATACAACAGTGAACCAAACAACCGGAGATGGAACCGAAGATACACAAGCTACCCAAACAGATAATACAACTTCGGGTACCGATACAGAGAATGGCACCGGCGAGAATCAGACGCCGGACAGTGGTGCAAACACGCAACAAGGGGATGGACAACAAGGTACTACGACGGATAATAACGAATTTAACCCGGACGCACTGGATTAAATCAGAATAAAATACTCTTTCTTGGAAATTTCGAATAATCATAACTTGTTTGTAATAAAATGAAACGATAAGAGCATTAAGGTTATGACGAAATGGCGAAAAGCAGGACCTATAATAAGAGGAATATATTAATCGTTGTCAGTGTTGTCATTCTTGTTACCCTTGGACTATTTGTCCGATTAGGGTATTTGATGATATTTAAATCGGAAGATTACGCCGAACGTGCCCAGGAGTTACATGAAAGGGAACGAGCAATAAAGGCAGAACGCGGAATTATCTATGATGCCCAAGGAAAAGAAATCGCGACCAATAAACCGGTATGTACTATCTCAGTCATCTATAAGCAGATTACTGATCCCGAACGGGTAATCAGCATTCTGTCTGAGCGGCTTGGATTAAGTGAAGGATGGGTCAGAAAAAGGGTTGAGAAGGTATCCTCACGAGAGAAAATCAAGTCCAATGTGGATAAAAATATTGCAGATCAAATTCGCGAATATGATTTAGACGGCGTAATGGTGGATGAGGATTATAAGCGATATTATCCCTATGATTCCCTCGCCTCAAAGGTCATCGGTTTTACTGGAAGTGACAATCAGGGTATTGTCGGACTTGAAGTAAAATATGATAAATTTCTGAAAGGCATCGACGGTAAGATACTGACCTTAACTACAGCTTATGGAGTTGAGATAGAAAATGCTGCTGAGGATAGAATTGAACCACAGCCGGGAAATGATCTGTACATCAGTCTGGATATGAATATCCAGCAGTACGCAGAGCAAGCAGCTCTTAAAGTGATGAAAGCGAAGCAAGCATCCAATGTTAAACTGATTATCATGAATCCCCAGAATGGTAAAATACTGGCGATGGTAAATGTACCGGAATTCAACCTGAATGATCCTTATACTTTAATTGATGAAATCGCCTCACAGTATCAAGGGCAAAATCTAAGCAACGAACAAATGAACCAACTGCTGAACGGCATGTGGCGAAACGCCTGCCTCAGCGATACCTATGAGCCAGGATCAGCGTTTAAGATAATTACAGCTACCGCAGCTTTAGAGGAACATGTAGTGAAATTGTCGGATACGTTTTACTGCCCCGGCTATAAGAAGGTTGAAGACCGGATTATACGCTGTCATAAGGTCGGAGGTCATGGAAGCCAAGACTTTGTAGCCGGAATTAAGAACTCCTGCAACCCTGTATTCATGGAGATCGGAGCCAGAGTTGGAGTAGAGAAGATGTATTATTACTTCAAGAAACTGGGATTGTTCCAAAAGACCGGAATTGATCTGCCCGGGGAAGCTACTTCCATTATGCATAAGAAAGAAAACATTAAGGCGGTTGAGCTTGCCACCATATCCTTCGGACAGTCATTTCAGATTACACCTCTACAGTTGATGGTTGCTTCCAGTGCTGTAGTGAATGGTGGAACCCTGGTAACACCCCATCTGGGAGTTGAGATACGCTCTGCGGATGGAACCAGAATCCGTGAATTGAACTATCCGACCACGGACAATGCTGTCACCAAAGAAACCTCTGAGACAATGAAGGAGCTCCTGGAAGCAGTAGTTGCTGACGGCACAGGAAGAAGAGCTTATCTGCCGGGTTTTCGTATCGGTGGTAAGACAGCAACCTCCGAGAAGCTACCACGAAGCAGCAACAAATATATATCATCCTTTATCGGCTTTGCACCGGCGAATAATCCACAGGTAATGGCTATGGTTCTAATTGAAGATCCGGTCGGCATCTATTACGGAGGAACAATTGCGGCTCCGGTCATCGCGGACGTATTTGACAATATTCTGCCGTATCTGGGAATAGAGGAGAACTATACCGAAGCAGAAAAGGAGAAATTCAACATTGGTTCTTTTCAAATGCCGAATTTCATCGGAAAAACGAAGAAAGAAGTCAAGGATATGTTAAAAATATATGATTTTGGAGAATTATATTCCATTGGAGAAGGTGAATTTGTGAAAGAACAATTTCCTCTGGAGGGCGAGACGATAGATAAGGATAGTGACTTGATCTTGTACTTCGAATAAATATAACCACAATAAGTAGTACATATTTCTCTGTTGGTAAGACTAGTTCATTATTGTTTTTTTGAAGTTAATACAGTATAATAGCTAAGTTATGAAATTGATATTTATACATATGAAATATGCCAACTACTGGCGGATGGGAAGGATGAATACAGCATTTCCCATTTGGAATGGAGGACACTATGAATTTTTCTGAATTTAAAGTAATTTTACCTGTCATTATTTCCTTTGGTGTATGTGCTATCTTATGCCCGCTTCTAATTCCGTTTCTGAAGAGACTGAAGTTTGGACAATATATTCGGGAAGAAGGACCGCAGTCGCATCAGAAAAAGTCCGGTACTCCGACCATGGGTGGTATAGTTATTGTTCTAAGCATAGCAATTACCTGTTTACTCTATATCAAGGGGAATGATGAGATTATTCCTGTATTGTTTGTTACTATTGGTTTTGGAATTATCGGTTTCATGGATGATTATATCAAGGTGGTAATGAAACGATCGATGGGACTTCGCGCCTGGCAGAAATTAGTTGGTCAGCTTCTTGTCACCGCAGTATTCGGCTATTACCTACTTAATTATACAGACATCGGAACAACGATGTTGATTCCCTTCAGTGGTGGAAGATATGCAGATATCACCTTCCTGTTTGTTCCCTTCTTCCTAATTGTGGTTCTTGGAACGGTAAATGGTTCTAATTTTACGGATGGGTTAGATGGACTCGAATCAAGTGTAACGGTATTAATCGCTACCTTCTTTACCGTAGTAGCGATTGGCCTTCATAGTGATATTTCTCCGATCACCGGAGCAGTTGCCGGAAGTCTTATGGCATTTTTGTTATATAATGTATATCCGGCGAAGGTATTTATGGGTGATACCGGGTCCTTGGCCTTGGGAGGCTTTGTGGCAGCGACGGCATTTATGTTGCAGATGCCCATATTCATCATATTAGTTGCATTTATTTATTTGATGGAAATAATATCAGTAATCCTTCAGGTTAGCTATTTCAAACTGTCCGGTGGAAAACGTATCTTTAAGATGGCTCCGATCCATCATCATTTTGAGCTGATGGGTTGGTCTGAGACAAGAGTGGTAGCAGTATTTTCAATTATTACTGCAATTCTTTGTCTAATAGCCCTGATGGCTATTAATTAAGATACTGTGTATAAAAAGAAATCAAGGAAGTAATACACTGTGGATACAATATGATTCAAATTACTTTCATGTATTTGGCTGAAGACAGCAGATTGGAGCACATATGCAATTAAAGGGGAAAAGAGTCTTAGTATTCGGAGCAGGGAAAAGTGGAATTTCTTCTACAAGACTGCTTCAAAGGCAGGAGGCATTTGTCATCCTTTATGATTCAAATACCAAACTTACGAACAATGATTTTGCCGATAAATTCGATACAGAGCATAATTTTCTTCTGGTAACCGGAGAGCTGGGTAACGATGTGACAGATCATCTCGATCTTCTGGTGATCAGCCCGGGAGTGGCTATTGACAATCCACTTGTTGTTGCTATCACAGAGAAGAATATCCCGGTATGGGGTGAGATTGAGCTTGCATATCGCATATCGAAAGGAAAAATCATCGGCATCACCGGAACGAACGGAAAGACATCAACCACGACTCTGGTAGGTGAGATCATGAATACCTACTTTGATGAAGTCTATGTGGTTGGCAATATCGGCAATCCATATACGGATGTTGCTATGGAGACAACAGACCGTTCCGTTGCAGTGATTGAGCTTTCCAGCTTTCAATTAGAGACGATTCATGAGTTTAAGCCGGATGTCAGTGCAATCTTAAACATTACTCCGGACCATTTGAATCGTCATCATACGATGGAAAATTATATCGCGATGAAGGAAAATGTCGCGAAAAACCAAACAATGAATGAAGTCTGTATTCTGAACTATGACGATGTGACTCTTCGTGAAATGGCTAGCAGACTAAAGACGAACGTGGTTTTCTATAGCAGCAGCATAGTGCTGAAAGATGGGTTATATCTTGAAAATGAAGTTATTTATTACAGTGTGGATGGTAAACGGGAGTTTGTGGTCAATATCAACGAGCTGAAGGTTCTTGGCAAGCATATGTATGAGAACATCATGGCAGCTACCGGTATGGCAATTGCGATGGGCATACCCATGGATTTCATTCGAACTGCATTAATCAATTTTCGAGCGGTAGAACACCGGATAGAATATGTGGAAACAATCCATGATGTGACTTATTATAACGACTCCAAGGGAACGAATCCGGATGCATCGATCAAAGCAGTTCAAGCGATGATATCTCCGACGATTGTAATCGGCGGCGGCTATGATAAGCAGATTCCTTTTGATGATTGGATTGAATCCTTTGGTAATAAGGTAAAACTATTGGTTTTGTTAGGTCAAACAAGAGAACAGATCGCAGAAACAGCAAGACGTCACGGTTTTCAGAATATCATTATGGTGAATGATTTAAAGGAAGCAGTTCGCATCAGTGCAGAGAAGGCGGAACCAGGTGATGCAGTGTTGCTATCGCCAGCCTGTGCCAGTTGGGGAATGTTTGAGAATTATGAGCAGCGTGGAACGCTTTTCAAAGAGTATGTAAGAGAGATGCTGCCTTAAAATAACAGCAGCTTACAATATATTCTTAAATACAGTATCGAAGTATTGTCACATCAAGCAGGTTGGGAGAGTAAGTATGGCCAGAACAGTCAAAGAAGCGAACAACAGAAAAATGCACAGCTATTATGATTACAGCTTATTGTTTCTCATTCTATTTCTGGTATGCTTTGGATTGGTAATGATTTATAGTACCAGTTCTTATAATGCCCAGCGACTTAACGGAAGTGCAACCTATTATCTGGAGCGTCAAGCATTATTTGCAGGAGCGGGAATTCTGATTATGATTTTCGTGTCCAAGATTGATTATCGTATCTATATCCGTAATTTACCAATACTTAAGATGAAGCCGGTTACGATTTTATATTTTATGTGTATCGTGTTACAGCTTTATGTTCTTTTGTTCGGACCTACCATTAATGGAGCGAAGAGATGGATTGATATGGGACCTCTGGGACGTTTTCAGCCCTCGGAGTTAACCAAGATCGCAGTAATCATATTTACTGCATACATAGTAAATCTGGCTCCCAAGAAGCTGGATAAATTCACCGGATTCTTAAGAGTCGTAATGTTCATCGCACCATTATTGGGTTTGATTGTTATAGAGAATTTTTCTACCGCATTGATTGTTGGTGTCATCATGGTTGCAATTTGCTTTGTGGCCAGTAAGAAGAAGGCATATTTCATCATATCTGGGTTGCTGTTTGGCGCGATTGGATCAATCTTCGTATTCTTTGTATCCTATCGTTCTGAACGTATTACGGTATGGCTCAATGTAGAGACAGAACCGAAGGGTTATCAGATACTGCAGGGGTTATATGCGATTGCCTCAGGAGGTATCTTCGGAAAAGGTCTGGGAGAGAGTATGCAGAAGCTTGGTTTTATCCCAGAGTCACATAACGATATGATATTTTCAGTTATTTGTGAAGAGTTAGGGTTATTCGGTGCCTTTGCATTAATTCTTCTGTTTATATTATTGATTTGGCGTATCTTTATTATTGCGATCAATGCAACCGATTTATATGGTGGGTTAATTGCTACCGGCGTGCTGGCTCACATTGCAGCTCAGGTACTTATTAATATTGCAGTTGTTACCAATTCAATCCCGTCTACCGGAATTCCACTCCCATTTATCAGCTATGGAGGTAGCTCAGTCATGGTTATCCTATTTGAGATGGGAATTGTGCTGAGCGTTTCAAATCAGATCAAGGGAGAAAGACAATAGTGTGAAGTGGCGTTCACTCCTTGTCTTTTTGGGATGTATAAGAATGGTATACTCCTTGAATTCACGCGGACGAGCCTGTAAACATATAGTGTAGTATATTTCCTACATTATCTGAGGTGTGTTATGTCGAGTATCGAAGTCATCGGTGGTAAGCAATTAAAAGGTGAACTGAATATACAAGGGTCAAAGAATGCGGCATTACCTGTAATTGCTGCTACTATTTTGAATAAAGGAACGACAGTGCTGAAGAACTGCCCGAAAATACTTGATGTGTATCATATGGTTAAGATACTGAAAGAGCTGGGATGTTCTACCTCCTGGGATGGTAATACCCTTTATGTAGATAGTAGAAATGCTGTGGTGACTGCTGTTCCCGAAGAATCTGTTACGAAGATGCGTAGCTCTATCTTATTTCTAGGTTCTTTACTTGGCAGACACAAAGAGGTTACGATTGCGTATCCGGGTGGCTGTTCAATAGGGAAGCGTCCGATTGATTATCATTTGAAAGCAATCAAGAAGATGAATGTGACACAGGAATTTATCGGAGACAACGATTCTATGATTCATTGCTATTCCGACCGAATTCTCGGAGCTGAAATATTCCTTGAATTTCCCAGTGTTGGAGCAACTCAGAATGTAATATTAACCGCAGTATTATCAGAAGGTACAACAAGAATTTTTAATGCAGCAAGAGAGCCGGAGGTAATAGAGGTATGTAATTATCTGATTGCTGCAGGAGCAAAGATCAGTGGTAAAGGTACGGCCTTTATCGAAATAGAAGGTGTTAAGCAGTTACATGATGTGGAATTTCAGCTTTCATCTGACCGGATCGTTGCAGGAACATATATGGCGGCAGTTGCAGCAGCCGGAGGGGATGTTGTTCTGTTAAACACACCGAATCTTCATCTTGAATCTACAGTACGTGCTCTTAGGAGAACGGGCTGTGTTATTGAAACAACAGAGAACAGAATCGTAATTCATAGCAGGCAAAGACTTCTTCCGATTGATGTATTGAAGACGCAGCCTTATCCGGGATTTCCGACCGATATGCAATCACAGCTTATGTCCGTATTGTGTCTGGCAGAAGGGGAAAGCACAATTATAGAGGATATATTCGAATCACGTTTTCAGAATGTGAATGATCTTAGAAAAATGGGTGCTATTATTACGCTGGATAATAAACAAAATAAAGCAATCATCACAGGTGTAAGAGAGCTACAGGGTGCAGTTGTGGACGCTCATGACCTTCGTGGTGGAGCAGCGCTGTTAATCGCAGGTTTAGCTGCAAAAGGGAAGACAATTATTTGTGATTCCACCAGCATTGAGCGTGGATATGAAGATATCTGCAGAGATTTATCAGCCATTGGAGCACAAACCAGATATTGCAGTGAAAATGCTGCAGGTTAAGAATACAGGAGTTAAAGAATGAATCGAATGAGATCAAGAAATTCGGGCAGTGTACTTGTAAGGATAGGTAAAAAACTATTGCTTTTAATCATTATTCTTGGATTACCTAGTATACTGTTCATTAGTACCTTCTATATTAAGAAGTTAGAGGTCGTAGGAACACAACGATATACCGCTGAGCAGA
>Ga0316605_10001572_pt1 | contig 13198 bp, 10 predicted proteins | sample OWC_soil_day20_n_FD_207666 | JGI IMG/M metagenome (GOLD analysis project Ga0316605, IMG submission 207666) | Wetland soil microbial communities from Old Woman Creek delta, Ohio, United States - OWC_soil_day20_noCT | ecosystem: Environmental > Terrestrial > Soil > Wetlands | place: USA: Ohio... | reverse complement strand
CCTCCTTCCGGATCCGGTCGATGATCCCCTCGACCATCGCGACATACCCGTAGAAGAGCCCCGACTGCATCGCCGCCACCGTGTTCTTGCCGATGACCGCGGCAGGCTTGACGATCTCGATCCGCGGAAGCTTCGATGCCTGCCGGAAGAGGGCCTCGGCGGAGATGTTCACCCCGGGAGCGATCACGCCGCCCATGTAATCCCCCGTCGAGGACACGTAGTCGAAGGTGGTGGCCGTACCGAAGTCGACGACGATGGAGGCCCGACGATGCTTCGCGAACGCCGCCACGGAGTTGACGATCCGGTCCGCCCCGACCTCCTTGGGGTTGTCCATCTTGATCGAGATCCCCGTCTTGATCCCGGGGCCCACGATCATCGGCGTCAGGCCGAAGTACCGCTCGCACAATTCCACGATGGTGGGGGTGAGCGGCGGGACGACGGAGGCGATGATGATCGCCTTGATCTCCCGTGAGGAGAAATCGCTCGCGTCGTAGAGGTTCCGAAGAAGGATCCCGTACTCGTCGCTGGTCTTCTCCCGGTCGGTCCACACCCGCCAGTGGTGAAGAAGGGTTTCCCCCTCGAAGACCCCGAGGACGGTGTTCGTGTTCCCGACATCGATCACAAGGAGCATCGGGTGTTCCCTACCCTCTCATCGATGAAAGTCCAGGATCTCTCCGCTGTGCACCGACTCGGTTGCCCGGCCGCCGTCTGGGAGAAAACGAAGCGCCCCGACCGTGTCGAGCCCGTCCGCGGTTCCCCACCCCTCGCCGCCTTGCCGCCGAAGGAGGACGCGCCGCCCCCGGAGGAAGTCGCGGCGGTCCCAACCGTCGCGGAGCGAGGCGAACCCGCCCCCAAGGAATTCCGCGTACCGCGTCCCGAACGCGTCGAGCAGCCGGGCGAGGACGTCGACCCGGCGGAACACCCTCCCTGCACAGATCCGGAGGGACGTCGCGGTTCCGCGGAGATCCGGCGGGAAATCGTCCTCCACCCCGTTCACGTTGACCCCCACGCCGATCACGACGTGGCGCACGCCGTCCGGTTCGGAGGTCATCTCCGCGAGGATCCCCGCCGCCTTCCGTCCCCCGCAATACAGGTCGTTCGGCCACTTGAGGGCTGCAGGGACACCGACCGCCTCGACCGCGTCGGCGAGGGCGACGCCGGCGACGAGGGCGAGCGACGGTGCATCGACGGCCGGTACGGAAGGCCGAAGGAGCAGGGAAACGTACAGGTTCTTCCCCGCGGGAGACTCCCACCGGCGGCCCATCCGGCCCCGGCCCGCGGTCTGCGCGTCGGCGATGACGACGGTCCCGTGCTTCGCTCCGTTTTCCGCCATCTCCATCGCGACGCGGTTCGTGCTGTCGGTCACCGCGAGGATCACGATGTCGCCCCACGGAAAGCCGGGCCGGAGCGCGCCCCGGATCTCCCCCTCCACAATCCGGTCCTCCATCCCGACTCCGTGGCATGGCATTCGGTAAAATCCCTTATTCTATTAAGCATTCCAAGGGGATGGAAATCAACCGAAACATGGCGATAAGGACAGCAAGTTTTCTCCCCGCAGAGCCGATACGATATACATTATCGGGAAAACAAAGGGAAAGGACCAAACAACGTCTTGAACGGGTATTGGACACCTCCGGAGAACCCGGGACAGGCACGGAAGGTCCTGATGGACCTGTTCTCCGTGTTGTCCCGGGTCATCCCCGCCTCCTACTTCGCGATCGCCTGCTTCGGTTTCTGGAAGAGCTTCGTCCAGACTGGAAAATGGACCTCCCTATTGTGGATGTTGTCCGAAGGACTGGTCATCCTCCTGCTGGTGTTCCGTCGGGAGTCGCGGCGGCTCTCCAGGCACCCGTGGGACTGGATCGTCGCCCTTGGTGGGGCCTTCTCCGTCCTGCTCGTCCGTCCAGCGACGACGGCGATCGCCCCGGAGTTCCTTGGCGTCGCACTCCAGCTCGCGGGAACCGTGTTTCAGATCTACGCGAAGGTTTTTCTCGGGAGAAGCTTCGGAATCGTGGCCGCCGACCGGGGGATCGTCGTAGGTGGACCGTACCGCATCGTCCGGCACCCCATTTATCTCGGATACTTCCTCACCCACGTCGGATTTCTGCTGGCCAACTGGAGTCCCCGCAACCTCGCCCTCTACGTCGTCATCTATTTTTTCCAGATTTCGAGGATCCTGTCGGAGGAGCGGATTCTCTCGGAGGACGCCGCGTACCGGGAATATTGCAGGCGTGTCCGCTTCCGCCTGACCCCTGGGGTCTTCTGACCCTTCACGAAGGTGCGACGAAAACGAAGGGGTAAAGTACCTCCACGGTTCGTCCCGCCGGCGGCTCGAAGGTCCACCGCCGGACCTTCACAAGGACAGCGTTCACGAACGCGGCGTCGCGGAACGACTCCTCGACCGACTCCGCCACCTCGATCTTCCCTGAAGGATTGATCCGCAAGCGCACCAGCATTCTCCCCTTCAGGTCCCCGTTCCGCTGGATCGCATCGCCGTACACCCCCTCCAGTTCGGCCAGGCGATCGCGCACCCGTTTCCGGATCATCTCGCGGATCCAGGCGGGGATCGGCTCCCCGGGGGCGTCCCCAGCCCCCCCGAACATCATCGACGCTTCGGTCTCCTCACCGAACCCTACGGCGGGACGGCCCGACGTCCGGACGCGGCCTTCCAGATCCTCCAGATGCTTTCGGAATACTCCCGCGTGCTCGGGGGCGACGGCCGGTGCGAAATCCCCCGGCCTGACGGGACCATCGTTGGTCCAGCGACGCACCGGGATCCCCCCCGCCTTCCCTTCCCCGCGAGCGACAGGTGCCTCGGGCGCTTTCGCCATTCCGGCGTCGAGCTTGTCGAGCCACCGCCTTGCGGCGGGGATCTGCTTCGAGGCCAGAGGGGTTGATGCCGACCTGTCGGAGGAGGCGCGGAAAGACTCCGGACGAGACGATGCCGCGACGGGAGGGGGAGGCACCGGAGGCTCCTCCGGAAGCTCCGATACCGGCGCGTCCATCAACTCGACCAATACCGGTGCGGAGAACTCCCTCGATGGGAACAGGGCGGACCAGGTCGAACCGAGGAGGAACACCCCGGCGTGGACAACGACGGAGAGGATCATCATCCTCCGGATGATCCTCTCCTGGCGGCGCGACATCCCGCCGATCTCCTGGAAGTTGTCCATCTGGATACCGTTCATCGTCCGCTCACAGCTCCGTGAAGTAGTCCCGGCACGCCCGCTCCACCAAACCGTTGTCCAGCCGCGGGGGATTCCCCTCGTACCGGCAGATCTCCGCGACCCGGCTCAGCACGTCGTTCGGGTGGCAGGCGCTCAACCGCACGCCGCGCTTGGCATGCTCCTCGTCCAGCAGGAATCGGATGACCTCCGGCCGGAATGCAAGGCCCAGGCGTTCGCACACCTGACGGCAGATTCCGATGTACTCCTCCTCTCCCAGGTAGTCGATCTTGATCTTGTACCCGATCCTTCGGAGGAACGCCTCGTCGGCCAGCTCCCGCGGCGCGATGTTCGTGGAGAAGAGGATGATCTGGTCGAAGGGGATCTCGAACTTCTTCCCGTTCTGGAGCGTAAGGTAGTCATGCGCCTTTTCCAGGGGGACGATCCACCGGTTGAGCAGGTCGAAGGGGCGGACCAGCTGCCGCCCGAGGTCGTCGATGAGGAAGACTCCCCCGTTGGCCTTCAGCTGGAGGGGCGCCTCGTAGAACTTTGCGATCGCGTCGAAGCTAAGGTCCAGCATCGCCAGCGTCAGCTCCCCACCGGAGACGACCACCGGGCGTTCGCACAGGACATAGCGGCGGTCGTACTCCGTACGTTCGGTGAGGACGGCTTGCGCCGGGTCCATCGGCTCTCCGAGATCGACGCGGTAGTGGTTCACCGGATCAAACACGCGGATGACCTGGTTGTCCACGCAAAGTGCATGAGGGATGAAGACGTTCCCGCTCAGGACCTTCGCAAGACGCTCGGCGATGAACGTCTTGCCGTTCCCTGAAGGGCCGTAAAGGAAGATGGAGCGCCCGGAGTTGACCGCGGGGCCCAGGCGTTCCACCAGGCCGGGGGTCAGGATGACCCCCTTGAAGGCGCGGTCCATCGACTCGCGGTTGACCGACATCTTCCGGATCGACTGTATCCCCGCTACCTCCGTGTACTGCGCGAGCGTAACGGGAGCCGCGCCGAAGTACCCGGAGAGCTGAAGGTACTCACGGGCTCTCTCCCGTCCGAGGTCGGTGAGAACGTAGGTATATGCAGCGCGGACGTCCCCGCCCTTCTTCACCTCGGCCAACCGCTCCTTTTTCAGGAACTCCATAACGTCGTTCGATACGCTGACGGGAAGGGCCAGATGCACCGAGATTGACGACAGGGACATCACGCCGCCGAAGTACAGGGTCTTGCATGCGAGCTCCACGAGAAACGAGAGGGAGAGCCCGGTCTCCTCGATGGTCTTCGGCGGCTTGGGTACGACCGATACGCGGATCTTGCGGGTCTCTTCAGTCAATGGAGTCTCCTTGGTCCCGTGATTTCGCCGGCCGGCGAAGTTTCCGCGGGGATCTCCCCCGGAAGAACCGGCCGCGCCATGTCCGTGAGGAACAGATCGTAACGGACGGGGGATGGGTTCGTGATCCCATGGTGAACGGGGAGATAAAGAACCCCGGGCTTTTCCCGAAGGCCGTGCACCTCGAGTTCCTCCATCCGGAGGGAATGCGGCCCCCCGCCCGCGGCCGTCTTTTCCGCCGCAAAGCCCGGGGCGGCGGCGAGGATACAGAACGCGAGGAACGCGGTGGCACACTTCATGGGTTCATCCCTACCTTCACCGTAATCGTCTCCTCCAGGAGCACCTGCGCGGTTTCCAGCCTCTTCCGGATCGGAACCGCGAGGTCCGCGGGCCCCTCTTCGTCCTCGAGCCGGTCCAGCGCGCCGGCGTACCGGTCGAGGGACCGTTCGTAGAATGATCTCGCCCGATCCCGCAACGCCTCTTCGTACCCTTCGCGGTCGTCCCCTTTCAGACCTCTCGGCCGCTGGGAGTCGAGGATCGCCTTCCCGTACTCGACGAAGAGATCACCGGATAGCAGGGAGGCCTGGAGCGCCACCTCGAGAGGGGCCTCGCTCTCCGCCTTTTCGAAGGCGCCGAGGGCCCGCCGGAAGAACCGGTCCTTGATGGCGAGACTCTTGTCGAGGGGAACCAGGAGGCGCGTCTCGCGAAACTGTTCGGCCCAGTTTTCCCCGACGAGGATCCGGGCCTTTCCAGTCAATACCGCAAACTCCTCGGGAGCCTCCACTTCCACGCCCGCGTCCGCTTTCCGCAACCCTTCCTCCATCAGGCGGATCGATGCCTTCGTCTTCCCCGGCTGCGTGCCTGCAAGTCCCAGGGAAAGGGTGGCGTACGCCCACTTCCAGTGGGGGTTCGCGTACCTCGCGCGGTATGCCGTGAACCGCCTCGAGGCCGCATCGGGGAGACCGTTATCTGTCGCGAGACGTGCAGCATGGAAGAGGAATTCCGGCGCCGCCTGGCCCTTCGGGAACCTCTCCGCCACGTCTTCGTAGAGTTGCCCCGCCTCGGCGAACTTCTTCTTCTCCTCGAGGAGGGGCCCGACCACGCTCGCGACCTCTGCGGCTTCCTCCCTTCGGGGATAATCTTGTCGGAAACGGAGGCCGGATCGGATGGCCCCTTCCGCATCCCCCCCCTTTGCGTACAGACGCATCGCCCGGAGCAGATACATCGGAACCTCCGGCGTTCCGGAGAAACGCACGGAAATTTCCTCGATCACGGCCGCGGCTCCCAACGGATCGCCGGCGGTCTCTTTCCCTTCGGCCTCCTTCAGGGAAGAAAGGAGATACAGATCCTTCGCCCGGGCGCCAACATCGACCCCGATCGAAGGGTCCGAAAGGACGGACGAAGACTTTCCCCGTGCGGTTGCAACATCCCCCTCGAAGAGGGCGGACTCGGCCAGAATCAGGCGAGCCTGCGCGGTCTGCCCCGGGGTGGCGGACCGGCTTCCCGCGACTTCCGCCGCTACGCGACGCGCGCGTTCCTCCTCCCGGGCCGACAGGAAAGCGCTCGATGCCCGAAGTCCGAGGGAGGCCGACTTTTCGGAAGGATGCTCCTCAAGGAGAAGCAGGACGGCGGCTTCCGCATCCTCGGCGGACGTCTCCTTCCTCTCGTACCCGGCGATCATCGTCTCCGCATACAGGACGGTCGCCCGCTCCCCGGTGGCGTCCGACCTCTGCTCTCCCACCAGTTCTTCGAGAAGGAGGAGACCGTCTTCCCGATTCCCCGAACCGAGAAGAGCGATGGCCCATTTCAGGCGAAGTTCCCCATCCCCGCCCGACGGGTCATCCCCCTTCATCGTGAAATATTCCTCCATCAACGCGGCGGACGAGGAAAGCGCAGACCGTTTCCCGGAGCGGATTCCCTCGTCGAACGTTTTCGCACCGAGGGCCAGGTACATCCCGGCCAGCTCCTTCGCGGCCTTTTCCCGGACCGGCGCCGGCTGCGACTGTGCCCAGGCCGATCCCGTGCCGTATTTCTCGCGGAGGGTCAGGGCGCGGTCGAGCGCCTCCCTTTCCCTTCCGTCCCGCAGGAGCGACTCCACCGTCTCCATTTCGAGGGATGCCGCGTTCGCGTCCGACGGGAATCGCCGGGTTGCTGCGTCGCGCACTTCCGCCGCCCGCACGGCCTCACCGCGTTTCTCTTCTGACTCCCAGAGCGCGGTGAGGAGGACCTTCCCTCCACATGTCCCCGCTTTCACGGGGGGATACGCGTCCAGCCGTTCGAAGGGCGATTCCCTCCACGCGCGTACCGAGAGGGAAACGACCTCCCGCTCGAAGGACGACGGGTCCCCGCAGTGGAACGAGGAATCGGAAAGGGGGTGCGACAATTCCCGGAGCGCGCCGTCGGCATCCCCGGACTGGAACAGGACCCAGGCCAGCATATACCTGGCGACGGAGGATGCCTCCGGGTTTCCGGAATCCGCCGCCGCGTGATATCGGGATACCGCCGTTGCGGTGTCCCCTGCCAGGAGCGCCTCGTGCCCGAGACGGACGGCGATCCCGGACGACAGGGGCGATGCAGGGTACTTCTCCAGGTACTCGAGGGCGGCGGATCTGGCACCTGGGTCTTTCACGGCCAACCGCAGGGCCGCGCCCAGGTAAAGTACCTCCTCCCGCCTGGATCCGGAAGGGCCCTCCCGATGCAGGCGCGGGAGAATGCGGCCGATCAACTCCGCCTCCTTCTCGTCGATATTCGAACCCGGGAACCGCTCCCACCGCCCTCTCCCCTCCGCCAGCAGCGAGGCAACCTCGACGGTGACGTCGGCAGCGTCCCCGGGCGCGAGACGGTCACCGGTCAGGAGAGAAACCGCCTGCCCGAGAGCGGCGAGGGATTCCACGCGGCCCGGTTCTCCCGCCTCCAGCCACAGCCGCCGGGCCTTCCCGATCAGCGCGTCCGCCAGCTGTCGGTCGACCACGGCGCGCAGGGCGAGCAACTCCGGCTTCTTTCGTTTCCAGGCGGCGGCCTGCTCCCTTTCGTCCACGGTTCGCACGATCGGAAGGAGCGCGGTCACCCGGCTGTCGGCGAATGCAATCGTCTCCCGCATCCTCTGGCCGGGGGCATCCTCCGCCCTCTCCACAACCTCCTTCTTCCTCAGGATATCGAAATATTGCTTCGTGAACTCCCGCGTTTCCGCGTCCACGGAACGGATCACGTCAAGTTCCTTGAGGAGGAGCCCCACATCCTTCAGGAGCCGGGATGCGTCCCCTTCCCCCCGGGTCTCGATCGTGGTGAAGGTCGCTTCCCGGCGCTCCCGGATCCGATCCCGGAGGATATGGACCTCCTTCTGGCTCTTTTCCAGGTGCGCGAGGCGGCGATATCTCTGGATCGGATGCCCGAGGTTCTGGAGGGTATCGAGCGTGGCGGCCATGCGCTCCGCCAGCCGGTCGACCTCCATGCCGTCCAGAGTTACCTCCTCGATCCTCCGGAGGATCTCCGCAACCTCCCCTGCTGTAAGAAACCGGAGATCCTCGCGAGACGCCATATCCGCCGCGGCCAGGGAGACGGTCCGGTCCACGAACAACATACCAACCAGGAGTTCCACTACATCGGCACGCGCCGCATCCTCCGACCCGGGCACTTGCGAAGAGAGTTCCTGCCGGAGGGTCCGCAGGGCTTCCATCTGGAGCCGGAGGGATTCAACGGCTTCGGAACGGGCCGACGACCGGGAGGGAGGAGGCGATGGCAAAGACAAAGTATCTTCCAGTTCCTTTCCTGCCTGGGTCAAGCGGTCAACCGCAGTTTTGTCGCGTCCGCTGTTTCTCGCGACCCCGCCAAGGAGGAGAAGGAAGCGGACCCTGTCCTCAAGGGGCAGTTTGGAGATCATCTCGGGCGGCAGATGCTCGAGGGCATGAACGGAATTGTCCCCCGCGGTTGCCAGGCCGATCCGGTCCAACGGGTTCTTCCCGTCGCGCAGAAGATACGCGAAAAGCGGCTCTGCCTCGGGACCGCGTCCGGCCGCGAGCAACACCTCCGCCCGCGACCTCATCGCCCTCGACGCAAGGAAGCCGCCCCCACCCCCACCCCCGACACCTTCCTCCACGCGCTGGAACAGGTTCAGTGCCGTTGAGGTTTCACCCCTCTCCGCGGCGATCTGGCCGAGGGAGTACAGGGCGAGATGCCTGTACGGCTCTTCCTTTTCGACCTGGGCCAGGGTCGCGGAAGCGTCCCCGAGCCGTCCCCGGATCCGACGTAGCCCCGTGCCGTAGGAATACGAAATAAAAGGTGTCCGGATGCCGATACGGAGGGCGGCCTCGCACACCGCGACGAGGCGCTCCGGGTCATCGAGACGCGCCTGAGCGCTGACGACTTCATCGAACAGCGGCGCCGCCGCCACCGCGGGGAACACGCCCAGGCGGACCCTGCGCTCGAGAAGCGATGCCGCCTCGGAAAGGAGACCGAGGGAGAGGTACCCTTTGAAAAGCAAGCGGGTGCCGTCGATGGTCACCGCATCGGACGCCTCGAGCCGTGCCATCCCGGTGAGAGAGACGCCGGCCCATGCCCGGAGCGGCATGACCGTTACAGAGAAGAGGATCGCGCAGGCGAGGATGTGGAAAAGGGGTCGTCTGGAGGCTAATGTGGGGGAGTTCGAATCACCTTTCGAATTGGATTTCATCCCCGACCTCGGTCCCCGTTCTCTCGATGGTGCCCGCCGGCAACTCGAGAACCCCCCGGGCGCTCCAGTAAACCCTGGAGATGCGGTTCCTTCGGAACCGGTCGTATCGACCCACCACCGTCAGGTTCCGGTCGAGGAAAAGAGCGTCGAAAGCAAAGCGCATCCCGAACGAGTGGATGCTGCCGCACGGCGAGATCCATAGTCCCTCTCCTGTCGCAAGCCCCTCCTTCCCGAGGAGGCCTCGTGATCGGGCGAGGAAGGTGGCCGCATCCCGGATGCCGTCTCCGATTACGGTATTCCGGGTAACATTGCGGGCACTCCGCAAGGAGGAGACCTCCGATCCGGACACTACCTCTTGCTCGCCTTTCCAACCCGACAAGATCTCACGAAAAGGTACAAACCCAGAACGGCGATGAACGCCGCGATCCACGGAAGCGTTCCTGACATTGAAGCACCTCCCCTTTACGTTTTCCCGTTTATTTCGCCCCCATCGGAATAAGAATCTTGATGATCTGCATTGCACCAGGTCCAAGGATGACGATGAACAATGCCGGGAACATCAGGAACACCAGTGGGAATACGAGCTTGATGGTGGTCTTCGCCGCAGCCTCCTCGGCCCGTTGCCGACGCCGGAGGCGGAGGGAATCCGAGTGCACGCGCAGCGACTGCGCGAGGCTCGTCCCCAGTTTCTCCGTCTGGATCAGCATCGCGACGAGGGACTTCACGTCCTCCACGCCGGTTCTCTCCGAAAGTGCCCGGAGCGCCTCCTGCCGAGGCTTCCCGGCAACCATCTCCCGGTTGACGATGTCGAACTCCTCGCTCAACGCGGGGGAGGAAAGCCGGAACTCCTCCGTGATCTTCACGAATGCGGCGTTCAGGCCCAATCCGGCCTCCACGCAGACGACCAGGAGGTCCAACCCATCCGGGAGAGCGTCCGTGATCTCCTCCTGACGCTTGTGGATTTTCCTCCGAAGCGCGAAGTCCGGCAGGAGAAAACCGACGATACCCGAGGCGAGACTCGTAAGGAAGATCGACCGGTTCTCCATTCCGGCGATCTTCCCGCCGACCAGGCTGAGAATTACGAACAGGAACGGCAATGCCCAACGGACCAGGAGGTACGCATGGTACGCTCCCGGGCTCCGGTGCCCCGCCTGGTTCAGGAGGAGCCGAGCGCCCATGAGCTCCTTCCCCGAAAGCATTTCGACGAGATCCGCCTCCACGTCCGACTTGGCGGTGACCCGTTTCCGGATCCTGTCGAGCCATTTCCCGGCGGATTCGACGGCTCCCACCCCGGGTTCGTTCGCCTTGCCGACGACCTCCTTGAAACGCTCGTGCAACGACTCCTGCCGGGCATCCAGAATCCAGTAAAGCCCGAGGGCCCCGACCGCGGTCACGAGAAAGACGGAAACGGTTACGAAGAGAATCAAGGCTCCCTCCTCCTCAGATCTTGATTCGGATGATCTTGCGGATGACCAGTACGCCGAGAATCTGGAAGGTCACCGCCACGGCGATCAAGATCCTGCCGATGCTCTCGTACCACAGCGGTTTCATATACTCCGGGTTCAACATCCCGATCATGATGGCCATGCCCACCGGGAGCATCCCGAGGATGATCCCCGATATCCGAGCCTGGGCGGTGAAGATTTTCAATTGCCCCTGGATGCGGAACCGCTCCCGGATCACGTGGCCGATCTTGTCGATGATCTCTGCCAGGTTGCCGCCCGTCTCCCGCTGGATCAGGATCGCCGTCACGAAGAACTTGACGTCGAGCGCTTCGACCCGATCCGTCATCCCGAGGAGAGCCTGGCGCAGGGGTATCCCAAGGTTCTGCTCCTCGAACACCTTGGAGAACTCGGGACCGATCGGATGCGGCATCTCCTGGGCGACGAGCTGGATGGCCCCCGTGAACGAGTGTCCGGCCCGCAACGATCGGGCGAACATCTCGAGCGCCTCCGGGAAATGGTTCATGAACCGCTTGAACCGGAGGCGCCGCTTGACGTTGACGACGGTATTGGGGATCATCATCAGCACGAGGCCAACGGCGACCGAGACGACCGTGGGCCAATGCAAAATCGTTCCGGCCACGAGCCCGGCGCAAAAGAGGACCGCGGTGAGAAGGAGGAACCTCCCGACGCGCATCGTCATGTCGGCCTGATTCAGGCGCCGGTCCAGCCGGGTCGCACTATCGAACCGTGACAGCAGCCGATTCAGCAACGGGACATCGCTCAGCACTTCTTTCTTCAGAACTTCCGAGAGATCGTCCCTTTGCATGTTCCGGACCTGGAGCAGGGAGAGCCGTTTCTCAACCTCCCCTCTTTCGGTGCGTCCGGCCGCCAGGAAAAAGTACCCCCCGATGGAGACCAGGAGGACCAGGAGGAAAACGAAAACGGGAATCCAGATCATTACCGGCCCCCCCTCACGTTTTCCGGTTCGAGAAGATATCGGTCCCGAGGTGGATCCCCGCCGTGTGGATCGTGTCGAGAAACTTCGGCCGGACGCCGGTCGGGCGGAACTTCCCGACGACCTTCCCTTCGGGGTCGAGGCCCTGCTTCTCGAAGACGAAGATGTCCTGCATCACCACCACGTCCCCTTCCATCCCCGTCACCTCGGTGACCTTGACGATCTTCCGCGTGCCGTCGCTCATGCGCGCCACCTGGATGACGGCGTTCAGCGCGGAACTGACCTGTTCCCGGATCGCCTTGGCGGGGAGTTCGAATCCCGCCATCAGGACCATGGTCTCGAGACGGGACAGGGAGTCCCGCGGGGAGTTGGAATGGATCGTGGAGATGGATCCATCGTGCCCCGTGTTCATCGCCTGGAGCATATCCATCGCCTCACCTCCCCGCACCTCGCCGACGATGATCCGGTCGGGGCGCATCCGCAGGGCGTTCCGGACCAGGTCCCGCTGCCCAACGGCGCCCTTCCCCTCGATGTTGGGCGGACGGGTCTCCAGTCGCACAACGTGTTCCTGCTGGAGGATGAGTTCGGCGGAGTCCTCGATCGTCACGATCCGCTCGTCGTCCGGCACTGACGCGGAAAGGATGTTGAGCAGAGTCGTCTTCCCAGCGCCCGTTCCGCCCGACACCAGGATGTTGAGCCGCGCCCGCACCATCGCATCGAACGTCTTCGCCATTTCTTCGGTCAGCGAGCCGTTCGCGACGAGATTCTCCATCCTCAGCGGGTCGACACCGAAACGGCGGATCGACATGGAAGGTCCGTCCAGCGCAAGGGGCGGGATGATGACGTTGACGCGGGAGCCGTCGGGCAGACGCGCATCCACCAGGGGAGAGGACTCGTCCACCCGGCGCCCGACCTTGGAGACGATCCGTTCGATGATCGTCATCAGGTGGTCGTCGTCCTTGAAGGTGACCTCGGTCTTATGCAGCTTCCCGTGTTTCTCGACGTACACGCGGCCGGGTCCGTTGACCATGATGTCGGAGATTTCGGGATCCTGCAGGAGAGGCTCCAGGGGCCCCAGCCCCAGGGTTTCATTCTGGATCTCGACGATCAGCCGCTCCCTTTCCACGCGGGTAAGAGGGGTTCCCTCGGCGGCGATGAGACCTTCCACGACGGTCTTGATGATCCCGGAGAGCTGCTCCGGGGAGATTTCGGACACACTGGAGAGGTCCATCCGGTCGATCAGCTTCCGGTGGATGCTGGTCTTGAGATTCTGATAGGCCTGTGTTTGCGTCTCCGGGGCCGCGATCCCGTTGCGCTGCGCGAAATCCCCGAAGATCACGGCGGCGGAACCGTTCGCCGCCGGGACGGGCGCTGCGATCCCGTTCTTTTTCGACGCCATCCAGTGACTGATCGTCATCTCATGCACCTCTCCGCCGGAATATGTTTTCCAGGATTCCCTTTTTCTTCTCAGGAGCGCTCTGCTTCGGCACGCCCCCCTCCAGCAGTTCCGCCATCTGTTCGAAGCTCTTCGTGACCTCCTTGTCCGGGGCGATCTCCGACAGGAGCTTGCCGCGGTTGACCGAGGAAATCACGGTCGGGTAGTCGTTGGGAATCGAGAAGAAGACCGGGCAG
>Ga0316605_10001571_pt1 | contig 13199 bp, 11 predicted proteins | sample OWC_soil_day20_n_FD_207666 | JGI IMG/M metagenome (GOLD analysis project Ga0316605, IMG submission 207666) | Wetland soil microbial communities from Old Woman Creek delta, Ohio, United States - OWC_soil_day20_noCT | ecosystem: Environmental > Terrestrial > Soil > Wetlands | place: USA: Ohio... | reverse complement strand
TATCACCATATCTCGCGCCGACGGATCGGCGCTCTTCGCAGTGACTTCGAAAGAGGATGAGATGTATTTTGCCGCCCACGCCGAATCGCGTGGCCAGTGCAAAATTACCCAACCCTGATGCCGAAAGCTTCGGAACGACAACTGGAAGCCGCCGCCCGGGCGGCTTTTCCTGACCCGAAGCAGCGTACCGTCGTTTTCGACTTTGAAGGCCGACGCTACGTCGCCAAACGCTTGGCAGAACGACCGCGCAAGCTGGTACAGACCCTGTTCATGCACTGGCTGGTCAAGCGCATTACCGGCCAACCATTGCCCATGAAAACGCTGGCGCTTTCCGAAGCCGCAAAAAGTGTCGATTTCGAAGTCAATCGCCTGCAAACCCTGGCAGCGTCCGGGGTACGCATACCGCGCGTTGCGCTGAAATCAGCCGATTTCTTTGTCCTCGACCATTGCGGCACGGTTGTTGCCACCCTGCTTGAAACCTGGCCACGCGAAACCTGGCGCCACGAACTTCTGCAACTGGCAGAGGAATTGGGCGAATTCCACCGTGCCGGCCACTGGCACGGTGGCGCCCAGATCAAGAACATCACGCAACGTCATGGGGAAAATTATCGAATTGATTTCGAAGAGAATTTCGGCAATTTTCTGCCGCTAGCAATCACCCAACTCAACGACCTGCTGATATTCCTCAACTCTATTTCACTGGCCGGCCCGATCGATCAGGCAGAAGCACGCGACCTGCTGCCTCAACTGCTCAACCGCTATTTCGCCGCGCATCCCAGTGACGAAATCAAAGAACTGATCGGCCGCCTCCTACCCCTCATGCGTACCCTGGCACGCTTGGTTCGACCCTTTCAGCACGGGTCAAAAAAAGGCATTCGACGCATTCTGATCCTGGTTGACGTTCTTCGGGAATTTGAAGAAACCTGCAAACCAAAAATCGGCCATCAAGCAGAGGGTTAGCGTTGGCACGCCCGGAGGGACTCGAACCCCCTACCCTCGGCTTAGAAGGCCGATGCTCTATCCAGATGAGCTACGGGCGCCAAACGTCGTTGAAGCGGAGGGAAAATGAATGGTCGGGGTGACACGATTCGAACGTGCGACCCTCTGTTCCCAAAACAGATGCGCTACCAGACTGCGCCACACCCCGAAGGCGCCCGATTCTAGACATGCCCCATCGTCCCGTCAAGGAAATGCTTTAGAAAGATGGAAGATGCCTCCAGAAAATAATTCTCCAGCGTCTTGCGAAGCTGAGCTTTCTGATATTTAATAGCCGCTTTTCTCAATCAGGATGCTATACCAAATGGCTGAAGACTTGCTCCACAAGCACATCCCCCCTTACCAGCCCAAAGCAGGCGAGGAGTACATGAGCGATCGCCATACGGCTCACTTCCGCAAGATACTGGCGACGCTCAAGAAAGAGCTGAGCGAGGATATTGATCGGACTGTGCACACCATGCAGGATGAAGCCACCGTTTTTGCCGACCCCAATGATCGCGCCAGCCAGGAGACCGACATTGCCATCGAACTGCGCAATCGTGACCGGGAACGCAAGCTGATCAAGAAAATTGATGAAACCCTGGCACGCATTGATTCCGGCGATTATGGCTATTGCGAGAAATGCGGCGTCGAGATTGGCACCAAGCGTCTGGAAGCCCGCCCGACAGCAACGCTGTGCATCGACTGCAAGACGCTCGAAGAACTCAAAGAAAAACAGATGGCGAAGTAATTGCGTTGCCTGAAGTATCGATGAACTGGACACCGGCTTTTGCCGGTGTCTCGCTTTATAGACGCCCTTAAACCACCCGCTGCGCAATATAGCGCTTGATTGCCTCGGCATCAGGCGCCATCACTTCGACCCGTTGCGGCAGTTGTTCGATGCCATCAAGCGCTGCCGGGCGTTCGGCGCCACGGCTCAAGGCTTCCTGCAGGGTCGCTTCAAATTTGACCGGCTGCGCCGTTTCCAGCACCACCATGGCCACACCCGGATCACGGAATTGCAGCGCCACTTTCAGGCCGTCAGCCGTGTGCGGATCGATCATGCGACCGTAGCGCTCGAAGACCTGTCTGATCGTCGCCAAACGGTCGGCGTGCGTGCTTTTGCCGGTCACAAAGCCGTATTTGGCGGCGTTCTGCCAACAGGGCATGGCAGACAGATCAAAACTGCCACCAGCGTCGACTTTTGCCCACAGTTGGCGCACAACAGAAGCATCGCGCCCGACCAGATCGAAGACGAAGCGCTCGAAATTAGAGGCTTTGGAAATATCCATCGACGGGCTGGAGGTCACCGCCGTCTCCGCCGTACCACGTGGGCGATAAACACCGGTACGGAAAAATTCGTCGAGCACGTCGTTTTCATTGGTGGCCAGCACCAGTTTGGCAATGGGCAAGCCCATCATGCGGGCGATGTGACCAGCGCAGATATTGCCAAAATTGCCGGAAGGAACGGCGAATGAGACCTGCTCGTCGTTGCTTTTTGTGGCGGCGAAATAGCCTTTGAAGTAGTAGATGACCTGCGCTGCCACTCGGCCCCAGTTGATCGAATTGACGGCACCGATTTTGTATTTTGCCTTGAAGGCGGCATCATTGAACACCGCCTTGACCGCATCCTGCGCGTCGTCGAACATGCCGGTGACGGCAATGTTGAAAATATTTGCGTCCGGCAGTGAGTACATCTGCGCCCGCTGGAAGGGCGACATCAGGCCATGCGGCGAGAGCATGAAAACACGGACATTGTGCTTGCCGCGCATGGCGTATTCCGCCGCCGAGCCCGTATCACCGGAAGTGGCGCCGAGAATGTTGATCGACTCGCCGCGCTTTTCCAGCACATACTCGAACAGGTTGCCAAGCAGTTGCATGGCCATATCCTTGAAGGCCAGCGTCGGGCCGTTCGAAAGTTCGAGCAGGAAGAACCCGTCATCCAGCCTTGTGGCCGGCGTCACCTCGGCCGGATCACCGCCATGGCGCGAAAAGCAGTAGGTTTCAGCAGTGTAGGTCTGGTCGCAAATCGCCTTCAGGTCGGCAGCGGGAATGTCATCGATAAAGCGCGACAAAATGGCAAAGGCCAGTTCGGCGTAGGACAACGATCGCCAGGCGTCGAGATCGGCGCGACTGACCTGGGGATAGGTTTCCGGCAGATAAAGACCGCCATCCGGTGCCAGACCGCCAAGCAGGATGTCGCAAAAGGATTGAGCCGGCGCATTGCCGCGGGTCGAAATGTAGCGCATGAAGTCTCTCTACGAAGAATGCGAGAAATCGAAACGAGCCTTACTGTGGAAGGTCTTCCAGCCGCAGGCGGGTCACCTTGCCCTTGACCACTGGCAAAGCTTCGATCCGGCCAATGGCCGTATTGGCGTTCTTCTCGCGGCAAACGTGGGTCAGGAAAATAATGTCCGTCTCACCCTCGCCCTCTTCCGGCTCGCGCTGCAGCATGGCATCGATCGAAATCAGCTCGTCGGCGAAGATGCGAGTGATGTCAGCCAGCACACCGGGTTTGTCGACAACCCGCAAGCGCAAGTAATAACCGGTTTCGACTTCTTCGATCGGCAGAATGGCCAAATCGGCGAGGGCATCGGGTTGAAAAGCCAGATGCGGCACCCTGTGTTCCGGATCGGCGCTGGCCAAGCGGGTGACATCAACCAGATCGGCAATCACCGCTGAAGCCGTCGGTTCAGCACCGGCGCCCTTGCCATAGTAAAGCGTGCCACCAACGGCATCGCCGTAGACCTGCACGGCATTCATCGCCCCTTCGACATTGGCAATCAGGCGTTTGGCCGGCACCAGGGTCGGATGCACGCGCAACTCGATACCCTGACTGCGCCGACGGGTAATTCCCAACAATTTGATGCGATAACCGAGTTGCTCGGCGTATTTGATGTCGGAAGCCTGCAGCTTGGTAATGCCCTCAATGTAGGCCTTGTCGAACTGCATCGGAATGCCGAAAGCAATGGCGGACAATATGGTCAGCTTATGCGCAGCATCGACGCCCTCGATATCGAAAGTCGGATCGGCCTCAGCATAACCCAAACGCTGCGCTTCCTTCAAAACGTCATCAAACGAAAGCCCCTTATCGCGCATTTCGGACAGGATGAAATTGGTGGTGCCGTTGATAATGCCGGCGATCCACTGGATACGATTGGCCGTCAGCCCCTCGCGCAGCGCCTTGATGATGGGAATGCCGCCCGCCACCGCCGCTTCAAACGCGACCATAACGCCTTTGCTACCAGCCGTCTTGAAAATCTCCGTGCCGTGCACCGCCAGCAGTGCCTTGTTGGCGGTCACCACATGCTTGCCATTATTCAGCGCCTGCAACACCAGTTCGCGTGCCACACCGGTGCCACCAATGAGTTCGACAACAATGTCGATTTCCGGATTATTGACGACAGCAAAAGCATCGTCCGTGACCATGCAGGACGCACCCACAATCTGACGCGCCCGTTCCAGATCCTTGTCAGCAACTTGCGTGATACGTATGGGGCGGCCGGCACGACGGAAAATCTCCTCCGCGTTGCGGGCAAGGACGGAAAAAGTGCCGGCACCAACCGTGCCAATGCCAAGCAAACCTACGTTAATGGGTTTCATTTACTCAATCAACAATCAAAAATAGAAACAACAAAAGAGTTGCTGTGGCGCAGTTTCGCCTCACACCTCACTATTTAAGCGTAACGCTTGCGATAGGCCTCGAGAAAGCGCGCCAGCCGGGAGATAGCCTCAGTCAGATCTTCCTCATGCGGCAGGAAAACCAGACGGAAGTGATCTGGATTGGGCCAGTTGAAGCCGGTGCCATGAGTGAGCAGCAGACGTTCTTCCTGCAGTAATTCCAGCATGAACTCCTGATCGTCGGCGATCGGATAAATCTTCGGGTCGAGGTGCGGAAACATGTACAGCGTCGCCTTGGGCTTGACGCAGGTCACTCCGGGAATAGCAGTCACCAGCTGATGCGCCAGATCGCGCTGGCGCGCCATGCGCCCACCCGGTGCTACCAGATCATTGATGCTCTGGTAGCCACCCAGTGCTGTCTGGATGGCATACTGCCCCGGCACATTGGAACACAGGCGCATCGAAGCCAGCATATCCAGGCCTTCAATGTAGTCGCCCGCCTGACGCTTGTCACCGGAAACCACCATCCAGCCGGAACGATAACCACAAGCCCGGTAATTCTTCGACAGCCCGTTAAAGGAAATGGTCAGCACATCCTCAGATAATGAACCGAGGGCAGTGTGCGTATTGCCATCGTACAAAACCTTGTCATAGACTTCATCGGCGTAAATGATCAGGTCGTGCTGGCGGGCAATTTCGACAATTTCCTTCAACAAATCGTCCGGATAAAGCGCGCCGGTCGGATTATTGGGGTTGATAATGACGATGGCGCGTGTATTGGGCGTGATCTTGGCGCGGATATCGTCAAGATCAGGCAACCAACCATTAGATTCATCACACAGGTAATGCCGTGGCGTGCCGCCGGACAAATTGACAGCGGCCGTCCATAGCGGATAGTCAGGCATCGGAATGAGCACTTCATCACCGGTATTGAGCAGCGCGTTCATCGCCATCACGATCAGTTCGGAAACGCCGTTGCCGAGATAAATATCCTCCAGCGTCACGCCCCTGATCTTTTTTTCCTGCGTGTAGTGCATGATCGCCTTGCGCGCCGCGAAAATCCCTTTCGAATCGGTATAACCCGCCGAATTGGGCAGATTGCGGATCATGTCCTGTTGGATTTCTTCCGGTGCATCGAAACCGAAAGGCGCCAGATTGCCGATATTCAGTTTGATAATGCGCTGGCCTTCTTCCTCCATCTGGCGGGCGCGCTGCGCCACCGGCCCGCGAATATCGTAGAGCACATTGGCAAGCTTGTTTGATTTCTTGATGGGTTGCATGGCAACACCTGTCCTTCCTGTCTAAAAACTCCGACAAGTCCATTTTGCCGGGCTAAACCGCTATCCTACTTTATCAACCGCCCGGCCGCAATTTTTGCATGCTGCATCGCAGCATGCAATTGAAGCCCATTATTTCGCGGCTTCGTCCTCTTTCAGGCGCGCATCATTAGCCTTGGCAGCCGCTTCCAAGTCCTGCTTCATCTTGTCCATCTGTTCCTTGGCCTGTTTGGCCTGCTCCGCTTGCAGTTTGGCATTGCTTGCCGTAGCCACACCAACATCCGCAACGCCACACCCAGCCAGAACCAGGGTCAAAATCCCCAAACATAAAATTCGCATTTTCTCTCCTCTCCATTTGTGCTTCATGCTAAATTGACAGGTGCTTGGGTCAGATGTCTCGCAACAGGTTCTGACAAGCAGCCCATCCGTCCAATTCAATCAGGGGGAATCATGAAATATACGCGTATGTCGCTCATGTTGGGAATTGCCATGTTTTCGGGGTCAGCTCTGGCAATGAGTGTCGGTGACAGTGTCGAGTGCAACTGGAAAAATGGCGGCAAAATGTACCCTGGCGTGATCGCCGAAAAAACCGGTAGCGCCGTCTTCATTCATTACAACGATGGCGACAAGGAACACACCACGGTCAATCATTGTCGCCCTCTGGGTGGCGCCGAGTATTTGGGCGTGGGATCGCGGGTTAGCTGCCGCTGGAAAGGTGGCGCCTGGTATCCTGGCGTAATTGCCCAGAAAACCGGCAACGCCGTCTTTATCCACTACAACGACGGCGACAAGGAACACACCACCCTCAGCATGTGCCGTCCAAGATAATCCGTACTCATCAAACAAAAAGGGCTGCCTTGGCAGCCCTTTTTGTTTGGGAAATAAATCAGAGCCGATAAGAACGCGCCTCTTCCAGTTCGTCGGTAATATCAAGCTTGATTTCGGAGAGTTCTTCGGCGCCAAAACCCAGAAAAGACATGGCTTGCGCACCGTGCTGCTCCCACTCGGCTTCCTGTTTGGCGTTGAGAAAATCATTCACGACATAATCGGCGATCAATGAAATGGCAGCCAGCGCCCCCACGTCGCCCTGCGCTTCTGAAGTTTCCTCGTAGAGCAGTTCCATGCAATGGTGGTCACGGATGGCCTTGCAGATAATTTCCGGCAACTGCCAGCTTTGAGCAAGTAGCGACCCTACCAGGGCATGGCTGGTATGGTGGCGCTCGTTTTCGACTTCGACAAAGGGACGATCAGCCGTGTTTGCCAGGCGCAGGGTTTCCTTGTAATCCGGAAAACGCTGGATCAGGATAGGCATGCCGCAATCGTTGAACAAGCCAAAGGTATAGGCACCATCGGTCGAAACAAAACGCAGGTATTTAGCCAGCCGGGCACAGACAATGGCGTGATAGTTGGTGCGATCCCAGAAACGATCCAGATTCGCTGCCGAGCCAGCCAGAGCCTTTTGCAGCGCCAGCAAGGTGACGATGTTGGTGACCGCACGAATACCAAGCACCAGCAGCGCCTGCTTGACCGCCTGTACCTTGCGATTCAATCCATAGTAAGGCGAGTTGGCGGTCTTGATGACTGCCGCCGCCAAGCCGACATCGCCCGAAAGCAGCTTGTCGAGTTTGCCGAGATCCGGTTCTTCCTGATGCGCTTCCTGCACCAGCGCCAACACAATCTTTGGGCAAGGCGGGATGACGATATTGACGAGAACCTGGGCAACTTTCTCGCTGTCGGGTTGAGTCTGGCTTTCGGTCATTGACCACTTCCTTTCACCGTTTCATCCATACTGCTTGCTCCAGTCGAACTCTCAACTGCTGCCTGCTGTGTTGACGGAGCGACGAGAGGAAGCAGAATCACAAAGCGACTACCGTGCCCCTCTTCGCTGTTGACACTGATTTTACCGCCAAGAATGCCCGTCACAAGATTACGCGAAATATTCAAACCAAGACCGCTGCCGCCTTGGCCGAATTTGGTTGAAAAGAAAGGCTCGAAGATGTGCGCCAAATTGGCTTTGCTGATACCGGCGCCGTCGTCACGCACTTCCAACTGGACATGCTCGGCATCGGCCAGGTGCGCCTCGATATGTACGGTGCCGTGGTCACAGCCATCAAAAGCGTGTATCAAGGCATTGTTGATCAGGTTGGTCAACACCTGCCCAAGCGGGCCGGGGAAGCTATCCATCTCGATCAGGTCAGGAATGTTGCAATCAATGACGAAGGGAGTTTTCTGGATCGTCGGACGCATCACCAGAATGATTTCTTCCACCATCTCTTTGAGCCGGAAAGTGCGACGCATGGAACTGCCCTGATCGACGGACATTTTGCGGAAGCTTTCCACCAGCTCCGCTGCCCGCCGCATATTGCGCACGACAATTTCGGTACTTTTGCCGACATCTTCCAAGAAGGCGGCCAGACTCGAACGCTTCATACCCTCCTTGAGCCTGTCGTTCATTTCGGCCGATCTTTCGGCCAGGGTCGTGGCACTCATCAGCGTATTGCCAATCGGCGTTTCCAGTTCATGGGCAACGCCCGCTACCAAAGCCCCCAAGGCCGCCAGCTTTTCGCGTTCGATCAGTTCACTCTGGGTTTCGCGCAGAATCTCGAACGTTTCGCGCAGTTCCTGCAGGCTCTTTTCGCGTTCGAGCAAAGCCTCCTCAGCGATTTCCTTGGCTTCGGCCAGGGCGTTTTCAGCCATTTTTTGCGCCGTAATGTCGTCAACCAGCCAGATTGTTCCCTTGGACAGATCCTCTGGATCAATGGCTGTACCGACCATCCAGACATCAATGATGTCACCGTTCTTGCGGATCAAACGATGCTCACCACGGTAGGACTGGCCGCTCGGCAAAATGTCGCGATAAACCGTATTGGCAAAAACGGCGTCGTCTTGTGGATGCAAAGTGCGGGCATCGAGCCCCTCCAACTCATCCAGTGAGTAGCCCAGCATGGCCGCCAACGTCCGGTTAGGCTTACGGATGAATCGATGGCCCCCCTCCTCCAGCATCACCCTGGCAATTCCCAGCGAGGCATTCTCGACAATCAACTGGATTTCCGTCAGTGCGGTCTGCAAATGCTCCTTTTGCGCAACAATTTGTGCCGCCCGTTCCCGCACCTGCTCTTCGAGACGGTTACGATGTGCCTGCAGCGCCTCCTCGGCTCGCCGGCGTTCTCCATTCTCAATGCGCAAACCCGCATTGCTGCGATTCAATTCCTCGATGGCTTTATCGAGATGGCGGCGCATTTCATCAAAAGCATGCGCCAGAGCATCGAGTTCGTCGCCACCCTGATGCATGACCTTTCCAGATGGCGGCAGAATTTCCGGCACAAGACCAAAAACCTTGTCGGCCAGACGCTCCAGACGGCCAGTGACAATGCGGCGGAAAGCGAAATACATGAAAATTGCGACAAGGAAGGTCTTGATGCCGTTGCTGAAGAGAATGACCAGCGCGTGCTTGACGACGCTCATGTAGATCGCATCCAGACTGGCGACGATTTCCAGGCTGCCAATCACCTGCTCCTGCCCACGCACGATTTGCATCAGCGGGTAAGTTTTGGTGAGGACACGGTCTGAAACTTTATTCACCCCGGCCGACCACTGGCGCTCCGGTTTCCGGATAATGACGCTGGCGCGCTCGATATTGGGCATTTGCACCAATGCCTGCAGCGCCAGTTCAGTTTGAACCTTATCCAGACTCCAGACGCTGCCGGCTATGGTCGGCACATGCAAGGCCACCGTACTCAGCACCTTGTCGAGTTCATCACGCTGCTGCCGGTAGTCAAAAAAGAGTTGAGTCAGCGTAATAATGAGCGTAACCGCCGAACTGAACAGAATGATCAAGATGATCAACCGGCGGCCGATACGGTTTCCCCTGCCCAATATCGATTCAGTCATGGTTTGGCGCCACCCACAGAACTACTTTTGCGGCGGTTTGAGATAGTCGGCAACATTGATGCCCTTGAGAATTTCTTCCAGTCGCGCCATGGTTTTTTCTGCCTCCGGATAGGCTTTGGAAATGACCAGATAACGGTTGATGCGCCCGATCACCGTATAGCGCACATTGGCCACCGGCTTGGCCGCCAGAATCCGATCCGAGGCCTCGCCATATTGCACCAGATATTCGGCACGGCCAGCAGCCAGCATTTCAAATGAGCTCTCATTGGAAGGCGCCAGACTCAGGTTGATGTTGTTTTTTTCATCCTTCAAAAAATTGGCCAGCCCGCCATAACTGTAGCCACGAAGCGCGATGACATTCTTGCCGATCAAATCTTCACGGCTGTTGATTGCCGGCCTGTTGCCAATGCTATAGACACGGATATCCTCGCCGCCCAAGTCGTTCTTGCTCCACAGGCAGGCATTTTCCAGCGCCGGGACGCGGATAAGGATGGAAGCCTGAGTGCTGCCATCCTTCAGGTTTTCGAAAAGCCGCGCCGCCGGGTAAGGCACCGCCCGCCAGGCAATACCGGCCTTGGCAAAAACATCGCTCATCAGACGGATCAACTGGCCGTCCGCCTTGCCCTCGGCGTTGGTGAAGGTTCGCGGTGGCTGCTCGACATAGGCAAATTCAAGCTCGGCAGCCTTACTGGCCGTCTGCGCCTGCGAAAATACGGCAAAGCCAAGCAGACAAATGGCCATTGCCGCCCGGCAGAAAACACAACGCACCATGTTCCATCTCGACGACATCATTGATCTCTCCAATAGCAGCGCCCACCAACACGCCGTGCACCAGGCGCAGCCCGGATAAATCCGGCAACTAGCGAAGAATGCAGAAAGCTATGCCAAAGGTCAATACAAAAGCGACAAAAACCCCGCTAATCGCCTGACAAAAGGCGTCACGGCAGTCTACACTGCAAGCTATGAACAGTCACATCCTGCTCATTCCTGCCGAACGCTACGCCGACCTCAAGGCCACCGGTAAACTGCCGTCGCCTAAGGGCGTGGCCTTTGCCATCATCAAATTGATGCAACGCGAGGAGTACCCGGATGATGATCTGGTCAAATTGGTTCAGTCCGATCCGGCCATCGCCGGTTGCCTGCTCAAGTTCTCGAATGCGGCCATTACCGGCCAACCGCGCCCCATCGTTTCGCTGCGCAAGGCTGTCGTCGCCCTTGGTGCATTCCGTGTCCGCGATCTGGTAGTCGGCTTTTCCATCCTTAGCGCCAACCGCAAGGGTTCGTGTCCGAATTTTGACTACGAAGGCTTCTGGGCGCGTTCGCTGGCGACTGCCATTGCCTGCCAGGGACTGGCGCAATTTGCCAATATCGCCAGCGATGAACACTTCACCATCGGCCTACTTTCCCGCCTTGGCGAACTCGGCCTCGCCACCTTGTTCCCCAAAGAATACGGCGAACTACTGGCAGGGGAACATCAAGCCGCCCAACTCAGCGCGCTGGAAATCGAGCGTTTCGGCTTCGATCACCGCCAACTGGGCGCCACCATGCTCGAAGAGTGGGGATTGCCTCGCATTCTGATCGAGGCCGCCTATCACCACGAAGACCCGGCAGCTGCCAATCTTTCGGCCAGCACCCGCCTGTGCACTCTCACCCTATCGCTTGATTTTGCCCGCGTTCAGGCCGAAATCTGCATGGCCGACGATGAAATGCGCTGGAGTCTTTTGCCGGAATTGCTCACCCGTTCCGCCCACCTGGGAATCGGTGCCGAGGCGCTTTCCGGCATTGTCGACGACATGGTGGTGCGCTGGCACGAATGGAGCGCCATGCTGCAAGTGCGCACCCGCGACATGCCACCCTTCTCCCAACTGCTGGCGGCCAGTGCGCCACGCCCGGTACCCTCGGCTTACAACATGCCCATCACGGCTTTGATAGGCGCCGATAGCGAGGAGACCAAGGAACTCGCCGCCCTGCTCACCAGCCTCGGCCACGAACCAAAACTCACCATTTTCGGTCAGGACACAACCCCAATCCTGCTGACGCCGCCCAAACTGATCGTCGCCGATATTGACCTGGCCAGAAGCGAAGTTGTGGCCATCTGCCACAACCTGCGCCAAAATCCGGCCGGGCAAGAGACCTATTTTCTGGTCATCGCCTCACCCGAGCACGAGGCCTCGGCGCTTTCGGCCATCGACGCTGGTGCCGATGATGTCCTGTTCAAACCGATCACGGCGCAAAATCTTCGTCTGCGCCTCAATATTGCCGAACGCCTGTTGTTGCTGCGCGAAGGCATCGCCCATGAACGGCGCGGCATCGTGCGAACCGCCGAAGAATTTGCCGGCGAACACCGGCAACTCATTGAAGTAGCGCTGACCGACGCGCTCACTGATCTGCCCAACCGCCGGCATGGTCTCGATTACCTCGCCACCGAATGGGGCTCGGGTCATGCCGGGCAGCGCCAGCTCGCCTGCCTGATGCTCGACATCGACCATTTCAAAGTGATCAATGACACCTGGGGGCATGCGGCCGGCGACGCCGTACTGCATCAAATGGCGGCACGACTCAAAAGCGCCTCGCGCGCCGAAGATATGGTTTTTCGCTATGGTGGAGAGGAGTTCGCCCTCATCCTCCCCGGCGCCGATCTCGCTCTGGCGCTGGGCATCGCCGAGCGCATCCGCCATCTGATCGCCGACGAACCCTTCTATTTTGGCGAACAGGAAATGCGTGCCACCATCAGCATCGGCCTGGCCACCGCCAACGGCGATCACGGCGGCGCCGATTCACTCATCCAGGCCGCCGACGCAGCGCTCTACCAAGCCAAACAGCGCGGCCGCAACTGCGTGGTGGTGGCAGCCTGAAAGAGACTGTCGGGCTATAGGCCGGGCTTTGGCCCGACAATCTCAATGACGGGTTAAAACCCAACCTATAGACCCGGCACGAGAATACATGAAATTTATGATTGCGCCCTCATGCAGCTTGCAGATCAGGAATGATCCGGTTCGACCTCGGCAAAATCCTCTGCATCCTCATAGGCCTTTGAGGTCGTGCCGGCAAGGCTGATCAGCTTGCCTGCCACAAGGCCGCAAACAATAGCCAGCACCAGCGTGACGGCAATACCGATCAACTGGGCGCTCGCCCCGGCCGGAACCACCAGAACAGCGATTAACCCGCCCAGGATACCGGGCATTCCGTGCAGATTATGGACGCCACAGGTGTCGACAATTTTCAGACGCGCCAGCAAAGCCGGCTGGATATAAACGTAGCCAACCACGCAAAGCGCTCCGGCCAGCAGGCCGATACCAAAAGCCGCCGCCGGCGAAACCAGATTGCAGGTCGCCCCGATCGCCACGCCACCCGCCAGCGCCGCATTCGCCATATCGGCAATCGACGTCTTGCCCTTGCGCAACAGTGTACTCAACACATAGGTGCTGATTGTTG
>Ga0316605_10001570_pt1 | contig 13203 bp, 9 predicted proteins | sample OWC_soil_day20_n_FD_207666 | JGI IMG/M metagenome (GOLD analysis project Ga0316605, IMG submission 207666) | Wetland soil microbial communities from Old Woman Creek delta, Ohio, United States - OWC_soil_day20_noCT | ecosystem: Environmental > Terrestrial > Soil > Wetlands | place: USA: Ohio... | reverse complement strand
CGCTCGGTATAAAGCTCAGTGCCAAATGGCGGGCTGCCCGCCAGCGCCGCCTCGAGTGCGCCGGTCGAATCATCGACCATGCGAATTTCCAGCGTCGCCGTGCGGCCGAGAATATCCTTGGCCTTGGCGGTATCCTGCACGCCCGGCAACTGCACGACAATACGGTCAGCCCCCTGTTGCTGGATGACCGGCTCGGCAACGCCGAGTTCGTTGATACGGTTGTGCAGGGTTGTCGTATTCTGCTTGACGGCAAATTCCTGCAGTTTCTTGATCGCCGCCGGTTTGAGGCTGGCAACCAGACGCAGATCCGTCCCTTGCCCCTGTTCGACAACTTCAAGATCAGCCTGCCGATCAGACAGCGCATCCTTGGCTTTGTTGCGCTCTGCGGCATCGCGGAATTTGATGACGAGACGCTCACCTTCGCGATTGATGCCGCCGTGGCGAATGTTCTTGTCACGCATCAGGGTGCGCAGATCGGCGCCGAGCGAATCCATGCGTTTGGTCAGCGCTCCCTTCATGTCAACTTCAAGCAGGAAGTGCACGCCACCGCGCAAGTCCAGGCCGCGATACATGGGCCGGGCACCCATGCTGGTCAGCCAGTTCGGCGAAGCCGACAGCATGTTCAGGGCAACGACGTACTTTGGATCACTCGCATCCGGCACAAAAGCTTTTTCCAACTCGCCCTTGGCTTTCAACTGGGTGTCCGTATCCTTCAGGCGCACCTTGATACCAACCAAATCAAGCTGGATGCCATCGTGCTCGATCTTGGCCGCCTTGAGAATTTCCTCAACGCGTTTCTGCGTTGCCTCATCGACTTTGGTCGTGACCTTGGTGCTGGACAATTGCACCGCTGGCGATTCGTCGAAAACGTTGGGCGCGGCATAGATCAGGCCCAACAACAGAGCGATCACAACAATCGCATTTTTCCAGAGCGGGTAGCGGTTCATTTTGTACGTACAGAGTAAGGTTTGAGGCGTGAGCAGTCGAACTGGCTAATTGATCACAGGCTTTTCAGAGTTCCCTTGGGCAGAACGGTGGTGACTGCAGCGCGCTGCACCGTAATTTCGACCGGCGCCTCCTTGACCTGGGCGATGTCGATGCTGACGTAACCTTCGGAAACCTTGGTGATACGGCCGGTAATACCGCCCTGGGTGATGACTTCATCGCCCTTTTGCAGGGCTTCGACCATGGCACGATGTTCCTTCATTTTCTTCTGCTGCGGCCGGATCATCAGAAAATAGATAACGGCAAACATGGCCACCATCATGATGATGCCCGTATAGTCACCACCTGCAGTGCCAGTTGCTTGTTGAGCGTGGGCAAGACTGATCATGTACTGCTCCTTCAAATTCTTGTCAATAAAACGCTCAATTCTAACACTGTCTCAGGGTAATTCCGTGGCGCGATCACCATGAAAACGACTGAGCCTCTGCGCCAGCCGGCCTTCGGCAATCGCTTCGCGCAATTCCAGCATCAGAGTCTGGTAGTAGTGCAGGTTATGGACGGTATTAAGCATGCTGCCAAGGATTTCCCCGGCACGGAACAGATGATGCAGATAGGCACGGCTGAAATTACGGCAAGCATAACAGGTGCAGGTTTCGTCGAGCGGGCGCGTATCGGCCTTATGGCGGGCATTCTTGATTTTGAGATCGCCAAAACGGGTAAACAAATGGCCGTTGCGGGCATTGCGCGTCGGCATGACGCAGTCGAACATGTCGATCCCGGCCTGCACCGCCGCCACCAAATCTTCGGGCGTACCCACCCCCATCAGATAACGCGGCTTGTCGGCCGGCAGGCGCGGCGCCACATGGGCGAGAATGCGCGCCATTTCTGCCTTGGGTTCGCCCACCGAAAGGCCGCCGATGGCCATACCATCAAAGCCGATATCGACCAGCCCGGCCAGCGACTCATCACGTAAATCCTCGTACATACCGCCCTGCACGATACCAAAGAGGGCATTGCCATTGCCAAGAACGTCGTGTTCGGAACGCGAACGTTTTGCCCAGCGCAGGGAAAGGCACATCGATTTTTCGGCATCAAGACGGCTGGCCGGATAAGGCGTGCACTCGTCAAAAATCATCACAATGTCGGAATTTAGCGCCTGCTGGATGCGCATTGATTCTTCCGGGGTCAGAAAAAGCTTGGCGCCATCAATGGGCGAGGAAAATTTCACGCCTTCTTCGCTGATTTTGCGCAGGGCGCCGAGCGAAAAGACCTGAAAGCCGCCGGAATCGGTGAGGATGGGTTTATCCCAGGCCATGAAGCGATGCAGGCCACCGTGGGCGCGGATCACATCCATGCCTGGCCGCAACCAGAGGTGGAAGGTGTTGCCCAGGCAAATTTGCGCGCCAATCTCGGAGAGCATTTTCGGCGTCATCGCCTTGACCGTGCCATAAGTACCGACCGGCATGAAGACCGGCGTTTCGACAATGCCGTGAGCCAGGGTCAGGCGGGCGCGCCGGGCAGCGCCGTCACGGGCGAGCAATTGAAATTGCAGCATTTGCTTGCGATCCAATAAGAATTGGCGCGCAGTTTAGCAAAATGCCCGGTTTGTCGTGCGAGCCAAAATCCTCGCCGTTCAGTCAGTGCCGATAAAGCTGACAAAATTCTCGGCTGGCATCGGTTTGGCAATATGGAAGCCCTGCACCTCGTCGCAATGGAACAACTTGAGGTGACTGAGCATCTGTTCGGTTTCGACCCCTTCCGCAATGGTGCGCAAATCGAGGCTCTGCGCCATCTGGATAATGGTGCGAACAATCACCTCGTCTTCGGGATCAGTCGCCATGTCGCGAATGAAGGTCTGGTCGATTTTGAGTTTATCGACGGAGAAGCGCTTCAGGTAAGACAGGCTGGAATAGCCCGTACCAAAATCGTCGATGGAGAGTTTAACTCCAAGCGCCTTCAAGCGCCTGACCGTGGCAAGCACTTCTTCGGTATCGCGAATGAGGATGGACTCGGTCAATTCGAGTTCGAGCAAGGCGGGATGCAGGCCGGATTCATCGAGGGCGCGCATCACTGTTTTCTCCAGGCTGCCGCGCTTGAACTGTACGGCCGAAAGATTGACCGCTACTCCTACCTGTCGCCCTCCCGCCTTCGGCCAGGATGCCGCCTGACGGCAGGCCTCGCGGATAACCCATTCGCCGATCGGCACGATGAGGCCGCTATCTTCGGCAACCGAAATAAAACGCCCCGGCGCCACCAGCCCCAATTCAGGATGCTGCCAACGGATGAGGGCTTCGGCACCAATCAGATTGCCACTGAGCAAATCGATCTGGGGCTGATAGTGCAAAACGAACTCGTCGCGATCAAGGGCGCGCCGCAAGCCATTGCGGAAGTTCAAATGCTCGACAGCATCGACATTCATTTTGGCATCGAAGAACCGGTAGGTATTGCGCCCCTGTTCCTTGGCGCGGTACATCGCGGTATCAGCTTTTTTCAGCAGGGTGTCAAAATCCCTGCCGTTGTCAGGATAAATGGCGACGCCTATCGATACTGAAGTGGTCAGCTCGTTACCTTCAATTTCAAAAGAACGCTGAATGTGGTCATGAATCTTGTCGAGAACCGGCGCAACCACCTCGGCGCTCTCAAGCTCGGTCATGATGATCAAAAATTCGTCGCCGCCCTGGCGGCTGAGCGTGTCGCTATCGCGCACACATTCCTTCAAACGTCCTGCCACCGCCTTGAGCAGAAGATCGCCAACAGCATGACCCAGTGAATCATTGACAGTCTTGAAATTGTCGAGATCAAGAAAGAGCAAAGCCAGCTTGGTTTTTTGCCGCTCGGCATTAGCGATCGCCTGGTGCATGCGATCGCGCGCCAGCAAGCGATTTGGCAGCTCAGTCAGAGCATCGTGATAGGCCAGAAACTCGATTTTTTGTTCGGCGATTTTGCGCTCGGTGATGTCACGGCTTACCGTAATGACATCGGTGATGATTTCGTCGTTTTTCCAGACCGCCTGAACATTGGCCTCCATCCAGACGTAATGACCATGTTTATGGCGGAAGCGATAGACGATGGTCTGCGCCTGCTTGGTCTGACGGGTTTCGAACTGGGCTTCGATGCGTTGTTTGACGTCGTCAGGGTGCAAAAACTCGCTGATGGCGCGCCCTTCGACCTCTTCCGGCGCGTAGCCACAAACCCGGCCGATCGCCGGCGAAAGATAAAGATAGCGCCCATTCAGATCGGTGCGCGTGATCACATCATTGACGTTCTCTTCGATCATGCGCAGGGTTTCTTCGCTGCGAATCAATGTCCGGTGCATGCGCACCGAATCGATGGCATTGCGCAACACCAGCCGGACTTCCTCTTCCTGCCAGGGCTTTCTCAGATAAAAATAAACGCCTGCCCGGTTAATGGCGCCGATCACCGCATCGATATCGCTGTAGCCGGTCAAAATAATGCGCTCGGTCGTCGTCAGGCGGTGGTGCATGCGCTCGAAGAACTGCACGCCGGTTTCATCCGGCATGCGCTGGTCGCTGATGACCACATCGATGTCGAGATGCTCATTGAGGATGTTTTCTGCCGTATCGGTATCGGCGGCCGTCATCACCTCGAATTCATCGCGGAACATGAAGCGGAAAGCCGTCAGGTTCCACTCCTCATCATCGATGTATAAAATTTTGGGCAGTTTCTCGTCCATGAACTTTGACTCCTGGTTTTTCTGCTTTATTTCTGGCGCGGCAACAGCACACGGAAAAGCGTGCCGCCGCCCGGCATCGCCTCAACTTCAAGCACGCCGCCGTGATTGCGCACAATGCCGTAAGTAATCGACAAACCCATGCCCATTCCGGAACCAACTTCTTTAGTCGTGTAGAACGGTTCGAAGAGGTGCGCGCGCGTCTCGTCGCTCATACCGGCGCCGCTGTCGATGACCTCAATGGCAACCGCCGGTTTGCCTTGATGTTGCGCTTCACGCGTGCGGATAATGATTTTGTCGCCGTGGTGCGGCTCGGGTTTTTCATTGATGGCATCGACGGCATTGCTCACCAGATTAACGATCACCTGATTGAGGGCGCCGGGCTGGGCAATAACGGAAGGCACGGCCGCATAGTCACATTCAACCGTAATGGCCTTGCCGATCTTGTTTCTGAGCATGAGCAAAGCCGTGTCGATATTCTCATGCAGGTTGAAACCGGTCGAATGGGAGGCGCCGTTGCGTGAAAAATAGCGCAAGCTGCGCACAATATTGGCAGTGCGATCAGCGCCGACCCGGATGCCATCAAGCAACTCACGCAAGCCATGACGACACCCCTGGTAATCCACTTTGCTCTTGATCGCCTCGATTTCGCGCAGCTTTTCGGCAAAATTTTCCGGCGTCAGGCTATCGTAAAGGTCATAGACCGCTTCGAGTTGCAGCAATATCTTCAGACAGCTTTGCGCATTGGCAAAAACAAAATTGATCGGGTTGTTCAACTCATGCGCAATGCCGGAAGTCAGCACACCGAGCGAAGCCATTTTGGCGGCGCCGACCAACTGGCTCTGCGCGGCTTCAAGATCGGCCAGCGTCTTCTCCAGCGCACGCTTTTTTTCCTCCAGTTGCCGGCGCGCCCTCGACAAGGCGGTATGGGTATTGACGCGCGCCAGCACCTCACGCTCATCAAAGGGCTTGGTGATGAAATCAACACAACCAACTTCGAAACACTTGACCTTGTCGGTCGGGTCGCTCAAGGCGCTAACAAAAAGCACAGGAATATCGGCGGTCAGGGGTTCAGCCTTGAGCCGGCGGCAGACTTCGTAACCATCTATGCCCGGCATCATGACATCGAGCAGCACCACTTCCGGTGGCTCCATGGCCGCCGCATTGAGCGCGAGTTCGCCAGAAAGCGTGGCACGCACGCGATGGCCGGCGTTTTTGAGAATGCGGCCGAGCACTGCCAGATTTTCGGGCAGATCATCAACGATCAGGACATTTGCCGGGTCAACCATGCCGTTCTCCTGCGGCAGCGTCGATGTCATGATTGTGGCACGAATGACGGCGGCTTTCGAGATAAATGACAATCTGGCCAAAATCAAAGCCCTGTACACAGCGGCCGATATTCTGTGCCAGCGCGGGCGCCAATCTGGCCACTTCCGGCAATCTGGCTTCAATGGTCTCGCCATCAAGGCGTTGCGCCGACGTCATCAGCACTTGCCACAATTCCTCCGGCAACTGCGCCTCCTCGACTTCCGGCTGGCTATGGCGTTCGAAGTAGCCAGCCGACGCGCCGGTTTCTGAGGATGGCGCCTCGTAGCGGTATTCCACCGGCAAGAAAGCGGCAATCGCCATCAGCAACTGTTGCACATTGACCGGTTTGAACAGAACATCATTGCACCCGGCCGCCAGAATTTCCGGCTGCTCTTCGCGCAAGGCACTCGCCGTCAGCGCCAGAATCGGCGCCTGCGCCCCCTCTGGCAAACCGCGAATAATCCGGGTCGCCTCGATACCATCCATGACCGGCATGCGAATGTCCATCAACACCAGATCAGGTTTCCATTGCCGAAAAATATGCACCGCTTCTTCGCCATTGCCGGCAACGCGCACTTCGATACCGGTTTGTTCCAACAATTTGCGAATCAGAGCCTGGCTCGACTCGTCATCCTCGGCAGCCAGGATGCGCCATACCGGCTGCCCCGCTGCCAGACCAGCGACCTGGCGCGTCTCGGCCAGCGACGTCAGTGGTTCGCCATCAGCGGCCATTTCAAGCGGGATTTCAAGCCAGAAGCAGCTGCCGCCCCCAGGCTCACTATCAACGCCTATCCTGCCACCCAGCATTTCGCACATCTTGCGACTGATCGCCAGACCCAGACCGGTTCCCTTGGCATTGGCCAGATTCTGGGCTTGCACAAAAGGCTCAAAAATCGATTTCTGGCTGTCCGGATCAATACCGATGCCGGTATCGCTGACCGCGAGACGCAGGATTCCCGGCTGTGGCATCGATACCAGCAAGACCACACCGCCTGACTCAGTGAATTTGACCGCATTACCCAACATGTTCAGGATGATCTGGCGCAACTTCATGCCGTCGGAGCGAATTCGCTGCGGCACCTCATCTTCAATGAGCAATTTGAGAAACAGCTTTTTTTCCTCGGCGCGGAAACGCATCAACTCGACCGCTTCCTGACACAAATGGCGCAAATCGAACACCGCCACTGACAGGGTCATCTTTCCCGCTTCAATTTTGGAAAGATCCAGCACGTCGTTGATCATGGTCAGCAAATGCTCACCGCTACGATTGATAATGCCAAGCTGGTGACGGTGTTCAGCCGAAGTAGTGGCGTCTTTCACCATCAATTGCGAAAAACCGAGAATGGCATTCAACGGCGTCCTCAACTCATGCGACATTCTGGCCAGAAAGTTACTCTTGGCCAGATTGGCAGCTTCGGCCAGCTCTCGGGCGCGAATAAGCTCTTCGGTGCGCCGTTGCACCCGCTCCTCAAGATGCTCATTGGCCTCCTGCAGAAAACGGTCGCGCTCGCCAATCTGGTCGAGCATGTTGTTAAAGGCATCAACCAAGGTTCCCAATTCATCGGCAGTCGTTTTTTTTACACGTTCTGCCTCGGTCACCAAGCTCTCTTCCCGGGTGCGCTGGGCGATTTTTTCGGCGGCACCGGTCAATCGGGTCAGAGGTTCGGTAATAATCCCGAGCAGCCGGGCAGAAAGCAGCAAAGCCAATAAAGCGCAGAAAATCACAATCGCCACTGCTACCAGCAAATACTTCATCCACAAGCCATTGAGCTCTTCCAGGCTGGCGCGCAGATAGATCGTCCCCACCACTTCGCCTTGCAACAACATGGGCTCAAAAATATCGAGGTACTGCGTACTGAACACATAATGGCGCTCTCCTTGCTGTGGAATGAGACAAGGGAAACCTTGTGCCGGATAAACGTCCAGGCTGGCAAAGGGCTTGCCCGTCTTGTCGATGATGCAGGCAGCAATCACCGCGCTTTTTGAGCGGACCGCTGCCAGATTCTCTTCTGCCAGGCGTTTGTCATCAAAAGTCAGCGCCGCTGTACTGCGGCTAGCTAGCAATTGCGCCAGCGAGGAAATATCCTCGACCAGCCCGGATTTGGCGCTATGGCGCGCATAAGCCAGAAAAACGGCACTGGCCAGAAGCAGCGCAATGATGGTGATGGTCATCGTCAGCACCAGCATCTTTTTCCTGATCGGCAATCTGCTAAAAAACCGTGACCCTTTCATGCGCATTCCTATTCGATATAGCCTTGCCACTTCAAGCAGAATATTGCGCTTATGCGCAAAGAGCAGTCATCATTTTCAACCCATCAATACAGTTCTCGGCGAATACCCTCAGCTGGTCTATCGTCTCACTTGGCGCGCCAATTCGAGCAGCTTGGCGCTCAGGCCTATGCCGCACCCACTGGCAGCTCGTATGCCGACATCAAAACGCAGTTTGTCGCCATCAACGACAAATCCGATCATGCCGCCACGATTAACGAAGCCCTCCATATCGCTGATCGTCAGTACCGGCGCCTTCCCCACCCTTGCCAACAGCGAAGGGGTGAAATCCGCCAGCGATTCAGGGATAAACAAGACGTCGCAACCAGCCACCAACGGATTACTGAGACTCAGGCTACGCGTACTGATGGTAGAGCCGGCAACCGATTTGCTATCGAGCATTTCCAGCATCTGACGACCGAGACGTGAATCGGTAAAGCTGCACAAGACAACCTCTTTGCCCCGATCGGAGTTCTGCCAATGAACAAAACCAATAAAGTGCTGGACGTAGGAAATCTTGACCCGATCGACATCAATTTGGGCGCCAGCAATCAAACTGGTCAGCATTGCCACCAAGCAGAGGGCGCGGAATATCGGGATCAGAAATCGGGACTGGCTCATGGGCTGCTCAGAAGCGATACCCCAATTCAATGCCGAGCGCGCGGCCTTCCGGCTGGTAGAGCACCTGGCTTCCGGCCAGCACGCCCTTGCGGTCAAGCAGATTACGGCCGTAAAACCGTACATCCAGTCCCTTGCTGGCCGGCGGCCGCCAAGTGAGGGCGAAATCGAGAAAATAGTCCGGCCCCAGCGTGCGGTAGGTGAGGGGCGCCGTCTGCCAGAGCACATCGGCGCGATCCTGGTAGCGCAGGTGAACATCGAGGTCGAGGCTGGCCGGCAAACGGATATTGGCGCCCAGATTGACCATATGGCGCGGCATGCCGACCATGTTGCCAGCCGCGTCGAACATGGTATTGGGGCCGAGCGTGACCGGGCCAATCACGGTTTCCTGCACGGCACGGCCGCGCTTGACGCGCGTGTAGGTGTAGTTGCCGTAAAGGGTGACATCACGATTAATACGCTGACGCGCTTCCAGCTCAACACCTTGCGTCGTGAGGCGGTCGATATTGAGATAGGCCAGATTCCAGGTTTGCCCGGCAGGAACCAGCGCCATGTTGGGAGCCAATGTTCCATAATTGGCCGAGATGATGTAGTCGTCAAAACGGGTGCGATAAAAGGTCAGCGTGGCCTGCGTGGATGGCGTTTGATAAACGAGTTGCAGATCGTCGGAACTTACTTTCTGTGCCTTCTGTGCCCCCAGCCAGTAAGTGCTGCCATCCGGCTCCGGATTGGCAAAATCCTTGCCGCGATAAATATAACCGGGACGGACAATCCCGGTGTTATGCAGATATTTCACCGTCCATTGTTCGCCCAGCGGCCGCACCACTGCCGCACGCGGCATGAATAAAGTCTCATTGGAGCGTGGCCTGTTGTACTCAAGGCGGCCGCCCAAGGTAAAAATCCAGGGCGCCAAGCCGGTGTAATCGCCCTCGGCAAAGAGGCTGACGGTCTGATCCCGAATGGCAGGCAAGGTACTGAAGGTGGCCACCACCGGCGTATCCGGGCCGATCTTGCGCCAGGCGTAACGCGCCCCGGCGAGCAAGCGGTAATCGGATTTGGCCAGGCGCAGAATACCTTCGGCGCCAAAGCCGCTTTCCGGGTAGCGCGCCGTGCTGTCGAGTTTGGTCTGATCCGCCCACAGGCGCGATTCGAGATTCCAGCCCGACTCCAGTTCAGCCAGATGGGTCAGTCTGAGCGAAGTCTGTTTCCAGGTTCGGTCGATATAGCGGGTGTGGGTGTAATTGGAATTCTGCGCCCAGTGCAGTTCGGTATCGGAAAAGGTCAGGGTAAATCCGTTCCAGCGGCCCTTGACGAACAATTCGTAACTATCCTTCCAGTTGGTGAGGCCATTGCCGGCAGCATCAAGCTCCGGGCCGTTGGCGCGGGCACGATAAAAGGGCAGGATGTCGCCATTGCTCTTCATCCAGGTCAGTGAAGTCATCAAGTCGCCGCCGTTGGCAAAGGATTTGCCCCACAGCAGATTGGCGCTCGTCCGGCCGTCGCGCTGCTGGTAGTCAACGCTCGCCCTGCCGCTGCCGCCGGGCTGCTGGCTGGCGTCGAGCTGGGCGCCGTCCTTGGTGATGATGTGAATGATGCCGGCTGCCGCATCGCTGCCCCACAGGGTGGAACCGGGGCCGCGCACGATCTCGATACGCTCGATCTTGTCCAGCGTCGGATAGAGGTGCTGCTGATCCATGCCATAGACGTTGGCAATGTTGTGCACATGACCATCAACCAAAAACAGGATATTCATGTTGCGGTTGATGCCGCGTGCTGCAACGATGTCGTAGGCTTGTTTGGGGGTAAGGGAGAAACCGGCGCTACGTTCCAGCACTTCCTTGAGGGTGCGCAAGCCCTGGCGCTGGATATCCTCGGCAGTGATGACGGTCATCGGCGAAGTCGCCATTTCCAGCGGCGTGCGCTCGCGCGAGGCGGTCACCACACTTTGCCTGGAAAGCCCTTCGAGTTCGCGTGCCAGCGCTTCTTCGGATTTGTTGCTGTCGGCAAGCACCGGCATGGGCAAGATCATCACACTGGCAAACAGGCTGACGGTACGGAAAGATGTCATGAGTTTCCTCCCCGGAAAGCACTGCGGCAGCCTGACGCGGCAGATTCCGGGATCACACCTTTGTCAACAGCCCGTACCGAAATGAGAGAAGCCAAAACAAGGAGTGAGGGCAAAAATCGCATTTTATTTTCCACACCAGCAAGCCCCGCAAAGATGCCAAGACACAGAAAAAATCCAGACGCCATCGTGCGCCCGGCCTGTCAGTTTGACAAGGGCAAGACGAGCTTTCCACTCCCCGTTCAGACAGTCAGCTCAACAGCGCCTTGTTTTCGGCGTAGAGCTTCAATCCGGCCTCGTAGCCAATATCGCGCAAACGCTTGAAGTTGGAAACGCTCCAGTCCATTGCGTGCGGAATGTGTTCCTTGGGAATGTCAAACTGGGCCTTCAGTAGATTGCGCTTGCCCTTGTGCTTGGCCTCGAACAATTTAAGGTCGTCCTCGGCAATGGTGATGAAGGGCAACATGATCGACAAATTGAGCGAATCGACCAAGTTTTTGGCTGGCCGCATCAGATCCTTGCGATTAAGGATATTCATGACAACAATGGTTTCAATTTCGTCATGTTTGGCCAGAATACCCTTGAAATTCAGGCTGTCGATGTACGAACCTTCAGCGTAATACTTGCCATCGATTTCCATCTGCGGACAGATGTAGAACAGCGAAGAACCGGCTAGAACATGCTTGGGCGTAATCTGGTGCTTATCAAAAATGACAATTTCCTTCTCCGTAACATCCATGGCATTGATATAAATGTCATGCGGGGCATTCTTGAGGTTGTCGAAATCGATCAGCACTTCCAGCACCGGCGCGATGCGCGACAAGGAGACATCGAACGGCGCCGTGCTCGGCATCATGGAAACCAGACTGAGCAGATACATTTCGCTGTAGAGACGATGCATGGCATTGACCGGCTCGTAGGAATAGAGCGGATTCAAGCTGAGCATTTTTTTCAGCCATTCATCGGCCAGCGGATTGAGTGCACCGGCCTGTTTCTGGAAGACCTTGAAATCGAAGGGAAGGCTCTTGTACAGAACATCCGAAACACCGGTTTCACCAATCCAGAATTCAAGTGCTTCTCGCGGCGTGCGGCCACCGGCCGGACTGGCATAGGCCAGTGTCAGGATGGAACCAATGCAGGCACCAGAAATCACGTCAAACTTGACGCCCTTCTCATCCAGCGCAATCAGCGCCCCCGCCTCCAGGCCACCGAGCGGCCCACCCGCCCCCAACAGTAATGCTTTTTTCCCTTTTTTCGCTTTCGTTATCATGATCCCCTCGCATCGAATGAACAATTCTTCGAGCATTTTCACAGTTTTTGCAGCCGGAATCGAGTGCCCTATGCTGCGCCGTTCAACCGGGCAGGCGACAAACATAACCGATCCCGTTAAACTTGCAACCGGTTTGCAACCTCCAAAGAAGCGATGCCATGTGGCTCAATGACAGCCTCTCCCGCCCCGACCTGCAATCTCTGCTAAACAAGCTGATTGAAAACGTTCCGGTCTTTGCCGATTTTACCCAGGCCGAACTTCTGGAATTACTTAATGGTGCCGAAAAAAGGATTTTCGAGGCCGGCAGCCGCATCATTAGCGAGGGCGATACCGGTAATTTCATGTATGTCGTCATCAACGGCGAAGCCAAAGTGCTCAAGCAAGGCGACGGTTTCAAGAAGCATCAATTAGGCAATTTCGGGCGTGGCGACTGCTTTGGCGAAATGGCTCTGGTCGATCGCTCACCACGTTCGGCCAGCATTGAAGCCGTCACCGATTGCATCCTTATTCGCATCCGGGAAGGCGATTGCTGGAGAAACACCGTCATCAGCTCGAAAATTTTCCGCAACATCGCCGGCATTCTGGCGCAACGCTTGCGCGAGGTGCATGGTTTGTTGTTAAACAAGAACGCTTAAAGTTGCCCCAAAATTACTGCGCAACGACGCGCCGCGCTTCCCTGATTTCCGCCAGATCGGCCGTGCTTTCAAATCGCTCCAGAATAACGGTCAAAATTGCCTGACCCTCGGCTTGCCCACCCTGTCGCTGCAACAATCGATACAGCGACAATGCTGCGCGCAGTTCAAACATCAGGGCGCCGATACCTTGCGCGCTTACCATGGCGCGCCGTAGCCAGTGCTCGGCCTCTTCCCAAACCCCCATCGCGGCTAGGCATTCGCCGCGCAAACGCTCGACTTCGGCTTGACCCCAGCGTTCGTCACTGGTGTCAATCAGGGCAATGGCGCGCTTGACTTCCTGAGCCGCTTCTTCCACGCGCCCCTGGCTCAACAACCATTCCGCCACCCAACAGTGGAAATACCA
>Ga0316605_10001567_pt1 | contig 13223 bp, 14 predicted proteins | sample OWC_soil_day20_n_FD_207666 | JGI IMG/M metagenome (GOLD analysis project Ga0316605, IMG submission 207666) | Wetland soil microbial communities from Old Woman Creek delta, Ohio, United States - OWC_soil_day20_noCT | ecosystem: Environmental > Terrestrial > Soil > Wetlands | place: USA: Ohio... | reverse complement strand
TGGCATACTCTACTAACAATGGCATATGCAAATAGTTTTCTTTGGTTACTACCATATTTAACATGATGTCAGTGTCAGATTCTTTAGCTTTTTTTGAAAGGATTCGAAGATTATTGTCTAAAATATTAAAATCTGATTTTCTGCGTATCTGGTTATAAACATCACCCAACCCATCAATAGATATTTGTATCGTATCAATTTTTCCAAGTAAATTGGTGACTTTTTCAATAAAGTTAGGTAATACTGCATTGGTTGATACAGATATAATAATTCCTTTATTCTTAGTTTTGATGTAATTCACAATCTCATCAATCTCTCTGTAAAGAAATGTTTCGCCCATACCAGTTAACCCAATTGAATCTAAATAAGGCCAAATCTCGTCAATGATTTTTTTTGCATATTCTACATTCATATTTCCTTTATCCATTGCCCGGCCATATTCATACTCGCGGGGGCAGGTAGTACAGGCAAGGTTACAGTGATTGGTTAATTCAAGCATTATGGTTGAAGGGTATGCCACTTTTGTCGATTTGATAGCTTTTAAAAAGAAATGTTTCATTTTATTAAAAGCATACAAAAAGAAATACTTTCCCTTAGGTAAATTTGTAATTCGTTTTATTGCTTTTTTAAATTTTCGTTTGTTCATAAAGTGTTTTTTTTAATGACTGTCCTCAGTTCACCCGTAGCGTAATAAATCGGTGTCGCTCAAAGCTGAAAAGGAGAGCTCACCGATACATCGGCATATGCCACCTGCTTTTAGTATTCGTTTGCAAATATAATCTTTTATTCTAACAGAAAAGAAACAATTTCTTGTGCCTTTTCTGTTCTTGCTTTGCGGAAGTCTGGAGGCTTCCTTTCAGTATCGATATGGCTACAAGCTATGCCGAACTGAGTCAACGAGGTGCTTGTGCGTAGCAGCTGTCGGTTTTATAAACGCAGTTGTTGGTTTGAAAGTTGCCAAAGGTTTATTGATAAGTGCCAAAGGTTTATTGATAAATGCCAAAGGCTTATTGATAAATGCCAAAGACTTGTTGAAAGTTGCCGAAGGTTTATTGATAAATGCCAACGGCTTGTGGAAAGTTGCCAATGACATTTTGAACATTGCCATTCGTATTTCGAAGAAAGACGGAGGTTTATTGTAAAATGCCATTGGCTTATTGATTTTAGACCTACCTTGCTTTAAACTTCAACCCGGATATTTGTTTGTATTGGGGGCTTGTGGCTCCAAAGAGTGACTTGATATAGGTTTTGGTGTCGAGAGCTATATCCACTAAGCCGGTGTTTGGTTTGTAGAGCAGGTCGTTGCGGGCAATGCGGGCGTTGCTTAGCGGTGTGGTGGCTGCTACTACGGCTGCGTTTTTGGCTTTGAGGTCGTTGTAGAGCGCGGTAAGGGTTGCTACTTTGAGCTCTACCTCGTTGGGGGCGTAAAGCGGGATGGAGGCCAGCAGTTTAATGAGTTTGTCGAGGTTGTTCAACCGATTGTCGTAACTCATTTGCGATGAAGATACTTCTTTAATTTGGTTGCCATCGGCTTTTGCAGCGGCTTTTTCTTCTTCCGTTTTCTTTGGGGTGGCTCTTGTGCCTTGCAGTTTGCGGATAAGGGCTTTTGCTGATTTGTCGACTTGCTCGGTGGTGTCGGTGGCTTTGATGGCATTACTTACCCGTGTCATGAGTTTGCTTAACGGGGCAAACGCGGCATCTCGTGCCGAAACGGCATTGCTGTATGCGGGAAGTGCGGTGTTTACGGCTCCAATGGTGTTTTTGGCATTGGCGGCGAGGGCTTGTAATGCGGCGAGTTTGATACCTGCTTTTGAAGGGTTGTAGGTTGCACCGTAACTTGTAACGAAAGAAATTAATTCGTCGAAATTTGCCACGTTTTTGGCGTGACCAGCTTCAGAAATACTTGACATAATAGTTTAGTTTTTAGATTAGTGAAAAGGTTTATTTGTGCAACAAATATACAAACTTTTCGCACGTGAAGAAATAAACCGGTAAGTTTTTTTGTAATGCGTCAGGTGGAGGGCGGCTTGCCACCGGACGAAGTCAAAGAGACTTCCCCCAGCGATAAAGCATTTTACAAACTAAGGCGAGCAGAGGGCACAAAAAAACTTTAGACTAATTTTCAACAAAAATTAAATCAGGTTCTAATTAAAGGAAGATTAGTTGTTAGAAAGAAAAACAAAGGAATAGAAATAATTGAATAAATCCAAAAAAATATCATTCCTTTTAGTCTTCTTTTCTGTGTTAAATTATCATAAGTTTCAATTATTTTGTTTCTATTGACATATAAAAAAACATAATTTAAAGTTAAGATAGGAAGAATAAGAGTTAGTCCCGCAATTTTATAATTAAGAACAATGGCGTTAATGTTGAGTTTGAATAAAAAACATACTAACAGAAAAATGGTCATTATATTAAAAATTAAAAACATACATATTAACAAATAAGAATTAAATTCTATCATTTCAGTCTTGCCAATTTTTTTTAGAAAATACATCAACCAGTAATACATTTCTTTTATCATAACTGTGTTTTTTGGATAGTATAAATTTATTAAAAACATCTACAAAAGAGATTTTTATTTTCACAAAAGAAGTATTGTCTTGTGGACAAATCCCTCGCCCAAACGGATATGCTATTCAAAGCACTAAGCTTTGCACACGTTCGATGGGATTAAAAAAATCCCGTCGAACACAAGCCATCATTTGCTCATTTAAAGGATATATTCGTGAGGACAGGGTTATTTTGTTACGCTGAATAAGTGACAGCTTTTTGTGCCTGCTTAACCATTTACATTCAAGCTGTTTCAGCTTTCGCTTTTAGTTCTTTTTATAATAATCGGAAATTAAAAGTAGTAATTTGTTTGTAATAGATATCTCATCATCGTTAGGCGACAAAACAATATGAGTATTGCAATACATGATGCATTTATCTAAGTCCTCACCTGATAATTTACTTATTTCAACAATACACTGTCGATTGATTTGCCAGTATATATTTTCAGCGAAAAAGACGCTACTTGACTTGATTTTTGCAAATCTGCGCTTGCGTGTTTCATCTTCACCGAAATAAGTGATGGGGTGTGATACGTCAGCCAGAAATTTCAAAGCCTTTGAAACTTTCGTTTCCTTTTTTTTAGCAACTACCTGTACCGAACGAAGTTGATAAGTTACTGGCTGAATAAACACATTACACATTGATGAATCGGTAAGCAAATCATGAGCGCTCAACAAACGAGGGCAATAACCTATTGCAGTGAACATAACAGAATCTTCAGGCAAACAGCTGAATTGGAACTTTCCATCATTCTCAGCTACAGTTACCCTGTTTTTCGGTAACGTTATTTTTACATTAGGGACAGAGTTTTTAGTTATTGCATCTAACACAAATCCCCTGATAGGTACGAGTTCTTGAGCATAGATATGATTTACTAAAACAGTTTGCCCTATTAGAAATAAAATGCATGTTAATGCGACAGTTAAACGACTATATGCTGAATTCATATTCTCATTATATACAATAACTTATATAATAGCTATTCTACAAAGATAATAAAATTCCTCAAAGTTTGTCTTCCTGTAGTGTTTGAGGAATTATTTGTCAGTAAAGTTGTCGTTTTTTTATGGTGATGCCTAACGCCCGAGACTATGGGGACGGGCGGTCACCGTTGCACGGGATGTTCCATTTGCGGCGTATTCGCTGTCTGCCGCTGCGGACAAGGGAGATGCGGGCGCAGAGTCGACAAAATGCACGTCAAGGTAGCCAATGGACATAGCGTGCGTTAGGTGGTCGTGCATTAGAGTTTTAAAATTTCAACTAATTCTATGTTTATATATAAAGTTTCACGTCCAATTTTCTGCGATTTCAGAACTCCAATTCGTTCAAGTTCTCTCAAATAACGCGACGCAGCTTTTCGTTCAACCTGAAGTTGATTCACTACGAAGTCAATTTTTGCATATGGTTGTTCAAATAGTAATTCAACCAATCCTTTACGATATATTTTGGGGGCATTCTGTTGAACTTTTTCTATTGTTGCGTCCAATGATTTTCTGATTGTGCTTATTTTTTCTATTGTTCTAATCGCAGTCTTTTCAATTGCATTCAATATAAAAAGTATCCATTCTTCCCATTCTCCGGTTGTGTTTGTCCGATTAAGTAATCTGTAGTATTCGGCTTTGTTCTGAATGATATGCGAACTCAGATAAAGAATTGGAATGTCAATCAATTTATTCATAATCAGATAAAGTATATTGAGAATTCTTCCTGTTCTACCGTTGCCATCGTAAAACGGGTGAATACTTTCGAACTGATAATGAAATACTGCCAAATTTATTAGTGGAGACAAATTTTGTTCCTTGTCATTAAAGTGGTTAATGAAATTTGTCAAAAGGTCGAGAATCTCGATCTCGTCTTGCGGAGGCGTATACACAATTTCTCCGGTATTACTGTTTTTCAATACTGTTCCCGGTACATTTCTGATTCCGGCAGAGTTTCCAACAAGTACTTGTTGAATGCTTTTAATATCGTTCACACTCAAAAATCCTTGCTTTTGAACCAAGTCAAAACCAAGAAAAATTGCTTTTCGATAATTGACCACTTCTTTAGTCGCAGCAGTAATGTTCGATTTATCAATTGCAATTGCTTTGTACAATTCGTCTTGGGTGGTAATTATATTCTCAATTTCGGAACTGTCTTTCGCTTCCTGAAGTACTATTGCATTTACAAGCATTAGTTGATTCGGAATAGTTTTCGCAATTCCCTTTAATTCAGCCAAGGCTGTTGCTGCCTTAGTTGTCTGTCTGAGAGTCCTAATCGTTTCAACTTTTTCAGCCTGTGGCGGCAGCTTTTCGAGTTTATAATCTGGTGTCATTTGTCCCATATTTATTTAATTTGTCCCAAAAGTACAAAAAATGGTACATGTTGCAATTTTTTTTTCTTTTTTTATGCATGCCACCTAACGACCGAGACTATGGGGACGGGCGGTCACCGTTGCACGGGATGTTCCATTTGCGGGCGCTCCCTATCTCTATCGGGACTGCTAAGCGCACAGCTTGTCCCGACTTGCCGGGGTCAGCCAGCCTGTGAACATACGAGGCGTGTGTTATGGGCAGTTTTTATTTTCGTTCTTTGTCCAAAGTTATCAATATATTATGCTCATTTAAGCTCTGAAAGTATTAACTTTTTCATTTTAAAAGTATTCATTAAAGCCTTATCTCTTACAATAGGGTCTTCGCTGTGAATAAGTTCGAAATATTCAATAGGGACTATCTGCCATGATAACCCATATTTGTCTTTGCACCAGCCACAAACGCCTTCTTCTCCTCCGTTTGAAGTTATAGCTTCCCAATAATAGTCTGTTTCATCTTGGTCTTTCGTATTTATGACAAAAGACACTGCTTCATTAAATTTAAATAAAGGTCCTGCTGCAAGTATGGAAAATTCTACTCCTGCAAGTTCCATTACTGCTGTATCAAATTCTTGTCCTCCAAATTCAGGTGGGTTCTTAAATTTGCGATAATCTTTCAGTCTACCGTCTTTGAATATAGAAAGATAGTACTCAGCGACTGCTTTTGCGTCTTTTTCAACCCAAAGACAAGGTGTTATTTTTTGTTGAACTTTCATACCGTTTCCTTTAGTGTTGTTATATAATGTTTCTGTAAAAATTCTGACTCAATTTTTTATTTTAAATTCATTAAACTCTATTACTATTGTGTCTTTTTGATATTTGATCGCATTTGGTTTTATTGTTAAACAAGTATCAAATAGAGGATTCCCGTTTTTGTAGATTCTTATTGGTGCTTTTAATATATAATTAAGCCTCCTCGTTCCTATTTCACAATCATATTCATATGAATTTACTATGACAAATTGTTGATTTTTTATAGTATCATAACAATCAATTTTCTTTGATGTGGAAATATCATCACCAATATATTCTCTGCCATAATTAAATGTTGCAGGGATATTACTTTCATAACTAAAAATCACATCATCTAATTTATGAATCGCAATTATATACGTACTTATAGTATCTTCTTTTTCAAAGGATATTTTACCTTTATATATGTATTCTTGTAGGCAAGAAGAGTCATCGTCACATTCATTGTGTTGATTAAGAATAAAAAAAATGTTACATGCTATAAAGATTAGAAATAGAATTACAGAAATTAAAATCCTTTTTTTCTGCTTTATAAATAAATAAGTGTTGATTACAATTATACTTAACACAATGAAAAGCCATAAAAATGGAGATATTTCATTTAAGTCAAACGTATAGTTCTCATATATAATCCAAAAATAAAAAAAACAGATATACAATAGAATTATAGTGTTTATTGCAAATAATATGTACTCAATAACTCTTTTCATTGATTGGTTTTTAAAATGCGTCCTTACTCACAAATATGTATTAAACTTTTCTTTAATTGACTCTAAATCTCGTCGAAAATCTGCTCATTCTACTTGTCATTTTTTTTCTATCTATTCTGACTAACTACCACATAAGTATTTGATTTCCAGTATTCACCTTTTAGTCATTATCTTCGTAACTCAAAGGGTTTTTTCCTTTTTTCGGATTGCACATAACGACCAAGGCTATGGGCATTCGCTGTCCGCCGCTGCGGACAAATGGCCATAGCGTGTGTTAGGTACAGTGATTTAGTTGCCGATTTTTTTTCGCTCAATTCTCTCACGAGCTTCAATTATCGATTTGTGGAGTTTAGATTCTAAAATATCTTTCGGCAGTAATTCTGTCCAATATTCGGCTACCATTATACCATCTTTGTGCATTTCAAGTAATTCTATTTGCTCTTTACTGGCTTCTGCACACAATATTAGTCCAATTGGCGATTCTTCTCCTTCTTGTTTTTCATATTTATCTAACCATCTCAAATACAATTCCATTTGCCCTTTGTATTTTGGTTTGAATTTGTCAATTTTTAATTCAATGGCTACAAGTCTTTTTAGTTTTCTATGGTAAAAAAGTAAGTCGAGGTAAAAATCATCGCCATCAATTATCATTCTTTTCTGTCTTTCAACAAATGTGAACCCATTTCCAAGTTCGAGAATAAATGACTCAAGTTCTCTCAAAATTGCTGATTCTAAGTCATTTTCCAGAAATCCGGATTTTAATCCAAAGAAGTCTAATAGGTATGGGTCTTTGAATATGTTTTTTTCGATTTTATCAGAATTGTAAAGTTGAAGATTAGCATGTTCAGTTCTCTCAAATAGTTTTCTGTCAATTTGCTTTCTTAGTTCACGAACTCCCCAGTTATTATTTGCTGATACTTTTCCATAAAATTCTCTGGCTTCACTGTCTTTAAGTGGTATAATTGCCAGAAAATGAGACCATGACAATTGTCGTGACAGTGTAACGACAATCTCAAAATCAGAAAACTTCTCGACAAACTGAATCATTCGTCTTAAATTCTTCTCTTCATAATTATTCCCAAATCGTTCAACCAATTGTCGTGACACTGTAACGACAATTTGTCTTCCGTATTCAGCTCGTTGATTTTGTAGTGTGTGATTGAGAATTCGTTTCCCAATATGCCAAAAAAGAATTGTAAGTGAGCTGTTTACGTAAGAAACGACATCTCGTTTAGATTCTTCGATTAGTGATATTAAGTCGTCAACAAGGTGCTGATATTCAGATTTTTATAAATTCATGTTTTTATGGTTCTGTTTTTGAAAATTATGTCACAAAGATACAATTTTCGACCATTAAAGTGCATTTTCAATTACCAACCCTTGTTCCGATAATTTTTTGACACTTTCTTTATTCCGACTCAAAGCTAATCTTGTGAATAACGCACTATCATATTGTCGTTGTATAATTCCCGTAGACTCCAATTATTTTTCGCACATTCAATTTCATAGAAGCTTCTTTCAAACTCATCTTCAATTCTCATTAGTTTTAGATAGTGTGACCAGCTTAATTTGAAAGCAGGTAATTCATTTGCGTTGAACGTCGTATGTGTAATCTGTTGTTCTCCAAATTTCCGAGACGGTGTTTCGGGAATTCTAATTTGATAAACGAGATAGAACTTTCTCATATTACTCAAATTATCCTCAGAGAAACCCTTTCCGAATTCTAAAGTCAATTTCTTTGAAAGTTCTTTCAATATTTGCTTCCCATATTCAGCCCGTTCATTTCCACTTTGTTTTTCTTCAATAATTAGTCGACCTATCTAAAAATAAGTCTCAACCATTGTTGTGTTAACCGTCTGTGCAACTTTGTTTCTGGCAAACTTTAGAATTTCTGATATTTTTGAATAAAATTCGTTGTTGAATTTTTTTATTTTTGTCATAATATCTGTTGTTTTATGCAAAGATAATTCATTTTTGAAACAACGGTATTTGTTTTTTTACTGCCCGCTAACGGAGGAGGCTAACTGCGTTTGCGGAGTTGCTATAGCTTTTCTGTCGAAAAACTGAAAAAGCCCGTACGGAAAGCAAACAATCTGCATTTTTTTTCAACCCCGCAAGCGCAGATAGCCCTTGTTGGTGGCAGTTTTTATTCGTTCATTCTACTTTTCAAGTCCATCCTTTCGTGTAAAATTCGAATAATTTCGATTTCATCCTTAGTTATAATCTGATAGAATATTATATGCTTACCTGTTCTTAGTCCGAGCAGATTGCCATTTATTTCCTCATATTCTTTTCCAAGTTCTGGGTTTTTTCCAATTTGAATACAAGCAAATTCCAAAGCTGAATAATACTTGTCTGCTTGCTTTTCTGACCATTCTTCAAAAGTATAAGCCCAAATATCGTTCAAGTCGTCAATGGCTTCTTGTCGTAAAATAACTTTAGCCATTTTTTCTTCTTTCCGCTTTTAGACTTTTTAAATTTTCCTTGAAGTCAAAATTTTCAACTCGAGGACTGTCTAATCCTTTCTGAATTGCGGCTTTCAAAGCAGTTATTCTATTTTCTTCATCTTCCAACAGTCGAAGTCCGGCACGAACGACTTCGCTTACATTTTTGTACCTTCCGGCTGAAACTTGACTACTTACAAATTGGTCAAAATAGTTTCCAAGTGAAATTGATGTATTTTTCATATTTTAAAATTTTCTTCAAAGTTACCAAATTTTGGTAATTAAATCAAATTTTCTTTTTTTTCTATTCAGGTTAGTTTTTGGGGAAGTGTTCTATTGGTTTGTTCTTTTTCAGTGTAATAGTGTAATTTTGTTTAAATTCTGACTAACAACTACGTAAGTTTTTGATTATCAGTAACGGCTTTTTGGTCGTTAGCTTCGTAACTCAAAGGGGTTTTTCCTTTTTTCGGATTGCACATAACGACCGAGGCTATGGGCATTTGTCCGCCAGCTGGCGGAGGGAGCGTTCACTGTCCGCCGCGGCGGACAAAGTGAATCGAAGATCAGCGAAGCTAATGCGGGAGCAAAACTGCCGGAATGCACGTCAGCCAGCTTGTGAACATAGGCGTGTGTTATGCCCTCGTTATATTTCGTTTAATTTTTTCAGAATTTCTTTTGTTTCTTGGAGTTGAGTTTTCAATTCAGGGTCTTGCGTTTTTACTGTGAGTTGTTCAATTTTTTTGATATAGTTTTTAAAGAAATTGTTATTCTCTTCTGCGATTTTTAAACTATTATTCTCAAATTCAGTCAATAATAATTTTGTAAATTTATACATTTTAGAAATAATATTTATAAATCCAGTAAATTTTGCGAAAATCTGTTCAGTGTCTAATGATTTAAGCATTTCATAATATTTCAAAGGTTCCTTGTCGTAATGAACCGTTAGATTCCGAATATTCTTTACTGATTCAAAATGCTTGTTGTAAAAGTCTTCAAGTTCATTTGTAATTACCTCATAGTCTTGAATCAAACTTGGAAACATGGTTACTGACTTTTTGATATTTCTATACCAAAAAGATTTCAATCTTTCCGAGTAGTCAAAATCTCCATTTTCTTCTACCTTAACAAAATTGTAAATTTTCTTGTAACCTTCATTAATTACAACAATACCTTGTTTCAATGAGAATAATTTCTCATATTCTGTTTTTCCATTGACAAATACGTTAACTATTACAGATAAATCTAAATGTAAAATTGTTATAAATATATTATACTCAATAACTTTCCTTAGCTCAATTAAATTGTCTATTGTCGCAATAGAACTATTAGAATCAGTGTTCGATTTTAGAAATTTGATTGTCTTTTCAATACTTATTATATATTTCTCAAAATCAGACAGATTTAAATAAAATGAGTTTAAGGTTTGTTGTGTGCCAGTCCTAATTTTTTCTTCAGTTGCAGGTGAAATTATTTGATTCATTTGATATTAGTTTTGAATAGTTCTTAAAACACCATTTTCAAAATATAAATAATTTCCATTCCCATAAACCCATTGTTCATGAACGCCATAACTACCGCTTGTTTTGTTTATTTCTTCTGGTTCTCCCCAAGATTCGATACACATTTGTTTTGTAAATCCAATTCTAACTTTTCCCTCAATTATTAGTTTAGAATTTTGTTGACCATACTTTTTTATCAATTTGTTGTTGTAAGCAATTCTAGCATTATGTTCTTCTAATGTTTCTAGTTTCATGTGTCCAGTCAAAAGTTTGTATAGATAAATGAAAAATTTTCCAAATTGAGGATTTTCAAAAATCACAATTATTTCATTATATTGACCATCTTCAAGTGATACGTCAACACATTTCAACTTTGTGCCTTTAGGAATATCTTTTCTATCTAATCCATTAACAATATCATTCAATCCACCTTCTTCTGAACCTGGGAGTCTGTTGTTTAAATAATAATATTCTTTACCAATATAAAGTTTCTTCAATTTTTCAAAATAGCCAAGAGTAATGAAATCATCGAAACGATTTATATATTCCTCAGTTAACAAATAAACCTTGTCTTTACTCTCTGTTTCTATTAACTCTAATAAAAACTTTTTCTTATCAGAGGAATATTCAGTGTTGTTGTTGAAAATGATTCTGTTTACATAAAATGACTTTCCTTTTAGAGCTTCATAATCGTTTACATCATACCTACTACCATCTTTAGGTCGAATAGATTTATATAGCTTATTATTGTAACTTTCAAAAATTGGATTACAATACAGCAAACTCAAATAACCTCCTCTCTCTTTTGCAAGTTTATTTTCTTTCAAATAAATAGTCTGACCTATATGTTGAAATGCATTCTTCGAATTGATATTGGATAAACTGTCATATATTATTGTTGCCTCAACGTTTGATTTATCAGGCTCAACCTTGAGTTTTGTTATCTGCGAAAACATATTCGCTGAAATAATCAAAGAAATAAAAATTAGTTTTTTTGTCTGTCTATTTTTCATGATTTAAACGGTTGATTTTATTTTTTTATAATGGGGCATAACGACCGAGGCTATGGGCATTTGGCGGTTTGCGGGAGCGTTCGCTGTCGTGGAACGACAAGGTGAATGCGGGAGCAAAACCTGCTAAATGCACGTCAAGCCGCCAATGAACATAGGCGTGTGTTAGTGGCATTAGCTTGTTGAAATTAGTTTGTCTTTCGTCAGTTTAATGCTGAAATCTTGTCAGTTTATGCAAAGTTTTGTTTCTTGTATTTCTCTTTTCTGTCAGCCGCCAAAACCACTTTCAGCTCGAAAATGAGCAAAGTCTGACAAACAAAATTCATTTCGTTGAGTTTTCTTTTCAGTCAAACCGTAAAATGCGATTTTAAAGCTTTCCGTCATTATTGGCATTCATTTAATTTCAGTCTTAATACTTTCTAAAATTCGCTTGTTTCTGCTATTCATTAAAGCTATTGTATGATTTTTATATTGTTTGTATTCGTCAACTGTCTGAGGTAATGCAGGTCGGTTAAAGTTGTCAAACTGCATAGAAAAGTTTATTTTCTCGTTGTCATAAATAAAGTCCTGCAACATAAAGAAGTCAACATATCCACTAAAGTCAATAAACAAATCAAAAAAATCTTTGTATCTCGTAAGTGTGTCATAAAGTGGACTGCGTTCGTTTTTGTAAAAACGTCTAATACATTCTAATGTCAAATCGAATCTGTCGCAAATTATTCTACTTACGCCTCTGGCTTGATTTACTGTAAAACCATTTTTCTTGTGAGCAGGAAAAATTATATGTCCTCCAATAGTGCGAACTTTATGTTTCAATTCTTCTTTCTCAAAGTCAGAAAGCCAACCGTCAAATTTCCCATTGTACTTTCCGTCAAAATGAGGACACATTCTGTCGCTTGATAAATTAGCATACAAATTATTTTTTATCAGGATTCTACCGTAACTGTCGCCTATAATCTTTAATTCAAAATTTTTCCCACATGGCAATGTTTTACTCCACAATAATTTATGAGCTTCATATAGTTTTTGGCTGTCTGTATCAGGGTCGCCACATTTACTGTCTTTTCGGAAGTCAAAGTCTATATCAATTTCATTCATATATATATGCTATCTGTTTTTTTTGCTACTGCCACTAACATCTGTGTATGTACACCTATATCGACTATAAGTTGTTTGTGTGAGTTGATTAATTTGCTGTAAATTAAATATTTGTTTTTAGATTCAAGAAATAGTACAGGTACACATATCCAACCTGTTAATTCAAAATTTCATCTTTGCAATTTGATTATATTTCTATTTCTTCCGCTGGTCTTGTGTTCATTTCTCAGTTTCATCTGCTTTTGGTGTTTAAAGTTCTTAAGTCATGGCTGTAAAGTTAATAAAGTTTTTTTACTATACAAGCTGTGATGTTGGTTTTTTGTTTGGATTGTAAATTGTTGTGTGGGGTGTATGTGGTTTGTTGTCAGGGTGATGAGGGTAGTGGTGTGCTGTTGGTACGATGGCTTGTGGTAATGTTTGTGCACCTCGCAGGTGCGGGATAGTCGAGATATTTACATTGACCCGATATAAATTCAATTGAATAAATTAAAATTACTCCACCGGATATTTACATTGACCCCATATTCTCCCGGCTGAACTACCTTGAAAACAAAAAAAGCAGCTCATCTAAATGAACTGCTTTTGCGGTATGGACGGGACTCGAACCCGCGACCCCCTGCGTGACAGGCAGGTATTCTAACCAGCTGAACTACCACACCGTTTTTTATTGGGGCATTGTTTTCAAATGCGGTGCAAAGATACGGCAATTTTTTATTTCTGCAATAGCATTGCGATTTTTTTTTCTGTTTTTATCTGATATTTTTTGTGCGTAAATGGCCTTGTACAGGCCAATCGGCACTAAA
>Ga0316605_10001565_pt1 | contig 13229 bp, 7 predicted proteins | sample OWC_soil_day20_n_FD_207666 | JGI IMG/M metagenome (GOLD analysis project Ga0316605, IMG submission 207666) | Wetland soil microbial communities from Old Woman Creek delta, Ohio, United States - OWC_soil_day20_noCT | ecosystem: Environmental > Terrestrial > Soil > Wetlands | place: USA: Ohio... | reverse complement strand
CTCGCCCGTGATCGCCGCGTCCTCGTGACTATCTGCCCGACGGAACGGCGGCGACGACGACACCGGCTTCCGCGGCGCGGTGACCTTGAGGTCGTCTTCGAGCATGAACGCGGCGGGCAACCTCGTCGCCATCGGTGGCATCATGGTGCGCCGCAGCGGCGGTGGGTTCGTGATCGCGTTCTCGAGGTCGACCGGCTGCGGTGGCCCGCTGTTCCGCGTCGGCGGTCCATCGACCGCAGGCTCCACGGCCGGCAGCGATGACGACGCCGTCGGCGGGATCGTGGTCGGCGGCGTCGATGCCTCGGGCACCCGCGGAAGCTCGACCTCGCCGCGCGGATTGATCGTCGCGCCGCTCGACATCGACGCGAGTGGCGCCGCGCCCGGCGGCATCGCAGGCAGACCCGGGGGTGGCACGATCCCGGCTGGATGCACGGACGGCGCGCGATTGCGCGGCGTCGGCGGCAGCGTCGCCGCGCGCTTGCGCGCGGAGGCATCGCCGATCCCACCCGTCGTCGGCGTGCTTGCCTCGCTGACGATGCGACCATCGGACTCGGTCCGCGGCCGCGAGACGCGCCCCGACGACGCTTGCGAATCCGAATGGGGCCGCGACACGCGTCCCGACGAGTCGCCTGCCATCTCGACGTTGCTGGCGCGCGAGGAGTCGGACTCCGTGCGGGCGCGCGGGGTCGCGAGCTCGCTCTCCGTGCGCGGTCGTGGCGCCGTGCGCTCGGACTCGGTGCGTGGGCGACCGCTGAGCGGCGGGCTCGACGTATCGCGTCTGCGGAACTCGATCCGCACGCCTTCGGGCGGGGGCTCCGTCTTGGGCCGCGGGCGCGTCATGTCGTTGTCGCTCGTGCGCGCGATCGCCGGGGCGGTCTCGATGATCGCGATGTCGGGGCCGCTGTCTTCCGGCGAGCGGTCTTTGCGAATGCCGGCGGTGGTCGCGTGGGCCTCGGCCGACTGGTCCTTCGGGCCCGACGGGCGGGTGGTGCGTTGCGAGGGACGATCGAGGACGATCGCGTCGTCGCTGTCCGACGCGGTGATCGCGGGGCGCACGCTGGTGTCGCGGCGCGGGACGCGATCGAGCGAGTCGAGACGCGGCTGGGTGCTGGTGAGCTCGCTCGCCTTCGTCGCGCTCGCGTCTTGCTGCGCCTTCTGCCACGGATACTCGATGCGGCCGTGGTTCGCGTGACGGATCGTCTCGCGGAGCGAGTCGCTGATGCGGCGGAGATCCGACATCGAGAGGCCGGACTCGTCGAGCTGACCGAGGTGGAGCTTGCCGTAGACGATGCGCTGCACGAGCGAATCGATCGATTGCGCGTCGGGCTTCTTCAGCGTGCGCGATGCGGCTTCGACGGCGTCGCAGATCGCGAGGATGGCGGTCTCGCGGCTCTGCGGCGGATGGCCGGGGTAGCGGAAGTTGTCGACGGTGAAGGCCTTGGGATTGCCTTGCTCGCGGCAGCGCGCCCAGAAGTACTCGAGGACGCCGTTGCCGTGGTGCATGTGCATGAAGTCGACGACGCGTTCGTGCAGGCCGGCGCGACGCGCGGTGACGATGCCTTCGGTGACGTGCGCGAAGATCGCGTCGCACGACACCTCCGGTGGCAACTGATCGTGCGGCGACGTCTCGCCGGGCTCGAGGTTCTCGATGAAGTACTTCGGCTGCAGCGACTTGCCGAGGTCGTGGAAGTACGCGCCGACGCGCACGAGGCGGCCGCTCGCCCCGATCGCGTTCGCCGCGATCTCGGCCATGTTTGCCATCATCAGCGAGTGCTGCCACGTGCCCGGTGACTTCTCGGCGATCTGCTTCAGTAGTGGGTGCGAGAGGTCTTCGAGCTCGACGAGCTTGCCTTGCGTGATCTCGCCGACGAGCAGCTGATAGATCGGCAGGAGCGGGACGGCGAGCAGCGTCGCGATCGCGGGGCCGATCGCCGCGGCGACCAGCGGCGACTTCAGCGGATCGTCGAACGTCGGAATCCGTCCGGTCGTGAGGTACGTGAGCAGCACGACGGTGCCGACGGTGAACAGCGTCGTCACCGCACCCGCGGTGAGCGCCGCGCGCCAGCGCGACTTCGGATGCTCCGCGACGACGAGCCCTGCCGTGGAGGCTTGCACGAGGAGCAGGATCGCGACGCTGACGTCGAACGGAATGAGCAGGCTCGTGACGAGCGCGGCCAGGATGCCGGTCGCGAGCCCGACGACGCGATCGAGGACCATCGTCGGTACCATCGCGAGCATCGCGATCGGCACGACGAGGATCGAGACGCTCGTCGCGAGCATCACCACCTTCACCGCGATCGCGAGGATCGCGACGGTGACGAGGTTGACGATCTGCACGCGAAGCAGGCGGCCCTTCGTCGAGCGCCGCATGTGGTGCGTGAAGATCGCCGCGAACACGAACGCGAGCACGAAGAACGCGGCGTACGGCAACGCGCCGCTCGGTGTCGCGGCTCGCAGCGCAGCGGCGTTGTCGGCCTGCTCTCGCGTGGCGATCGCGCCGCGCTGGATCACGATCCCGCCGCCGCCGATGTGTGCTTCCTGCGTCTCTTTGCCGGCGAACGGTGCGACGCGCAGCGTGATCGCCGCGATCTTGCCGTTCTCGATCTCCCCGACGCCGAGCGTCGTGAGCCAGCGCTCCGCGGTCACGGCCGTCGTGATGATCAACGCGAATGCGAGCGCGAGCAGCATGCCCAGCGAGAACGACACCCGCGGCCGGCGCGGGATGACCTTCGCGAGCTCGGCGCGCGGGCTCGACTCGCCGTTGACGCTCGGCCGATCCGGTAACGAGATCGGAGGCCGACCGACGCGTTCTGGCGCGGTCGTGGACTGGCTCGAGCTATGTTCGGAGTCCCCCACAGTTCACATGGAGATGTCGAACTCGGCGCGCGTACGCGGCCCCTTGATCGACGGGAACTTCATGCGGCGCAGGACGCCGTTCATGCATCCGTAGAGCCCGCCTTGCTGCTTGCCGTTGATCTTGACGAACTGCACCCGGCCGGTCGGGCCATCGATGTTGATGTAGATGTTCGCCGAGCTCTCGCCCGACGACTGCAAGCAGCCACCGAGCTGACCGCCGTACTTCGAATACACCTGGTAGACGGTGCCCATGTCGAGGCTCTCGCTGCCTTCGTCGCCTTCGTCGCTCATGTCGAGCGAGAGGTCCTCGTTGCCCTTCGTGTAGTTCGCGCCACCGCCGCCCGGGCGCGAACCACCGCCGCTGCGCTTCGCGGGCGGAGGCTTCTTGGGCACCGAGACGGTGACCTTGAGCGATGCGCCCTCGATCTTGCCGACGCCGCCGATGTCTTGCTTCTCCTCCTTGCTCACCGCTTGGATGACCAAGTAGACGGCGACCACGGCACCGGCGACGCCGAGGCCGATCGAGCCGTAGAGCACGGCGCCTTTCTTCGTCTGCGACTTCGCGACTTGGACTTCGGCCTGCGCGCGCCGTGCGTCGTCGCGCTTCTGCTTCGCCGCATCGACCAAGGGGCCGAGCATCGGGTGCTCGCCGACATCGACGCGGGCGCCGGTGTCTTTGTCCATGATGACGTTGCCGGCGACGATGCTGCCGCTCTCGATCTGATCGACGACGTCTTGCAGCGAGAACGGACCGTAGTCGAGGCGGCCTTTGCTGACGAGCCACTTCTCCGTCGAGTCCGCGAGCGCGGAGGCGAGTGCGCGATCGATGTTGTTGCCCGACACCGCGGGTGCGTTCGTCAGCGAGGACGCGAGCGATTGCTGCGGCTCCTTGGGTGCCGGGCCGGTGTCGAGCTCGGCCTTGTCGAGGATCGGCACGTGCGAGGTCTGGATCGCGCCGCCTTTGTTGAGCGCTTCGGAGACGACCTCGCCGAGCACGTCGGCGCGGCCGAACCGCTTCTCCGGATCGCGATGACACGCGCGCGCGACGATCTCGTCGATCTGCGTGTTCACGCCCTGCACGACGTCGCTCGGCCGCGGGCCGCCGCGCTCGAGCGGCTTGCCGACGAGGACCTCGTAGAGCAGGGCGCCGACGCCATAGACATCGGCGGGACCGTTGATCGTGCCACCCGCAAGCAGCTCGGGCGCGATGCAGCTCTGCGGCGGGATCAAGCCCGCGACCATCGCGGCCGCCGTACCCGGTCCGAGCGCCATGTCGATCACGCGGACGCGACCTTGGCGATTGACGACGACCGACTCGTCGCACAGCGCGCCGTGGTGCGCTTCGCCGAGCGCCGTCGCGACGCCGGAGATCAGGTTTCCCGCGGCGCGCGCACCGAGGCCGGCGTGACCGGCGAGGCGCTTCTTGCTGAGCATGTCCCGGACGTTCGAACCGTCGACTTCCTCCGTCGCGATCCAGAGGATGTCGCCGGTGAGGCCGGCCGCGAGCGTTCGCACGAGGTGCTTGTGCTCGGGCAGCTGCGCCGCAGCGCGGGTTCCTGCAATGATGTGATCGCGAACTTCAGGTACCGCCGCGATCTTCGCGTGGACGACGTACACGGTCGCGGGGCCCTGCGGACCTTCGGCCTTGTACGCGTCCGCGATTCGCATCGACCAGAGCGGCTGGCCGAGTCGGTAGTCACCGAGTTGGAACCCGGGCTGAAGCCGCGCTGCATGACTGCCGGACGTAGTGCCAACCGGCGCCGTCAACGAAGTGCCCCCATGACGTGCCGCTAGGATAGGGGGGTTGTGTGATCGCGGTCAATCGCTGCCGCAGGCGCGATTCTTCTTCCCGACTGAACGTAAGTACCGACAACCCTTGTCGGTCTGGCCGTACTTGATGAGGGCATCTCCGTAGAGGAACTTCGCGCGCGCGTTTCGAGGATCGGCCTGCAGGGCGAGATCGGCCTGCGTCAGCTGGGTCATCAGATTGTTCGTGCGGAGGGCGGCCTCCGCCTTCTTGAGGTGCTCTTCGACCTTCGGGTTCGTACGCACGACTCTGACGCCGGCGTCGGGCTGCGCCTCGACCGGTGCGTCGATCTCGGCGACCGGAACGCTGGCGTCCGCGATCACGGTGGTTGGCGCCGGCGCATCGGGCGACGTCACCGCGACCGCGGCATCTATCGAAGTCGTTGTCGAAGTGCGTCGTGAAGACGCGATCACCACGGCGGTCACGATCGTCCCGATCACCGCGATCGCACCGAACGCGAGCCACAGCGCGCGCCGCTTCCCGACCTCGCGCATGACGCCGGTCGTGGTCGATGGTGTGGCCGCGTCCTGGTAGCGCTGGGGCCGGAGGTCCGCCGTGGACCCTTGGTCGCTGGCGAGCTCGGGCGGCAGCAGCGTCGCGCCCGGATCCACCATCTCTGCGGGCAGCGCGTGCATGTACGCCGATGCCGAGAAGTTCTGCGACGACGCGGAGGCCGTGCGCTTCATCGTCGGTGGGATCGAGCCCGCCGGGCGATCGAGCGTGTCCTCGAGCTTGGCGAACAGCTCGTCGAGCTCCTCGGCGCTACGCGGTCGCTTGTCGCGATACTTCGCGAGACACCGCTCGAGCAGATCGTCGAGCTCGCGATACGTGGCGAGCTCGGGGCGCACCATCGCGAGGCGCGGCGGCGGCGTGCGCGCGTGGTGCGTGAGCCACTCGATCGCGCTGCCGCCCTCGAACAGGCCGTGTCCCGTCAGCATCACGAACATCGTCGCGGCGAGCGAGTAGAGGTCGCTGCGTCCATCGAGCGAGTGCCCGCACGCTTGCTCGGGCGACATGAACTCGGGCGTGCCGAACACCATGCCGACCTGCGTGAGTGCGAGCTGAGATCGATCCGATGCGGCGGCGCCTTCCATCAGCTTCGCGACGCCGAAGTCGAGGACCTTCGTGTAGTCGGGATCGGAGCCGACGCGCATGAGCAGCAAGTTGTCGGGCTTGATGTCGCGGTGGACGAGCCCGTAGCGATGCGCGGCACCGAGCGCGTGCAGCGCATGCCGCGCGATGTGCACGACGCGCTTTGGCGTGAACGGACCATCGATGTCGAGCTCGCGCTGCACGGTGCGGCCGTCGAGGTACTCGAGCACCATGTAGTAGTCGCGATGCGGCGTGACCCCGAAGTCGAGGACCTTCACCGCGTGTGGCGAGTCGACCTTGAGCGTGCTGCGGGCCTCGCGCGCGAATCGCTGCAGTTGGTTCTCGTCGTTGACGAGGTGCGGCTTGAGCAGCTTGATGGCGACCTTGCGCTCCATCGCGAGGTGCGTGGCGCGATACACCGCACCCATGCCGCCTTCGCCGAGGAGCGCGTCCAGGCGATAACGACCGTCGAGCGTGACGCCGACGAGGCCTTCCGCGAAGCTCACGGCACCGCCCGAGCTAGAAGCGCATGCCGTTCTTCACGCGGAATGAGAACCAATCCCACCCGAGGTATGCGGCGCCGACGAGGCCGATGGCGGCGACGATCGGGGCGCCGGCGACGGCGACGGCGACAGATCCACCCGTGACTGCCGCGGCGATAAGGCCCTTCCGCTTCGCGACGACCTTATTGCGCTGCACGATCGAACCTGCCACCTCCGCAGGCTGCCTCATGAAAACCCACCTGTCAAACCACCGTGGCAGGTCGGACACGTCGGGTGCGGGCGGCCAGACACACGTCACGCAACCCGCATGGAACCCAGCCGTCGCGGGTGGCCCTACCCCTGCAAACTCCAGGATCTGGGCTGCGTCATGATAAGAAGGAAGCGATGTCGAAACTGAGAGGACGCTCGGTTCAGCACGGCGCCGTGCTGCTCGGGCTGGCCGGCGGAATGCTCGTGGTCGCGGGTGGCCTCGTCGGCGGCTACTTCATCATGAACAAGAACTCCGTCGCGCGGGCCGCGACGGTCACCGAAACCAAGGCCGCGCCCGCCGCGCCCGTCGCCGCGCCGCCGGTCAAGAGCTTCGACGAGCTCCTCGCGCGCGAGGTCGACGTCAAGACCGCCACCGGCGTCGTTCGCCTGAAGTGGTCGGAGCTCGGTGTGGAGATCGATCCCGACGAGCTGAAGCGCACGAGCGGTAGTGCCGACGCGCTCGCCAAGACCGGCTCGCTACCCGTGCGCGTCGATCGCGACAAGGCGATCAAGGCGCTCACGCTGCTCAAGGCCAAGACCGATCGCGCGGCGATCAACGCGTACCTCGATCTCGAAGCGCGCACGATCAACAACGACAGCCCGGGGCAGAGCCTCGACATGTGGGGATCGATCCCGCGGATCATCAGCGCCGCGCGTTCGAACGCCGCGACCGTCGAGCTCGCCACGATCGCCGTCCCGGCGAGCGTCACGAAGGCCGGGCTCGGCATCGACGACATCTCGAACGTCCTAGGCCACTACCTCACGAAGTTTCCGGTCACCGACCGCGATCGCAACTTCAACCTCAAGCTCGCCGCGAGCAAGCTGAACGGCGTCGTCCTCAAGCCGAACGAAGAGTGGTCGTTCAACGGGACCGTCGGCGAGCGATCGCAGCGCATGGGCTACAAGGTCGCGCACGTCATCACCGCAGGTGAGATGGTCGACGGCCTCGCCGGCGGCACGTGCCAGATCTCGACGACGCTGTTCGGCGCCGCGTTCTTCAGCGGCATCGACATCGTCAAGACCACGAACCACTCGCGCCCGTCGGCGTACACGCCGCTCGGTTTCGACGCGACCGTCGTCTGGCCCGACACCGACCTCAAGCTCAAGAACCCGTACGACTTCCCGGTCGTGATTCGTTACGTCGTGGCGAACGGCGAGGCGAAGGTCGAGATCCTCGGCAAGAAGCGCCCGTACGACAAGATCGTCTTCGAGCGCAAGATCATCGAAGAGTCCCCGTTCCCAACCGAAGAGCGCCTCGACGAGGAGATGCCGCAAGACCAGACCTCGATCGATCAGGATGGCTTCAACGGCTACAAGCTCGAGCGCTTCCGCCGCTTCTACAAGGACGGCAAGCTCGTGAAGACGAACAAGTGGACCGTCAACTACAAGCCGGTCACCGAGTACATCCGCCGTGGCACGAGCACGGATCCGAACGCGAAGATGCCGGAGCAGAAGCCGCACAGCGGCCCGCAGGTCCCGAAGAGCGACGAATTCAAGATGGGGCAGTAAGCGCTACGACCCGTAGGGGTCGGCGACGTCTTGGGGGTCCGACGTCGGCGCTTCGGGCGCCTGTGCGTTGCCGCAGTTCGCGTTCGCCTTCGAGCCGGTGATCGTCACCGATGGCGAGCTGACTTCCGTCTTCGCGCCCGAGCCCCAGTCCATCTTGGACCCGGCGTGGATCTCGATGTTCGTGCCGGCCTTCATCTCCATCTCCTTCGCGACGATCTGGGTGTCGCCTTGAGGAGATTGGAAGCAGACGTCGCCCTTGAGCGCCTCGATGATGATCTTGTTCGCGTTCGAGTCGAACGTGATCTTTCCCTTCTGGGTGCCGTCCTCGATGATGATCTTCATCTCTTCATCGTCGAACGTGATCTTCGAGCCCTGGCGCGACTTGATCACGCGGCGCGGGTTCGCGCCCGGGTTCTTGTCGGGCGGCTTGTCCTTGCCGCCCCACAGCGCGCCGACGACGAGCGGGCGGTTGATGTCGCCTTGCTCGAACATGACGAGGACCTCGTCGTCGACCTCGGGGATGAAGAACCAGCCGCGATTCTTGCCCGCACCGATCATGATGATCGGGACCCAGAAGCTCGTGTCCTTGTCCGAGAGGATCGGCATCTTGAGCTTCACGCGGCCGAGCTTGCTCGGATCCTTGTTGTCCGTGACGATGCCGATCACGGGCTCGAAGACCTTGCCGGCCTCCGCCTCGGCCGTGTGGATCTGCGCGGCGAACACGCTCGAGAGGTCGTAGATCGGCCGCATCGCTCGAATCGTACTACGGCTTGCCGGGAGCGGAGCTTCCCAGCGGCAGCACGCCGAGGGCGAAGATTTGTGCGTCGTTGGAAGGCTTTGCGCCGGTCGGCGGGACGCGAACACCCGCGGCGTCGACGACGACGAGGCCGACGGTGAGGCCGGTCGACTTCCACTCCGGCGGAATCACGATGGTGAACCGCTCGCGGATCACGTCGCCCTTGCGCCACCGCTCGGTCGGGTAGGCGCCGTCGGCGGTCGCGCGCAGGCCGCTGCGGACGGTCCGGTCGTTGGGGATCGGATCCGTGAGCGGGGTGGCGAGCTCGGTCGGCCAGGCGACGAGCTGGAAGCGGTAGGAGACCTGTGTGGGCTCGTCGACGCGGAAGTAGACGTGGATGTCGGTCTTGGCGCCGGCGGCCACAGGTTTGTTCGCAGCGGGACCGATGCCCGCGATGGCGATGCCGCCCGGCAGCGTCTGGCCGGCCGTGGCGACTTCGGGCGCGGGGGCGCCCTGCACGATGACGTCGGCGATCTGGCGGAACGCTTGGTTGAACAGCGGGTCGCGCGCGTAGAGCACGCGGTCCATCCAGGCTTCGAGCACGCGCTTGACCGTCGCGAGCTCGGGCGGATTGTTCGGTGCGAGGTTCTGCTTCTCGTCGGGATCGACCTTCAGATCGAACAGCTCGTAGACGTGGTTCGCGATGTAATAGACGAGCTTCCAGCGCGAGCCGATCGCCGCGCGCTGCTTGCCACCGGCGTTCGTCTCGGCGAACACGTAGCGCTCGTGATCTTCTCGGCCGTAGAACAGCTGCGGTACGAGCGAGCGGCCTTCGAACGACAAGTCGGCGACGTTCGCGCCCACGAGCTCGGCGACCGTCGGGACGATGTCGAGGTTCGATACCGCGCCGCCGATCAGGCGCGGCTTGTTGTTCGGGATGAAGAAGATCATCGGGACGTGGATCTGCTCGGTGTAGAGCGCCGCGCCGTGCGTGCCGAGCGGCTGGCCGTGCTCGCCCATGCTCTCGCCGTGATCGCTCGTGATGATGACGATCGTGTTGTCGTAGCTGGGCAGCCGACGGAGCTCGTCGAGGAGGTTGCCGACTTGCTGATCGGTCCACTTGATCTCGGCGTCGTAGAGGTCCGGATCCGACGAGCCCCAATCGACGACCTCGGGATGCGCCATGTAGTGGCCGTGCGGATCGATGTAGTGCGCCCACAAGAACCACTTCTTGCCCTGGTTCTTCGCGATCCACGCGAGCGCGTGCGCGGTGACCTTGTCGGCGACGATGCGCTTCGGGTCGTCGGTCTTCGCGAGCGAGTTGTCGTAGTCGTCGACGCCTTGCTCGAGACCCCAGCCGTTCCACCACACGTGCGAGCCGATCACGCCCGTGCGATAGCCGACGCGCTTCACGATCTCGGGGAGCAACGTGTTCTCCGGCATGATGCCCGGCGGCGTGCCGGCGGGGCGCTTCTCGTCGATCGCGATCCCGGAGTGGAAGAACTTCGAGGTCAGGATCGCCGGGATCGACGCCATCGTGCCGGCGGCCGGCGCCATCGTCCACGTGAAGCTCGTCGAGTCGCGCACGAGCGCGTCGAGGCGGGGCGTCGTGTCGCGCTTCTTCGGGCCCTGCTTGTAGCCGCCGAACGTCGTGTGGTCGTAGCGGACCGCATCGATCGTGATGAGGAGGATGTTCCAGTCCTTCGTGAACTGGGGCGGGACGGGCAGGTTCGGGCCGGGGGGCGGCACGATGTCGGCGAGCGAGAAGTCGCGGCCGTCGCAGTTCTCGTCGACGTCGTTGCCCGGCTGGTCGCGGGCGCCGGGGTGGATGTCGGCGCGAAACGGCGCGCAGTCCCCTTCACCGAGCAGCGAGCCGAAGCCGTCGAGATCGAGGTCGTTGGAGAGCCGCACGACGCGCACGAGCTTGTCGAGCGCGGGCGAGCCGGTGACGGCCATGTACTTCGTGCCGAGATCGCCGCCCCAGAACACGAGGGTCATGAACGCGAGCACGCCGCCGCATGCCGCGACGAACCGCGCGCGGGCGCGGCGATGACTCGGCGACGCCGTGGTGCGCTTCGCGGTCGACTTCAGCAATGCGCCCCAGCCCATGCCGAGCGCGATCACGCACGCACTGATCACGAGCCGTACCGGCATCACCGAGCGGCTCGGTGGCACGAGGTACCACGCGGCCGCCAGCGCACCACCGACGAGCCCCGCGAGCGCGAGCCCGCTCGCACGCCAGCGACCGAGGGGGTTCGCGCCACCGAGGAACGTCAGCGCCTCGGCGCCGACGCGCACCGCCATCGCGAGCGCGCGAGAGAGCGGGTAGGCGAGGGCCGACGTCGCGAGCGCGACGGTCGCGATCAAGGTCGCGGTCAGCTGCGGCTCGCGGAACCGGACCATGGCCCATGCCCCCGCGCGCTGCACGACGACGATCACGACGAGCGCCGTCGCGACCGCGGCCCACAGCTTCGGCACGCCGGGCCGCACGCCGCGATCGAGCGGCGCGTGTGCGAACAGGCCCGGCGCGCGCTCGCGCGCGGGATCGATCCGCATGCATACGAGGCGGGTCGCGACCGTCACGGCCGACAGCCCGACCGCGAGCAGGAAGAACAAGTAGAGCGACAGCGTCGCCACCAGCGCGACGAGCCGGAGCTTGCCCGCGAGCGGCGTCGTGCCCTCGTGCGCCACGAGCGTCAGCGCGTACTCGACGGGCAGGAACGCCGCGGCGCCGCCCGCCGCCATCGCGATCGCGCGCCCGACGTCGGCACGCACGGCGTCACGAAGGCTGCGGTAGCGAGCGCTCGGGATCTTCAGCACGATACGGTCGATCCGGTGGTATCACGTTCGAAGAGCAGGTGCGATTTCGGCCTTTTCTAGAGCGGCGCGGGTGGCTGATCGCGATCGCCATCGCGTACCTGTACGTCTTCCCGTACTTCCCGAAGATCCGCAGCGCGAACGAGCTGCCGCGCATCTACCTCGTCAAGGCGATCGCCGACGAGCACGTGTTCCACGTCGACCGCGGCGTGCAGCGGTGGGGGACGACCGCCGACGTCTCGCCGGCGTTCGGTCACCAATACTCGAACAAGGCGCCGGGGTCTTCGATGCTCGCCGCGCCCGCGTATCTGGCCGTGCGTGTCGTGGCGGGCGAGCCGAGCCTCGGCGTGTCGATGTGGATCGCGCGGTTCTTCGCCGGCATCGTGCCGATGCTGCTGTTCCTGTCGCTCTTGTGGGGCTTTCTCGAGCGGTTCGCGCCGGATCCGGCCGTCCGGCGGCTCGTGCTCGTCGCGTACGCGCTCGGCTCGATGGCGATGACCTACTCGATCCTGTTCTTCTCCCACCAGCTCGGCGCGATCTGCGTCGCGAGCGCGTGGATCCTCGCGCTCGACGTCGCCGACAGGAAACGCGGGCTGTTCGCGATGAGCGCCGCCGGTGCGCTCGCCGGTGCCGCCGCGCTCGTCGACTACCAAGCCGTGTTCGCCGCGGTGCCCGTCGCCGTGCACGTGCTGGTCAAGCTGCGCGCGTGGCCGAAGAAGGACCTCGCGCGGGTCGTCGCGATCGCGGTCGCGGGCGCCGCGGTTCCGATCGGCATCCTGCTCGCGTATCACACCGCGTGCTTCGGCAGCCCGTGGCGCACCGGCTACGACGCATCGACCACGTTCGCCGTCTATCACCAGGAGGGCTTCCTCGGGATCACGAAGCTGCGCTGGGAGGCGTTCGTCGGGTCGCTCGTGAAGCCCGACAACGGGCTGTTCTTCCTCGCACCGTGGCTGGTGCTCGCGCTGCCCGGCGCCTACGTGCTCGCACGCAAACGCGAGCTGCCCGACCGCATGGGCTACGTCGGCGTCGGCGTCGCCGTGATCGTGATCTACGTGGCGTTCATCTCGTCGATCAACTTCTGGCGCGGTGGCTGGGGCGTCGGTCCTCGTTACATCACCGCGATGCTGCCGTTCATGCTGCCGTTCGTCGCGGCGCTGCTGTCGCGCGTCGACGCGAAGCTCGCGCGCGGGGCGCTCGCGGGGACGATCGTCGTCGGCGTCGTCGTCTACGCGATGTCGTCGGCGACGTTCCCGTACTGGCCCGACAGCATGCAGCACCCGCTGTTCGATGCGACGTTCCACCTGCTCGTCGACGGCCTCGTCGCCCCGAACGCCGGCAACGTGCTCGGCCTCGGCGGGATCGCGAGCCTCGTGCCGTACGTGCTGCTCGTCGGTGGCCTGCTCGGATCCTCGATCCACCGCGCGTGCGGATGGCGCGGCCTGCTGCTCGCGGCGGGCATCGGGGCGGCGACGATCATCCTCTACAGCGCGCTGCCGTACGGCGACGCGCGCGCGCGCCATGCGTATAACTTCGTTCGCCTCGCGGTCGGCGGCGAATGATGTACCCCGAGGGTCCTGGTTCGCCTTGCGGCTCACTGGCGTGTTAGGAGATCGCGTGCGGTTCGCCATCCTGCTCGTTGCCTTGCTCGCGTGCGGCA
>Ga0316605_10001564_pt1 | contig 13229 bp, 9 predicted proteins | sample OWC_soil_day20_n_FD_207666 | JGI IMG/M metagenome (GOLD analysis project Ga0316605, IMG submission 207666) | Wetland soil microbial communities from Old Woman Creek delta, Ohio, United States - OWC_soil_day20_noCT | ecosystem: Environmental > Terrestrial > Soil > Wetlands | place: USA: Ohio... | reverse complement strand
TGGACGTTATGCCCTGCTGGAGGGTTACCGGAATGACCTTACCCCGAACTATGTACCGGGTTCAAATTACCTCGTTGTTCATGCAGCGCAGTTTGATGATCTTTGAGACATTCATCCCGAAAATTACATCATTCTTTACCGTCTTGATTATCCTGTCCTGCTACGGTTTAGTTCATTGAAGTAGTGCAAATTGACAACCGATTGGTGAAAATGACCTGTGGGGAGATGGTAATATTGATAATTTTATGGTCGACGAAGATTCGCATTTTTTTATGTTATTGATATTAATGATAATAAATAAAATGATGCAATGTGGCACATCCGTTGCTTATAGTTGAGTGGCAAGCGTAAAGAAACATTTTTAGAAAAAATATTTGGAGGTGAACCGGCAAAATAACTATTGAAAAAAACAATATATTATGTGATAATTAAAAATCACAAGTAATCAAACAACAACACTTATTCAAGAAGGAGGACTATTATGTTAAAAGCGTTTCGTAAAAGTGGACAAAAAGGTTTCACGTTGATTGAATTGATGATTGTTATCGCGATCATCGGTATTCTGGCGGCCATCGCCATACCGCAGTTTTCTCGTTACCGGTCAAGAGGTTACATGGCAAGCACGGAAACGGACGCGAAAAATGTCTACACGGCTGTCGAGGCATATAGATCCGATAATCCGGGAATTGCTGTACCGGCTGAAACCATTACCTCTGGCGCTCAGGGCACGATATATAATTCTGCCAGGGTGTCTGTTGGCAACCAGGTTGTTGTAGCTGCTGGTGGAGCGACGACAGCCAGTCACACCAATGCAACCGAGCTGACAGGAACTTATGTCATTGGGACGGATGGTTCTGCGACCAACACTCTTGCCATCCCGTAAACAGAGTTTGACATTGAGGAAACAACGCATTCCCGTGTTGTTAAAAACAGTATCAGAATAATTACCTAAGAGGGGGGATGTGAATCCCCCCTCTTTTAGGATGCAAGCAGGTTTTTCTTGTTAATGCTGTGATGACCTACGAGCGGGTTTAATAACATAACAAACCTTTAAACAAGATAAAGAGCCAAAACCGTCATGAAGGCGTTGTGGGATAAAAACAGACAGGAGGGGTTCACACTGATAGAGCTCATGATCGTGATCGCGCTTATCGGTATCTTGGCCGCCATCGCCATCCCCCAATACTCTAACTACAGGAACAGGGCTTATAATGCCAAGGCTGTGTCGGAACTGAAGAGTTTTCATAAAACTTGTATGGTATATTTTATCGATGCACCCACTGCTCCTGCTTGCACGACGGCGGAAGTGGCGGCAACGTTTGTTCCTGCTTCTGATGTAACCATTGCCATGGTCAACAGTACACTAAACAATTGGTCGGCGACTGCGAAATACAACGAGCCGAATACGCAGTTGTATACAGTAGATGTAAATGGCAACATTACTCCGTGATGCGGGCAACAATGAAAAGATCAAAGCTTGTCCCGGAAGAGTGATCCTGTAAATAGCAAACGTATTAGTGTATATTCCGATCTTTTCTTTTCCACATCCTGATATAAGGTGTTAATCATTGTAATAATGTGCTATAAATACCCATGACACGTCGGTTAATCTATTCTTATTCAGTTGAAATCTTCATTTGTCTTGGCCTCGTGTTGCTGGTCGTCGTGCCTTTCCAGCAGACGGTCGGGTTCGGATTCGTTGCTTATGATGACAGCCTTTATATCATTGGCAACAAGAATCTCGAAAAGGGTTTTGTCTGGAGCAGTGTTTCCTGGGCGTTCACAAATCTGTTTGCCAGCAACTGGCATCCCCTGACATGGCTTTCGCTGATGCTGGATTTCAAACTGTATGGCACGAATGCTGGTGGTTATCATCTGACAAACGTCCTGCTTCATCTCGCCAACACACTGCTGTTGTTTTATATCCTCAGGAGGATGACAGGCAAATCGTGGCAGAGCGGCTTTGTGGCCGCATTGTTCGCGGTGCATCCCCTCCATGTGGAGTCTGTTGCGTGGGTCATGGCGCGTAAAGATGTCCTCAGCACAATGTTCTGGCTGCTGACAATGGGCGCCTATGCTGAATATGCCAAAGATCCTTCACCGAGACGCTACCTGTGGGTTGTAGGCGCGTTTATCATGGGTTTGATGTCGAAGCCCATGCTGGTGACGCTGCCGGTCATCCTGCTGCTCTTGGATTTCTGGCCCCTGCGTCGTATCCAGAGCAGCACCCTCCGTGGTAATTTGCACCTGCTCATGGAAAAGATGCCGCTTATGGTCCTGAGCGTCGCTGTCAGTGCCATTACCTTTTATGCCCAGGGCAATTCGGGGGCCATGGAGACCCTGAAAAGCATGACCTGGACGGACAGGATACTGAACGCAATTGTCTCCTACGGGGGATATGTGGGCAACATGCTTCAACCGGTAAACTTGGCTTGTTTTTATCCCTACATGACTTCTTTTCCCATGTCGATAGTACTACCGTCTGTCCTGTTTCTCGTTGCCATGAGCATTCTGTCCTTAAGGTATGTCCGTCCTGCGCCGTATCTGGTCATGGGGTGGATCTGGTATCTTATCACGCTGCTGCCGGTCATCGGCATCATCCAGGTCGGCAGACAGGCTATGGCTGACAGGTACACCTATGTTCCCCTGATCGGTCTTTTTATCGTCATTGCCTGGGGGATCCCTGATCTTTTGAAAGATAATCCCTTTCGCAGGACCATCATTTCGGTTGCGGCAGGGGCGACCCTCCTGATTTTTGCCATCCTGACGTACAATCAGGCAAGTGTCTGGAAGGACAGCCGGACCCTTTTTGTACATGCTCTTGAAGTAACGGACGGAAATTATATTGCCCACAACAACCTGGGCTGTTATTTCTGGTCACGTAATCGTTTTGGTGAAGCGGCAGGTCAGTTCTCAAAGGCCGTTAAAATAAGGCCGGATGATGAATATTATCAAAATAATTTCGGAAGTGCGCTTGCAAAACTGAATAGATACGAGGAGGCCATCTCACGTTTTTCCCGTGCCATCGAGATTAATCAACGCTTTGCAGGACCCTACTCCAACATCGCTTATATTCATTTTCTCGCGGGCCGTTATGAAAAGGCCCTAGAATACTACCGGAAAGCACTTGAGCGGCGGCCGGGCGATCCTGTAACTGAAAACAATGTTGCATCAATGCTCATCTATCTGGGGAGGATCGATGAAGCCATTGTCTGTCTGAAGTCAGCAATTAGTCACAAACCGGACTTTGCAACGGCACACAACATGCTTGCAGTGCTTCTAGTAAAAAAGAATCGTATCCAGGAGGCCATCGACCATCTGAACGAGGCCCTTCGGATCAATCCGCAGTATGTCGAGGCGAGAAAAAACCTGCAGTTTCTGAAAAGCTTGTCGCATCTGGACAAAGACGGCAGTTTAAAGGAAGTTCATCCGGGAGGAGAGGCTTTGCCGAAACCGGAAATCGGGAGTCCCAGCAGTTAAAAAAACAAATGTTTGTCGTCATACGGATGGGACCGGTCCCGTTAGTGTTGTCCGGGCAGGGACAGGCTGAAAACCGCATAACCGTTTGCGCTGTAAATTAAATTTGTCACCCTGTTTATCTGCCGGAATAATCGCTCCGCAGTTTCCGGTGGGTAATTGTCATGTACAAACATAGTAGATAGATCCGTTCGCACAAGAAAATGTGTAAAACCAAGAGAGCGGAGATAGGCCTCGAAAGGTTGATCTTCATGGGAGTTTGCCGCTAGGGCGCGAATAATATCCATCCCGTATGTATGATCATCCTCATAGATCCGATCCAAATAATAGCCGCGCCTTGCCAGAAATAGCAACCTCACTTTACTGTCGGTAGGGGTATGCCTGTTGATATAGCACATTGCAGCATAACTTGTGAGATGGCGGTTCAGATACTCATCTCTTGTCTCCAGTCGGAGAACGTAATTCATTGGTCTGATGCCCTGAAAATATTTCTTTAGATAGATGATATTCCTGCTCATGAATATAAACAAGGTCAGAATGATCAAGCACAACAAAACCTCCCTTGCCGGCCGTTTCCTGTCTCTGGCCCAGGAAAAAATGTTCATGATGCCCGCGGCAGCTAATGCGGAGAGGAGGGGGATGGCTGGCAGGATGTAGCGGATGTGCAGCTGACCGAGAAAAAAGGCCGAAAGAACAAAAAAAACGGAAATGAGCACGAAGAAAAGCCTGTTATCATAACGGGATCTTTGCATAAATGCGAAGGGGACCAGGACAATTAGAACGGGATTCAGGACACCGTCGAAGTAGCGTCCGGAGTAATCCTGCCCCTGGAAAAAAAAACGCACCGGGATCAATAGCGTTTCCCAGAAGGTTTCGCCGTAGAGCATTTCCCGCAACTGGAATATGCCCAAGGTCGTGTTTCCGGGCACAATTGACCGTATGCTTCCATCGGTGTCAGTGTAGCTTATACCGGAAGTTAACAGGTCCGCAAAAAGCGGGTAGAGAGGATTGCCGGTCAGAATCAGATTTTTAATCAGCCAGGGCGAAAACACGAAAAGAGAAACAAGAAAGAAGACAACGCCGAACCGAACCGCCCGCCACTGCGCTCCTGTGTCCCTCGAGTATAAAAAAACGATGGAGGTCGATAGAAAAAACCATGCGATCAGGGCGTTGTACTTGGTCCCGAGGGCCAGCCCCATGGCAATGGATGAGATGATCAGCCATTTGAATTCCGTATAGTTCCCCGCTCGCCAGCGAACAAATGCGAAAATACTGGCTGTTGTGAAAAAGACCAGTCCAAGGTCCACATAGGCGACGGTCGACATCCGCAAGACAATTGGCGTGCTGACGAAAATGAGGACTCCAAGCAGACCGGTAATTCGATTGAATCGAACTTTCAGATGGCGGTAAATCAACCATGCGGTTCCGATGCCAAATGCCATATGGATGAAGTTGGGAAGAATATCGTTTTTGAAATAGAGGGGAATCAGATAAAGCAGATCGATGTTCATGGGGTAATAGGAGAAATCTGCCCATTTTATTTCATAGAACCCGCCATTCAACAGCCATAACTTGGGAATGGCGAGATGATGAATCAGGGCGTCAGCAGCGATGGGCGGTGTCAGCGCGATAATGATTAATACAAAATACAGCAGGATTATCGCGATGGCAAAAAGCGTTTCAATGAAAAGGCCTGTTCTGCTGGATTGAATGTTATTCATTTTATTTTATATATTCTGATCCGATAATTTCTTCTGCTGATTCGTTCTCTTTCTTCCATTGATGAGCCTTCGAATTGATAGGCCGCAAATGTTTGCCAGTGTTTCGCATCATAAAGCAGCTTCTGATTTTTTGCCGATTTATAAGCGGTATATTCTTCAGGCACGGGATAATAAAAACAAAAATTGACCAAAATCAAATCATTTTCAGTATAAACCGCAGGATATGAAAAATCGCTTTTTTTGTAAACATGGCCCGGCTCGGAAATCTTGAACAGGGCGGGTGATTCATTAATTAAATTTGAAGAGTCTTTGTCAACAATCTTAATCCCGTTTTTATATAAAACATCGCCCGGATAAGCTAGCGGCAGATATTCAAAAGAAAACCCGATGAAAGATGCAAGAGAGATTACAGATAATGCGATAAAAGAGAACACTTTCCACTTTTTGTTTGTGATTTCGAAAACAAATGCAACTGTTGCCCACACGAGAAAAGGGTAAAACAGGTGAAGAAAACGACCATAAAACATCAGCTTTTGAAAGATTACGGTCATTGAGGCATGAAATAAAATTTCAATAAAAACAATTAACGTGAATATCTTCAGAGGATGATCCGCGAGATCTATGGTTTTATTTCTCATACCGTCATAAAGAACTTTTATCAGATATGACACGGAGCCAATCAGGATTGCATAACCGATTAATCCTTCCACCTGAATCAGGTACTTTGGTAAAAAGGCGAACCCTTCTTCAAAGGAACCTTGATCCTGGGAGTTTGATTGGATGAAAATCAATTTAATAAGAGATAGTCCGCCGATGCGGGCAACAATCTCGTATAAGATTAAAACACTCATGGTCGATAATATTACGATGAGGAGATGATAATATTTTCTATTTTGGTAAAAAAAATTCGGATTTGTAAATAAAAGTATCAAGAATAGAAACGGGGGAACGATATAGCTGCCGTCCCATGTGGCAAAGCTAAATCCTGCCAGTAATCCAGCAATGACGATGTTTTTTGTTGATAAGTATGAGTTCCCCCTGAGATTTTTCAATATATAATAAATGATGATCATAAAAAGCAACAGTGAATTATTGTAGGGAAGAATGTGACGGATATATATATTGGTGTTTGCCAGAAGCGAGTAAACAATAGTGCCAAGAATAGCCGGCCCGAATTTATGATCAAATATAATGAGGGAGATCTTATAAAAAATAATCAGTATGGCAATTGAAATGATGACGTTAAAAATCGTTTGAATCGCAAGTGATCTTGGATCATTGTATTCAATCGAAAAATTTTTCTCCATGATTCTTTGTGCTAATACTGGAATAGAACGAATGGTTGCTTCACCGGGACGACTGTAAGTGTTTGAAATGGAACTACAGCTTTTCTTTATATCACCGTTAAGTAAATGACTTAATGCTGATACAGAGTTATAATATATCTCCTCGTCGGGAAACGAAACCGCCCCCCTGTCAATCAATGCACAGCGATAAATGCAGATGAATGCAATGAATATTAATAGAAATATTTTTTCCCGATTGATGGTTTTCAATGTTTTTACTGCCAGTTCCTGAAGTGCCGCATCTAGCTCAAAGCGCTGTTATGTTTTCCAGTTGAGTCCATTGGATCACTTTCTGCCACCAGTCCCCGCGCACTTTGCCCTCCGCAATGTGCTCAGCCACACACATACCCATTTCCACATTATCGTCCATGCTGTTGTTCATAAACAGCCCGTGACGCCCGATGGTATAAAAGTTTTGCAACCGGTGCATTTCGCTTAGAAGTGAATACAAAAGTTTTTCAAAGCCCAGTCTGTATATGGGATAGGCACGCCGGATCCGCATGACAAATTGCTCTTCCACATTTTCCGGTAGCAGTATGCCCGTATTTACAAGATCTTTAACCGCTAACCGGCCAAGATCCTTATCAGAGGATCGCCAAAGAGCGTCTTCATAGCGGCAACTGGTTTCGACACATAACACGGTCTTGTCCTCGGGCAGCAGATCCGGGCTGACGTTTTTCTGCTCCGAGAAGCGATTGCACCTGAAATTGGGTTCGATCAGGTAACACCAGTGATAATCCGTTACACGGGGATGATTGATAACCAGATAAACCAGCAAAAGACTACAGTATTCAAGTTTGTCCGTTATCTCAATGGTTGCAGGCGGGAATGCAGGGACAAGCATCTGTGAAACCTCCGACAGGGGGAGTGTGGAGACCAGTGCCCGGCAGGGGACACTGTGCTGCCTGCCGCCTTGATCATACGTCACCGCGCGAACCTTTCCCCCGTCAGTATCGATACGCGTCGCCGTGGCGTTCATGTGTACCAGCCCGCCGTGAGCCTTTACCTCTTCGGCCATACGATCATACAGCTTGCCTATGCCGTCGTGGGGGTAGAAGTATTTGATGAAGTATGTTTCAGGGTCGGCGTTGAATTTTAACATACGGAGAATGATATTCTTCAGGTTCAATTTGGCCACGCGCTGTGCTTGGCGCGAAGAAACCTGTGACATCGGAATGCCCCAGACCTTTTCAGAATACAGCCCGAAAAAAGTATTGTAAAGCGTGCGCCCCAGATTGCGCACACCCCAGTCTTCAAAGGAGTTCTCCTTCCTTGCAGGATAAAGGGCATAACGTAATGCTGCATACAGATAATCCCACCCGATCCGCAGTCCAAGCCCTAGGGATACCTTGCGCACAACCTCCGAAATCTCGGGGGGATAAACAAAGTATTGTCCTTTCAGCAAAAGGCGGGTGCCCCGGTCGAGCACGCGATATTGTCCATTGAGCAGGGATTGCACGGCAGATACGACAAGACGGCTGGATTCAGTTTCGCGGATATGGAACGTGTGAGGGCCGTAATCGTACTGCATGCCCTTGCGGTGGGAGATTGTCTTCGACAGTCCGCCGACCATGCTGTCCTGTTCGATAACCTCGACAGGTATGCCCCGTTTAGCCAGCTGCCAAGCGGCCGATATGCCGGCAGGGCCTGCTCCAATCACAACGACGGGTTCATTCACAGGCGGATTCCTTTCCGTGTTTCAGAAATTCGGCCAGTCGCTGCAGGCCTTCTTCCAGAGGTATTCGGGGACAAAAATGAAACCGCTTCGACATTTCTTCATTCGAAGCCGAGAATTTGATGTATTCTGGAACCTGACCGGCGTGTTCAAGTTCGAGCCCCTTCAAACCGAAGGTACGGGCGGCAATCTGAACCAGTTCATTGACGGTCATTGGAGCTCCGCTGCAGAAGTCAACAGTAATGTTTCCTTGGTCGCTTTCGAGAACCGCCAGAACACCGCGGACAGCATCATCAATATACATTGCGTCTATGTAGTTGTTTCCATCACCCCGGACGGAGAATTGCGGTATGCGCTCAATATCAAATCGGCACACAAGTCGTGTGTAAAGCTTGCGGCAATGTTCATAAGGGCCGTAAGCGCCGAAGAAACGTAAATTAACATACTGGCCGACGCGTCCCTGATGTGCAAACGCCCGAACATAATGTTCACAGCACCAATGGGTGATCGCATAGGGTAGATGAGGAGAAACCTTCACTGACGGGGAAACAGGACCAGCCAACCCATCGTAAACAGCCCCCGAAGAGAAATAAATGAACTTCCCGACCTCAAAATGATTCAGGAAATAAAGCAGCGTGATTACGGTGGTCTGCAAGTCAGAAAATGGATGTTCGACGGAGTAGGTGGGATCTCCATTGGCTGCCAGAAATACGCAGGCATCAAAAGATGTTCCCAAACGGTAAGCCAACTCATGCACATCCACCTCATCAGATAGGTCGCAGCGGACAGCTTTGACGTGTGGCAGATTATTCTGTTTGACCCAGGTGGGGAAATCAAGACTGCTGTTATACAAAGCGACCACTTCCCAGTCAGTTGGTACAGCCAGAATCAGATTTCGTCCGATAAAGCCGGATGCACCGGTTACAATCAAGTGCTTGGTCATTTCTGATGTTCCCTGTACCAGGCGATTGTCCGTGACAGCCCCTCTTCCAGGCTGACTATCGGCTCATACCCCAGGAGCTGTCTGGCTTTGCGAATAGATGGTACGCGCACCTGCACGTCGGGCATGGTTACCTCACAGAACTGTATGTGCGTGTGGTTGCCCACCAGCCTGACAATGTGCTCAGCCAACCCCAGGATTGATGTGGTCTGTTTCGGATCGCCGATATTAAATACATGACCGACCGCCGTGTTTTTCTCTAGGGCGAGGATCACCCCGTTTACAAAATCATCGATATAACACCAAGCGCGGATCTGGTTTCCGTCGCCATAAATGGTCAAGGGGTTTCCCTTCAAGGTTGATACAATAAAGCGGTGGATGGCCCCTTCACCTACCTGCCGTGGACCGTAAATGTTAAACGGCCTAATCGTAACCGACTTCAGACCGTATTCTTCACAATAACAGTGTATCAGATGTTCAGCAGCCATTTTGCTTGCCGCATAGGCCCACCGCATTTCACCGACAGGTCCCTGAGTGGTCAGATCGCTTTCATCGGCGCGATAGATGTAAGGCCCGTAAACCTCACTCGTCGAAAAGTCAATGAAACGCTCCACGTTACCATTTGCAACAATGGCGTCTAAAATATTTTTGGTTCCGATCAGGTTGACGTTCATAGTAACGATGGGTTTCTTAATAACAGTGTCAATGCCGGCGATTGCTGCCAGGTGAATGACGATCTGACAACCGTCAACTGCTTGACGCAATTGAACCTCATCCAGAATATCCCCTTTGATGAGTTTTACATTGGGCATTTCCAATAACTGTGTGTAATGGAGGGCATTGCGGTGTCCGTTGTCGTAAATTACAATCCGGTTATGGGGAGCCAGTCGTTCGCATAGATACGATCCGATGAATCCGCCTCCCCCAGTAATCAGAATTTGTTTGTCTTGAATCAATTTCGTGCCTTTGCCTCTGGTAATTTAGGAATCTGCTAATTTTGAATATGTTAAAGTATAGGCAAAACAGTATTATCCGTCAATCTTTTCTTTTACATACGAATTGTTTCATGTGACATGCTTTGCCTATTGAAATGGGAAGTATCATGGCTTTGGTGTTTCAGGCGATTATGCTCAAGTGCCAACTCCAATGATGTGAAGATGGAGGCATCCAATCAGAGTTGCAGAAGATAGCGTGCGGATGAAGAAAACCATGTTGGAGGAAGCCGCGGGGGCCGGCACGAGCCTATTGGCAGTCTCCCCTACCTTTAGCAATTTTCATTATTTCACAATTTCCTAATGTACACGCTTTTTGTGCATCACTGCACCCAAGTTCTTTGTTGCCCTGACGAAAATAAGAATTACTTCTGTTAATGTAAGCCTTTGTATAATAAGGGACGAGGCTTATAGCTCTGTTGAAATCTTCGATGGCTAACTGATAATGATCAAGTTTTTCATATGATAGTCCCCTGTTGTTGTATGCTCTTGCATATTTAGGATTCAGAAGGATGGCCTTACTGAAATTATCGATAGCTAATTGATGATGACCAAGTTCAATATAAGCAAGTCCCAAGTTGTAATAGATCATATCAATATCTCGTTTGAGGCGTATAATTTGGTTATAGTCTTCAATAGCATGCTGATAATGACCAAGTTTAAAATAGGCAACACCCCGGTTATTATAGGCATTTGAATAATCTGGTTTGATGATAATGGCCTTATTGTAGTCTTCTATAGCACGTTGGTAGTCACCGAGGTGATCATAAGCAGAGCCACGGTTATAATAAGCCTCTACATAATCTCTTTTCAGGCGAATGGCTTCATTGAAATGATAAAAAGCCTTTTTTATTTTCCCTTCTTTATACAGGGAAGAGCCAATATTATTGTGTGCTAGATAGTTGTTCTCTGTTACCTGCAAAGCATGACTATAGAGAGTAACGCTGTTTTTCCAGTAACCACACTGCATCCATGTTAACAACGTCAAAAAAGCAAAGTAGGCTGCTGCCGTTGGATATAAAATTTTTTTATTAAGGCTTTCATTTATGATTAAATACGAAATGCCCCATGTCAGCATGATGGCAATGCCGATGGAGGGCAGATAAGTATAGCGGTCTGCCATGGCTTGATCTCCTGCCTGCAGTAATCCAATTACGGGGAACAGAGTTCCCAAATACCAAAACCAGCCGACAGCAAGAAAAGGCATTTTCTTGATTAAGTAAACAACAGCAGCACTTATTCCTAATAAAACGGCAGCGGCACCTAAAACCTGCCACAGTTGGTAAGAATATTCATAAGGGTAAAAAACGGCCAAATCGATTGGCCAAAAAATTTTTCCAAGATAAGAAATATATGAGATAAGTGTGTTTATGATACGTTCAGAAAGAGTAACTTGTTGCATCGAACGCATTTGACCATCTGTTTGCAATTGTTCAATAAGCATAATACTTAAAATCATCGATAAAAAAAAGAAGGGCACCTTTTCTCCTAAAAGGCTGACGATCGATGACGGAGAACTTTTAGTTTGAGCAGCTACCTTTTTCTCCATGTAGGAATTGAATGTACATGGTTTGCTTTCTTTCGTGTCGGTTTTTTGATTATCCACTACTGGAATGTTAAATGATGTTGAAATGTTTTGCCATCGTGCGAATGGCCAGTAATCGAGCAATAGCAGGGCAAAAGGCAGGGTAAGCATCATGGGTTTGGACATTATGCTCAAGGCAAACAACATTAAGCAAATCAAATATTTTGATATACGTTGATTTTCTACATAATAAGCATAGGCATAGAGCATGGCCATACCGAAAAACATGCTCAAGACGTCTTTGCGTTCAGAGGCCCAGGCGACCGATTCTACACGGAGAGGATGTAAAGCAAAAATCGCTGCTACAAAAGCCGAAGACCAAAGATTTTTTGTAGCTTTGTTCAAAAAGAGAAATAAAAAGAGAGCGGTGCCAATGTGCAAAAGGAGGCTGACAAGATGATGACCGGACGGATTAGCCCCGAACAATCGCCAATCCACCATAATGGAAAGCCATGTTAGGGGATGCCAGTATTCAGCATGTGAATCGGACAATGCCCATTTAATGCTTTCCATGTTAATTCCATTTTGAACATGATTATTTTCAGTGATTAATTTGGGATCGTCAAAATTAATAAAATCATTGTTAATAATTCGGCCAAAGGCTATTATAGAAAAAACGATCAAACACACTATGATGATATATTTGTGTTTATTAATCATTTTACAGTTAATCCTTTTGCCTTTGCTCAATGAACTGGATCAATTACAATCACTCTCGTAAAAAATATTTTTTCGGGGTATCTGTTTAATAAATCTATAGGAATCATTATGTTTGGTCAAGACAGATTTAGGAAATGAAAAAGGAGTACGAATGTCCTCAAATAAAACATTACCTGAGGAGGTGATAAGAGACATATTTTGACTCAATGATCGATGATAGCGAGAAGAAATTTGGAAACGGAGGTTATGATGTGAGTCCTTAAACCTGCGGAAAATATTTTGAGGTTTTGCTGATACTTTATATGGAGGCGAGCCCTAAGGAAAGATGAGGATCATCGATGAATACTGTGCCGTTTGTGACTGCTACCGAAAGCATGTGCGATTTACAGCTTGAGTGGGTATAAGCGTTTTACAAAACTAAGGAAAAAGAAAAGAGGTAAGCCTTTAGTTTATCATTAAGAAGCGATTATTCAACTGTTGGAGTCATGATTGGCTTCATCTGGCCACTCCGTCAAAATTAATCAATATGGTTGAAAAAACAGATTTCCCTGCCGAACGTCTGCCGTTAATCAGGGATTTTGCCGGTTCTCTGCATATCAACGCACGCTGTCCTGACAAATAATATATCGTTATTACTAAGAAAATTATAAATTGGAAATATGGAACAAATATTCTCACAGATTGATCATCCAAATCGTAACGAATATTATGATTTGCCTTGACATCAAGCTTAGTTTGGTTTAATACTCACATTGACTTTTGGTCAGTAATTGACCCGGATATACAGGGCGGCTGAAAAGTTATCCCTCAGGGAACATGGTAAGTGAAGTAAA
>Ga0316605_10001559_pt1 | contig 13239 bp, 8 predicted proteins | sample OWC_soil_day20_n_FD_207666 | JGI IMG/M metagenome (GOLD analysis project Ga0316605, IMG submission 207666) | Wetland soil microbial communities from Old Woman Creek delta, Ohio, United States - OWC_soil_day20_noCT | ecosystem: Environmental > Terrestrial > Soil > Wetlands | place: USA: Ohio... | reverse complement strand
TGCCGTTTTTTCCTACGATGCCCATTTTTTCGTATCGGGCAAAGTTGTAGTAAAAATTGTCGAGTATTTTATAGTCGCCGAACGATTTGCAGATATAGTTGGCTTCGAATATTTTGGAGCCGAGGTAGCTTGATTTTACGCCGAGCTTGATGTTATCATTGACCTGCCGTTGCTTAGCCCGTTCTTCAATATCTTTGAAGCGGTCGATGCGGCCACGTGATTTGTGCGAACGTGCCTGAGGAGTGCTTCGCATCCATTCCAGCTCCCGACGGTAAATGTTTCGCATGCTTTCAGTTTCTGCATTGAAGGTGTCAATCCGTTCCTGACGTTTTTCCAGATAGTAAGTGTAATTGCCCGAGTAGGCGAAAAGCCCCTGATTGTCTATTTCGAGGATAGTGTTGCAGACACGGTCCAGAAAATATCTGTCGTGTGTAACCATGAGCAGCGACATGGTCGATCGTTTCAGAAAATCTTCCAGCCATTCCACCATTTCGAGATCGAGGTGGTTGGTTGGTTCATCGAGAATTAATAAATCCGGTTCGCTTATCAGTACATTGGCCAGAGCCACCCGTTTGAGTTGCCCGCCTGACAAATGACCGATTTTTTGTTCGAAATCAGTAATTTTAAGCTTGCCCAGAATTTGTTTAATGCGGGTTTCATAGTCCCAGGCTTTCAGAATTTCCATGCGTGCCAGCACATCTGTCATTTTATCCTTGTCGGGATGCAGCATGATGTGCTCGTATTCGGCAATGGTGCGTACAATGTCATTATCCGTTTGCAGACAAGCATCAATTACCGAAAGTTCTTTTGGAAAATCGGGCGACTGTTCCAGGTAACCGATTCTCAAATCGCGCTTAATGGTGATATTGCCACTGTCGTAACCTTCGCGGTCGGCAAGAATGTTGAGGAGAGTTGTTTTTCCTGTTCCGTTTTTGGCAATCAGAGCCACCCGCTGATTGTCGGTAATGGTAAAGGATATATTTTCAAAAAGCAGATTATCGCCAAACGATTTGGTTAGATTTTCTACCTGCATGTAGTTAGTCATACGAGCGTTTTATTTTTTGCAAAGATAAGAATTCGGGCTTAGTTATGAATTATAAATGATGAGTTTAGATGAAAAACGGGAGAACGATCATAAATCGTGCTCCCGTTTAAGCTGTTTTTATTGATTTTTGCTAAACCTTATGTGTGAAAATATTTCAGAAATTCAGTTCCAGCATGCCTGCGTCTTCGGATTCGTCCTCTCTTTTTTTCCACTCATTCCAGGGCTCGTTGCTGATGTAAGTTTTCCCAAGAAAGTCCAGATAATCATAAAGTTTTGGCAGGATATTGCGGTTGAAAGTGATTTGAGAGGCTGTGCGGGGAAGGCGAGTACCATAGGTTTTCTTTGCCCGGATGTTTTGTTGCCAGAGGCAGGGAATATCATGCACAATGTCATTTCTTTTGCTGATGCCTTTCGAATTTTCCAGTATCCATTTCCCGATCATTCTGCCCAGCCGGTCGTTTGTAAGCGAACAGTTGTAGTTCTTGCGGATGTAGAGTATAAACTCGTCATTTCCCATGGTTATCCTATTTTTCATGGCTTTATGTGTTATTGGATGGATAATAAGATTTTATTTCTCATTCGTTTACAAATTTACAAAATAGATTGCTGATTATCAATAAAAAAACCGTTGAATTTCTCACGTTCAACGGTTTTCCCTGTTAATGTTTTAATTGTTTCAGCACATGGAGTGTTGTTTTATTTTTTGAAAGAAATCATTGCCTTTATCATCTACAAGGATAAATGCCGGGAAATCCACTACCTCAATTTTCCAGATGGCTTCCATGCCAAGTTCGGGATATTCGAGACATTCAACTTTTTTGATGCTGTTCTGTGCCAGAATAGCTGCCGGACCGCCAATAGATCCGAGATAAAAACCTCCGTATTTCTTGCAGGCGTCAGTAACCTGCTGGCTGCGGTTGCCTTTCGCAATCATCACCATACTGCCACCCTCAGACTGCAACAAGTCCACATAGCTGTCCATGCGTCCCGCGGTTGTTGGTCCGAATGATCCGGAAGGCATTCCCGCTGGTGTTTTGGCTGGACCGGCATAGTAAATGGGGTGATCTTTCATGTATTGCGGCAAACCGAAACCTGCGTCTATGCGTTCTTTCAGTTTGGCGTGAGCAATGTCGCGGCCTACGATAATCGTACCTGTAAGCGAAAGACGTGTAGATACCGCATACTGGCTGAGTGTTTTCAGAATTTGCGGCATCGGTTGGTTCAGGTCAATTTTCACAGCATTGCCTTCACCCTGATGACGGAATTCTTCGGGGATATATTGTCCGGGATTTTCTTCCATCTTTTCAACCCAGATACCGTCTTTATTGATTTTACCTTTGATGTTGCGGTCGGCAGAACACGAAACAGCCATCCCTACAAAGCAGGATGCTCCATGACGTGATAAACGGACGATACGGATATCGTGGGCAAAGTATTTCCCTCCGAACTGAGCGCCGTAACCTGATTTTTGAGCAGCCAGCAAAACTTTTTCTTCCATTTCCACATCGCGGAATGCTTGTCCGAGTTCGTTTCCGGTAGTTGGCAGCTCATCATAATATTTAGTGGAAGCCAGTTTCACGGTTTTCATGCAGGCATCAGCCGATGTCCCGCCGATAACGAATGCAATGTGGTAAGGAGGACAAGCCGCGGTACCTAGCGTTTTCATTTTTTCTACCAGAAATTTTTCCAGTGAAACGGGATTGAGCAACGCTTTTGTTTCCTGAAACAGATAAGATTTATTGGCTGAACCGCCGCCTTTGGCAATAAACAGGAATTTATATTCATTTCCGTGGCTTGCTACCAGGTCGATTTGTGCCGGAAGATTTGTACCTGTATTCACTTCGTCGTACATGTTGAGCGCGGCGTTTTGCGAATAACGCAGGTTTTCGTTGGTGTAAGTTTCGTAGATACCTTTCGAAAGTGCTTCTTCATCGTCACCGTTTGTCCATACATTGTTCCCTTTTTTTGCATAAACGGTGGCGGTACCTGTATCCTGACAGAAAGGCAGTACACCTTTGGCGGCAATTTCAGCATTGCGGAGCATGGTTACTGCAACAAACTTGTCGTTTTCACTGGCTTCGGGATCGGCCAGAATTTTTGCAACTTGTTTCTGATGTTCAGGACGAAGCAGGAATGAGCAGTCGCGCATGCAGGTGCGTGCAAGAGCAGTAAGACCTTCGGGTTCAACTTTCAGTATTTCCTGACCTGCAAAATTCTCCACTGATACAAAATCTTTTGTCAGCAGGTAATATTCTGTTTTTTCTTTTCCCACAGGAAATGGTTCCTGATAAATAAATGGTTTTGCCATAATTTCAGTTGTTAACGAACCGGGGATTGCTAATAATCGAAACCCGGTTCTGCGTATTATTTGTTTTTAAAATTTTCAATCACTTTTTTGTAAGTTTCCACAGCCTCAGTATTGCCGGCTTTCTCTGCAATTTTCAATGCGTTTGTTTCAACTTTGATTGCCTCCTTTTTCTTTCCGGATGTATAAAGCAGATTGGCATAAGTGTCAAGAAACGCGTCATTTCCGGATTCCAGGGTTATTGCTTTATTGGCCCACTCAAGTCCCTGCTTTATTAACTTTTTGTCCGAAAATTTACTGCTGTTTTTAAATACCATCCAGGCTATCTCATTCAACTGGTTAGCATCTTTGCTATTATTATAATACGTAGCAGCCAGACTGATGAAGTTTTTCCAGCTTTCCATATCGTTTGCTTTGCGGAACTGCCCATATGCTTTCGACAGATTTACTTTGGCTTTTGCATCTTCAAACAGCGACGGATCTATGCTTTTAATTTTTTCTTCGCTTGACGGATCCTGATTGTAGGCAGTTATCATGATTTTTGCAATTTTTGCATCCGTTTTATCTTTTCCAACCAGAGCGGAGAATTTTTCTCTGTTAGCGATAAAATACTGAAACCACGGAGATGAAATCTTATCGATATTGTTGCTGAACAATTCCCAGTTTTCCTTAGTGTTGATCTGGTTTTCGGTAAGCGTTTTGAAATATTCGTCCACCAAATCACCGTTTCCGGCATCATAGGGATTTTGAGCAAGGTACTTGTTGATGGTTGCCAGGCTGCGGTCGCCGTTTTTGATTTTTTTCGACAGTGCGCTGAAATTATTTTCGGTATCTGCAGCTGCTTTTGCTACTTCAATGAACTTTTCGGCCGGCATGCTCCCCAATCCTTTATGAACAACCTCACCATCGGCATTCAGAAACAGATAAGTAGGATACGCTTTTACTTCGTATTTTCTGGCTATTTCCACATTTTCAGTCGCTTCCATGTCCAGTTTCAGGTTTACAAATTTATCGTTGAAATAATCGCCAACTTCTTTGAGTGGGAAAATATCACGTGCCATCATTTTGCAGGGTCCGCACCACACGGCATACGCATCGATAAAAATCAGCTTGTTTTCTGCTTTTGCTTTTGCTAAGGCGGCGTTCAGATTGTGATTTTCTTCAAACTGTATTCCCTGTGAAAAAACAGAAAATGTCGTGAGACTTAACAACAGGCTTGTAAATAAAATTAATTTTTTCATGATTGACAGTGTTTTAATTTTGAATGATTAATTGTTGGTTTTCAATGTTTTTTTCTTTCAAATATGATGGGGTAAATTCATATTTCCCTATTTCTCTGAAGCCCGGCAAAATTACAAAAAAAAGTGATATCTCGTATGTCGCTCTCCGGTGAATTCAAAGTTGACTTCTGTTTGTATATTTACCAAACTGAACCGTAGTTTTTGTGCTGAAATATGCTGAACAACATATTAATTTTTTTTATTTTTAATATTGTATTACATATCTTTGTTCGGAAAAATATTTTTATTCAGATAACAGAGCAGGAAGTGAGGAACAGGTTGCTAAAACGGCAGGAAATCAGGATGTTTCTTATTTTTTTACAAAAAACAACAGCACAGCACAGCACAGTAAAGTTGATGTAGTCGAAAACATAAAACAATAACTATTATCTAACAAAAAAATAAAACTATGAAAACTTATCCAAAAATCGGAATTAGGCCAACCATCGACGGTCGTCAGGGTGGTGTGAGAGAAAGTCTTGAAGAAAAAACAATGAACCTGGCCAGAGCTGTTGCCGCTCTGATCAGTTCAAATCTGAAAAACGGCGACGGAAGTCCGGTAGAATGTGTGATTGCTGATACTACCATCGGTCGTGTAGGCGAAAGTGCCGCTTGTGCTGAGAAATTTGAACGCGAAGGCGTAGGTTCAACCATAACGGTTACTTCCTGCTGGTGCTATGGTGCCGAAACTATGGACATGAACCCTTATTATCCGAAAGCGGTATGGGGATTCAACGGAACAGAACGTCCCGGAGCCGTATATCTGGCAGCAGTACTTGCAGCACATGCTCAGAAAGGACTTCCCGCATTCGGTATTTATGGCCGGGATGTGCAGGATGCCGATGATAATTCTATTCCGGAAGATGTGGCCGGGAAAATACTGAGGTTTGCACGCAGCGCTCAGGCTGTGGCTACCATGCGTGGAAAATCTTATCTTTCTATCGGAAGCGTTTCGATGGGTATAGCAGGCTCTATCGTCAATCCCGATTTCTTCCAGGGATACCTCGGCATGCGCAACGAAGTGGTCGATATGACTGAAATCCACCGTAGAATTTCACTTGGCATTTACGATCACAAAGAGTATGAAAAGGCAATGGCGTGGACTGAAAAATATTGTAAGGTGAATGAAGGTACCGATTACAACCTCGCCGAAAACCAGAAAACAAGAACTGAAAAAGAAGCAGACTGGGAGTTTGTGGTGAAAATGACTCTGATCATGCGTGATCTGATGCAGGGAAATCCCGAATTACAGAAAATTGGTTTTAAAGAAGAAGCCATTGGTCATAATGCAATACTGGCCGGATTTCAGGGACAGCGTCAGTGGACCGACTTCCTGCCGAATGGCGACTTCTCCGAAGCGCTACTTAACAGCTCGTTCGATTGGAATGGCATCCGTGAAGCATTCGTACTTGCTACTGAGAATGATGCCTGCAACGGAGTGGCCATGCTGTTCGGACACTTACTGACCAATACATCTCAGCTTTTTTCGGATGTTCGTACCTACTGGAGTCCCGAAGCTGTGAAGCGTGTGACAGGTCGGGAGCTGACCGGAATGGCTCAGCATGGAATTATTCACCTGATCAACTCCGGTTCAACTACACTCGACGGAACGGGGCAACAATCCAGAGATGGAGAACCGGCGCTCAAACCTTTCTGGGAAATCACCGAAAATGAAGTGGAGGCCTGTTTGGGTGCAACAACCTGGTATCCGGCCGACCGCAACTATTTCCGTGGCGGTGGTTTTTCATCTAACTTCCTCTCCAAAGGCGGGATGCCGGTTACCATGTCCCGCTTAAATCTGGTGAAAGGCCTGGGGCCGGTATTGCAGATTGCTGAAGGATGGACAGTAGAAATAGAACCCGAAATTCACGATATTCTCAACAAGCGAACAGATAAAACCTGGCCAACCACCTGGTTTGCACCCCGTCTCACAGGTTTAGCACCGTTTAAAGATGTATATTCTGTTATGAATTGCTGGGGAGCAAATCACGGTGCCATCAGCTATGGACACATTGGTAAAGATCTGATTACACTTGCGGCTATGCTTCGTATTCCGGTTTGCATGCACAATGTTGAGGAGGACGAAATTTTCAGACCATCAGCCTGGAACGCATTCGGAATGGATAAAGAAGGCGCTGATTATCGGGCCTGCGAAAATTTTGGACCTATTTATAAATAGCGAAATTCATTCAAACATATTTTCAGCTGTTACCTGGTCAGGTTATTTCACCTGACCAGGTAACAGCTTCTTTTTTTTATAAAATGGAATAATTTTTGGCACTCTGTTAAAGTTTACTCCATTCCCGTTTGGTCAATACAAATTCAACAAGCGGAAGCACCACCGGTTAGTTGCAATATCATTACGGGGTTCTACTGTCCTGTTCGACGAAACAGAAATATAAGCTAACAGATTCATTTTTATCTTTTTTTGATGAAAAAAAGCATGAATTATCTTAACTTTTTGTACCTTTGCACCCCAATTATGTTTGAAAATAAACAATTGCACAATGTGCTAATAATTAACAGTATATGAAATTCGTCAGAAAAGATCTTGATCAAACCAAAGCAGTCATAACCGTAAGTGTTACCAAAGACGATTACAACGAAAATGTAGAAAAATACATTCGTAATTATCGTAAAAAAGCGAATGTTCCGGGATTTCGGCCGGGTAATGTGCCGGTAGGCCTGATAAAAAAACTGTATGGAAAAGCCATCGTAGCGGAAGAAGTCAATAAATTAGTATCCGATGGATTATTCGGGTATGTGAAAGAGAATAATATCAAATTCCTTGGCGAGCCACTTCCTGTAGAAAATCATCACGATGTTGATTTTGAAAACAGCGAAGATTTTGATTTTGATTTTGAAATTGGATTAGCACCCCAGTTTGATGTTGATCTGTCGAAAAGCGACAAAATCACTTATTATAACATAAAAGTTTCTGATCAAATGATTGATAATCAGGTTAAATCATACACCTCGCGTTTCGGAAAATATACTCAGGTAGATGTAGTGGAAGAAAACGACATGGTGAAAGGTGAATTGCTCGAAATGGCTAATGGTAAAGTCAATGAAGACGGTCTGAAAGTGAAGGATGCCGTTTTGACACCTGCTTATATGAAAAATGAAGATCAGAAAGCATTGTTCGTTGGAAAAAACATCGGCGATAAGGTTGTGTTTAATCCTCAGGTTGCCTACGAAAATGAAGTTGAAATCAGCTCGATGCTTAAAATCTCGAAAGACGAAGCCAAAAGAATCACTTCCGACTTTATGATGCAGATTGAAGGCATTGCCCGTTATGAAGAAGGCGAAATCAATCAGGAATTGTTCGACAAAGTATTTGGCGAAGGCGCAGTAACTTCCGAAAATGAATTCCGTCAGAAAATAGCTGAAAGCATCAAAGAAAACCTTACCGCCGACAGCGATTACAAATTTGGAATTGATGCGCAGGCAACTTTATCGGCAAAATACAACGATTTGAAATTTCCGGATCAGTTCCTCAAACGCTGGCTGTTATATTCCAACGAAAATATGACCAGCGAATCGCTCGAAGAAGATTATCCGCGAATGATTAAAGACCTGACATGGCACCTGATAAAAGACAAAATTGCAGATGCTAATGGAATCAAAGTTGAAACAGCCGATGTGCAGGAATATGCCAAAAAAGTGGCAAAATCGCAATTTGCTCAGTACGGAATGGTTGGTCTTGAGGATGCAATTATAGAAAACTATGCCAAAGACCTGATGAAGAAGGAAGAAACAGTGAAAAACTTTGTAGACAGAGCCATGGAAGAAAAAGTGCTTGACTACATAAAAGGCACTGTTAAGCTGAACGAAAAAGAAATATCAGTTGAAGATTTTAATAAGATGTTTCAAGAAACAGGCGAAAATTAAAATTCCCTAATATTGCGGAGAAGGTTTTTAAATCATTTTATTCACCAAAAATCAGTTATCTTTGCTGAATAGTCATTTAAAAATCTTCTTGGCTTTTTAAATACTGCCATTTTGGCAGAAAAACAATTTTGGCAGGATTTTAGTTATATATTTCTCAGAATAAAATGAGTAATAATTAAAAACAAAAAAACATGAACAACAACGATTTTCGTAAATACGCTACCAAACACCTGGGCATGAATGGCTTATCGCTCGATGAGTATTTTAAGGTAATGAACAATGGTTATATTTCACCTTCCATTCTGGAAGAACGTCAGTTGAATGTGACACAGATGGATGTTTTCTCCAGACTGATGATGGACCGGATTATTTTTCTGGGGACCCAGGTCGATGACTATACCGCTAACGTCATTCAGGCTCAGCTCTTGTATCTTGATTCGGCCGATCCCGGCAAAGATATTTCAATCTATCTGAACACTCCGGGTGGCTCTGTTTATGCCGGACTGGGCATTTACGATACCATGCAGTTTATTTCGTCCGATGTGGCAACCATCTGTACAGGAATGGCAGCATCTATGGGCGCAGTGTTGCTGGTAGCCGGAACAAAGGGAAAACGTTCGGCTTTGAAACATTCACGTATCATGATTCATCAGCCAAGTGGCGGAGCTCAGGGAGTGGCTGCCGATATGGAAATCAACCTGCGCGAAATGCTGAAACTCAAAAAAGAACTGTATCAGATTATTGCTGATCATTCGGGTAAAACCTATGAGCAGATTGAAAAAGACAGCGACCGCGATTTTTGGATGACATCGCAGGAAGCTCTGGAATATGGAATGATTGACAGAGTGTTGATAAAAGAAAAAAAATAATTTATGGCAAAAAGCAGTAAACATTGCAGCTTCTGCGGAAGACCCGAGACACAGGTAGGCTTTTTAATTACCGGACTTGATGGCGCACAGATTTGTAACGAATGCACCGAACAGGCTGCTGCAATAGTACGTGATGCAAAAATGGGCAATGATATGGCTTCGACACTTGACAAAGAAAAATTGCCGAAGCCTGCCGAAATTAAAAATTATCTGGACCAGTACGTCATCGGACAGGATGACGCGAAAAAATACTTGTCGGTTGCTGTTTACAATCATTACAAGCGTGTATTGCAGGAAAAATCAAACGACGATGTGGAGATTGAAAAATCCAATATTATCATGGTTGGTTATACCGGTACAGGAAAAACGTTACTTGCAAAAACTATTGCGCGTAAACTGCATGTACCATTCACCATTGTCGATGCAACCGTTCTCACCGAAGCCGGTTATGTGGGCGAAGATATTGAAAGCATTCTCACACGCCTCCTGCAAGTGGCCGATTACAATGTGAAGGAAGCGGAAAGAGGTATTGTGTTCATAGACGAAATAGATAAAATAGCCCGTAAGAGTGACAATCCGAGTATTACGCGCGATGTGAGCGGCGAAGGTGTTCAGCAGGGTTTGCTGAAACTACTCGAAGGATCGGTTGTAAACGTGCCACCACAGGGAGGACGAAAACATCCCGAACAAAAATTTATCCCTGTTAATACGCAGAATATTCTGTTTATCTGTGGTGGAGCTTTCGACGGCATCGAACGAAAAATAGCCAATCGCCTCAACACACGTGTTGTCGGTTATGGTGCGTCTATTGAAAACGAAATGGTTGACCGTACTAATCTGTTGCAATATATTGCCCCTCAGGATTTGAAATCATTCGGACTGATACCCGAAATTATCGGACGTCTTCCTATACTGACCTACCTGGAACCTCTGGATCGGAGTGCATTGCGCAATATCCTCACAGAACCGAAGAATTCAATTATTAAGCAGTATGTAAAACTGTTTAAGATGGATGGTGTGGATCTCATTTTTGAGCCGGAAGTGCTTGATTATATTGTAGATAAGGCAATCGAATTCAAACTGGGAGCACGCGGGTTGAGATCAATCACTGAAACCATCATGATTGACCAAATGTTTGAGATGCCTACCAAAAAAGAGAAAAAATGGTTAGTAACCATCGATTATGCCCGGACTAAAATGGATAAGGCGAATGCTCACCGTTTGAAAACGGCCTGATATTCATAGAATAATGTAAATTATTACTATTGATAAATAATAGAAAATCAGGGTATTATGTTTTTATGTAACGAATATCCTGATTTTTTCTTTCAAACCTCTTGTTTTTTTAAAATCTGTTTATATTTTTGTTATTTCATCTGCGATAAGAAAAAATATTTTATCTGATAAGAATTATTTGTGTAATCTAAAAAATAACTGTAATTTCGTTTTCATTCTCTGAAGAGTAATTACTATGACAAAGCACTCGGAGTTAACATCACATCTGAAAGAATACTTTGGTTTTGATACATTCAAAGGCAATCAGGAGGCTATTATTCAAAATGTTCTTGATGGAAAGGACACGTTTGTCCTGATGCCAACCGGAGGTGGCAAATCCTTGTGTTATCAGTTACCATCACTTTTAATGGAGGGAACTGCCATTGTAATTTCTCCGCTCATTGCCCTGATGAAAAATCAGGTTGATGCCATGCGAAATTTCAGCGAAGAAGATGGCGTTGCACATTTCCTGAATTCGTCACTCACGCGTGCTGCAATTGATGTTGTGAAAGAAGATGTGATTTCAGGGAAAACCAAGTTGCTTTATGTTGCACCGGAGTCATTAACCAAAGAGGAGAATATTGAGTTTCTTCGTCAGGTAAAAATTTCATTTTATGCTATTGACGAAGCGCATTGTATCTCGGAATGGGGACATGATTTCCGACCTGAATACCGCCGCATAAGACCGATTATCAATGAAATAGGAGTTGCTCCTTTGATCGCGCTTACTGCCACCGCTACTCCTAAAGTACAGCATGATATTCAGAAAAATCTGAACATGCTCAATGCTACTGTATTCAAGTCTTCTTTTAACCGTCCAAACCTGTATTACGAAGTACGATCTAAAACCAAAGATGTAGATAAAGATATTATAAAATACATACGCTCTCAAGCAGGAAAATCAGGTATAATATATTGTCTGAGTCGAAAGAAAGTAGAAGAACTTGCGGAAACTTTGCAGGTTAATGGTATTTCTGCATTAGCCTATCATGCCGGTATGGATTCGTTACAACGTAGCGAAAACCAGGATAAGTTCCTGATGGAGAAAGCGGATGTCATAGTGGCTACGATCGCATTTGGGATGGGGATTGACAAGCCGGATGTACGTTATGTAATTCATTACGACATTCCTAAAAGTCTGGAAGGTTACTATCAGGAAACAGGACGTGGCGGACGTGATGGCGGTGAAGGTCAATGCATTGCATTTTATGCTTATAAAGACTTGGATAAACTGCGTAAATTTATGCAGGGAAAACCTGTGGCTGAACAGGAGATTGGAAATCAACTTTTGCTCGAAACGCAGGCTTATGCTGAATCTTCTGTTTGTAGAAGAAAATTGTTGCTGCATTATTTTGGAGAGGAATATACTCTTGAGAATTGCGGCAGTTGTGATAACTGTATGAAACCAAGAAAATTTGTGGAAGGAAAAGAATTATTAGTATTAGTATTGGAGACCGTTCAGCAACTTAAAGAAAAATTCAAAGCTGAACATATTGTTGATGTCCTTAAAGGAAATGAATCACCTGACGTAAAATCTTATCAGCATGTTGACCTTGAAAATTTTGGTTCAGCATCCGACGAAGATGAAAAACTGCTGCACGCAGTCATCCGGCAGGCCATGATAGCAGGTTATATCTCTAAAGATATTGAAACCTATGGAGTCTTGAAAATGACTGCTTCAGGGAAAGAGTATCTGAAAAATCCGAAGTCGTTTCCGATTGTAAAAGACACTGAATTTGAGGATGATGAGGATGATATGAGCAGTCGTAATACCGGTGGTACATGTGCTGCCGATGATGTGCTTTTCTCCATTCTGAAAGATCTTCGTAAGAAACTTTCAAAGAAACTTGAAGTGCCGCCTTTTGTTATTTTTCAGGATCCGTCGCTCGAAGCTATGGCTACCAGTTACCCCATTTCGATGGATGAACTGCAAAATATCCCGGGTGTAGGAGCCGGTAAAGCAAAACGTTACGGAGAAGAATTCTTGAAAGTAATACGCGAACATGTCAAGGAAAATGAAATCATACGTCCGGAAGATTTGCGCGTAAGAACTGTCGCCAATAAATCAAAGCTCAAAGTGTCAATCATACAGTCAATAGACCGAAAAATTGCACTTGATGATATAGCGCTTTCTAAAGGGTTAGATATAAGCGAACTACTGGACGAGATAGAAGCTATTGTGTATTCGGGAACCAAAATAAATATTGATTATTTTCTCGATGAAGTAATGGATCCTGATCGTGTGGATGAAATATTTGAATATTTCAATACTGCCGAAACCGATAAAATAAGTACTGCACTCGACGAACTCGGTGAAAATGATTACAGTGAAACAGAAGTAAGACTGGTGCGGATTAAATTTTTATCCGAAATAGGAAACTAATTGAACTAATGTAATTAAAAAATAATTTTTAACTGCCGGCCTCAATTTGTGTTGATGACCGGCAGTTATTTTTGTGCCATATCCCGGAGTAGTAAATTGATTTTTAGTAATATATAAAGTTTATTGATTATTGTTGGCATTCAACGCATGGAACATTAAATTGAGATTATTTGTTATAAATAAAATACATT
>Ga0316605_10001557_pt1 | contig 13249 bp, 9 predicted proteins | sample OWC_soil_day20_n_FD_207666 | JGI IMG/M metagenome (GOLD analysis project Ga0316605, IMG submission 207666) | Wetland soil microbial communities from Old Woman Creek delta, Ohio, United States - OWC_soil_day20_noCT | ecosystem: Environmental > Terrestrial > Soil > Wetlands | place: USA: Ohio... | reverse complement strand
CGATTACCCGACCCTCGCGGTTGTGGATTGGCGCCGCCGAATCCTCAATGGCAGTCTCGATACCGTCACGGCGAACCAGCATGCAGTCCGACGCCAACCCGACGGTCTGGTTTTCCTTGATAGCCTGCTGCGCCGGATTTCGGGCCGCTTTGTGATCTTCGCCGCTGACAATGCGAAACACCTCGGCAAGCGGCCGACCCAAGGCCTCTCCCCAGGACCAGCCGGTCATTTTCTCCGCCACCAGATTCATGTAAGTCAAATTGCCCAGCAGGTCGGTGGTCAGCACGGCGTCACCGATGGAGTTGAGCGTCACCTGGGCGCGCTCTTTCTCCTCGAACAAAGCATCTTCTGTCGCCTTGCGTTCGATGGCGTAACGCAGGGCGCGCGGCAACCAATGAGCGTCGACATGGCCTTTGACCAGATAATCCTGGGCGCCGTGCTGGATGGCCTCACACACGGTTTCTTCGTCGCTGGTTGCGCACAACAGCAGGATCAGGGCATTCGGCGCTGCTTTGGACACCTGATCGACCACCTCAACCCCGTGGCCATCCGGTAGCGTCAGATCGAGCAGGATCACATCCACCTCTCCCTGGCGCAGTCGTTCAAGCGCCTCGGAGAGCCGTGTTACACATTCAACCAGAAAAGCACTAGCCTGCCTGCCCACAAGTGCCTTCTGGATCAGTTTGGCATTGTCCGGGTCGTTCTCAACGACAAGAACAGTGGTCGGGGCATCGCTCATGACATATTTGAATATGGGCTTACTGAAGACTGGCGCGCGCCACATGCCTGGCATTTGCCGTGACCTGCTGATAGACCGGCGCCATTCCCTTTTCCAGAACGCCCATTGCAGCGCCTTGAAGTTCCGTAGCTACAGCATTAACAGATGGCGCCATTCCCAGCCAGGGCGACCAGCACGAACGCAGGAAATAATCCATCAGCGTTTGATTGGTGCGCAGCGCCTGCATGAACATGGCGCTCCAGGAAGCATTGAACGCAACCGTTTTTTCGGTAAACATGTCCTGATATTCCTGACGCTGATGCTCCGACAAAAAGGGCCCGGCGAAAGCCATCTGCGTGACGCGATGATTGATGATCTGCGGCACGTTGCGACCAAGTTCTGCCAAATTTTTCATCATGGACTTGGCTTGGTCATCGAGATTTGCTGACATGAGTACTCCTGGCTGCTGCAACGATGCGAAACGTTCGGGCATGAGCCAGAGACCTGACGCAAAGTTGCATTGGTTATGGGTCAATCGGATAACGGAACCACTTGCTGCCTCGCCAGAATCAGCGCCGGTTCAGAAGAAAGCCGACAACGAGACCAGCGGCGGCCACGATTCCGAGCGTCCTCCAGGGGCTCTCTCTGACATATTCGTTGGTGGCGCTTGCAACACACTTGGCTTTTTCCGTCACTGCGGTTCGCACCGCACCAATTTCTTCAGCCGTGGAATGAGCGACTTGCTTCAAAATATCATTGGCATCGCCAACTACACCCTTCATATCATTGACCAGTAATTGTTTCTTGTCGTGGAAACTTCCACTGCTTGTGTTCAGTTCGGTAGCCATCACATCTCCTTGTGCACTTGAATTAATGGCGATTTCGACGGATGCCGGCATGCCATTGCCTTGATGAGAAAACATCCCCTGTACTCTCCTGGTAGATGGATAAGCATTCGAGTATGGGCGTCTCTCTGTTTGGCATCCTGCCCCTCATCAAATCCCGAGTCTGTGCGCCAGCGTACTCAGAGCAATCCTTTGTCAAATAATGCAGGTCAGGCTTTCAGCGTGTCCGGCAGAAAAATTGCATCTGTTTTTCTGCTATGTGCGGCAACGCACAGACGGAGCCTTTAACTGAAAAGAAAATATCAAACAGGCTATCTATAGATTCAATTGATATTTGTTTTTTTATCCCTTTACTCCGAAAGCGCCCATGTTAAAAAATAGATTTTTTCCCTGTGCCTTGCTGGCATTGAGCCAATGCGCCTTTGCCCAGCAACCCCCGAGCGCCGGCAGTCAGATGCAACAGATTCCGCCGACGCCTGTTCCGCAAAAGATTGCGCCAAAAGTCGATGTCGAGCCAATCAGCACGCCGGCCATTCCGGGTGCCGAAAGTCAGAGAATTCAGGTCAAGAGTTTAAGAGTGACAGGGGCGAAAGCGTATTCCGAGTCCGAGTTGCTGGCGCTCACCGGTTTCCAATCGGGAAGTGAGCTGTCCCTGGCCGACCTACGCAACATGGCAGCCAGGATCACGGATCATTATCGTCGTAATGGCTATTTCGTCGCCCAAGCCTACCTGCCGGCGCAAGACATCAAGGACGGTGTCGTGACCATCGCCGTGATCGACGGTCAGTACGGGAAGGTGACACTGCGCAATCAAACCAACCTCTCCGATGATCTGGCCAACGGCCTTCTCGGCGGCCTCAATAGCGGCGATCCGATCACCTCCGCGCCACTTGAGAACCGTCTATTGCTGCTCTCCGACATTCCCGGCGTAAACGTCAAGGCGACTCTGGCTCCCGGCGCTTCCGTCGGCGCCTCTGACCTGATTGTTGACGTCACACCGGGGCGGCGCGTGACAGGGAGTATTGATGCCGACAACGCTGGTAACCGCTATACCGGCGAATACAGGCTTGGCGCTACGGTGAATCTCAACAATCTGGCTGGCCGGGGTGATGTGGCTTCGCTGCGTGTGCTGACTTCAGGTTCCGGCCTGAACTATGCCCGCGCCTCGTACCAGATGCAATTTGGTAAAGCCAGAGCCGGAGTTGCTTACAGTTGGCTGGGATATGAACTGGGCCGGGAGTTTGAAAGCCTGAATGCACACGGTACGGCCAGAATCGCCAGTATCTATGGCAGCTATCCGCTGATCCGGACGCGCAACAGCAATCTCAACGTCGGGCTTGCCTTTGACCACAAGACCTTTCAAGACAAAATCGACCTGACTTCGTCAGTTACCGACAGGAAGGTAAAGGTTTTGATGCCCAGCCTTTATGGCGATGCCCGGGACAATTTTGGCGGCGGCGGGCTGACAACCTATGCTCTCACTTGGTATACCGGCAATCTCGATATCGAAACTCCCGCCGCGCGCCTGATAGATGCAGCAACGGCACGCAGCAATGGCCATTACAACAAGCTCGGATTTAGTGCCGCGCGACTACAGAGCGTGACCGATTCCTTCTCGCTCTACGCAGCCATCAATGGACAATTCGCCTCGAAGAATCTGGATATTTCGGAAAAGATGGAACTGGGCGGCATGTATGGCGTACGCGCCTATCCGGAAGGCGAGGCCTATGGCGATGAAGGCTATCTGCTCAATCTTGAGGCCAGACTGCGACTGCCGAGATTCTCCGAACAACAGCTTGGGCAGGTGCATTTGATTGGTTTCGTCGATACCGGCACCATTACTGTCAATAAAGAACCCTGGGCGGCAGGGACGAATCGCAGAACCCTGAGCGGCGCCGGAATAGGCATCAACTGGTCGGAAACCAACAATTTTGTGGCGAGAGCCTACTACGCCCACAAGATTGGCAATGCCGTGGCGACTTCAGCTCCGGACAAGTCTGGTCGTTTCTGGATACAGGTTGTGAAGTATTTTTAGGAAGGTCGTCAACAACAAAACCGCGAGGAAGTACTTGTAAAACTGATCACTACAGCCACCAATAAGGGCGCGTCTCCAACGGGACGCGCCTTTTTTCTGTTCCTGTCAGAACAGTGGCTTTTGCCTCGCCGCGCCACCCAGCCTCTTGGGCTCGCGCTCACCCCACCGTTTGAATGTGCGTTTGCGAACAGACAAAGCCCCGCGCCCAGTAGCAATATCTGACATGGGAGATTATGCCCGCGAATACTTTTGGGAATGGGGTAACAAAATGAACAGTTTCTATCGATTGATCTGGAATGCCAGAACCGGCACTTGTATTGCCGTTCCCGAAAATGCCAGAAGTGCTGGCAAAAGTATTTCTTCCGGCAACAGCAAAACGGCAGCTAGCGCAGGATTTGCTCTCAAAGCTCTTGCGGCTTCACTGTTACTGTCTTTTGGAGCAAATGTCTACGCGCTGCCAGCTGGCGGTGTCGTTTCAGCAGGAGGCGCCACGATTAGCAGTGGCGCGGGCAGCACAACCATCACGCAGTCGACGCAGAATGTCGCCATCAACTGGCAAAGTTTCAGTATCGGCCAGACGGAAGCGGTTCGCTTCGTGCAGCCCAACAGCAACTCGGTAGCACTCAACCGGGTCATTGGTTCAGATCCTTCCAGCATTCTCGGCAGTCTTTCGTCCAACGGCAAAGTCTTTCTGGTCAATCCGAACGGCATCCTGTTTGGCCAAAACGCATCGGTCAATGTTGGCGGGCTGGTCGCTTCCACCCTGAACATCAGTGACAGTGATTTCATGGCCGGTAAATACAAGTTTACAGGCAGCAGCGACGCTGCAATCGTTAATCAGGGCGCGATCAACGCTGATGGCGGTTATGTTGCCCTGCTCGGCGCCAACATCAGCAACGACGGCATCATCGTGGCAAAACTCGGCACGGTGGCGCTGGCTGCGGGGAATGCGGTTACCCTCGATGTGGCTGGTGATGGCCTGCTCAATATCACGGTGGATAAGGGTGCGGTCAACGCACTGGCCCAAAACGGCGGCCTGATCCAGGCCGACGGCGGACAGGTACTACTGACTGCACGATCAGCGAGCAACCTCATGCAGAGTGCGGTGAACAACACTGGCATCATTCAGGCACGAAGCATCGAGAACCGCAACGGCAAGATCATGCTGATGGGCGACATGCAAAATGGTACCGTCAATGTCGGCGGTACGCTCGATGCCAGCGCACCCAATGGCGGCAACGGTGGTTTTATCGAGACCTCGGCTGCCAATGTAAAAATCGCGGATGACGCCAAAATTACGACTGCCGCACCCAAGGGTATGACTGGCACTTGGCTGATCGATCCGCTCGACTTCCTGGTTCAGGTCGGAGGGAACATCTCTGGCTTGGCGCTCTCCGGTCAACTCGTCAATAACAACGTCACTATCAGCAACCCGGCCGGGGCTGGCAATGGCGACATCTTCATAAACGAGGTTGTCAGTTGGACGGCAGTCCCTGGAACGAGCCCAACGACTCTGACACTGAACGGCACACGCGACGTCATCATCAACGCACCAATTACGGCTGTCGACGGAAGTCTGGCGGTATGCTGTGGACGTGATATCAGCGTCAATGCGGATATCACGACGACCAGGGGAAGTATCTTGTTGGCCGGTGGGCGCGATGTGAACCTGTCTGCCGCCCTGACAGCCACCGATGGCAACATTACTGTCTGCGCTGGTCGCGATTTAGAAGTGGCTGGGAAAATCACCCTGACCAACGGCACTCTCATTCCTGAGCGCAGCCTCGGCCTGAACCGTGGTTTGGTATTAAGTGCCGGCAATGCGGCCACTGAACCGGATGTTACCGGTGGTACCGTGATCTTTGGCGTTACCCCCGCCACCGTCACTGCCGCACCAGCCACGATTACTTACAATCCGACCTCGTACACGACGCCGACCGATTATTTACCAAGCTTCACATTGACCGGAGGTGCAACGTTGACCCAGCGCATGTTGGTATACCCCGGTGGTGCAGACAAGATTTACGACGGCACCACTGCCGCAATTTTTACTTCGTTGCAGGGCTTACCTAACGGCGTCAGCCTGGTTGCCGGCCCCGGCAGCAGCGCCACTTTCGATACCGCAGAAGCAGGTGTGGATAAAACAGTCACCTATAGCGGCTTTACCCTTGCCGGTGCCAACGCCGGTAACTTTGCCCTGCCGGTGGCTTGTTGTGGCCCCGCTGTCAGGACAACGGCGGCGACCATCACCCCTGTGCCTCCTGTGATTCCACCAGTGATTCCACCAGTGATTCCACCAGTGGTTCCGCCTGTGGTTCCGCCGGTTGTAGTGTTGCCGCCTGAAGCAGAGGTTCCACTAGCCGCAGAGGTTCTGCCTGAAATTGCCACTCCTCTTGGCGTCCCTTTACTCATCTCGCCACGCCCGACACTGGTCGTTGTACAGGCTGAGACGCCTCCACAACTGCTGGCTTTCGCACAACCGGAAGTAGTTCCGGTTCAGAGACCACCCGAAATTTATGTAGCACCGGCATACCCGCCCAAACCAGACCGCAATTAGGAAGCAGTCTAAATAATTGCTCCGCTAGCCATTGTGCACTTAAAACAGTGCACAATCGCGGCCAAGAAAACCAGTTTCAGTTCATGGTTCGATAAGCTCACCGCAAAAGGAATCAAACAGTTACCGTTTGCTTTAATCTTGCCAAAGGTTTTTTCAGAGCTTCTCTATAAGCAGGTTTTTTTCTGCAACCAGGGCTTCTATGATGATTGGCGATAATACAATTGGACTGCGGAATCTGAGGGCTTTTAACATGTACTTGATGCGAACCATAACAACCAAAGTCATCTGCCTTGGTTTGCTGGTCAGCGGCATAGGCTTGCCCCATGTGTTCGCGGCGGAAGACAAGCCCGCCGCCTCCACTTCAAAGCCGCAACCCTCAGTGGCAAAGCCGCTGAAATGGGGAGACTTCGGGCAAGAGAGAGCTTCTCTGGAAGCTCGCAACATGGCAGCTTGGGTCAGCGAAGCGGGCGACAATCAGAACATGCCGTTTGTGATTATCGACAAAACCGACGCCAAAGTATTTGTTTTTCACCCGGATGGTCGGCTACATGGCGCTGCCCCCGCCCTGCTCGGCCTGGCGCTGGGGGATGTTTCCGTCCCCGGCATCGGCAACCGAAAGTTGGCCAGCATACGTCCGGAAGAACGCACCACCCCGGCCGGCCGCTTCTTGGCATCCCTGGGTCGCAATGCGGGTGGTAAGGAAATTCTCTGGGTCGACTATGAGGGCGCCTTGTCACTGCATCCCGTGGTTACCAGCAACCCCAAGGAGCAGCGTGCGCAACGTCTGGCCACGGCAACGCCGCTTGACAACCGCATTTCCTATGGTTGCATCAATGTTCCGGCGCCTTTTTTCAAAAATGTCGTAAGCAAGACCTTCAAGACGACAAATGGCATTGTCTACATCCTGCCGGAAACGCGCTCAACATCAATCCAGGCATCAAGCGGCCTGGCTGATCATTGACCGGCACGTTTTGACCAGATGCACCAGCGCCTCCAGGAGCTTCTTGATGAGTTGCCGGTTAAACTCGTCGCTCAACTTGCCATCACGGTCAAAGTGCAGCGCGGCATTACCGATCATCACTTCCGGCTGATTAACGACGGGCATATCGAGCGCGACGAGAATCTGGCGAAGGTGGTACTGCGCCCGGATTGTTCCCAGACAACCCACCGAAGCCCCCATGATTGCCGCTGGCTTGTCCATCCAGGCGCTGTCACCAAAAGGCCGCGATGCCCAGTCTATGGCGTTCTTGAGCACGCCGGAAAGTGAATAGTTGTACTCTGGCGTGGCAAAGAGGATGGCGTCGGCATCGACAATGCGGCGTTTGAACTCAACCACGCTCTCTGGTATCTCCGACTCGTGATCCTGATTGAACACCGGAATGCCATGCAGTTCCATCAATTCCAGTTCGGCACACTCCGGCACCAGTTCTTGCGCCTCTTTGAGCGCCATACGGTTATAGGAGTCTTCACGCAGACTGCCGACAATACCCAGAATTTTGATCTTGTCCATTTTCATCTCCCCGTTCGCTGCTCTAGGCAAAGCCGCAAGGCATGCGCCGAGCAATCGCCGGTGATGCTTGCGTTGCGGTTGGCCAGCACCGGCCTTCATTGTTATTGTCAGCAATGCCAGCCCCTCTGTCTGTACGACAGCGAACATATAGCCGACCTTTTTAGTCATGAATTCAGGCAGCGACCTCGGAATAGCGGGGAAGATTTACGGTCAGGGTGGTCTGATTTTTCGGTTCGGAGACGTCGAGAAAAATGTTGCCGTTTTGCGCTTCAACGAGCAATTTGGCCGAATAGGTGCCTAGGCCGGTGCCGCCCTGTTTGCCGTGAGTGACAAATTTTTCAAAGAAACTCTCGCGAATGGCGGTCGGAACCGCCTCCTTGTTCTCGATCAGGATGCGTAGCGGCGTCTCGTTCAGCAGGCGCACCGCCACCTGGCTTTTTTCGGGCGCCGCTTCGCAGGCATTCTTGACCAGATTCTGGAAGACGGAATAGCAGAACATGGCATCGCCCAAAGCCTGCGGTGTTTCCTCCCCAAGTGGCACATCAGTATCGATGGTAATGACAAGATGCTTCTCGGCAAAGGTTGTCCGTGAAATTTCGACGATGCGGCGCAGAATATCGGCGATCTTGACTGGCTGGGCGTCAAGCTTGAAGCGACCGGTCTCGATCTTGAACAACTCCGAGGAAAGATTGATCATGTTGAGCGCCTGCAGCGCGGTTTCCTCAACCATGCGCAGTTGCTCGACTTGTTTGCGGCTCATTGAGCCTTCATCCGCCAATGCCTGCACCAGACCGATGACCCCGGCCAGCGGCCCTTTCATGTCATGGCGGGTGATATTTTCGACATCCTCGCGCAGGCTGGCTGCCTCCAGCATGTCGTCGTAGTCGGCCTGCAATTGTTTTTGCAACCCGACGTAGCGCATGAAATTGCGTACTCTTGCCTTGAGAATATCGGGTTCAATCGGTTTGCTGACAAAATCGACTGCCCCCAGTTCCAGACCTTTGAGACGGGCGTCGTTACTCGTCATGGCAGTGACAAAGATGACGGGAATGGTTTCCGAGGTCGGATGTTCGCGCATGCGACGGGCGACTTCAAAACCATCCATGTCGGGCATCATGATGTCGAGCAGCACCAGATCGGGGGGGTGGTTTGAATGACAGATTTCCAGTGCTTTTTCGCCGGTATGGGCAATACGGACGCGGTATTCGTCCTGAAACAGGTGCGAGAGCAGGAGCAGATTGTCCGGCAGGTCGTCGACAACGAGAATGGTCGGACGTCCCTGCTGGTGTGTGCCCACCTGCGGTACGGGAAAATCGAGCAGCTTCGCAGCCTCATGCTGGATTGCTGACGGTGGCGCAAGAACTGGCAATCGGGCACGTGGCCGTGCCGTCAGCACCTTTTCGATGTGCGCGCCGAGGCGCTCTGCGGTATAGGGTTTGACCAGCAGGTCAGTAACACCGCAGGAGATGGCCTCCTCAACCCTGTCGCGCTCACCTTCGGCGGTAATCATGATAAACGGCAGACGTGACAGCTTGTCGTTGGCGCGCACCGCCTTCAAGAGTTCGAGTCCCGACATGATGGGCATGTTCCAGTCGGAAAGGACGATGTCCACCCGTTGCTTGAGCAACATGCGCAGCGCTTCGACACCATTATTGGCCGTGACGATTGTGCTTGCGCCCATGGCGCGCAATTGCCCCGAAGTGACTTTGCGCATGGGCTCGAAGTCATCGACGACGAGAAAAACGGTCTGCTTGTTGAGCATATCCTGGCTTATAGGTTAGCGGCTTGCGCCATAAATTCCTGCTTTCGGGCCATGTCGCTATTGCTATCGACAAAACGCTGGGCAATGGCGCAAAAACTATCCTGAATACCGATGAAGGCATCGAACATGTCGGCGTCGAAATGCTTTCCGCGGCCTTCAGTCATGATCTGCACCGCTTGGTCGTGCGCCATGCCTTCCTTGTAAACGCGGCGGCTGATGAGCGCATCATAGACATCGGCGACTGCCATCAATCGTGCCGGAATCGGTATGTCGTCACCGGCCAGTCCCTGCGGATAACCACTGCCATCCCATTTTTCCTGGTGCGACAGAGCGATAGTCTTGGCGAAAGCCAGAAATTCGCAGTTGGTGCCCAGCGCTTTTTCGGCGTGCTCAATGGCATCGCGGCCGAGCGTGGTGTGCGTTTTCATGATTTCGAACTCATGCGGTTCGAAGCGACCTGGCTTCAATAGAATCCGGTCGGGAATGCCGACCTTGCCGATATCGTGCAGCGGCGCTGACTTGAAAAGCATGTTGATGTTGGCCTCAGTCAGGAACCAGGCAAAGCGCGGATGATCGCGCAAACTCTCGGCCAGCGCCTTGACATAGAACTGCGTACGGCGGATGTGGTTGCCGGTTTCGGTGTCGCGCGTCTCGGCCATCGAAGCCATGGCGAGAATGGTTACATCCTGGATGGCCATAACTTCCCTGGTGCGTTTGGTCACCTCGTTTTCAAGAAAGGCATTCTGGTCACGCAGGAAATCGGCCATGCCCTTGAGCGACAGATGGTTCTTGACCCGTGCCATGACGATGGGCGGGCTGATCGGCTTGACAATGTAATCAACGGCTCCGAGTTCGAAGCCTCTTTTTTCGTCATCCACTTCAGCCTTGGCAGTCAGAAAAATGACCGGAATGTTCATGGTGCTGCGCTCGTGCTTAAGCTTTTCGCACACCTCGTAACCGTCCATGCCGGGCATCATGATGTCGAGCAGGATGAGGTCAGGCGGTGCCTCTGAGGCCGCAATCTTCAGCGCCTTCTCGCCACAGTTGGCAATTTTTATCTTGTAGTTGTCCTTGAGTAGATTGCTCATCAGGGTGAGGTTGTCCGGCGTATCGTCTACCACCAGAACGGTGGCTTTCTTGATGAAATCGAGTCCGTTCATGGCTTTTCCTTTCAGGCAGGGGTTTCTTGCATTCCGACCAAGGTCAAAGGCTGGTGTGAAACCCCTCTGAGTACCACCAGCGCTGCATCAAAATTGAAGGATCGGATGTTGTCGTCGATTTGCTGGTACTGCGCGGGGAAGGCTGCTTTGAGCAGTTCCGCATGGGCATCGAGCAGCTTGGCTGCCGCCGCGTCGTCTTCGGCCAGCAAAGTTTCCAGCCTGGCGCAAACCGCTTTGAGTTTGATCTGTTCTGCGCTGGGCGCTGCCAAGTCTTGATCCTGCGGCAACTTCTGCCCCAGTTCGTCAATGATATGGTCGAACGAGGTAGTCAGTTCACCGGATTGGGCATCGGCCTGTTTGTGCAAACGGCGCTCCTGAATAGCCGATTCGAGCTTTTCGGCAAACTGTTGCAAGCCGGAGACGCTGACATTACCGGAAGCGCCCTTGAGCGTGAAAGCCAGGCGCTCGGCAGTATCCCAGTCGTTCTGGTCACGCAGAAAATCGGCCATGGCCTTGAGCGCCAGATGGTTCTTGATACGCGCCAGGACAATGGGTGGACTGATCGGTTTGGTGATGTAGTCGATGGCGCCCAATTCCAGACCTTTGCGTTCATCTTCGACTTCCGCCTTGGCGCTGATGAAAACCAAAGGGATATTCATGGTCTTGGGGTCGAGCTTGAGTTGGCGGCAGACCTCATAGCCATCCATGTCGGGCATCATGACGTCGAGCAGGATCAGGTCGGGCGGCGAAGCTGAGCGGGCGATCTTCAGCGCCCGCTCGCCGTTGTAGGCAATTTTGACCTTGTAGTCATCCTTGAGCAGGCCGATCATCAGGGCAAGATTGTCCGGCGTGTCGTCGACCACCAGGATGGTGTGTTTATTAACGAGATCAATTTCGTCCATGAAAATTCCTTTTAGCTTGTTGTTGCGCGGGCTGCATTTAAGGCGATAAGCGCCGCCTCGAAGTCGAAGGCGCGGATGCAGTCACCGATTTGCCGATAGTGTCCGGCAAAGGCGGAACTGAGGAGATCGGCATGTTCTTCCATTATTTCCGAGGCTTCGGCATCGTCGTCGGCCAGCAGCAGCTCCAGCTTGTCGCAGACCCGCCGGAGTTTTTCGGGATCGACCAGCACCGCTTCGGTGTTCGGTTCGTCAGGCAACTGCGCTTCCAGTTGATCGATCAGCATGGCCAGCGCTGATTGAATTTCGGCCAGGCTTTCATCCACCGCCTGGCTAGGCAAACTCTCCCTGATGGCCGTCTCTAGATTTTCCGCCATTAATTGCAGACCCGAAGCGCCGATATTTCCTGCCACCCCCTTGAGCGTATGGGCAAGGCGTTCTGCCGTAGCCTGATCGTAGGCCGCCAGTGCCCTGGAAATTTCTGCCGCAATGTTTTTTTGGCCACCGACAAATTTTTTCAGCATGGCGAGGTAAAGCGATTTCTTGCCGAGTACGCGGCGCAATCCGGCTGCCATATCGAGCCCGTCGATGGCGTTCGGCAAAGCGACTTCTGGTGTCAGACGTGGCATTACTTTTACGCCTCTGGGCAACTGCCGCGGCTTGATCCACTTGAGCAAGGTTTTCCACAGCTCTTCCGGTTCAATCGGCTTGGCGACATGATCGTTCATGCCTGCGGCAAAACAGAGGTCGCGATCGCCCTGCATGGCGTTGGCGGTCATCGCTACGACCGGAAGATCGTTGAAACGAGCCTCCTTGCGGATTTCCTGCGCCGCCGAAATGCCGTCCATGACCGGCATCTGCATGTCCATCAGCACGATATCGTATTTGCCGTGCCTGAGCTTTTCCAGGGCGATCAGGCCGTTCTCGGCCAGATCGATGACAAAGCCGGCATCGGTCAGCAGGTCAATGGCCACTTCTTGATTGAGTTCATTGTCCTCAACCAGCAAAATATGGGCGCCACTGATGGTGGAAAGTTGCGCGAAGGCATCGGACTGCTCATCCACGGCGGTGCGGACGCCATCGGCAACGCCGCCCAGCATACGCGCCACAGCATCGAACAGCACCGAGGCGCTGAGTGGCTTGACCAGCACGTCGTCGAATCCGGCTTCTTCGGCGCCCTTGATGACTTCCTCGCTGCCGTATGCAGTGACCATCATCAGGTGCGGCAAGCGGCTCAGGGGCAATTCGCGGATTAGTTTGGCGGTCTCGATGCCATCCATTCCCGGCATCAGCCAGTCGAGAAAAACAATCTCGTAGGGCATGCCCTGCGCCTCGGCACGATCGACAGAGCCGATGGCATCTTTGCCCGACTCGGCCAGATCGACCTTGAAACTCATGCCACCCAGCAGATCACGCAGCACCTGGCGGGCGCTGTCGTTGTCGTCCACCACCAGGACGCGCTTGCCCTGCAGTTCGCCCGCCAGCGCCAGCTTGGTTCGCTGGCCGATGCCCTTGCCCAGGCGAGCTGTAAACCAGAAGGTACTGCCCTTGCCCAGTTCGCTATCGACACCGACTTCACCGCCCATCAGTTCGGCCAGTTTCTTGGAAATGGCCAGCCCAAGTCCGGTGCCGCCAAATTTGCGCGTAATTGAAGTGTCGGCCTGTGAAAAGCTCTGGAATAAGCGCCCCATCTGCTCCTCGGTCAGGCCGATGCCGGTGTCACGTACGGCGCAATAGAGAACGACATCCTCGTCTGTTTCTTG
>Ga0316605_10001555_pt1 | contig 13261 bp, 9 predicted proteins | sample OWC_soil_day20_n_FD_207666 | JGI IMG/M metagenome (GOLD analysis project Ga0316605, IMG submission 207666) | Wetland soil microbial communities from Old Woman Creek delta, Ohio, United States - OWC_soil_day20_noCT | ecosystem: Environmental > Terrestrial > Soil > Wetlands | place: USA: Ohio... | reverse complement strand
ACGGGGCAGATCCACCACGCCGAGATCGCCGACCCGACGCGCGCGCGCATCGCGCGCTACGCCTGTGGCGACGACTACCACGACGTCATGGGGCGCCGCCTCGGCGACCTCGCGGGCTGGATGCGCGACGCCGCCGGGCCCGGCTTCGACGCGCGGTGGTGCGTGGACGACGGGCCCGTGCAGGAGAAGGTGTATGCCTGGCTGGCAGGCATCGGATGGATGGGCAAGAACACCTGCGTCATCAATCCCGACATCGGATCGTGGCTCCTGCTCGGCGTTCTGGCGTGCAACGTCGAACTCGAGGCCGACGCCCCGGCCATGGACCAGTGCGGGACTTGCCGGCTGTGCCTCGAGGCCTGCCCGGCCGGCGCGTTCCCCGAACCGTACGTGCTCGACGCGCGGCGGTGCCTGTCGTACCTGACCATCGAGATCCGGGGCAGCATCCCGGCCGGCCAGCGGCCCAGCCTCGGCGCGCACGTGTTCGGATGCGACATCTGCCAGGACGTGTGCCCGCAGAACGCCGCGGCCCCGGCGGCCGGCGACGCCTGCTGGCAGCCGAAGGCGCCGCTCCGGGACGCGACCCTCGAGACGCTCTGGGGCCTGGACGACGCCGGACTGGAGCGGGCGATCGAGGGCACGGCGCTGCGCCGCGCCGGCGTCCGCGGACTCCGCCGGAATCTTGCCGTCGCCATTGGCAACGCCGGCCGCCCGCTGGCGGACCTGCTCTCGCCTCGAATGGTGACTGGCACCATTCCCCCTGGCAGTGACGCCGAAGGAAAGGTGCCCGGCACCTTTGCCCATCGGGGGCGGCCGTCTCTGGACGATCCGATGGTGGCCGAGCACGTCGAGTGGGCGAGGCAACGCGGGCGGTGACTGGTCCCTGATTGCACACGATTCGCTCGTGGCAGCGAATTCCGTGTGCAAAACCCGTTGAAGCAGGCGCGGGTAGTATCTACCCTTGGCGGCCAAGGGGAGGACCACCTATGTCAGGAATCGCCGCCTGGGAGGACGACCCGCAGTCTTCGGCCTCCGCTGCGCCCGTCGCGCGGCCCGTTCCGGCACTCGAACATCCGCGGCTCGGATTGACCATGGTCGGCCGGCAGCCTGCCGCCCGGGTCTACCCGACCGGGTCGCACGGTTTCCGCTACTGGACGGCAGCCGACTCGCTTGCCCGGGCCGTGCGCTGCTGGAGCCGGGCCGTGCCTGACGGCGTGCGCTGGCACGTCGGCCGCCCGCTTGCCGTCGATCTCGACGCGGGCGACGACCTCAACGCGTATTACGACCGGCAGGAACTCTGTTTCTTTCACGCGAGCGTGCGAGGCGTCACCGTCTACTCGGGCGAGAGCGCAGACGTGCTGTGCCACGAACTCGGGCACGCGCTGCTCGATGCCATCCGGCCCCAGCTCTGGAACGCGGCGAGCATCGAGGTCGCGTCCTTTCACGAGGCGTTCGGCGACATCAGCGCGATGCTGTCGGCCCTCGAGCTCCAGTCGGTCCGCCAGGACGTGCTGGCCGCGACCGGCGGCCGCCTCGCGCGGGCGTCGCGCGTGTCGCGGCTGGCCGAGCAACTCGGCTGGGCGATCCGCCAATCACACCCCGATGCCGTCGATGCCGACTGCCTGCGGAACGCGGTCAACTCGTTCTTCTACCGGCAGCCCGAGGGCCTTCCGCCAATGGCGCCGGCGAGCGCGCTCTCCTCGGAGCCGCATTCCTTCGCCCGCGTGTTCACCGCGGCGTGGCTCGAGTCGCTGGCCGGCATGGTCGCCGTGCGCGGAACGAGCCAGGACGGCGTGGCGGCGGCGGCGGCCGACGCCGGCCGGCTCCTCGGCGCCGCGGCGGCCACCACGCGCATCGCGTCGAACTTCTTCGCGCAGATCGCGGCCGGTCTGCTCACGGCCGACGAGCGGCTCACCGGCGGCGAGTACCGCGCGGCTATCCGGCGGGCCTTCGTCGGACGCGGGATCCTGGCGATGTCGTCGGCGGCCGGTGTCGGCGATGGAGGGCGGTCACGAGGCGGGCAGCGAGGGGAGCGGCGTCCCCGCGCGCTGCCGACCATCGAGGTCCCGATCGATGGGCGCGCGTACGGCCTCCGGTTCCGCCGGCTCCTGGTGGAGGCGCCGCTGGGAGTCACGCGCTGGGCGGCCGCGTCTGCGGCGCCAGACCTCGGGCCGCTCGCGGCGGCGCCGCCCGAGTTGGCCAGCCGCGCCTTCGTCGAGGACCTGCTGCGGCGGGGCAAAGTCGACACCGGGTCGCTCGACCAGCGCGCCATGGCCGCGGCCCGAGGCGGCCGGACCACGCACACGCTCGTCCGCGAGGGACGCCGCCTGCGCCTCGTGCGCCGCCTGTTTCACTGGCGCGCCGCGGATCAGGACGCGTCCGGCCGTCAACGGCCGTAGGCAATCCGGTAGATGGCGCCCGCGAGGTCGTCGGACACGAGCAGGGCGCCGTCCGGCATGACGAGCACGTCGACGGGGCGTCCCCAGGGTTTCCGGCCCTGCAGCCATCCCTCGACGAAGGATTCGTATCCGGTGACGCGATCACCGGCGAGCGTGACCTTCACCACCCGGTAGCCGATCGGCGTGCTGCGGTTCCAGGACCCGTGCTCGGCGATGAAGATCTGGTTGCGCAACGGCGCGGGGAACATGGAGCCCGTGTAGAAGCGCATGCCGAGCGCCGCGACGTGAGGGCCGAGGGTCCTGGCCGGCGGCGCGAACTGCGAGCACGGCCGCTGCGCGCCGAACTCGGGATCGGCAATCGTGCCGCCGTGGCAGTAGGGGAAGCCGAAATGCAGCCCCTTGGCCGGCGCCACGTTCAGTTCGTCAGGCGGCAGGTCGTCGCCCAGCATGTCGCGCCCGTTGTCGGTGAACCAGAGTTCCCTCGTCACAGGGTGCCAGTCGAAGCCCACCGTGTTGCGGACGCCGCTGGCGAACACCTCCGGGCCCGAGCCGTCGGGCCTGACGCGTGTGATCGACGAGTAGCGCGCATCCGGACGCTCGCAGACGTTGCACGGGGCGCCGACCGGCACGTACAGCCAGCCATCGGGCCCGAACGCGATGAACTTCCAGCCGTGATGCCGGTCCTTGGGATAGCCGTCGGTGACGACCACCGGGGCCGGGGGCTTGTCGAGCGAGGCCTCGATGTTGTCGAAACGGATGATCCGCGACACCTCGGCGACGAAGAGCGACCCGCCGCGCACAGCCACGCCGTTGGGCATGTCCAGGCCGCTCGCGAGGGTGACGACCCTGTCGGCCTTCTGGTCCTTGTTCGCGTCGACGATCGCGTAGACGTTGCCGGCCGTGCGGGTGCCGACGAAGAGGGTTCCGCCCGGGCCCAGCGCCATCGATCGGGCGTTGGGCACGTTGTCGGCGTAGACGCTGATCGAGAAACCCGGCGGCAGCTTGAGCGTCGACAACGGCAGCCTCGCCGGAACCGGAGACTGGGCGGCGGCAACGGCCAGCCCGCAGGCGGCGGCGACGGCGGCGACGGCGCCGGTGCGTCCACGTATCGTTGATGGCATCGTCCGACCTCCGAGGGATGCCCCATGATACCGGGCTTTTGACGCGCGCGGGCGGCCGCGAAGAATCACCGTGCGCCGCCCCGGCGGGTCGGTGTACAAGATCCGGAGGGCGGCCGACGCGCTGCGCCCGGACGGGGAAGACCGCCTCTCACATCTGCTGTCGAGGTCCGCATGAGTCACACAGGCCTCTGGACGTCCATGCTGGGCGTGCTGCTTGGGGGTGCCGTGGTGGTGGGAATGGCGCAACAGCCGTGGCCGGATGCCGCGGCGCTGCAGAAGATGACGGCGCGCTTCGCGCCGGTGGACATCGGCGCGGACGTCTCGGCGCTGCCTGCCGGGGAGCGCCGCGCCCTCGCGACGCTCGTGCAGGCCGGGCGGATCATGGACGCGCTCTATCTCCGCCAGGCCTGGGGCGGCAACGAGGCGGTCCTGCTCGATCTGCTGGCCGACGAGTCTCCGCTCGGGCGCGCGAGGCTGCACGCGTTCCTGATCAACAAGGGGCCGTGGTCGGAGCTCGACCACCAGGCGCCGTTCCTGCCCGGCGTGCCGCCGAGGCCGGAGGGCGCGAGCTTCTATCCGGCCGGCGCCACGAAGGCGGAGATCGAAGCCTGGCTGAACGGCCTCCCGGAAGCCGAGCGGGCAGCGGCCACGGGCTTCTTCACCACGATTCGCCGCGGCGTCGACGGGCGCTTTCACGTCGTGCCGTACAGCGTCGAATACCAGGCCGAACTGGCGCGCGCGGCGGAGCTGCTGCGCGACGCGGCGGGTCTCACGTCCGAGCCCACGCTGAAACGCTTCCTCCTCTCGCGCGCGGAGGCGTTCCTCTCGAACGACTACTACGCCAGCGACGTGGCGTGGATGGAACTCGACTCCGCCGTCGAGCCGACCATCGGTCCGTACGAGGTCTACACGGACGAGTGGTTCAACTACAAGGCCGCCTTCGAGGCGTTCATCACGGTGCGCGATGCCGCGGAGTCGGCGAAACTCGCCAGGTTCGGCGCCGAACTGCAGGACATCGAGAACCACCTCCCGATCCCGGCCGAGCTCCGCAATCCCCGCCTCGGCGCGATGGCGCCCATCCGCGTCGTCAACGTCGTGCTGGCGGCCGGCGACGGGAATCACGGCGTGCAGACGGCGGCGTACAACTTGCCGAACGACGAGCGGGTCATCCGCGAGAAGGGCTCGAAGCGGGTGATGCTCAAGAACATGCAGGACGCCAAGTTCCGGCAGGTGCTCGTGCCTATTTCGAAGGTCGTGCTGGCGCCGGCCGACCAGGTGCAGGTGTCGTTCGACGCGTTCTTCACCCACATCCTGATGCACGAGCTGATGCACGGCCTCGGGCCGCACGACATCACCGTGTCGGGCCGCACGACCACCGTGCGCCAGGAAATGAAGGAGGTTTACAGCGCGCTCGAGGAGGCCAAGGCCGACATCTCGGGCCTCTTCGCGCTGCAGTACCTGGTGGACAAGGGCGCCCTCGACCGCTCGATGGAGCGGACGATGTACACGACCTTCCTGGCGTCGGCGTTCCGGTCGATCCGGTTCGGCGTGAACGAGGCCCACGGCCGCGGCATCGCCGTCCAGCTGAACGCGCTCCTCGATGCCGGCGCGTTCCGGGTGGCGGCGGACGGCACCTTCTCCGTCAATGCGGCGACGATCAAGCCAGCGGTGGAGGCGCTCACACGCGACCTCCTGCTGCTGCAGGCGCGCGGCGACTATGCCGGGGCGAAGACGATGATCGGCCGGCTCGCCGTGGTGCGGCCCGAGGTGCAGCGCGCGCTCGACCGATTGGCCGGCGTGCCCGTCGACATCGCGCCGCGGTTCGTGACGGCGGCGCAGTTCGACCGGGAGTAGCCGGGGGGCCCAGGGACCCGAAGGTCGCCGTTTCGAGATGGAGCGCAGGGGCGTCAGGCCCCGGGGCAGACGCGCCCTGTCAGTCGTTCCCGAATCCGCAGGCGGCCGGGTTCTGGCAGCCCGCGCAGGGGCCGCCGGCCGGCATCGCCGGGGCCTTCGGGCTGCCCGCGCCGACGGCGAACGCGGACAACTGCTTCTCGACGCGCTCGCCCCGGCACGCGGGGCAGACCGGTGTCACCCCGTCGCGCATCAGCACCTCGAATCCCTTCCCGCAGTCGGCGCACGTGTACTCGTAGAGCGGCATGACCGCAGTATACCCGAGGTCCTGCGCCTGATCCGGCCGGCGACCTGATAGGATTACAGGACCCGGATCGCCTATGCCCAAGTTCTACATCACCACCGCGATCGACTACGTCAACAGCCGGCCGCACCTCGGCACGGCGTACGAGAAGATCACCGCCGACATCATCGCCCGCTACACGCGGCTCGCCGGCGTGCCCACGCACTTCCTGATGGGCAACGACGAGCATTCCCTGAACGTGTTCCGCCGCGCGAAAGAGCAGGGCCTCGACGCGAAGGCCTACTGCGACCAGATGGAACGCGAGTTCCGCGAGGTCTGGCAGCTGCTGGACGTGTCGTTCGACGACTTCATCCGGACCACCGACGAGCGCCACCGCGTCGGCGTGACCGCGCTGGTCGAGCGGATCCGGGCCGCCGGCGACATCTACGAGGGGCACTACGAAGGCTGGTACTGCAACTCGTGCGAGGCCTTCAAGCAGGAGAAGGACCTCGTCGAGGGCGTGTGCCCCGTGCACCGCACGAAGCCCGACTGGATCACCGAGAAGAACTACTTCTTCCGCCTGTCAAAGTACCAGCAGCCGCTCCTCGACCACTATGCCCGCCATCCGGAGGCGCTCGAACCCGAGGTCCGGCGCAACGAGATCCTGAGCCTCATCGAGGGCGGCCTCGACGACATCTCGATCAGTCGTGCGGGCCAGGCCTGGGGCATCCCGCTGCCGTTCGATCCGCAGAGCGTCGTGTACGTCTGGTTCGACGCACTCATCAACTACATCTCGGCGCTCGACTTCGGCGGCGACGACGATGCGGCGTTCCGACGGTGGTGGCCGGCCTCGCTGCACGTCATCGGCAAGGACATCACGCGCTTCCACTGCGTCATCTGGCCCGCGATGCTCATGAGCGCCGGGCTCGACCTGCCGGAGCGCGTCTTCGGCCACGGGTTCGTGTACTTCAGGGGCGAGAAAATGAGCAAGTCGCTCGGCACGATCGTCGACCCGCTCGACGCGGCGTCGAAGTTCGGGCCGGACCCGCTCCGCCTGTACCTGGTGCGCGAGTTCGCCTACGGACAGGACGGCGACTTCTCGTGGGAGCGGTTCGAGGAGCGCTACAACTCCGACCTCGCCAACAACCTGGGCAACCTCGTCAGCCGCATCGCGACGATGGCGGACAAGTACTGCGGGGGGCGGTTGCCGCTACCGGCCGGCGAGCCCGGCCGACTGTCGCAGGTTGCCGCCGCCGCCGTGGCAGCCTATCGCGAGTCGATGGACCGGTTCGCCCTGCAGGACGGCATGGCCGCCGCCTACGGCATCATCGACGCGGCGAACACGTTCATCGCCGAGACCGAACCGTGGAAGTTGGCCAGGGACGAGGCCAACGCGCCGCGCGTCGCGCAGATTCTCTTCGAGGTGGCCGAGGCCCTGCGCATCGCCGCCGTGCTCCTGCTGCCTGCGATGCCGGCGTCGGCCGCCGAGATTCTCCGCCGCGTCGGCGCGCCGAAACCCGGCGGCGAGCACCGGCTCGACGACGCGGCGTGGGGGGCGGCGGGTGATCTGACCACCATGAAGGCTGATGCGATGTGGCCGCGGATCGGCGAGCCGAAGAAGAAGTAGCAGTCCGCCTACTGGGGCTCCAGGTTCGGCTCACCAAGGACGATCAGGCCGCGGTTGCGGCGTTCGCGTCGAGAATCGGCCTGCTCGGCCCGTGACTTGCGCCTGCCGGCGAAGCCGGTGCAGGCTGGGCCCTTCGGAGCCCTGCGCTTTCAGATCGTTTCGTCGCCTGCCGGCGGCTCGGGCGGAGCATCGAGCAGTTCCTCCGCGCGGCCGGCGTTCTCATTCGCAACCACTAGGCACGCCCCGCGCACCAGCCCGAGCGCCGGATCCACCGAGCCGCAGTCATCCGACGTGACCCAGGCCTCGATGCCGTGCCCATCAAGGAAACTGCGCGCCACCTCGGCCTCGTGCCGGTAGCTGAACGTCCGGACGACGACGTGATCGGCCATGGCGGGCAACTCCGAATCGCGTGTTGGTATTTCGTCCACATCGAATCCCGAATCCCGAATCCCGAATCCCGAACGCCCAATCCCGAACTCCGGACCAGCCCCCAGCCCCTAGCCTCCAGTCCCCAGCCTGACCGCCCCGGTCCCCGGCCGGTCCGGGATCACGACCCTGCCGTCGATCACCTTCGCGCCGTCGAAGACGTCGTTCGAGATGAGCAGGGCGCCGTCGAGGTCGGCCCAGTCGACCATCGGCGACAGATGCGAGGCGGCCGAGATGCCGCAGGAAGTCTCGGTCATGCAGCCGAGCATCACCTTCATGCCCAGGCCGCGCGCGAGTTGCAGCATCTTCTGGGCCTCGCGCATGCCGGTCGACTTCATCAGCTTGATGTTGATGCCCGAGTAGACGCCCAGCGCCTTTCGCACGTCCGGGAGCCGCTGCACGCCCTCGTCGCCGATGATCGGGAGCGGGCTGCGCTCCGTCATCCAGGCGAGATCGTCGACGCGCTCCTTGGGCAGCGGCTGCTCGACATAGAGGAAGCCGCGTTCCTTCAGCCAGGCGATCATGTCGAGCGCCTGCTGCCGATCCGTCCAGCCCTGGTTCGCGTCGCCGCTCATCGGCTTGTCGGTCACCGTCCGGATCGCCTCGACCATCGCCTTGTCGGTGTCGCGGCCGAGCTTGATCTTGAGGATCTTGAACTCGTCCGCCTCTCGCGTCTTCTGCTTCACGACGTCAGGCGTGTCGATGCCGATCGTGAACGTCGTCACCGGCGCCTTCGACGGGTCATAGCCCCAGATGTTGTACCAGGGCTGCTTCAGGAGCTTGCCGACCAGATCGTGCAGCGCGATGTCGACGGCGGCCTTCGCCGCTGGATTGCCCGGCGCCACCGCGTCGATCGCCTCGAGAATGGTCTCGAGCTCGAACGGATTGGCGAACCGGCTGAGGTCGACCTTCGCGAGGAACGCGGTGGCCGTGTCGTGCGACTCGCCGAGATAGGGCGGCATCGAGGCCTCGCCGTAGCCGACGACGCCGTCGTACTCGATCTCGGTGAGCACGACGGGCGTCGTCGTCCGCGAACTGACCGCGACGGTGAAGACGTGCTTCAACTGCAGCGTGTAAGGCCGGAACCGCAGCACCATCCGAGGCCGCGCGCCGGACTTGCTCGGGCCCGGCGCCTGGCGCCACATGGCCGACGGCACCAGCAGGGCACCCGACGCCAGCACGTTGCCCCGTATCCACTCGCGCCGAGACTGCGCCATCGCCCGCTCCTTCCAGGGGGTCAACTTCAGAACCTGCGTGTCGCGGGCGGAGAGGCACCGCGAGGACGGTTCGCGAGGGCGTTCCGAACCTGCCGAGCGCCATTCTAACGGAGAAGGTTTGACGAGGCGCGCCCTACGCGGGTCCGCCAGGCGTCGGCGAAGGCGATCGCGGCGCCGGACAGGAAGGGCAGGTAGAGCCACGCGCGGGTCGAGAGGCTGAACCGCTCGATCTCGCCGTCCATGAGCGGCGAGTGTCCGACGATGTTCGCCGCGACGATGGGAATGGCGGCGGCGAGCAGCCACCGGCGGTGCGGGGCGCGCGCCGCGCCGTCCGTCGCGCCCGACAGCCAGACGCAGCCGAAGCCGGCGACGATGGGGTAGGTCCAGATGCGGGCGGTGTCCCAGGCGACGGCGTGCAGCACCAGCGGCGCCATCGTGACCGCGGCCGCCCCCATTGCCCGCCGGCCGCGCCAGCCTGCCGGGGCGAGGGCCGCGCAGGCCACCACGAGGAAGGCGGCCGGCGGCACCATCCGCTTCAGCAGATTGGGGTCCGAGAGGTGGCGCCAGAAGGCATGCCGCTGGCTCTCCCATGACGCGAGCGTGCCGGTGGTGAGCCACTCGGGCACGAACAGGTTCATGTCGCCGCCCACGAACGGGAAGGCCGAGAGGCGGGCCTCGAGCTGGCCGCGCAGCGCCGCCCGGTCGAGCAGGTACGTCTCCGACGCCCAGAGCGCAACCGCGGCGAGCACCGGCAGCGCGAACGGGATCAACCTGGCCGCCCGGAAGCGCCCGGCGCCGGACGGGCGCAGCGATGCGCCGAACACCACGAGCGGCAGGCCGACCAGCACGAAGCTCTCATGCACGAGCACGCCGATCGCCGCGATCAGGGCGGCCGCCCAGAGGCGGCCGTCCCGGGCCAGCCAGGCGGCCGCGAACGCTGCCGCCAGGACGAGGTGATCCAGATAGCCCATGAAGTGCGCGGTCATGACGATGAAGGGCGAGGTGGCGAACACGGCCGCCGCGGCAACGGTCACGCCGGGGTCGGATCCGGAGGACGCGAGCCGGCCGGCTGCCCACAACAGCGTCACCAGCAGCAGGGCGAACGCGGAAAACGCCGTCACGGCGATGACGCGCTCGGATGGGCCGGGGAGGCCGGCGCTCGAGGCGACCGAGAGCACGCTGCCGGCGAGGCCGCGCTTGATGAGGCCGAACCGATAGTCGAGGAGCCAGTGCGCGTCGGCGAAATCGTTAGGGTACCTGACGGCGCGGGCCACGGTTGCCGCCGTGGCCCACGTCACCAGGGCGAGCCTGGTCCACGCCTCGAGTCTGCGCATGCGCAGACGATTCTAAACCACCGCGCGCCGGATCGCCTTGCTGGCCGCGCTGAAGAGCTCCTCGGGCGTGAAGGGCTTGGCCACGTAGTCGCTCGCCCCGCGCTGGATGGCCTCCACGGCGGTGTCGATCGACGCGTATCCGGTCACCATGACCACCGGCAGCCTCGGGCGGTGCTTTTTGATTGTCGGCAGCAGCTCGAGGCCGTTCGTGTCGGGCATCTTCATGTCGAGCAGGACGAGGTCGTACATCTCGTTCAGGATACGGTTGAGCGCCTCGCGGCCCGAGAACGCCTCGTCGACGCGGAACCCGCGCCGGTTGAGGGTGCGGCGCACGCTGTTGGCCGCCACCACCTCGTCGTCGACGACCAGCACCTTGCGGCCGGCCGCCTTCTCGGCGCTCCACCGGCCCGCCACGGCCATGTCGCTCCGGCCGAGGGCGTCCGCGTAGGCCTCGGAGGTTGCCGCGGCCACCTCGGCGAAGCTGAAGGGCATGTCGACGTCGATGAAGTCGGTCGGCTGCGCGGCCGAGACCACCGGCGCCTTCTTCCGGCGCTCCGCGACGACGAGCGGGCACTCGGGCTGCTGGCAGGCGCCCTTCGTCTTGAAGCGCTTGCACGACCGCTCGCCCAGCTCGCAGAAGTCCACGAGGGCGATGTCAGACCGCGTGAGGTGCTTGACGTACTCGGGCGAGGTGGCCGCCGCGACCTCGGCGGCGTCGAACGGCATGTCGACGTCGATGATGTCCTTCGCCTTCGGGAGCGGCTTCGCGGCCGGCTTCGCCGCGGGCCTCGGCGTCATGACGATCGAGACGCGCTCGATGGCCGCCTCGAGCTCCTCCGGCGTGAACGGTTTCGGCAGGTAGCCGGCGGCGCCGGCGCGGGTGGCGTCGATGGCCGAGCCGATCGACGCGTAGCCCGTCATGATGACGACCGGGATTCCCGGCCAGCGGCTCTTCACGATCCGGACCATGTCCAGGCCCCCGGCCTGCGGCATCATCAGGTCGGCCAGGACCATGTCGAAGGCGGGGTTCCGCTCGATGGCGGCGACCGCGTCCGCCACCGACAGCGCCTGTTCGACCGTGTGGCCCCTTCGCGTGAGGATCTTCTCCACGCCGCTGCACACGATTCGCTCGTCGTCCACCACCAGCAATCGCATCACTCTCGTCTGGGTCATCATGGCGTTTCCCTCAGTTCTTGCACTGCCCCATAGGATTGCAAGACCCGCGCCGTTTCACCTCCCGTTGTCCTGTCATCGCCTAAAGCCATTCTGAGCAGGGAGTTATGACTGGAATGCACGCCATCGATGCTCACGAAGATGTGGCCGGCCTGCATAGCGGCGATATGCGGTCATCCGCGGCGCCGACGCGGTCGTGCCACGGCGCCAGCCGGCGCGATGGTGGCTTGACGGCGATTCAGGCGGGAATACCGGTGCGGAGCGCCTGGGGACTTCGAGTGAGCGTCAGCCGCTGCCGTGTATACGTGTGGTATGCGGCTCGCGGCGGCAAATATACAACGCGGATCGATCGGAGTTTAATCTCCCTCGGTCATCTCGCTCATTTCGCCCATCTCTACCGCCGGGCCGTCGTGGTCGGCCCCGTGCCCGCCCCGGATCCCGTGCCGCCGCATCAGCATCTGGAAGTTGGGGCGCTGGATCCCGACCTCCGCGGCGGCGCGTGTGACGTTCCACCCGTTGCGCTGCAAGGCCTCGAGCACGAACTCGCGCTCGAGGTCGGTGACGGCCTGTTCGCGCAGACGCTTCTTCAGCGCGAGGAACTCCTTGTTGGTCGTCGGGATCTGCAGGTCGGCCGGCAGCGTCTGGCGGGCCAGAGTCCTCGGCAGGTGACGGGGCTCGATGACGTCGCCGTCGCAGGCGATCACCGCCCGCTCGACGAACGCCTCGAGCTGGCGGACGTTGCCTGGCCAGTCGAACTGACCGAGCAGTTTCAGGGCGTCCTCCGAGAAGCGCGCCACGGGCTTCGCGCACCGCTCGCGGGACTTTGCGAGCAGGTGGCACGCCAGCAGGGGGATGTCCTCCCGCCGCTCGCGCAGAGGCGGCAGCTGGATGGGAAACACGTACAGACGGTAGTACAGGTCCTCCCTGAACGTGCCCTCCCGCACCATCTTCTCGAGATCGCGGTTGGTGGCGAAGACGAGCCGGACGTCCACGTGGCGGGGCTGGGTCGCGCCCACGGGCAGGAACTCGCGTTCCTGGATGAAGCGGAGCAGCTTGGCCTGGACCTCGACGTCTACGTTGCAGATCTCGTCGAGGAACACCGTGCCGCGGTTGGCCACCTCGAAGATGCCGCGCTTGTCGCTCGTGGCGCCCGTGAACGACCCCTTGACGTGGCCGAACAGCTCGGATTCGAGCAGGGTGACCGTCAGCGCCCCGCAGTCCACCGCGAAGAAGCGCTCGTGCTTCCTGGGACTGAGCGTGTGGATGGCGCGCGCCACGAGCTCCTTGCCGGTGCCGGTCTCGCCGATGATCAGGACCGTGCTCGACGTCGACGCGACCTTGCGGAGGTTGCGGTAGACCTCCTGCATCGTCGGGCTCGATCCGACGATGCCCGCGAAGATGGACGGGTCTTCGCTCGCGGGGGCCGGGGCGCCATGGCTGCGGAGCAGCAGCTGCCGGCGGTCCCAGGCCTTGCGGGCCACCGCGGCCATCTCGTCGGGGGTGAACGGTTTCGGCAGGTAGTCGAACGCCCCCACCTTCATGGTCTCGACGACCGACGCGATGGTGGCGAAGCCCGTGATGACGACGGGGACGATGTCCGGGTACTGGCTGCGCAGCGTCTCGAGCAGCTCCATGCCGCCCATCTCGGCCATCTTCAGGTCGGTGAACACCAGGTCGAACGGTTCGCGGGCGAGCAGGTCGAGCGCCAGCGCGCCGCTCAGGACGGTCTTCACCTCGTAGCCCTCGCGCACGAGGATCTTCTCGCAGCTCCGGCAGATCGACGGCTCGTCGTCGACCACCAGCACCCGCGGCGCGTTGGCGCTAGTCATCGTC
>Ga0316605_10001552_pt1 | contig 13272 bp, 10 predicted proteins | sample OWC_soil_day20_n_FD_207666 | JGI IMG/M metagenome (GOLD analysis project Ga0316605, IMG submission 207666) | Wetland soil microbial communities from Old Woman Creek delta, Ohio, United States - OWC_soil_day20_noCT | ecosystem: Environmental > Terrestrial > Soil > Wetlands | place: USA: Ohio... | reverse complement strand
GTATCATTTCTGCATAATGTTCGAAGCATTGTTTATTCTCACAACAATTGATTCCGGTACAAGAATCGGCAGATATTTGCTTCAGGATTTATTCCGTCAGAACTCAGGTGATATGTCAAAAGGGCGTGCATGGTTTAATGCTATTTTCTTTTCTGGACTCATTACTTTCTTCTGGGGATATCTATTATACACCGGCGATATTTCAACTATCTGGCCTCTCTTTGGAACAGCCAATCAAATGCTGGCAATCATTGCATTTGCCATTGGAACAACATATTTACTCCGTTCTCAGCAGAATAAATATGTTTGGGTTACTGCTATTCCTTTGTGCTTTGTTACGGTTACGACCTTATCGTCGGCATTGATGAATATTTTTGATAATTATCTGCCAAAAGGTTTGTATGCACTTTCTGCTATTTCCGGCATATTAGTTATTCTAGTTTGTCTGGTGCTTATTGAGAGCTTTGTCAACTGGAAAAGAATAACTCGCATGAGTAACGAAGAACTTACGTCTGTAAAAATTGGACTAATTGGGGAACCGGTTGTTTCATATAGCAATATTAAAAGTGGTAAGCCATCAAACGAATAGGTGTTTAAGAAAGATAGAAAGATAAACAATAAATGAATATGAGAAAGGCAATATTTCTTTTAATTGGAATGCTAATTGCAGTGAACGCTTTTTCGAATGTGAACTACATTGAAATCTCTAAAATTAGTAATGAGGGTAGATTAGTAAATGCTTTCAACTATATTAAAGTCAATCAACAATACTTTAATCATTGGACAAATGAATGGAACTATGACAAATCCCAAAAAGAATTAATCAAGAATCTTCGTGAAAGTTATGCAATGTTTTCATCTGTTGCAACAAAAAATGAAGAACTTTTCATGTTGCTGGGTGACATTGCGCATTACCTGTATAATCTTAACGAATCTGATTATTACCAGTTAGCTGTAAATAATTACAATTCGGCCATTGCGATTAATCCCGATGATTATAGAACTTACTGGTTTCTGGGTTTTCATTATGTGCTTTCCAATGCTCCTACATTAGGCATTGATAATTTTCTAAAAGCACAACAATTATTGCCTGCAAAACAACCTGCTGACTTTTGGGAAGAATATGCATGGGCAACAGCTGTTACAAATATGCCATCACATTGCATTTATGCTATGGATAAAGCGAGAAGCATTTTGGGCACTCCTGGACGTTTCGAATCACAGCTTGGACTGGAAATGCATAAAAGAATCGTTGATGTAGATAAAAATATCTCTTATAAAAAAGAAGATATATGGTCATCGTCAGAAGGAGAAAAAATGGCATTTACTTCCCGGCCGTTAGGTATTAAAGTCTTGGTGGATTCTACATGGAAGCTATCAATCTATGATTATAAAAATAGTCAAAGTGCATTTATCTTAATTCCACCTGCAATTAAGAGCAAAAAAGGAAAAGACATTAATTATACTATTGCTATAATCATGAAAGCGGCGAATTTAACTGACCAGTTAGATGATTATATTAACACTCTGACCTCGAATTACTCAAATAAAAGTAAGATAACATTTTCTGATAAATATGAAAAGATGGTTGCTTACGAAATAAAAGATAAAGAAATATATAAAGATATGGGTGGAGGTCGCACATATATGATTGGTATTGAAAGAAATAGCCCAATGTATCCTGGACTGCTTTTGGAAAATCCAGCGACTATTCCAGATGGTAATAATAATAAGATCTCATATTATAGGGCAACATATAGTAAAAACCGATTTGAAGGACGAATATTCTATGCCATCATGTTAGATTGTTGCGAAGATATCAATGAACAATCGCTAGCTGTTTTCAAGACTCTTTTTGATAATCAAATAATAATAGAATAAGATATTAAGATTTGTAATGACGAAATTTTAGCCACTGTCTATATAATTGTGTAAATCGGAAATGCAGAATTAATTAAATTCTGTATTTCTTATTTTTCAATTTTAATAAGTACTCTTCATCGCTCTGTTAAACGATAAGTTTGTTTGGGTCAACGTTACGTTTTACTTGTCGCTGACCTTCGTGGCGAACTAATAAGAATTTCTTATAAGTTCGATTTTTGCCCAATCCATAATCTTTGAATATGTTGGGAATGTGCATAGATATATTCTCTTGCGTAGTGTTGTCGTATATCTCAGCCAACAGTTATTAGGTGAGCTATAAGTCTTCATCTGCAAAGCGGATATTTATCTTAGATACACCGTTATCATCTTGATAGATAACAATGCCATTTCACGCCCAAAACTATAATTTTTATCTGTATACCAACAAACTTTCTTTTTTTAATGTTGTTGCTCCAGCTTGGGACAGCTTGGGACAAACTTGGGACAAGCTTGGGACGACTTATCCCATTTTGATCTTCTGTACCCTGCTTTATATACTCTTTTGAAGGAATCTCAAATTTCTTTTATCTTAATCATTTTGGTTTGTCTGGTTTTTATTGAGAGTTTTGTCAACTGGAGAAGAATAACTCGCATGAGTAATGAAGAGTTAACCTCTGTTGAATTTGGACTTATTGGGAAACCTATTATTTCATATAGCAATATTAAAAGGAGTAAACCATTTAAAGAATAAGTGCTTAAAAATGCTGTATAGGTATTTTACTTATTACTGCAATATTTATTAATCCGAGATCTATAAATTTGTTTTCAAGGTTGTAACTATAGATGGTTCCAATATTATTTAGATTTATAAGCATAAAATACATGTATTGAATGTATAAAACTAAATAAAATACAATTTATACTTGTATTTTCAGGTTTTAATATATATCTTTGCACAAGATCAAAATATTTATAAGATGGGACTATATTTTTCTTCGACAGAATTGCTTGATAGAATGACTATAAACATAAATTTTTATAGTATTCATTCGGTTTCTAAGGTAATGAATATTTCTTCATCAGATGTATTAATAATATTGAAAAATGCTGGCTTTACTCTAGATGAGGGATACCATACACTGCTTAATCAAAAGCATCTAGATGTACTAAGTAAAAAATATATAGAATACTTACAAAGGTATTTTTCAAATTCACTTAAAAATATACATAATCTAAGTTTTTCTGAAATTATTGATTTTGATGATTTTTGCAATAGATTTAGAAAACAAAATAACCCAATTAAAGGAGTTATACAATGGTCTCATATTAATACGGAGCTACTTAAAGATTTTTTCTTCGAGCAAGTAAAAGAAGAAAATAACAAGATAAATAGCTTCTTTAGTTTATTTGAAAATGTTTTTACGTATGAGTCGATTCTACAAGCAAAGTTCTCCTATTATATAAAAGAGAACAATTTAATGAAAAAGATTGTTAGCAATCGTTTTTATAGAATAAAAATAAAGATTAAAAAAATATTTTGTTTTTTTATCCAAGTAATAAAACTAATTATACGATCATATAGATATCATATTTTTGTTACTGAAGATAGTCATAATTCTAAGGTTCAAGCACTTTGTATAGCTTCTTTAGAATGATAATAATATAATATTTTCTCAAGAGGCTTTAATTAAATCATTAATTATTAAAGTTTCAAATATGAAAGAGAATAAAATTTTACTCATCGAAAAGGTGAATGCAAGTAATCTTACCGATGATGAAAAAAATAGTTTAATTGAAATTATAACAAAATCAAATAAGGATTGGATGCAAATGATTGAAGCTGTTCTTAAAATATTAGGTATAAGTAAAGAACTGTTAGATATCTTTGATATTCATTTATAAATATTTTCATTATGGATATCGGAATAGCAATAAAAACACTAAGGAAAAGAAAAAAAATTAGTCAAAAGGATCTGGCTAAGGAATGTAATTTATCTGTTAATGCATTGTGTAATATTGAGAATAACATTTCATTCCCACAGAAAAGTACCATCTCAAGGATTTGTGAAGTGCTGAATATTCCGACATCTTATCTTTTATTTTTTTCAATATCAGATGATGATATACCAAATGATAAAAAAGCAGTCTTTGATTCTTTAAATTCAACTATAAAAAACTTACTTTTAGACTCAATAGATTAACTTTTGATGTTTTTATTCAATGGCATAGTTTGTTAGTGAGGACAACCCCAATAAATAAAATTCATTGGTGAATAATTGAAAATCTCCTGCCAGCTTTTTTAAAAACGTAACCGGATGTTGAACAAACTCCCGCCAGGTTTCAAAAAAAGCTGGCGGGAGTTTATTGCTCTTTTTACTTCAAAATGTTGACAATATCAATAATATCTATTCTGCAGTGGTGCACATGGTGTAGATAAATTGTTCTTTTTTCGTTCTGAGAAATCTAATTTCAATAATTCTGCAATTTGCAGAATTATTGAAATTCATTTTCTGGAAACAGAAAAAACTCTTTTTTAGTACACCATGTACACCACTTTTTGTTGATTATAGTACTGTTCTATTTTGTAATTAGCTGGTTATTAATGATATAAAATTTAGTAGGTGGCAGAGGTGGCAGATAAATAATACTTTTTCCGATTCTGAAAAATGAAATTTGATAATTCCGCAAAATGCAGAATTTTCAAATTTTTATTTCTGAGAAGCCAAAAAGTTCTTTTTTACTGCCACCTCTACCACCTGATGTGATACTATAGACCTAATATATGGAATAATAATTTATTCAGATTAATGTTTCAGTGGTAAATTAGTTATTTACCTATAAAAATAAAAGTAGCTGTAACAACCCAGAACTGATTATAGTAACAACGTGATCATGAAAATAAAGCTTTATATATAAAATGCTGAATTAAACAATGGCTTTTGCAAAAGCCATTGTTATTCTATTTTCTCCTACTGATATTTATTCCACAACAATTGTATTCTTACTTTGTTTTATACGTAATACCATAATAATTCTATTTTATCATTTTGATTGTGTGTAATCTCTTGTTTGTGGCGTTTGGCCTATATTTAAAGGTGTAATAATGGATTATGATGTATTTTTCTATCATATTTCTATCTATGAAATAAACTATTCTTTAAATATTTATGCGAAAAATATTGCTTAAGTCAAAGCGAAACACTATTTTAGAGGCATAGATCTTACAGATCAAAAAAAGATATAAACCTTATTCTTTATACATAGATGGAAAAACGAATCGTAGAGTGCGTACCCAACTTCAGTGAGGGGCGTGATATGTCTGTCATTAAACAAATTACCGATGTGATAGAGGGTGTAGAGGGCATCAAACTTCTTGATGTTGACCCAGGTAAAGCTACCAACCGTACAGTTGTTACTTTTGTGGGAGAGATTGATGCTGTGGTAGAAGCAGCTTTTCGTTGTGTAGTGAAAGCTGCAGAAGTGATAGATATGAGAAAGCACCACGGTGAACACCCGCGTATGGGAGCTACCGATGTACTGCCACTTATTCCTGTCTCTGGCATAACGATGGAAGAGACTGCTGAATATGCCCGACAGCTGGCAAAAAGAATTGCAATCGAGGGAGGCGTACCAACCTATTGTTATGAGTATGCTGCGATTCGTCCTGAACGTAAAAAACTAGCTGCTTGCCGCGAAGGCGAGTACGAAGGCTTGAAACCACGTTTTGGCATTCCTGATAAAATGCCCGATTTTGGCGGTGAGGTATGGACTAAACGTGCTGCCCAAACAGGATGTACTGCTGTGGGAGCCAGAGATTTCTTGATTGCAGTGAATTTCAATCTCAATACAACTTCTACTCGTCGTGCCAATGCCATTGCTTTCGATGTTCGCGAGCGTGGACGTGTGAAGCGTGAAGGAGATTCTCCTGCAGGAAAAATTATGAAAGATGAACATGGAGAAGAAATATTTATTCCGGGTACGCTGAAAAGTACGGCTGCTATTGGCTGGTTCATTGAAGAATATGGCATTGCTCAGGTGTCTATGAATATAACCAATATATCTGTAACTCCTTTACATGTTGCATTTGAGGAAGTTGTGGCAAAAGCTGCAGCACGTGGTGTTCGGGTAAGCGGTACCGAGATTGTTGGTCTGGTGCCAAAATTTACACTGATTGATGCTGGTAAATATTTCCTGCGCAAACAACAACGCTCTGTGGGTATCTCTGAAAAGGAGATTATTAAGATTGCCATAAAGTCTATGGGGCTCGATGACCTGAAACCTTTTGACGCTAAGGATAAGGTGATAGAATTCATGATGGAAGATGATTCTGAAGATAAGCTGGTAGATATGTCTGTTGCTGATTTTGCTTACGAAACAGCCAGTGAATCGGCTGCTCCCGGTGGTGGTTCTATCTCTGCTTACATGGGAGCGTTGGGCGCTGCTTTGGGAACGATGGTTGCCAATCTCTCTTCGCACAAAGCTGGGTGGGATAGCCGTTGGGAAGAGTTCTCCAATTATGCCGAACGCGGTCAGGCTTTGCTTAACGAACTTCTTTTTCTGGTAGACGAAGATACTCGCTCATTCAATAAGGTGATGGCTGCTTTTGGTTTGCCAAAGAATACAGAAGAAGAAAAGTCTACTCGTAGCAAAGCTATTCAGGAAGCTACATTTTATGCTACTCAGATACCGTTCAGGGTGATGAAGGCTTCTTTGGCTGTATTTGATATTGTGGAGCAGATGGCTAAAGAGGGCAATCCTAATTCTGTATCGGATGCCGGAGTAGGTGCATTGGCTGCTCGGTCTGCTGTGCTTGGTGCCTGGCTGAATGTACGCATTAATGCTGCCGGAATTAAAAACAGAGATTTGGTTGAACCGATTCTGCTGGAGTCTGCTGCTATAGCCAAACTTGCCCAGGAGAGAGAAGAAGCTATTCTTGAAATTGTTAATAGTAAAATATAACCGGCTATGGAAGAAATCAGTAAAGAGGAATTTCGCCGATTGATCCTGGCTGGTATTCCTGATAGTCTACCCGATGCGAAGCCTTACGAACTGGCTGTTAATCATGCGCCCAAACGAAAGGATATTTTGACTGACAGTGAAAAAGAACTTGCCTTGAAGAATGCGCTTCGCTATTTTCCTGCCAAACATCATGCGATACTGGCTCCTGAGTTTGCAGAAGAGTTGGCTAAGTATGGTCGTATTTACATGTATCGCTTTCGTCCCGATTATAAAATATATGCCCATCCTATAGAAGATTATCCATATAAGTCGAAACAGGCTGCAGCTATTATGCTGATGTTGAGTAATAACCTGGATGATGCGGTAGCTCAACATCCGCGTGAACTGATTACATATGGTGGTAATGGTGCAGTTTTTCAGAACTGGGCGCAGTACTTGCTTACCATGAAGTACCTGGCTACCATGACAGACGATCAGACTTTGGTGATGTATTCCGGTCATCCGATGGGATTGTTTCCTTCTCACAAAGATGCCCCGCGAGTAGTGGTGACCAATGGTATGGTGATACCTAATTACTCATCCAAAGATCATTGGGAAAAGTTCAATGCTTTGGGTGTGTCTCAATACGGACAAATGACTGCCGGGTCGTATATGTACATTGGTCCGCAAGGTATTGTGCACGGAACAACCATCACTGTACTGAATGCCAAACGGATGCAACGGGCCAAACATCCATCTGAGAAAGGCGTATTGTTTATTTCTTCTGGTTTAGGGGGAATGTCGGGTGCACAACCGAAGGCCGGAAATATTGCCGGAATGGTTTCTGTTATTGCGGAGATTAATCCCAAAGCTGTGGCTGTCCGCCGTTCGCAAGGTTGGGTAGACGAGGTGTTTACTGATTTAGATATATTGATGCCGCGTATCCGCAAAGCGGTCGATAAAAACGAAGTGGTGTCTATTGCTTATCAGGGAAATATTGTGGATTTATGGGAACGGTTGGCTGCAGAGCAAATGTATGTAGATCTTGGTTCCGATCAGACTTCCTTGCATAATCCCTGGGCGGGTGGTTATTATCCGGTAGATGTTGATTTTAATGAGGCTAACCGTATGATGGCTGAAGAACCTGATAAGTTTCAAGCGAAGGTTCGCAGTACATTGAGGCGTCATGCTGCAGCGATCAATAAACTTACTGCTGCCGGCATGTACTTCTTTGATTACGGCAATGCCTTTCTGTTGGAAGCATCCCGCGCCGGAGCCGATGTGATGAAGTCCGATGGTACTTTCCGTTATCCTTCGTATGTACAGGATATTATGGGACCGCTTTTCTTTGATTACGGTTTCGGACCTTTTCGTTGGGTTTGTACTTCGGGCGATCCGAAAGACCTTGCTGTAACTGACAGGATTGCTGCCGAAGTACTCGAAAAGATTCTCCAGACTGCATCTGCTGATATTAGGTCTCAACTGGAAGATAACCTGCATTGGATAAAAGAGGCCGGAAAAAATAATCTGGTCGTTGGTTCTCAGGCACGTATCCTTTATCTTGATTCCATGGGGCGTATTGAAGTGGCCAGGGCATTCAATGAGGCAATCAAGCTTGGTGAGATTTCTGCCCCGGTAGTATTGGGACGCGATCATCACGATGTGTCGGGTACTGATTCGCCTTTCCGTGAAACGTCCAATATATACGATGGCTCTTCATTTACTGCAGATATGGCAGTGCAGAATGTAATCGGTGATTCTTTTCGCGGTGCTACCTGGGTTTCTATCCACAACGGTGGTGGTGTAGGTTGGGGAGAGGTTATCAATGGCGGTTTTGGAATGATGATCGATGGCACGGTTGATGCAGACCGTCGTTTGAAATCCATGCTCTTGTGGGATGTAAATAACGGACTGGCTCGTCGTAGCTGGGCTCGTAATCAGGGAGCAATGGATGCAATTCGCAGAGAAATGGAACGTATTCCGCAATTGGTGGTTACTTTACCTAATATAGCTGATGAAAATATTATCAAAGCAGCATTAAAACATAAATAACTATGGCAAAAATACATAAAATAAGCACAGCGCACCTGTCAATTGACGGACTGCAACAAATCATTGAGAATGGATATAAACTGGAATTGTCCGACGAATCGAAAGCACTGATTCTAAAATGTCGCAAGTATCTGGATGATAAGATAAAGACTCAGGACGAACCTATTTATGGTGTATCTACAGGTTTTGGGTGTTTTTGTGATATTAGTGTGAGCAGCGAGCAACTTTCCATTCTTCAGCGTAATTTGGTGATGTCTCATGCCTGTGGTGTTGGCGATCGTGTACCAAATGAGATTGTGAAGCTGATGCTAATCCTTAAGATTCAATCGCTTTCTTATGGCTATTCGGGCGTGCAGCTGGAAACGGTACAACGTTTAGTCGACTTTTATAATAACGGTGTGTATCCGGTTGTTTATCAGCTGGGTTCATTAGGCGCATCGGGCGATTTGGTGCCGCTTGCACATTTATGTTTGCCTATTCTGAATTTGGGAGAAGTGAATTATAAAGGCAAAGATGTGCCTGCTCACGTAGTAAACCATAAGTTTGGATGGGAACCAATCACGCTGCAATCTAAAGAGGGGCTGGCTTTGCTGAATGGAACACAATTTATGGGAGCTTTCGGCTGTTGGTGTCTTATAAATGCAAAGAGATTATCGGCTGTAGCAGATGTAACGGCTGCCCTTTCAATTGATGCTTTCGATGGTCGTATTGAACCTTTTCATCCGGCAGTTCATGCTATCCGTCCGCACAAAGGACAGATTGAAACAGCTCGTCGTATTCGGGAGTTGCTTGCCGGCAGTGAGATTATTTCACGTAAGAAAGTACATGTTCAGGATCCATATTCCTTCCGCTGCGTTCCGCAAGTTCACGGTGCATCTAAGGATACCATTGATTTTGTGGAAAGCGTATTTACAACAGAGATAAACTCTGCTACCGATAATCCAACGATTATTCCCGATGAAGATTTGATTATCTCGGCCGGTAACTTTCACGGTGAACCTCTGGCAGTAGCTCTTGATTATCTGGCTATTGGTGTGGCTGAACTTGGCAGTATATCTTCTCAACGAATCTATCGGCTTATTGCAGGTAAACGTGATCTTCCGGTTTCTTTGGCAGGTAATCCGGGATTGAATAGTGGTTTTATGATTCCGCAGTATGCTGCAGCTTCTATTGTAAGTCAAAGCAAGCAGTTATGTACTCCTGCATCGGTCGATTCTATTGAGTCGTCCAATGGTCAGGAAGATCATGTAAGTATGGGAGCTAATGCTGCTACTAAATGTTATAAAGTGATGGAAAATACAGAACGGGTATTGGCTATTGAAATGTACAATGCAGTACAGGCACTCGATTTCCGTCGCCCGCTAAAGACTTCTCCTGTTCTGGAAAATATATGTAATGAGTACCGTAAGGTAGTGCCTTTTGTTGAGAATGATTGCGTGATGTATACACACATTCAGACTAGTGTGGATTTTCTAAAGCAAGAAAAGATCTTTAAAGCATGAAGCTATTGATTACAAATATACGTGAACTATATCAGGTGGAAGAAACTCCACGTTTAATGGTTTGCGGCAAAGATATGGCTTCTCTGCCCAGTATCAGAAATGCTTATTTGTTGATGGAAGATGAACGCATCTCTGCTTTTGGAGAGATGTCGTCTCTTTCACCAAATCTTGTAGCTGATAAGGTAATAGATGCAACTGGTAAGATTGTTTTGCCTGCATTTTGTGATTCTCATACACATATAGTCTACGCAGGTAGCAGGGAACAGGAGTTTATTGACAAGATAAACGGATTATCATACGAAGAGATTGCCCGGCGCGGAGGTGGCATATTAAATTCTGCCCAACAGTTGCACGAGACAACTGAAGATCAACTTTATGCTGAGGCTCATATACGGGTTAATGAGATGATCCGAATGGGAACCGGTGCCGCCGAAATAAAGAGCGGATATGGACTAAATACCGAAGATGAGCTTAAGATGCTGCGTGTTATAAAACGACTTCGTGAAACTACACCTCTTACCATTCGTGCCACTTTTCTGGGTGCTCATGCTGTGCCTGCAGCTTATAAAGGTCGGCAATCTGCTTACGTGGATTTAATTGTGAACGAAATGATACCTGCTGTGGCAAGTGAAGGTTTGGCAGATTTTGTAGACTGTTTTTGCGATAAAGGTTTCTTTACTTGTGAAGAGACAGAACGTATTATGGAAGCTGGTGTCAAATATGGTATGCGTTCAAAGATACATGCCAATGAGCTGGCTCTTTCTGGTGGCATACAAATAGGAGTGAAGCATAATGCGCTATCGGTTGATCATCTGGAGTTTACAGGTGATGCTGAGATTGAGGCCCTGCATGGAAGTGGCACTATGCCAACTTTGCTACCTGGAGCTGCTTTCTTCCTGGGAATGAACTATTCACCTGCTCGAAAAATGATAGATAGCGGACTGCCCGTTGCTCTTGCTTCCGATTATAATCCGGGTTCGTCGCCATCGGGTAACATGAAGTTTATTCTTTCATTGGCAACAATCAAAATGAAGTTAACTCCCGAAGAGGCAATCAATGCTGTAACTATTAATAGTGCTTATGCAATGGGCATCAGTGATACACATGGTTCTATCTGTGTTGGGAAACGGGCAAATGTACTTATCACGAAAGAAATCCCATCGATCTACTATTTACCGTATGCATATACCTCTGATTTGATAGATAGTGTGATTCTTGGTGGGGAAGTGGTTTGTTTCTAAGATGATTTCATATTCAGAAATTCTCTCATGTTAAATATATCCATAGCAACGCATACAAATATAAAGATTCCCATACATATAAGTGAAGCGCTGGTAGCCCAGAAAATTCTTCTGGTGAAAATATACCATTCGGGATTCATGAAATCATCGCACGAAACAATGATGGCTTCGTCACTAATAGCCCAGGCAATAAGAAAAGCAACAAATCCTATGAATATAACACTCCCCAGAGTACTTCCTGTAAGTACCCAACAAGCCGCACCTGCTCCAATCCAAATGGCGATGTTCAGTATAAATAAGAGTTTTGTTATGAATTTCATATCTTAAACTTATTTACTTACATAAATGTTCCCGATTCGTTAACAAAGTGATTCATGGAGAAATAATATTCTGTTTCTTGTAAAATCTGATAATTAGAATAATAACATAAATAACGCTCTAAATATTATTACTATTTTTTAAATTTTAAGAGCTAACAAAATTATACTTTATTTTTGAAATATCAATAAACTTTATTGATAAATATTCTTGCAAATTAAATCGATTATTGCATATTAAACATTTATTTACCTTACTCAATAAATATTTAATAATGAATTGCTTGACTTTGTTTATTGGGAACATTCCTAAAACTTAAAAATGAGAAGTCCTATTGAAAAAATATTAGTGTGTATATTGATTTGTTTTTAACATCTTCTATCTGCTAATATCTGCTCTAAATATTTTTTTTGCATTTTTTTCTATTAAAATTGAGTACAAGCGAAAAAATGGGGGTGTATAACTAGTAAACAACCATGCTAAAGGTGGATAAAATGCATAAAAAAGAAGAAAATAATAGGAGCACAACAAAAAGAGGTTTTGAGCAAACTTCTTCGAATGATATCATTCAGTTTATTAAAAAGAATGATAGTGTATTGTCGGCTGAGGAGAAAGATCATATTTGGAGAAATATTTCAGGAAAAACCATAAATAAAAAGCAGCGTTTCGTTGTTCGCACTCTAAGTATTGCTGCCTCTATTCTGATTCTAGTTGTTGGTGGTTGGGGAATATACCGTCTTACAGTTGGGAGTGCGGATCTATACAAGGAAATTACTGCAAATATTAATATTGATACATTACATACATCTTGTCTTTATATCGGTAAACAGGTGATTGAACTGGACAGGCAAGCCGAAGTTTATTGCAATAGTGAGAAAGGACAACTAAGAATTGTAAACAGAGATGGTAATTCGTTTAATATATCAGTTCCTGATTCTAAGGAAAATCCGTTCTTGCAGATAGCTGTTCCACAGGGGAATAAAGCTAGGATAATATTAGCGGATAAGACTACTATAACAGTGAGAGAACACACCAAAATGGTATTTCCAATTGCTTATAATGAAAAAACGAGAGAAGTTTATATGGAAGGAGAGGCTTTTCTTGATGTTACGAAGAATCCGCAAAAACAGTTTAATGTAAAAACTCAGGATATGGATATCAGTGTGTTGGGTACATCGTTCAACGTTTCAGCCTTTCCTGAAAGAAATATTCAGTCGGTAGTATTGGTTCGCGGACGAGTGAAAGTTTCAGCTTCATCGGGTGAAACCGTAACTATGCTGCCTAATCAGAAATATACTTTCGATAAATCAGAAAAGAAAAATACGCTTAATAATATTGATCCTTACGATGATATTTGC
>Ga0316605_10001551_pt1 | contig 13277 bp, 12 predicted proteins | sample OWC_soil_day20_n_FD_207666 | JGI IMG/M metagenome (GOLD analysis project Ga0316605, IMG submission 207666) | Wetland soil microbial communities from Old Woman Creek delta, Ohio, United States - OWC_soil_day20_noCT | ecosystem: Environmental > Terrestrial > Soil > Wetlands | place: USA: Ohio... | reverse complement strand
CGGTCCCGACGGTCTCTCTGAACGGCTGATCCGCGCCACCCGGCGCATGGCCGGTTCCCTCGGAGCATCCTGGGTGGCCCTCTATGTGGAATCACACCGGCACCTCCGGTTCAGCGAGGAGGAGCGCGGACGGGTGGAAGCCAATCTGCGGCTGGCGGAGAAGCTCGGCGGCGAGACCGTGGTTCTCGAAGGCTGTGGGCGGGCCGACGAAGACATCCTGACCTTCGCCAGGGACCGCAACATCACCAAGATCGTGGTGGGGAAGCCCACCCGTTCCCGCTGGCTCGATCTGCTGGCCGGCTCTCCGGTCGATGACCTGATCCGGGCCAGCGGCGACATCGACATCTATGTCATCACGGGCGAGGCTGCTGCGACCGGACCCAAGCCCGGCCTGCGCGCCCGCATCACCAGCCCGCTCCGGAACTACCTGCTGAGCGTGCTGGCTGTCGGCATGGCGACCACCGTGGCGGGCATCGTCTTTCGGCGCGCGGAGCTGGCTGACATCGTCATGGTCTACCTGCTGGGCATCCTCATCGTGGCCACCCGGTTCGGCCGGGGGCCCTCGCTGCTCGCCTCCCTGCTGAGCGTGGCCGCCTTCGACTTCATCTTCATCCCGCCCTATTTCACGTTCGTGGTCTCGGACTTCCGCCATGTGGGCACCTTCTCCGTGATGCTGCTGGTGGGAGTGGTCATCGGGAACCTGACCGAGCGGATCAAGGCCCAGGCCCGCCTGGCCCGGAGCCGCGAGCAGCGCACCCAGGCGCTCTACCGCCTCGGACAGGAACTGGCCCAGAGCGCCAGCTCCACGGCCCTCGTGGCCACCGCCATCCAGACGGTGGCCAACCAGTTCCACAGCCATGCCGTGGTCCTTCTCCCGGACTCGGGCGGCAACCTGGCCGCCCTCGTGCATTCCCAGGGTTTTCCCCTGGGCGACCAGGAACGGGGGGTGGCCCAGTGGGTCTTCGAACACGGTGAGCCCGCGGGCCTCGGCACGCTGACGCTCCCCGGCGCCCGCGCCACGTACCTTCCCCTCCGCGGCACCCGTGGCACCCTGGGCGTGATGGGGGTCCTGCCCGATGGTGCGCCCCAGTGGAGCGAGCCGGATCAGCACCAGCTGCTGGAAGCCTTCGCCAACCAGACCGCCCTGGCCCTGGAGCGGGCGATTCTGGCCGAACAGGGGCATGCGGACCGACGGCGCGCCGACGAAGAGCGCCTGCGGAATGCGCTGCTCAGCTCCGTCTCCCACGACCTGCGAACACCCCTCGGCGTCATCACGGGCGCCGTCAGCACCGCCCTGGAGACTCCCGACCTGCCGGAAAGCACCCGCCGGGACCTGCTGACCACGGCCCAGGAGGAGGCCCAACGGCTGCACCGGCTGGTCAGCAACCTGCTCGACATCACCCGCCTGGAATCCGGGACGCTCGACCTCCAGACGGAGTGGATCCCAGTGGAGGAGTTGATCGGGGCCGTGCTCAACCGGCGGGAGCTGGGTCCTGATGCCGCCCGCGTCAGGACGCTCCTGCCTGACGCCCCGCCGCTCGTATCCATGGACCCGGTGCTCATGGAGCAGGTGCTCCTGAACCTGCTGGACAACGCCATGAAGTATTCCCCTGCCGGGTCACCCGTGGACATCAAGGTCTGGACGACCCAGCACACCGTCACCATCTCGGTGACGGACCAGGGGCCAGGCATTGCCGAAGGCGAAGCGGATCGGATCTTCGAGAAGCTTGCCCGGGGCGAAGCCGCCGCCAGCCGCCCCGGCGCTGGTCTCGGGCTGGCCATCTGCAGAGGCATCGTGACGGCCCATGGAGGACGCATCCAGGCGGTCAACCACCCTCAAGGCGGGGCCCAGTTCCTGGTCACCTTGCCCCTGGGAGCGCCCCCATCCCTGCCGGAGGAAGGTTCATGACGGCTCCGGCTCCGCTTGTCCTGCTCATCGAGGACGAACCCCAGATGCGGCGGTTCCTCCGGGTCGCGCTTGAGGGCGGTGGCTACCGTTACCTTGAAGCAGCTACCGCGAGGGAGGGGCTTGAGCAGGTGGCTCAGCACCAACCTCTGGTCATTCTGCTGGACCTCGGCCTGCCCGACCTGGATGGACTGGAGGTCCTGGCCCGCCTGCGGGAGTGGAGCCAGATCCCCGTGATCGTGATTTCCGCCCGGGGCCAGGAGGCCGACAAGGTGAAGGCCCTGGACCTGGGCGCGGACGACTACCTCACCAAACCGTTCGGTACCAGCGAACTGCTGGCCAGGGTCCGGGTGGCCTTGCGTCATGCCGACCCGGCCGCCCAGTCCGATCCGGTGTTCCTCCTGGACCGCTGGCGCGTCGACCTGGCCAAGCGCCAGGTATGGGTCGCCGGAGAAGAGGTCCACTTGACGCCCCTGGAATACAAACTCTTCACGACCCTGATCCGCCACGCGGGCAAGGTGGTCACCCACCGGCAGCTGCTGAAGGAGGTCTGGGGCGGCATTGCTGCGGCCCAACCGCTTTACCTGCGCGTCTACATGACCCAGCTGCGGCACAAACTGGAAGTCGATCCGTCTCGGCCGGCCTATCTCCGGACTGAACCGGGCGTCGGGTATCGTCTGCGGACCGACGACTAGGAGTCGAACATCCCTGGCAGGGTCGCGGGATGTCTGATTACAAATGCACGTTCATTCGCCATCTGAGAGGCTGGTCCCAGAACCATCGGGGGGGAGGACTGTGAAATCGAGGACATTCCATCGGCGCCGCCTCTGGACCTGGCACCTCTGGCTGGGTCTCGGCGTGCTCCTGCCGCTGCTCTTCTGGATGGGCACCGCCCTGGTGTTCGCCCTGTGGCCCATCCGCACGGTGCGGGGGCAGGCCACCAGCACGGGGCGCAGCGCCGCCACCCCCGCCCTGCAGGACTGGATGCTGCCGCCCGGGGACCGGATCGCCGGCGCGAGAACCGTGACCCTGCGCCACGCAGAGGGCCATCCCGTGGCGGTGCTCGATCACGGCGCCACCACGGAGGTCTGGGACCTCGCCGCCCGCCGGAGCCTCGGCGGGACCCTCCCGCTCGCCTGGGCCTCGGACGCGGCCCGTCGGGATTTTTCCGGGGCCTGGGACCTGGAGGCGGCCTACCTGTTTCCCCGCTCGGGCCCGGGCATCCTCCTGGCCGGCCAGGGTCCCCAGACCCACGAGCTTCCCGGGGAGTACACCGGGCCGCGGCCCGTGTTCGCCTTCCACCTGCGGCCGGGGAGCACCCGCCTGTACGTGGACGCCCTCACCGGCGAGATCCGGGCCCGCCGCACGGGCATCTGGCGGTTCTACGACCTGGCCTTCCGCCTCCACAGCTTCGAGTTCACGGGGGATGGCCTCAAGCGGGCCGTGATCGCCGGTGTGGTCGGACTTTGGCTGACCGTGGGCGGCACCGGGCTGGTCCTGGCCTTCCGGAAGCTGCGTCGGGGGTGAGCCGGCGGAGCGCGGCCCCCGAATTACACACCTTCATGTAATATGGCGGGGATGGCGAAGCCCACCTCCCTTCCCGCCTGCACCCCCAAGGCACTCCTCTCCGAGCGACCGCTGCTGGGGAGCCCGCTGGCCTCCGAGTTGGCCCAGGTCTTCGAGGTGCTGGCCTCGGGCACGCGGCTGCGCCTGCTGCACGCCCTGGTCCTCCTGGGCGACCCCTGCATGAGCGACCTGGCCGAAGCGGTGGACATGAAGCCCCAGGCTGTCTCCAACCAGCTGCGGCGCCTGGTGGACCTCGGCATCCTGAGCACGCGCCGGCACGGCACCCACATCCACTACCGCATCGTCGATCCCTGCGTGGTCCGGCTGATGCACCATGGCCTCTGCCTGAACGAAGAGACCCGGGGACAGGTTCACGGAGCCGCGTCGTGAGGCGCTGGGTCGCGATCCTCCTCCTCTGCCTCGCCTCGGTCTACCTGGGCGCCACCGGCACGGACCTCTGCACGGAGGGGCCGGAGGACGATTGCGCCCCCGTCTGCCACATCCTCTGCCCGGACGGTTGCGCCACGGTGCCGGTGCCGGACCCGCCGGTTCCCCCCCTGCCCGATGCGCCGCCGGAATCCCGCTTCGAGGCGGAGCGGGCCGCCCACCTGGTGAGCCTCGAGATCGAACCTGAGAAGGAGCCTCCCCGGGCCTGAGGGGGCAGACACCTGATCACGCGGCTGGGCCTCGCCCTGCCGTGATGTCCTTCCATCTCGATCGAGGCACCCGATGCGCACCCTCCTCCTGGGGATGCTGCCCTGCCTGCTGCTGCAGGCCCAGGCACCCCCGCTCTCCTATGACGACATCCTCCAGCGGGCCCGCACGAGTCCCGGTCAGTACCGTGCGGAGGCCCTCCTGGCCGAGCGGGCCCGGGCCCTGAGCGGCAGCCGGGGCTTCCTCCGCGAAGGCCCCGCCCTGGCGGTGTCCGCCGGTCCGCGCACCAGCCCGACCGCCGCCACCACCACCGACAGGGCTGTGGACCTGGATCTCCCCCTGTTCCTGTCGCCGGGAATCCGGCGGCAGCTGGAGCAGGCCCTCGGCCAGGCGGACCCTGTGCTCCGCGGCGCCGCCGAGGTTGAAGCCCGGTTCCAACTCCGGCAGGCCTACCTGGCGGCCTGGCTGGCCGAGCGTCTGCTCCGCCTCCGCGAGGCGGACCTCGCCACGGTCGAAGCCTGGCTCCAGGCCGCCCAGGCGCGGCTGGCGGCCGGCGCGGACCCGGGCTTCCAGGTGAGCCTCGTGGAAGGCGAGGTGCTGCGGGCCCAGGCCGACCTTGACGAGGCCCGCCGGCAGCACCAGCTGGCCTGGGCGGGACTTCGGGCTCTGGCGGAGGTCCCGGGGTTGCCTGTCCCCCTGGCCGATCCGGGAGAGCTGCCACCCACCCCCACGGGGCAGCTCCAGTCCAGGTTCGAAGCCAGCGCCCTGCGCCGGGCGCTCCAGAGCCGCCTCGACCTGGAGGACCAGGCGCTGCGGCACCAGGAGGCCCTGGCCACCAGCCGATGGAGCCTGCGGGGCAGCTACGCGCGGGAGGGCGAGGAGCGGGTCGGCCGGGTCGGTCTGGCCTACCGCTTCTCCCGACCGGGCGAATCCGGGGCCATCCACCGCGAGGTGGAAGCCAGCCGACAAGCCGCCCGCCGGGAGCTGGACATCGCGCGCCTCGACCTGGACGCGCGGTTCCAGTCCGCCCTGAGCCGTTCCCAGTCCGCGGTGCCGGCCGCCCCCTTCAAAGGCTTCGAGCAGGCGCTCAAGGCCGTGGGCCTGCGCCTCAGCGAAGGCAAGGAACGCCCCTCCGAGGCCCTGCCCATCCGCCGCCAGCTCCTGGAGGCCCAGGCCGCGTCGTACCGACGCCTCCAGGCCGCCCACCTTCTGCACGCCGAACTCCAGGCCCTCACACACGGGGTGAACCCATGAACCGCACGCTTCGATGTTTCCTGCTGACCTCAGCCCTGCTGGTTCCGATGGCCTGCGCTCGCAAAGCCTCCCCGGCCGAAGCCAAGGATGCCCACCCGGAGCCGGGCGCCCAGGACGGTGAGCATCTCCACCTGCCCCTGAAGGACATCCGGGGCCTCCGCTTCCTGGTGGTGCCCGAGCCCAAGACCGAAGGGGCCTGGTACCCCGCGGAGGCCATCGGCGACGAGTCCGCCCAGGCCCTGCTCAGCAGCCCGGTGAAGGGCATCGTCTCGGCGATCCTCGCCTCCCCGGGGCAGCGCGTGGGCGCCGGAGCCGGACTGGTCGCCCTCCAGAGCCCGGAGCTGGCCCGCCTGAAGGCCGACTGGCTCTCCGCCCGGGCCAGGCGCGAGCGCGCGGACACGGAGCTGGCCCGCGAGCAGCGGCTCTTCGAAGCCCAGGCCGGTTCCCGGCGCGAGCTCGAGGCGGCCCGGAGCGAGGCCACCACGGCCCGCGCGGATGAAGAGGCCGCCCGCCTCGCCCTGGAGGCCCGGGGCCAGGATCCCGAACGCGCCGGCGCGGTCCTGACCGTGCGGGCGCCGAAGGCGGGGTCGGTCACCGCCTACAAGGTCCAGCTCGGCCAGGGCGTGGAAGCCGGGCAGGAACTGGGCAGCTTCCAGGTCGCCTCGGCCGCCATCGCCCACCTCGAGCTGCCCCTCCCCGCGCCGGAGAACTGGCGGCCGGGCACCGTCACCGACGTCCGCAAGGCCGACGGCCAGCGCTGGAAGGCCCGCCTGGAAGGCACGCCCATGACCCTCACCGCCGACACCCGCCGGCTGAGCTACCGCCTGCGTTTCCTGGGCGGCCCCCTGCCGATTCCCGGCACGCCGGTGGAAGTCCACGTGCCCCTGGCGAAGACGGTGGTTCTCCCCCAGAGCGCCCTCCAGCAGGTGGAAGGCACCTGGGGCGTCTTCGTGAAGCAGGGCGAGGAGGCCGAGTTCCGCCCCGTGCACCGGGGCGCGGAGCTCGGCACGGACGTGATGGTGCTTGAGGGGGTGAAGCCCGGCGAGACCGTGGTGGGCGAAGGGGCCTACCTGCTGAAGTCGCTCCAGATCAAGCGCAAGAGCGGAGGGGACGACCATGACCACTGATCCCCGCTCCCACCAGGATCCGACGCAGACGTCCGCTCCCACGGGCCCCGATGGCCGCGCCCGGGTCACCACGCCGCAGCACCGGACCCTCATCCGCCGATGGTTCGACTGGCTGCTCCCCCGCAAAGGCTGGGTCTTCGCCCTGGCCCTGCTGTGGGCCGCCGCGGGCGTCGCCAGCTTCGCCACCCTGAAGCGCGACCTCTTCCCCGACCTCACCCTGCCCAGCCTCAACCTGCTCATCCAGAGCCCGGGCCGCGCCGCCACCGAGCTGGAGCTGACCGTGGCCCAGCCGGTAGAGCAGGCCATCGGCGGCCTGCCCGGCGTCAAGCGCGTGGTGAGCACCGTGCAGGCGGAGGTCGTCCAGGTCGTGATCGCCTTCGAAGGGGACGTGGATCCCTGGCGGGCCCGCCAGCTCGTGGCCGAGCGCCTCGCCGGGATCGCAGGCGGCTTCCCCGAGGGTACCCGGGCCCCGCTCGTCTCCAGCGCCGCGGGCCGCCTCCAGGAAATCATGGAGATCGTGCTCGAGGGACCCACCACCGATCCCATGAAGCTGCGGGACCACACGGAGAAGGTGCTGATCCCCCGCCTCCAGGCGGTGCCCGGAGTCGCCCGGGTGGAGCGGCTCGGCGGCGAGGAGCGCCAGCTCCAGGTCGTCGTCCAGCCCGAGCGCATGCGGCTGCAGGGCGTGAGCCTGGCCCAGATTCTCGACGCGCTGGAAGGCAGCCACCAGGACAGCGCCGCCGGCGTGATGGAAATCCAGGACAAGGGCTGGTTCATCACCGTGCGCAGCCTCGCGGCCCAGCCCGAGGCCGTCAAGACGCTCCGCCTGAAGACCCCCCGGGGGGCGATCCCCCTGAGCGATGTCGCCGAGATCCGCGAAGGCGCCGCGTTCCGGCGCGGCCTGGCCCGCCATCAAGGCCACGAGGATGTGAGCCTGCGCGTCGTGCGGCAGCCCTCGGCGGAGACGCTGAACGTGGCCAGGGAGACGCGGAAGGCCCTGGATGAACTGCGCCAGAGCCTGCCGGAAGGCATGGTCCTCACCCTGATGTACGACCAGGGCGGCCTCGTCACGCACGCCCTGAACGGGGTGACCTGGGCCCTCCTGCTCGGCGGCGTCTTCGTGGCCCTCGTGCTGGTGGCGCTGCTGGGGAACCTCCGGGGGGCGCTCATCGTCATCGCCGTGCTGCCCCTCGCCACCCTGGGCGCGGCGATTCCCCTGCAGGCCGCGGGCCTGGGCCTGAACGCCATGACCCTGGGCGGCCTGGCCATCGCCGTGGGCCTCCTGGTGGACGCGGCCGTGATCATGGTGGAGAACCTCGCCCACCGCCTGCACGAGCACCAGGGCCGCGAGCCGAACGCCCGGGCCCAGGAGGGGTCCTATGAGCCCAGGCGCGTGGCCCTCACCCGGGCCGCGGCGGAAGTGGGCGTGCCCATCCTCACGGCCGTGCTGGTCATCCTGGCGGTGTTCATTCCCCTGCTGGCCATCGGCGGCCTCGCGGGCCGGCTCTACGCGCCGCTGGCCGTGGCCATCGCCGCGGCCATGACCCTCAGCCTCCTGCTGAGCTTCACCCTGGTGCCCGCCCTGGTGGAGCGGTTCCTGCCGCCCGGCGCCGCGCTCGAGGAACCTCGGCTGGTGCGGGGCCTGAAGCGCCTCTACCGCCCGGCCCTGGAATGGGCCATGGGTCACGGCGCGATCGTGCGCGTCCTGGCCCTGGGGCTGACGGTCCCCAGCCTCTGGCTGGCCCTGCGCCTGGGGAGCAACTTCCTCCCCACCCTGGATGAAGGCGCCCTCCTCCTCAACAGCATCCTCCCGGCGGAAACGAGCCTGGCCGCCGTGGACGAGGCCAACTTCCAGCTCGAGCAGAGGCTGGTCAAGCTCCCTGGCGTCGCGTCGGTCTACCGGCGCACCGGCCGTTCCGAGCTGACGGAAGACCCCATGCCCCACACGATCTCCGACGTGCTGGTGGTGCTCGATGGCACCCGGCGGACCCCCGAGGTGCAGCGGGAGGTGGCGGAGCTCGCGGAGGACCTGCCCTTCCCCGTGGAACTGACCACCCCCATGCAGATGCGCATCGCCGAAGGCATCGGCGGCACGCCCGCCGACATCCAGGTGAAGCTCTTCCACCCGGACCTCGCCGCGCTCCAGGCCCAGCTCCCCGGCATCCAGGAGGCCCTGGCCAAGGTGCCCGGCGTGGCGTCCATCACCCCCGAAGGCGCAGGCGCCCTGCCCAAGTGGACCGTGGTGCCCGACGAGGACGCCCTCCGCCGCCTCGACGTGCCCCGGACCCTCATCGTGAAGACCCTCAAGACCGCCCTGCAGGGCATGGAGACCTCGCCCCGGTTCGACGGCCCCCAGCGCATCGAGCGGGTGGTGCGGTTTCCCGATGACGGACGCACCAGTCCCGAGACCCTGAAGCGCCTGCCCCTGGTGCTGGACGGGGGCCGGGTGGTGGAGCTGGGTCAGGTGGCCCGGTTCGAGGAGGCCGCCACGCCGAGCCTGATCCGGCGCGAGGCCGCCCAGCGGCGCCTGGCCCTGAACGTCCGGACTTCGGGGGACCTCGGCGGCACCGGCGACCGGCTCGAGCAGGCGCTGAAGCGGCTCACCCTCCCCAAGGGCACCGTGGTGAAGCTGGGCGGCAAGCTCGAGGAGGCCCGGGAAACCCAGAAACGGCTGATGGTGGCCGTCGGCGCCGCCCTGGCCCTCGTCATCGGCCTGCTCTACCTGGCGCTGGGCCGCTGGCGGGAAGTCATGGTCGTCGTGCTGACCCTCCCCGACGCCTTCGCGGGGGGCCTGTTCGCCCTCTGGCTCGCGGGGGAGACGTGGAACATCAGCTCCATCGTGGGGATGATCGGCCTCTTCGGCGTGGCCGTGCAGAACAGCCTGGTCCTCATCAGCCAGGCCAAGCACCTCATGGCCTCCGGCCTCCCCTTCCACGAGGCCCTGAAGGAGGCCAGCCTGGGCCGCGTGCGGCCCAAGCTCATGACCGCCGGCAGCGCCATCCTCGGCCTCATGCCCATGCTGCTCGGCCTGGGCGGCAGCGAGCTGGAGCGCCCCCTCGCCATCGTCATGGTGGGAGGCCTCATCACCAGCACCCTCTTCACCCTGCTCGCCCTGCCGAGCTTCTACGCCTGGGTGGGAAGGCCGAAGGAGGCGCGGCCACCCCTCTCGGCACCCTGACGACCCCGGACGGGGCCCCGCGTCCTGACCGCGCTGGGCCCCGCTCCGCCCCCCTTCGACCAGCCCAGGTCAGAAGATCAGCACCTTGTCCGCCCAGATCGTCCAGTCCGCCAGCTCCTCCAGGGTGCTTCGCAGGCAGGCTTCCGCCAGCTCCGGTTCGGTGATGCCCCGGGCATCCATGCAGGACCCGCAGACGGCCACGCTGCCGCCCTTCCCGGTCACGGCCTTCAGCATGCGCTCCAGGTTGTAGTAGCCGTTGGGTGTGGCCTGGCCCCGCTTCGCGCAGGCAGCTGCGTCCCCCATCAGGAAGACCCGGACCGCCTCCCCTTCCCGCTTGGCCGCGGCGCCGGCCAGGCGCAGGCCGTTGTAGCTGCGTTCCGTGCCATAGGGCGGATCGTTGAGGATGAACAGGAGCTTGCCCATGGGAACCTCGCAGGGGATGGGATCTGGTCTTCGTGCGGCAGCTCGGCCGAGGCCTCAGAATCTCACGTTCCCGGCCGGCCCGCCGGCGGGACGGGGCCTCCGAGCGCCAGCCCCTCCAGCCGGCGCCGGATCTCGTCCCGGGCGGCGCGGAACCGCTGGCGCAGCTCCTCGGGCGTCAGCGACGGGTCCGCGCTGGCGGGATCGGCAATGGGCCAGTGCAGGCGTTCGGCCCTGCCCAGGAAGGCCGGGCACACCTCCTCGGCGCAGAGGGTGATGACCAGGTCCACCGAAGCGGGATCGATGTCCTGGACGGACTTGGAGGTGTGGGCGCTCGCGTCGATGCCCAGCTCCGCCAGCGCCTCCAGCGCGTAGGGGTTCACCCCCGTGGGCCGGCTGCCGGCGCTCTGGATGGTGAGCCATGGAAACTGCCGCCGGGCCAGGCCTTCCGCCAGCTGGGACCGGGCACTGTTGGCGACGCAGAGGAACAGGATGGACCGGGGCATGGGGCGCCTTTTCTTGCGGGAGGTCATGACGCAGGCGCACTCCCCGTGGAGGATGGCCTCGGGATCGGTGAGCAGCGGAAGCCCCTCCTGGTCCCAGGCGAGCAGGCCCCCGTTCAGGCAGGCCACGTCGTGAAACCCTTCAGCCAGGAGCAGCCGCGCCGCATCCTTGGTGAACACGCCGGAGGTGTCGGCCAGCACCAGGGCCCGGTCCCTGGGCAGGTCCGGGAGGAGGCCCGGCAGCTCGCGGTGCGGGATGTGGATGGTCTCGGGCACGCGGAAGGCCTTCATCGCCACGAGCTCATCGGCGCGGAGGTCCACCAGGAGCGCGCCGCCCTCCAGGGCCTCGCAGGCCTCCTTCGGGGCGAGGAACCGGAGCCCCTGGATCACCATGCCCTTGCCGTCGAAGGCGCCCATGGCTCACCGCTTCCCGGGTTCGGCCGTCGGGCAGCAGGTGACCTCTGTGACGGTCTCCGTGCTGTCCGGGTACCAGCGGGCCTTGAGCCAGAAGGCCACGCTGACGAGGCTGATGAGCACCGGCACCTCCACCAGGGGCCCGATGACCGCGGCGAAGGCCGCCCCGTGGGCGATGCCGAAGGTGGCCACGGCCACGGCGATGGCCAGCTCGAAGTTGTTGCTGGCGGCGGTGAAGCTGAGGGTGGCGCCCTGCGGATAGGTGGCGCCGGCCTTCCGCGACAGCCAGAAGCTCACCAGGAACATCACCACGAAGTAGACCAGCAGCGGCAGCGCGATGCGGAGCACATCCAGGGGCAGCTTCACGATGGTGTCGCCCTTGAGGCTGAACATCACCACGATGGTGAAGAGCAGCGCCAGAAGCGTCAGCGGGCTGATCTTCGGCACGAAGACCCGGTGGTACCAGTCGAGGCCCTTGATCCGTCCGAGCACGAACCGGGTGAGGAAGCCGGCGATGAACGGGATGCCGAGGTAGATGAAGACGCTCTCCGCGATCTGGCCGATCGTGATGGCCACCACCGCGCCCTGGAGCCCCAGCTTCGCCGGCAGCACCGTGGCGAAGAACCAGGCGTACACGCTGAAGAACAGCACCTGGAAGATCGAATTGAACGCCACCAGGCCCGCGCAGTATTCCGTGTCCCCCTTGGCCAGGTCGTTCCACACGATGACCATGGCGATGCAGCGGGCCAGGCCGATGAGGATGAGGCCCAGCATGTACTCGGGCCGGTCGCGCAGGAAGAGCACGGCCAGGCCGAACATCAGCACGGGGCCGATGACCCAGTTCTGCAGCAGCGAGAGGCCGAGCACCTTCTTGTTGCGGAACACGAGGTGGAGCTCCTCGTACTTCACCTTCGCCAGGGGCGGATACATCATCAGGATCAGGCCCGCGGCGAGGGGCACGCTGGTGGTGCCCACGTTCCAGGCGTTGATGGCCCGATTGAAGCCCGGCACGGCGAAGCCCAGGAGCACACCGAGGCCCATGGCCAGGAAGATCCAGAGGGTGAGGTACCGGTCGAGGAACCCCAGGCGCCCCTGGCCCGCGGCCTTGGGAGAACCGGGGCCCGTGGCCGCGGGTGAAGTGGGAGCCATGACGGGTCCTTTCAGGGGCAGTGGGGATCGCGGCAGCCCGCGCCGCAGCAGTCCTGCCAGAGGTAGTCGGTGAGGGCCTTGAGCTGGTCGAAGCGGGCGGCGTAACGGATGGTGGTGCCCTCGCGGGCGGCCTGCACCAGGCCGGCCTGGGCTAGGTCGGACAGGTGATGGCTGAGGGTCGAGCCCGGCAGCCCCAGACGGGCCTGGATCTCACCCGCCGGCGTGCCGGAGGCCGGCCCCTGCACCACCAGGCGCAGGATCGCGAGCCGCGAGGGATGACCGAGCGCTTTGAGGCGCCGGGCCATGGGCTGGAGGTCCACCGGGGCAGAGGGCATGACTCATATTCTAAATTTCTAGAAATTAAGAATCAACCGACCCCGGACGCGGTTGAGCCCCGTGGCGCCCACCTGGGATTCAGGAGTAACCGACCTGCTACTTCATCAACCCAGGCATGATGTCAAGCATGAAAAAGCATACAAACCGTTAATTCCAATAGATCTAATGACATTAATCACACCCTGGTCGCCAAAAATTCCGGCCTCCTTCATCCTACGGCTGAGACAGAGATCCACCTTCACGGTTGGCCTGCGTCACAGGAGCGATCAGATGGCCTACATGCAATGGCGCAGCACCCTGGAAGTCGGACACGCGCAGATCGACAGTGAGCACCAGTCGCTGGTGGAGGTGCTGAACCGCCTCCACGCGGCCATGAAGCAGGGCAAGGGCAAGGACGAGATCGAGAAGGTGCTCGTGTTCCTCAAGGACTACACGGTCGGGCACTTCAAGGCCGAGGAGGCCCTGATGATGAGCCACCGCTACCCCGGGGCCCAGATGCACATGGCCATCCACGCCGACCTGGTGAAGCAGGTGGCCCAGCTGGTCACGGACTACCGGGCCGGCAAGACGGTGCTCACGGGGGCCGTCCTCGACTTCCTCGAGACGTGGCTGGTGAAGCACATCATGAGCGAGGACAAGCTCCTCGGCGAGTTCCTGCGGGCCAAGGGGTCCGTGGCTTAGTCCTAGAGGCAGAGCTTCCCGCCCAGGGGCTTGCCCCCCAGCAGGTGGAAATGCAGGTGGAACACGGTCTGGCCCGCATCGGCGCGGTT
>Ga0316605_10001550_pt1 | contig 13281 bp, 5 predicted proteins | sample OWC_soil_day20_n_FD_207666 | JGI IMG/M metagenome (GOLD analysis project Ga0316605, IMG submission 207666) | Wetland soil microbial communities from Old Woman Creek delta, Ohio, United States - OWC_soil_day20_noCT | ecosystem: Environmental > Terrestrial > Soil > Wetlands | place: USA: Ohio... | reverse complement strand
AAATACGGCTCAAGGAAGGCAAGAATCGCCAGGTGCGGCGCATGACCGCCAAGGTGGGCCATCCGACCCTGCGCCTGATCCGCGCCGCCATCGGCGCCTGGACCCTTGACGGCCTGGCGCCCGGCGAGTGGCGTCAGCTTGAGGTCGGAGCCTGATAAGCTGGCAAGCCTGTTTTCCCCACCCCAACATCCCTGGCCAACCTGCCATGAAAAAAATTCTCTTCCTCGTTTCTCTCTTCGCCGCCCTCACCTGTCGTGCCGACGGTCTGCCGGTCACCGCCCTGAGCGCCGGATTCCATCGCGTCGAAGCCGAAGTGGCCCACACCTTCGATACGCGTGCCAAGGGCCTCATGCACCGCAAGTCCATGGCCGCCAACCACGGCATGCTGTTTATCTTCCCCGACGTGGCGCGCCATTGCATGTGGATGCGCAACACCCTGCTGCCCCTTTCCGTTGCTTTCCTCGACGAGCAGGGGCGCATCATCAACGTCGAGGAAATGCAGCCGCGCACTGAAGACAATCACTGCGCCACCCGCCCCGCCCGCTACGCCCTGGAGATGAACGCCGGCTGGTTCCAGGCCAAGGGCCTGTTGGCCGGCGCCGCCATCAACGGCCTGGAAAAGCTGCCGCCGCCGCAATAGGCCGCCCCGGCAAGCGGTGGCGTTCTGGCGCGAGGCAAGCCAAAGTCAGTGGGGCGTGGGGGACCGATGTTTGGTCAATGCCGACCGTGGGCCTGCGGGCCGGCTCGGGCGGCAAAGCATCGGTAAGCCGACCTTCGACGGTAAATCACGCTGAACGGCAGCTTTGCTCATCAGGCTACGACAGGATCGTGCCCTGAGCCGACGGTCGTCCCTTTTTTGCTCCAACGGCAGATAACTGATTGCAGCAGACCCTCGCTGCGCCTGCTCACGGACAAGTGCTTGGACAAAGTCGCCCGTGGGCCCCTGCTCTAACTCGGTCGGCAATGCGTCGGTCACCTGCCGTTCAGCTGTAAATCACTTTGAGGGGGGGGCAGCTTTGACCATCAGGCTACGACAGGATTGTGCCGTAAGCCAGTCAAATGCTAGCTTTCATACTTACACCGGGGGGGGCAGTGAATTTGGAAATCTCAAAAGTTCCCTACCGCGCCTGGTAGCCGTGGGCGGCACCGGTCACAATCGGTCGTTCGGGCGATTGGGCTTGCCATCGATTTTGAGTATCCGCAATCATTCCCTCTGGCGTGTACCGGTGTGCGCCCAGCACGTATAACGACTATCATTTTCTGGCCTGAGCGCAAGATGGCGCCGCCTACCGCGAGGCCTTGCAGGCTCTGTCCCGATAGTCGAAGACGTTTGCGAAGAGTGTGAGTTGGTAATTGATAGCGGGCATGTGACGAGGGCGTCATTTGTTAGACTAGCGGAAAGTGAGAAAGGCCAGTGCTAAGCGGCTGACGCCGCTCTTGACTTTGCGCATACGCCTCCCCGCAAACGAAGAATCCGCTCTCCAGGTGTTCATGTCCCCAACCACCTCCGATCACAAGCTCGAACTCATGTTACTGGGCGGCTTCGAAGCGCGCCTGGACGGCCGGCCCGTTGCAGGGCTTTCCTACAACAAAATGCGCGCACTGCTTGCTTACCTGGCTATGGAGCGTGAACAGGACCACAGCCGGGATGTTTTGGCCGGCTTGTTGTGGAGCGGCAACGACGCCACGACGGCGCGCGGAAATCTGCGTCGTACCTTGTCGGACTTGCGTCGCACGCTGGAATTGCCGCAGGGTTTGACCCTCTTTTCGACCAGCAAGCACACCATCCGCTTCATTCCGCATGCCTGTGTCGACGCCCTGGATTTCTTAGGACGGCCGACAGATCCCGTACCAGGCTCCAACCTGGACCAGGAGCGGATCGTCGCACTCTACCGGGGAGAATTTCTCGCCGGGCTATCCGTTCCCGACAGTCCTGCCTTCGAGGACTGGCTGCACATGCAACGCGAAGCATTGCGTCGACGCGCGCTGGCCTTGCTGGAGCAACTGTCGACATCCTGCGAGCAGGCCGGCGATTACGCCAAGGCACTCCAGTTTTCCCTGCGCCACACCGAATTGGAGCCATGGAATGAAGCGGTTCATGGCCGAGCGATGCGCCTTTACGCCGCAATGGGGCAGAAGAGTGCGGCGATTGTTCTTTACGAAACCTTCTGCCGCCGGCTCAAGAAGGAACTGGGCGTACTGCCCAGCGAGGAAACCCGGCTACTGGCAGAGCGCATCCGCAACGGCGAATTGCTCGCTGCCGTCCCTGGCTCCGCCCCATCAGGACAAGCTCGCAATCCGGCACCCTCAGAACGACGTCAAGTCAGCGTGCTGTACTGCGAATTGACGCTTCCCGAGATCGATGACCCCGACGAGACCATGGCGCGGCTGCATGCCCCCCAGGCGCGCTGCGTCGGCATCATCCGGCAGTTTGGCGGGCATGTGGTACAAACCCATGGCGGCGGTCTGTTAGCCTACTTCGGTTATCCGCAGGCGCATGAATACGCGGCCCGCAATGCCGTGCAAGCGGGGCTCGCCGTCGCCTGGGAGGCGACCGAGGGCCTGGAGATTCGTGTCGGCGTCCACACCGGACTCATCATCACCGGCGGCGAATCCGACCTGCCGGACACCTCCGGCACGACCTCCCGGCTCGCCATCCAGTTACGCCATTACGCGGCGCGTCGCTCGGTGGCCATCAGCGGCGAGACGCACGATATCGCGGCGGGATATTTTGAGTGCCTCGCCCTGGGGGCGCCGTCCCTGCCGGGATTCCCGCGGCCGTTGGCAGTTTTCCGGGTGCTACGGGAAACCGGTGCCCGCACTCGCCTGGATGCCGCGGCGCGACTCACGCCCTTGACGGGGCGCAAAGCCGAAATCGAACTGCTGACCGCCACATGGAGTATGGCATCGCAAGGCGCCCGTCAGATCGTGCTGATTCAGGGCGAAACCGGCATCGGCAAAACGCGCCTGCTGCACGCCATGAAGGAACGTCTGGTTGGCGAGCCGCACACCGTGCGCGAACTGCGTTGTTTCCCGGAATTCAGTCAGTCACCCTTCCATCCGCTCATCGCCATGCTTGAAGCTACGCTCGGCTTCACCCACGACGATGCCCCGGAAGCCCGCTTCCGCAAGCTTGAGACCTATGTGGTCGCCCATTTTCCGGCCACAGCGCAAGAGGCAATTCCGCTGCTCGCGTCACTGCTTTTTCTGCCGCTCGGCGACCGGTTTCGGGCAACGAGCCTGTCGCCGAAAAAGCAGAAGGAACAAACACTCGCCATCCTGTTGGGTTTATTGCAGGCACTGGCGGCGCAACAGCCCGTGCTGCTCGTTATCGAAGACCTGCACTGGATTGATCCATCCACGCTGGAACTGCTGACGCAGTTTGTCGAGTCAGCCAACAAGAGTGCCATCCTGGCGCTGCTCACGGCTCGCCCCGAATTTGTCGATCCTTGGCGCGGAGCGCTCAAGACGACGCTTACCCTTGGACCGCTGGGCGACGATGCGGTGGTGGCCATGGTCGAATTCCTGGCCAAGCACATTCCGGCCGGGATCGTCCGCCGCATCGTAGAGCGTGCCGACGGTGTGCCGCTGTTCGTCGAGGAAATCACGAAAGTCGCCGCCGCCGACAAGCACGCCATCATCCCGACAACTCTGCTCGACCTACTGGCGGTGCGCATGGGTAGCACGGGCGACGCAAAACATACCGCGCAGCTAGCTGCCACCATCGGGCGCGAGTTCGATCTGGATTTGCTCTATCGCGCGTCCGCCGCCGATTCCGCCGTGCTGGCACGGCACCTGGATGCCTTGCAGGATGCCGGATTGATATTGCAGGCAGGTGCGACGACGCGGCAGTTCAAGCATGCATTGATCCAGGAAGCCGCCTACCACTCCCAGACCAAGGCCTCACGGCAGGCGGCGCACCTGCGCATCGCTCAAGTGCTGCAAAGCGATTTCCCGGATGTCGTCGCCACGCAACCGGAACTCCTGGCGCAACACTTGGCTAATGCCGGCGAAATAGAGTCGTCCATCGACTACTGGACCACAGCCGGGCAAAACGCCGCGAGAAGGTCCGCCAACCTGGAGGCGGTCGGGCATTTCAAGTCGGCCCTGCAACTCCTGATGACGCTGCCGGCCAACCAGGCCAGGGACAAGACGGAGTTCAACATCCTGGTCAGCCTCTGCCCCGTACTCCACGCTGCGGAAGGCTACGGCTCGAAGGATGCCAGCCAGGCCAACGCCCGTATTGCCGCCTTGATTGGAGTGGTCGGCGATAGCCCGGAGATGTTCCCGGCGAAATGGGCGGTGACGCTCAACACGATTGCCGCGGTCGGATCGCGGGGTATACCGACAGCCGCCGCGCAACTTTTGCAAATGGCGCAGGACGATCCGACGAGAATCCTGGCGGCCCACCATGTCGGCGTGAATTCATGCTTCTGGCTAGGTGAGTTTCAGGCGTCCCTGGCGCATTATGAACAACAGGCCATCGTGCAGTGCCGTCCCGATCAGCGTCGGGCAATCTTGGCGCAGTATGGTTCGGACTTGTCCGTATTCAATGCCTCGCATGGGATGTGCGCCCTCTATTTCCTGGGCTTCCCGGATCGGGCGCAAACGATTTGTGCGCAGATGCTCAAAGACGCACGCGCATCGCGGCATACCCACACCCTGGCACAGGCGCTCAGCTTTGCCGCCGTCCTCCATCGCTTTCTGAACAAGGCGGACGAAGCCCGCGCGCTGTCCGCCGAAGCCCTGACCATCGCACGCGAGCAGGACTTCCTGCTCTGGATAGCGAGCGCCCAGATTTCACACGGCTGGGCGCTGGTCGCGCACGGCGAGAACGAGGCCGGCATCGCCGAACTTAAGTCTTGTATCGCCGGCATGAGGATGGCGATCGGCGGAATCTCGGTGATTTTCCTGTCTTCCCTCGTTGAAGCCTATATACGACTGAACCGGTACGACGACGCGCTTGACACGCTGGGCGAAGCGCTGGCCGATGCGACGCGTACCGGAGATGGGCATTATCTGGCCGAACTGTATCGGCTCCAGGGGGTGTGTCTGCTTGAACTATCGCCGGACAACAACGCCCAAGCTGAATCGCTGTTCGTCCAGGCGCTCGCCATCAGCCAGGAGCAACAGGCCAAAGCGCTGGAGTTGCGTGCCGCCACCGGCATCGCGGGCCTATGGCAGCAGCAAGGCAAGCGGGCGGATGCGCTGCACTTGCTCACCAACGTTTATGGCAGGTTCACTGAAGGTTTCGACACCTACGACCTACACCTCGCCGCCGAATTGCTGCGCGCCCTGACCTAGCCGCCGCAGGCACAGGGCAGCTTGCCATATTCCCGTCAGGGAAGCCACGTCGCTGGCGAACGATTAGCGAACGGTAGCCCTCTATTGTAGGGGTTGGCTAAACAACACCCTTCCGACTATGAGCAAGCTTTTCGCCGGCGCACCGTACAAGGCGAGTATCGACCTACCTGGGGACGTTCAGTACGCGCATTCGTTGATGATTCATGCTCGCAGGACGTTGGCGCTTTGCCTTTTTGCCCTGACATCGCAGCAAGGTTTTGCGCAGACTCCGGACGCCGGAACCCTGCTCAGACAGCAGCCCAAGCCGCCCGAGGTGACGCCTGCCCCGGCGTCGCCATTGCTCCCTGCCGCACCGTCTGCCGAAAACGAAAAAGACAGCGGCCCGAAAGTCACGGTGAAGTCATTCGTCTTCGAGGGTGCCGTGCTGGTTGCCAAGGACGACCTGTCCGCAGCACTCCAGCCTTTCGTCGGCAAGAAATTGAGCTTTCGCCAGCTCCAGTCGCTGGCGCCGCTGCTCGTCGCTTATTACGTCGAACGCGGTTATCTCGCCCGCGTGATTCTGCCGCCGCAGGAGGTCAAGGACGGCGTCATTACCTTCCAAATCATCGAAGGCAAGCGTGGCAGCCTGAACGTCAACCCGGAAGGCGAGCGCATCGACAGTGCGCGGGTGCAACGCCTCATCGAGGCTCGCATGTCCACTGGCGCGCCCATGAATCTGGCCTCGCTCGGCGAGGCGATGGCTATCCTCAACGAGCAGCCCGGCGTCAATGCCAAGGTGGCGATGGCCCCCGGCAAGGGCGAGGGCGAGATCGACCTCAAGGTCTCCGCCGTAGCAACGTCGCTGGTCGCCGGCAGCGTGGGGGTAAACAACCAGGGCTCGCGCAGCACCGGCGAACTTCAGGCGCAAGGCACGTTCACCCTCAGCAACCCAACCGGCCATTTCGATGCCGCCTCGCTGCTGGTCAATGCCGCCGATGGCAGCACCTTCGCCCGTGCCGATTACAGTACGGCAGTGGGTGACGACGGCCTGCGTCTGGGAGGCAACGCTTCGCACCTGGGCTACAAGGTAGTCCAGCCCGGCCTGACCGCTTTGGGTGCGCACGGCACCGCCGATACGGCGGGCCTGATGGTCAGCTATCCCCTGGCGCGCCGCGCGGACTTCAACCTGAGTCTTACCGGCGCATACGATGCCAAGAAATTCATCGATCTCACCAAGGCCGGCGAAACCGGCAATCGCCGTGTTCGCGTCGCCAATCTCGGGGTAAATGGTTTTGTGATGCCGAAGCCGGACAGCCTGTTAGGCGGCGGCGTCACCAGTTTCGGTGCCAGCCTGAGCCTGGGCGACAGCCACCAGCTCAATGCCGGCGCGCTCGCCACTGACAGCACCACCCGCAAGGTCGAAGGCGGCTTCACCAAACTCAGCTACAACCTCGGCCATATTCGCTCGCTCAGCCAGGACTGGAGCCTCAATACCGCGTTCCGCGGCCAATTTGCCGACAAGAATCTCGACTCGGCCGAACGCATCAGCCTGGGCGGTTCGAGCGGGGTGCGTGCCTATCCCATCAGCGAAGCTACCGGCGACGAAGGCTGGCTGCTCAATCTGAATGTCCGTCGCACCATCAACGACGCCCTCGCCGCCACCGTCTTCTTCGATGCCGGCGGCATCACCGTCAATCACACCCCCTGGGCCAACTGGAATGCCGGCAGCCCCCGCCTCACCAACCGCTACGAGCTCTATGGCGCAGGCATCGGGCTTGACTGGCGCTTCGCCCCCAATGCCTTACTCAATGCTTCTCTGGCGGCTCCCATTGGCAACAACGCCGGCCGTGACGCGCAGAACAACAATAGCGATGGCCGCAGCAATGGCCCCCGCGCCTGGCTCAACCTGACCGCTCAATTCTGATCAGAGGATAACGTCGTGAACAAAACCCACCGCCTGATATGGAATGAAGTCCGCCAGGACTGGATCGTCGCCCACGAAGCCGCCACCACCGGCGGCAAGCCCGCCTCTGCAAAGAAGCGCCTGGTCAGCGCCCTCATGGGCGCCCTCACCAGCCAGTTAACCTGGGCCGCAGCCCCCGTGCCCACCACCCTGCCCACCGGCGGTCAGGTCGTCGCCGGCCAGGCGGCAATCAGCCAAAGCGGCGCTGCCATGACCATCAATCAGGGTAGCGACAAGGCCATCATCAACTGGAACAGTTTCAGCATCGGCAGCCAGGCCAGCGTCACTTTCGTGCAGCCCGCCAGCAGCTCCATTACGCTCAACCGCGTGTTGGGCAGCGACCCGTCGGCCATCTACGGTTCGCTCAAAGCCAATGGCCAGGTCTTCCTCATCAACCCCAATGGCGTACTGTTCGGCCAGGGTGCGCATGTCGATGTCAGCGGCATGGTTGCCTCCACTCTCGGCATCAGCAACGACGACTTCCTTGCCGGCAACCATCGCTTCACCCGCGACGACGCCACCGGCAGCGTCGTCAATCAGGGCGAACTCTACGGCAAGTACATCGCGTTGCTGGCCCCGGAAGTGCGCAACGAAGGCATCATCGCCGCCCGCCAGGGTACGGTCGCGCTCGCAGCCGGCGAGGCGGTGACGCTCAACATCGCCGGCAACAGCCTCATTGACGTGCAGGTGACCAAGGCCAGCATCGACACCCTGGTCGAGAACAAGCACCTCATCCGGGCCGATGCGGGCACGGTCATTCTTTCTGCCCAATCGGCCAATCAACTGCTGGGCCAGGTCGTCAACAGCGGCGCCATCGACGCCAACGGCATCAGCAGCGACGGCGGCGCCATCCGCCTGCTGGCCAGCAGCAGCGTCGATCACAGCGGCAGCATCAGCGCCGACGCCGGCGCTAATGGCAAGGGCGGCAGCGTCATCTTGATGGCCGATCTGTCCAACCCCAAGAGCCACACCACGGTGAGCGGCAGCATCAGTGCGCAAGGCGGTGCCGCGAGCGGTGACGGGGGCTTTGTCGAGACCAGCGGAGCGCATCTGACGATTGCCGATACAGCACACATCAGTACGCATGCGGCCAACGGCAAAAACGGCCAGTGGCTGCTTGACCCGGATGACTTCACCATCGGCACGGACATCACCGGTGCGGCTTTGGGTACGCTTCTTGATTCCAACAATGTGACGATTCAAACCACCGCCGGCGCATCCAGTTACGATGATGGTGCTGGCAACACGGGTGCCGGCACTAGCGGCACCGGTAACGGCGACATCGTCGTCAATGAAGCAGTTCGGTGGACGGCAGACAATGTGCTCTCCTTAAAAGCACTGCGCAACATTGTTTTCAACAAGAGTGTTGTCGCCGACTTGGGTATGAGTGGCTCGGCAAGCGGGGCATCAGTCGAGATTACTTACGGTATGGGTGGATCAGGCGTGGCCTACACCGCCCCTACCGCCGATTGGGTGACGCCATTTTCGTCACCTTTCGCCGCCGGGAATATGTTTATCCGGGATATGTCATATGGTGTTCCAAGTGGTCAGGAACCCATGACGCCAGCCCTGCTCATCGTCAATCCCGTGGATTTCTACTTCGGTGCGAAGGGAGTGGCCATATACGTTCAGGCTGCTTCCGGCACGAGCGTCTACAACGGCAGTAATGTGCCCTTGCTGCCAACCTTTTCATTGGATAGCGGGGGCGCGACTCCGATCGCGATCAACGCCGCGTTGGTAGCAGGCACGCCGAACTGGAATACGCCATTCAAGAACGCCGGCACCTATAACGGCCTGCTTTACGCCAGCGGGCTCACCAGCACTGCCTACGACACACTCAACGCGGGCACTTCAGCAGCAAGCTGGACGGTCGATCCAAAGCCGCTGAATATCAGCGTCACCAAGACCTATGACGCCAATGCAAGCTTTAGCAGCGGGTTCAGTTTCACGGGGATGGTCGGGGTTGATGCTGCGCCCACTGTCTCCGGCGGCGCAGCCTCGGTCAGCAGCCCGAACGCGAACACCTATACATCCTTTGCGGCCAATACGCTGGCGCTATCGGACCCCAACTACACCGCCCTTGGGGGCGTCATCAGCGCCACCATTGACCCGAAAGCAGTCGCTCTGTCGGCAACGAGAGCCTACGACGGTTCGACCACCCTCGGCGCCGGTACGGTCACCATCACCACCGGCGTTGGCGGACAGACGCTCACCTATTCCGGCGCCACGGCGAACAACGCGCATGTCGGCGGGCCGGATGGCAATGTAGCGACGGTCGACAACTTCATCAACGCCATCACCTTGCTTAATGGCTCCGGTCTCGCCAGCAACTACCAGTTGCCCACGTTGGATGCTGCCCATGCGCCGGTCACCATCACGGCCAAGACCGTGGGGCTCACTGCCAGCAAAACCTACGATGGCTCCACCACACTGGGGGCCAATACGGTCACCATCACTACCGGCGTGGCCGGTGAGTCGCTCGGCTATTCGGGCGCCACGGCGAGCGACGCTCATGTCGCCACGGCCGGCAAGTTTATCAATGCTATTACCTTGCAAAATGGCGCCGGCGGCCTGGCGTCCGATTATCAACTGCCCGCACTCGACAACGCCCACGCGCCGGTCACCATCACCCCCGCTACGCTGAACTACGTTGCCGATAGTAAAACCATGGTCTCCGGCGCCGAATTGCCGGCATTCACGGGCAGTGTCACGGGCGTAGCGGCCACCGACACGCTTGGCGGAATCACCACCGGCAGCGCGGTCTTTGCGACCACGGCGACCAAGTCGTCGGCAGCCGGTTCCTATGCCATCGATGGTTCGGGCTTGACCCTGACCAGCACGGACTATGTGTTGGCCCAGGCAAGTGGCAATGCCACGGCACTGTCCATCACCTCAGTGCAACAATTCGACAGCGTTTCCGCTGCCTTATTGGCAGCCCTAAATGGACCTAGTGGCAGCGGCGGGAGTACCGAAGCAGATCTGGCGTACCAGAATCGAACGGCCAAGGGGAAAGATGCGCTGGGTTGGGCACAAAAATCCCTTGCGCTCGCCTGCCCAGACTGCAAATTCACCGGAGCGGATTATCAGGATTGGCTAAATGGCGGAATTGGTAAAGCGCCCAGCCTGAAAGACGCATGGAATCAACACTACCAGGCCGCACTGGACAGTGGCACTGGGTCGGCAGCAGCTACGACGAAGACAATCAATGAATTAAAGGCCATGGGCTACACCGCCACGGACTTCAAGGATGCCGGCATTGATGTGAAAACGCTCGTAGTGAATACGACCACCACCACCACCACGGCAGACAAGAGAGCCGTATCGTATTACACGGATAGCCACGACGGGAAGACCTACAAAAATTTTGTGACGCGCAATGTGACCGAAACTGACGAGGTTCGCAGCTTGGCCTTTACCCCAAAAGAGCTGCTCGATGCCGGCTACCCGAAGGATGAGGTCGATGCTGCGAAAAGCAAGACAGGATCAACTTTCCTGAGCCGCGAAATTGGTCCCATCACTGACAAAGGACATTCCGACGGGACTAAGAACTTCACTTATTCGGCATCGGACTACGATTACGACTGGGAGTCATCCAACCCTAGTTATAGATATGAGTCCCGTAGGCGATGAGTCCCGTTAGCGAGTCGGTCGTCATGTTCTTGACCGTCCCCGCCCTGATATTCAGGCGACACGGCCGGCCGAGCGTTCCGGTTCGTCGCAGCCGGTCAATGGCTTAATCAGCCCGAGCCCCGCCGCTCCGCGGCGGAATGCCATTCATACACCGCCAGCTCGCATCGCGTGGTCGGCGGGGAATTCATTGGCCGGTAATGGCGTTGTGTGCCACGACGATACCAGTTATGTCGCGGGCGACCGCCGTGTCCTATTAATTCGGCATCATCGACCTTGAAATAGATTCTGGCTGCCCGATAGTGTTCTTGAACCGTATGCCTTAGCCGCAGCAATGCACGCAGCGCATGGTGTGGCTTGATGGTGTCGGTAAAGCCGGCAAGCAGAAAAAGGATCGGGGTGTCATTTTGCAGTTCGATGCCGATTATTCCCTCGGCGCAGCCGGATTGCTTGGGTTCGACCAGCCAGAGTTGCCGGCCGGGATCATCCAGACAGACATCCGCCAGCAGGGCGTCCGGATCATCAAGGCGCCAGTGGTTGGGCAGCAACTTCATGAATCCTTGCTGATGGAACCACGCCCGGACGGTTGCAGCGTCTTGCTCCGCCGGTCTGCGCAAGCGGAGGTGGGCATCCTCGATTGTTGCAGGCAAGGGCTGGAACGGGAAAGGCTGCGGTTTGCTCGTCCCGGCGGCGGGAACATCAACATGCGTCGGGGGTAAGGGCGGAAATTTCCGCCAATGCACTCCGCGGCCGACGATCTCACGAGCGATGGTGTCGGCATTGGCCAGCAGCAGGTCAGGGGCGGTTGTGAAGCCAAGATGTTTCGCCACGCGCCTGGCCAGCGGCCATTGCCGAAACTCGTCCCGTAACATCGCATACGTCGTCAAACCGACTTTCGAGCCGGTCGCCTTGTCCGTAACCATCGCGTCCACCGCGTATTCTCGTTGCATTTTTACCCGCACGACGAGCTGATTCGAGTGCGCGTTGTCGGCATACACCTGGCTGGTGAGTATCTGTAGGTCGAGATGGTGGAAGGCAATGAATGCGGCGAACAGATACGCCTCGGCCGCCAGGGTGCCAAAGCGTGAATGCTTGAATCCCAAGGCCAATTCGGCGCTGCCTTGATAAAAGTTGAGCGAGCTAATCTCGAGGAGTCCGATTTGACGCCCCTGGGCATCGCAGACCAGCCAGTTCCACATGCCAACCCGCTTGGGGAACGGATGATGGTTTTCGAGCAGTTGATAGACCCGTGATTCGACGCAACCATGCGCTGGCCGGCTGTACTGGCTGAGGAAGCGGGGATTGCCGAACAACTCAAGCAGAAAAGGTTGGTCTTCAGGTTCCAGCCGACGCAAAATGACATTGCGGCTGCGCAGGGGTACATGGCGGACCAGATTGAACTGATGTCCGGCGACCTCCAATCCGGGAAGCATGGGCAAGCCCCACTGGGCGGGGTCGCCCTGCCGCGCGAGATGCAGGCTCTGGGCCTGATAGGCGGCTAGGCCGGCCAATCGCCACTCATCGACTTCAATCGCCAGACCCGCGCAATAGCAGAGAATTTCTTCGGAGTGAGCGGGTGAGCCGACAGTCCACACGCCTAGACGCAACGCCTCCTCAATCGCGTTGGTCCGACTCGTTTCAGCGATTCGCTTTAGTCGAGTTAAGCTCGAATCCTCAGACACAGACAAATTGCTCAGACCAACACCCCCTACATATCCCCTACCAGTATCTTCAATTAAGCTTTTACGCGTGTTCATGGCGGCATAATAATGGACAGCCGGTGGTTTCGGCATGATAGGGGACACCCATTAGCCGGCCAGTATCAAGCGAGCAAGCGAATCCATGGCGATGCTAGCCGCCGGTTTTGAAACTCTCTCTCCGCTTGCAGTTGCCGATCACGCCCGTTTCTTCAAATCATGGCTGCGACGAATCCCGCCAGACACCCATCAGGATCAAGCGAACGGCGGTGAATCTACCTGTCGCCCTGGCGGCTTCGCCGCCCCAGAAGAACGTTGGTGCCGCTACGTGTCCAATGGACCATCAGGAACTGATGGGCGGTTCACCGCCCCACCGCTGCCCGACACAGGGAGATATTCCAACGGCAGCTCCGGCCGATCAGCCATCATTGCCCTTCAGGCAGGTTCCAAAGTGAAGCAGTCGTTCAGGTGTCCGGTCTGGAGAGCGCGCGGCTGGCCGCTTATGGCCGGAAAGACCCTGACGGGCTCGTTTCCCCGAAGCGGCCATAGAGATTGTCTAACGGCAGCTGGCGGGTACCCACAAAGGACGCGAGGTGAGTAACATGATGCTTTCTCCCCGTCGAACTCGAACGCCAACTTCCTCATGACACTTGCCGGGATCATTATGTTTATTGCTCTCAATGGCATCTACGAACCCTCCGCCATCCAGCA
>Ga0316605_10001549_pt1 | contig 13282 bp, 12 predicted proteins | sample OWC_soil_day20_n_FD_207666 | JGI IMG/M metagenome (GOLD analysis project Ga0316605, IMG submission 207666) | Wetland soil microbial communities from Old Woman Creek delta, Ohio, United States - OWC_soil_day20_noCT | ecosystem: Environmental > Terrestrial > Soil > Wetlands | place: USA: Ohio... | reverse complement strand
AAGAGCTGGCCGACAAAGGAGCAGATAGAGGATTACGAAAAAACGTGGAAGTGAAGAAGCCCGAGCAGCAGGTGCTCTGCTGCATTCCAAAAATCCACGGGGTCGGAACACCCACCCCACCTTGGAAACAGGCCACCCCCAGTTCGTTTTCCGTTTATATTTTCGGGCAGGAGTCTCTAAGAGGCTGTTCACAATCAATCGCATGTCGTAAACTGGGGCATGAGAAAGAGATACCCCAGTGACATCAGCAAGGAAGCATTTGAAGAGATCAGGCCCTTGCTGGAAAGTGTACGTAAGCAGACCAAGCCCCGAACTGTTGATTTATATGAGGTGTTCTGCGGCGTTCTGTATCTGCTGAAAAGTGGGTGCCAGTGGAGGATGTTGCCGAGTGAGTTTCCGAAATGGCGGACGGTACATGCCTACTTCGCCAAGTAGAACGAGCCTGGTCCAGACGGTTTCAGCGTCCTGGAGCGGGCTTTAAAAAAATGTGGTCGGCGAGGCTCGTACAAGACAGGGGCGCAAATCCTCGACGAAGTTTTTGATCATCGACGCACAGAGCGTCAAGAACACCGATAGTGCTGGCCAAAAGGGCTACGATGCTGGCAAAAAAGTTTCGGGAATCAAGCGCCACATTGCGGAGGATACCCAAGCCTTGCCCCATGCAATCGCCGTTACGACGGCCGATGTAACCGACCGTAAAGGTGCTTTGCTTGCCCTCGGCCGCAGCCCCGCCAACTTGAATGCGGTTCAGCGCATCTTGGCTGATGGAGGGTATGTTGGCCAACCATTTGCCCATGCCGTCAAAAAACTGCTCGGCGCCGAGGTTCAGATCGCCAAACGTAGCGAGTTGCATACCTTTGCCGTCATGCCACAGCGTTGGGTGGTCGAGCGCTCATTCGCCTGGATCGAGAAATGCCGCCGCCTATCGAAAAACTGCGAGCGCAAGCTCAACACCAGCTTGCAGTTCATCCATCTCACTTTTCTGGCACTTTTGCTCAGAAGATCGTGAACAGGCTCTAAAACCCATCCGCCGAAACAGATAAGCAATCGAGGCGGCTACGCCGTAGGAAATTCAAGGAAAGACGCTCGCCGCTAGGCATCAGCCGAGGGCGTACGCCTACGGCTTCTTACCCCGGCTATGCCAGGAGCTTGGCAGGGCTGCGCCCTACACTCCGAGCATCAAGAACCGGCCTACGGCCTGCCGTCCTCACCCGTTCGGTACCCGCCTATGGCCGCCCTCCGCCTGCGGCCTCCGGGCGGTTTCTTGACCCTCTACGCTACCCAGCACACCCGCCCATCGTTTTAAGGTCATTACGCGCGCTCTACGGCGCGAATAGAGCAAGGCAAGGGGTCATCAAATACCCTGCTCAGCCAACAACTCATGATGCTCGCCCACAGTGACAATCCAGATGGTGGGCTGAGTGGTGAGCTAGAAAAACAAAACGCCCCGGAGGGCGCTTGTTTTCGTTGTAGTTGGCGGACACGCAGGGATTCGAACCCTGGATCCAGGTTTTGCCCGGATGCACCCTTAGCAGGGGTGTGCCTTCGACCACTCGGCCACGTGTCCGTATCCAGCCTGCAACGAGGCGCGGATGATATAGCCTCCGCGCCCTTTGGTCAAACCTTACTGATCGAGACCGAAGGTGCGGTGCAGAACACGAACGGCCAACTCCAGGTATTTTTCGTCGAGAACGACGGAAATCTTGATCTCGGAGGTCGAGATCATCTGGATGTTGATGCCTTCATCAGCCAGCGCCTTGAACATCTTCGAGGCGACACCCGGGTGCGAACGCATGCCGACGCCGACGGCGGAGACCTTGCAGATCTTGTTGTCGCCGGTGATTTCGCGAGCGCCCAGCTTGGCCTTGACGACTTCGAGGATTTCCTTGGCCTTGGCAAATTCGCCACGATTCACCGTGAAGGAGAAATCGGTGGTGCCGTCGTGACCGACGTTCTGGATAATCATGTCGACGTCGATGTTGGCGTCGGCGATGGCGCCGAGGATCTGGTAGGCAATGCCCGGGGTATCCGGAACGCCGAGCATGGTCAGCTTGGCTTCGTCGCGATTGAAGGCGATACCGGAAATGATCGGTTGTTCCATGTTCTTGTCTTCCTCAACAGTAATCAGCGTGCCCTCGCCTTCATCCTGGAAGCTGGACAGCACGCGCAGTTTGACCTTGTACTTGCCGGCGAATTCGACCGAGCGGATCTGCAACACCTTGGAGCCGAGGCTAGCCATCTCCAGCATTTCCTCGAAGGTGATGGTATCGAGCTTCTTGGCTTCCGGCACGACGCGCGGGTCGGTGGTGTAAACGCCATCGACGTCGGTGTAGATCTGGCATTCGTCGGCCTTCAGCGCGGCAGCCAGCGCGACGCCGGAGGTATCGGAACCGCCGCGGCCGAGCGTGGTGATGTTGCCGTGCTCATCCACGCCCTGGAAACCGGCGACCACCACCACGTTGCCGGCATCGAGATCGCGCCGCATGTTGGTTTCGTCGATCGACAGGATGCGTGCCTTGGTGTGCGTGCTGTCGGTCAGCACCTTGACCTGACCACCGGTATAACTCTTGGCCTGGCAACCGATGTCCTTCAGGGCCATGGCCAGGAGGCCGATGGTGACCTGTTCGCCGGTGGACATAATCATGTCCAGCTCGCGCGGATCGGGGTTGGCCTGCACTTCCTTGGCCAGCGCAATCAGTTTGTTGGTCTCGCCGCTCATCGCGGAAACGACCACCACTACTTGATGGCCCTGTGCCTGGAACTTGGCAATACGCTTGGCGACGTTCTTGATGCGTTCGGGATTACCGACCGAAGTGCCGCCGTATTTTTGAACAATCAACGCCATGGATTTGTCCGGTTAAACGTTGGAAAAAGAGGGCGGGATTCTACCCCACCCTAGGCCTGTTTCGAAAGAATCGAAGCTTACAGGTCGGCCAGCGAGCGCAGATGGGCACCGACACTGCGGGCCAGCGAACTCATCACGTAGCCGCCTTCGAGCATCGAGACGATGCGCTTGTTGCACAGTTCGGCGGCCAGTTTCTTCAGCTCGTCGGTACACCAGGCGTAATCCTTCTCCAGCAATTTGAGGCCGCCCATGTCGTCTTCGTAATGCGCATCGAAGCCGGCCGAGATGAACAGCATCTGTGGCTTGAATTCCCGGAGACGCGGCATCCACACCTGGCTGACCGCATCGCGGAATTCCTCGCCACCACAACCGGCAGCGAGCGGTACGTTGCACATATTGGCTGCCGGCTTGTCGGCGCCACTGTACGGGTAGAACGGATGCTGAAAAATGCTGCACATCAGCACCTGCTCGTCGCCGGCGAAGCAGTCTTCGGTGCCATTGCCGTGATGCACGTCGAAATCGATGATGGCGACCCGCTCCAGGCCATGCACCTTGAGCGCATGGCGGGCGGCAACGCCAATGTTGTTGAAGAAGCAGAAGCCCATCGGCGTCGCTTTTTCACAGTGGTGACCGGGCGGGCGAACGGCACAAAAGGCATTCTCGATTTCACCGCTCATCACCAGGTCGACCGCATGGCAACCGGCACCGGCAGCACGCAACGCGGCTTGCCAGGTATGCGGATTCATCGCGGTATCCGGGTCGAGGTGCACCACGCCGTGCTCCGGCGAAGCACGCTTGATGCGTTCCAGATGCGACGCCGGATGCACGCGCATCAATTGTTCGAAGCTGGCCAGCGGTGCGTCGTAATAGCTGAAATAGGCGTCCAGCCCTTGGGCGATCAGGTGATCGCTGATGGCGGTCAAACGCTGGGGACATTCCGGGTGATGCGACCCCATGTCATGCAACTGGCAATCGCGATGGGTAATGATGGCAGTGCTTGTCACTTGTTCTCTCTCTGCGAACCGGCACACTGGCGTGCGCTCGTCGGAATGTCATTATCGACCCAATCGGTGCACGGCTTCAAGCATTAGAATGTCCTCAAGCTGCAACTACGGATCATCGCCATGCCCGCCACCCCGTTTGCCTCATTCACCGCCCGCCCCGGCCCGCTCGACGAGCTGCTGGCCGCCGCCGGCCGCATCATCCTCGGCAAGGAGCGCGAAATCCGCCAGGCGGTGGCCTGCCTGCTGGCCGGCGGCCACCTGCTGATCGAGGATCTACCCGGCGTCGGCAAGACAACACTGGCCCACGCCCTGGCCCGCCTGTGCGGCCTGCACTTCTCGCGCATCCAGTTCACCAGCGACCTGTTGCCGGCTGACATCACCGGCGTGTCGATCTACGACCGCGACAAGGGCGTTTTCCGTTTCCTGCCCGGCCCGGTCTTCGCCCAGCTGGTGCTGGCCGACGAAATCAACCGCGCCACACCGAAGACCCAGAGTGCTCTTCTCGAAGCCATGGAGGAAGGACAGGTCACTGCCGAGGGCGAAACCAGGCCGTTACCCGAGCCGTTCTTTGTCATCGCCACCCAGAACCCGGCTCACCAGATCGGCACCTTCCCGCTGCCCGAATCGCAACTCGACCGTTTCCTGATGCGCATCGAACTGGGCTACCCGGATCGCCAGGCCGAGCGCGCGCTGTTGCAGGCCGGCGGCCAGCGCAGCCTGGCCGATCAACTGCCGGCCATCATCAATCCCGACGACTTGCGCCACCTTCAGCACAAAGCGGCCCAAACCCACGCCGCCGACGCGCTGATCGACTACGTGCAGGCCCTGGTCGAGGCCACCCGTCACAACCCCGCCTTTCAGCACGGCCTGTCGCCGCGCGCCGGCCTGGCCCTGCTCGCCGCCGCCCGCGCCTGGGCCTGGCTGGCCGGCCGCGACATGGTGCTGCCGGACGACGTGCAGGAAGTATTACCGGCAGTCGCCCGCCATCGCCTGCGTTCAGCTCAGGGTACCGGCCAGGCACGGGCCGAAGACATCGTCGCCCTGATCCGCAGCGTGCCCATACCGTAAATCGGCATGCGCCTGCTGGCCAACTTGCAGCAACGCCTGTTTCGCTGGCGCAGCGACGGCACCGCGCCGTTGCGCCTCGGCCAGCGGCGCATCTTCATCCTGCCGACCCGGGCCGGCCTGCTCTTTGGCGTCACTCTGGCCGTCATGCTGATCGGCGCCATCAACTACAACCTGGCGCTCGGCCATGCGCTGGTTTTCCTGCTAGCCGGCCTCGGTCTGGTCGGCATGATCCACACCTTCCGCAACCTGTTCGGCCTACACATCACGCCCGCTCGCTGCGCCCCGGTGTTCGCCGGCGAAACCGCCCTCTTCCCGCTGTTGCTGGCCAACGACCGACCGACGGCCCGCCTGGCCCTGGAGCTTGCTGCCCAGCCCGAGTTGCCGGTCGCCGCTGCGCTCGCCCCGCTAAGCAGCGCTACCGTCGCCGTGCCGCTACGAACCACCACCCGCGGCTGGCTGGAACTACCGCGCGTCCGGCTAAGCAGCCGCTACCCGCTCGGCCTGTTCGTCGCCTGGAGCTACCTGCAACCGGCCATGCGCTGTCTGGTTTATCCGCAACCCATCGCCTCGCCACTGCCGGCACCCGGCGCCGAGAGCAGCGGCGGGCAATATAGCGGCGACGGTGGTCAGGAGGATTTCGCCGGCTTCCGACTGCGCCTGCCGGCCGACTCGCCACGCCATGTCGCCTGGAAAGCCAGTGCCCGCGACGGTGGCCAGCGCCCCTTGCAGGTCAAGCAATTCGCCGGTGGCGCCGAACTCGAACTGCAACTCGACTGGGCGCTGACCGACCCCGGCCTGGCCAGCGAAAGCCGCCTGTCGCAACTGGCCGGCTGGGTGCTGGCGGCCGAGGCGGCGGGACATTGCTACGGTCTACGCCTGCCCGGGCACGAAATTTTGCCGGCGTCGGGCAGCCGACAACAACAGCTTTGCCTCGAAGCCCTGGCCCTGTTCCCGGCATGAGCACGCCAGCCAGCGAAGCCCTCGACCGTAGCGTCGTTCCCTGGCTGTTCGCCACGGCGCTGGCTTCCACGGCGCCGCATGGGCTGCACCAGCCGACCTGGCTAAGCGCCCTGACCGGTCTCGTCCTGCTGCTGGCCGGTGGCCTGTGGTGGCGCAATGCCAAGCCGCCGCGTCGCTGGCAGCTGGTGCTGCTGGTGGTCGGCGCCTGTGCCGGTATCTTTGTCGAATACCGCACACTGTTCGGCCGCGATGCCGGAGTCGGCATGCTACTCATCTTCATGGCGCTCAAGCTCCTCGAACTAAAAGGAAAGCGCGACGCCATCGTCGTCGTCACCCTCGGCTATTTCCTGCTGCTGACCCATTACTTCTACTCGCAGAGCATCCCGACCGGCCTGTGGCTGCTGGCTGCCGTGATCGTCGTCACCGCGACGCTGATCCGGCTGCATGGCGGCCCGGCCAGCACACCGCCCGCGACGCTGCGCTACGCCGCCGTGCTGACCGTGCAAGCGCTGCCCTTCATGGTCGTCCTCTACCTGCTCTTCCCACGCATCAACGGACCGCTCTGGGGCCTACCGCAGGATGCCCACGCGGGGCAGAGCGGCCTGTCCGAGCAAATGGCGCCGGGCGACATTGCCAACTTGGTGCTGAACAGCGACATCGCCTTCCGCGTGCGTTTCGACGGGCCGCTACCCGACCGCCAGAAACTGTATTGGCGCGGCCCGGTCATGGAGGCCTTCGACGGCACCACCTGGCGCCCCCTCACGGGCAAACGCGCCGCCGAACGGATCGAACTACTCAGCCCGCCGCTCAGCTACGAAACGACGCTGGAAGCCAACCAGCAGCGCTGGTTGCTCGCCCTCGACGCACCCGCGCCACTACCGGCGGAATTCGCCCTGAACGGCACGTTGACCGCAAGCGCGCGCCAACCGGTAACCCAGCGCCAACGTTTCCGCCTGAGCGGCAGCCCCGACTACCGTTTCAACGTCGATGAAGAACCGCAGATTCTGCAACGCAACCTGGAACTGCCGCCCGACCTCAATCCGCGCAGCCGAAGGCTGGCCGCCGACTGGCGCAACGCGCCGCCGAAACAGATCGTGCAGCAGGCGCTGGACCTTTTCGCCAGCCGGGAGTTCGCCTATACGCTGCAACCGCCACTGCTCGGTGTGAACGGCATTGACGACTTCCTGTTCCTCACCCGACGCGGCTTCTGCGAGCATTACGCCGCCGCCTTCGTTGTGCTGATGCGGGCGGCCGGCGTGCCGGCCCGGGTGGTCGGCGGCTACCAGGGCGGCGAGCCGAATCCGGTCGACAGCTACCTGGTCGTCCGCCAGTCCGATGCCCATGCCTGGGCCGAGGTCTGGCTAAAAGATGAGGGCTGGGTGCGCGTAGACCCGACCTTCGTCGTCGCCCCGGCCCGACTGGAAACCGGCATCGCCGGCGCCCTGCCGGCCGGTGAGGCCCTGCCCGGGCTGGTTCAGGTACGCGCCGAATGGCTGCGCGGCCTGCGCTACCGCTGGGAAGCGCTGAACAATGCATGGAACCAACAGGTGCTGGGTTACAACCCGCAACGCCAACGGGAACTGCTGTCCCGCCTAGGCCTGCCCGATACCGACTGGCGCAGTTTGGTGACCTTGCTCGGTACCGCCTGCTTTGCACTACTGCTCGTCGTCGCGGCCTTGACGCTTTATCGCCGCCAGGCCGGCGACCCGGCCAAGCATTTATGGCAGCACACCCTGCGCCGATTGGCCCGAAGAAAGGTAAACTGCCCGCCTTGGGAAACGCCCCTAGCCTTGGTCAAGCGCCTGAAAACAGAGCGCCCGGAACTGGCCGGCCCGCTGACAATGGTCGCCGAGGCCTATCTGGCTGCCCGCTACGGTCGACACCCCGAGTCCCTGAAAAAACTGCGCGCGGCCATTGCCCGCCTGCCCTGATGGAGAATGTCTTGAAGTTGCTCACCGGTTCATTGCTGCTTGCCCTGCTCAGTTCCACCGCCCTGGCTAGCGCCAGCTTCAGGCAGGATCCGGCGGTCCTCCAGTTTGCCGATGATCTGGCCGCCCGCCACGGCTTCGATGCCGGCGAAATCGTTCGCCAGATCGGCCAAACCCAGCCGAACGCCAAGGTGCTGCAACTCATCAAGCCCCCGGCTTCGCCGACCCAGCGTTCCTGGGAACGTTACCGACCCCGCTTCCTCAACGAGCGGCGCATCGAGCGCGGCGTCGAGTTCTGGCAGGAGAATAGCGCCAAGCTGGCCCGCGCCCGCGCCCTCTACGGCGTGCCCGAGGAAATCATCGTCGCCATCATCGGCGTCGAAACCGAGTACGGACGCAACACCGGCGGCTTTCGCGTACTCGAAGCGCTGGCCACACTGGCCTTCCATTACCCGCCGCGCGCCGAATTCTTCCGCACCGAACTCGAACAATTCCTGCTGCTGAGCCGCGAAAACGGCCTCGACCCGCTGGCCATCAAGGGTTCGTTCGCCGGCGCCATCGGCATTCCGCAATTCATGCCAGGCAGCCAGCGCCGCTATGCAGTGGATTTCGACGGCGACGAGCGGGTAGACCTGGCTGGCAGCGTCGATGATGCCATCGGCAGTGTCGGCCGCTTTCTCGAACAGCACGGCTGGCAAGCCGGGCAAGCGGTCGCCGTACCGGCACGCGTCAGCGGCGAACCCGAACGTGGGCTGATCGAGGCCGGCATTCGACCGAGCCTGAAAGTGGCCGAGTTGCAACAGGCCGGGATTCGCAGTGATGCCGACCCCCAGGCCACCGTCGCCCTGATCAACCTGACCAGCCCCGACCGGGAAACCGAATACTGGCTGGGCTTCGACAATTTTTACGTGATCACCCGCTACAACCGTTCGAGCTTCTACGCGATGTCCGTGTTCCAGCTGGCCGAAGCGATCAAGGCCCGCCTGCCGCGCTGAAGCGTACGAAGCGCGGCAGGCCCCGAATGGGGCATTGCTGCGGTCGACGGCGAAATTGGTCGATTTTTTGCGGTCGCTTGGCCTACAGCAACGCGTCGCGCGACATGCCGCCACGCTTGACGATCTTGCGCAGGCGGTCGAGCGCCTCCATTTGAATCTGGCGCACCCGTTCGCGAGTCAGTTCGAGATCGGTGGCGATGTTGTCCAGCGTCGCCAGATCGGCCCCGTTCAAGCCATAACGCCGCTCGATGACCTGGCGCTGGCGCTCGCTCAACTGCCCCAACCAGTCACCGACCAGCGAACCAAGTTCGTTGCACTGCATCAACGATTCCGGATCGCCGCCTGCCTCGTCGGCAATAACTTCGGCAATGGTGTGATTGGGGTCGATTTCCAGCGGTGCGTCGAGCGAAGCGATGTGTTCGTTGAGCGACAATATCCGCCTAATGTCGTCGACCGGCCGGTCGATCAGCGCCGCCACCCGCTCAATCGAGGTTTCGCGCGTTTCGGCCGCTTCGAGGTGGCGCATGGCACGCAACACCACGTTGATTTCCTTGACCACATGCACTGGCAAGCGGATGGTGCGCGACTGGTTCATGATGCCGCGCTCGATGCTCTGACGTATCCACCAAGTCGCATAGGTCGAGAAACGGAAACCGCGTTCCGGATCGAATTTTTCCAGCGCGTGAATCAGGCCGAGATTGCCCTCCTCAATCAGGTCGAGCAGCGGAATACCCCGGTTCAGGTAATGCTTGGCGATATTCACCACCAACCGCAGATTGTGCTCGATCATCTTCTGACGGGCCGCGAAATCGCCCTGGCGCAACAATCGCGTCGTCGCCAGTTCCTCCGCCGGCGTCAGTAATGGCTTGGCGCCGATCTCGTTCAGATAAAGCTGGGTGACATCCTCCAGCAATTCGATTTCCGGGCGGACCGTTTCCGGCTCCGGCAACAATGCCGACTCTTCCGGCTCGCCATCGAAGCCATCCTCGTCGCGGGAATCGTCGTCGCGTTCGTTCATTTTTTCGGCAGGAATTGCAGCGGATCGATTGGCTTGCCCTGCTTGCGGATTTCGAAATGCAGCTTGACCGTATCGCTGTCGGTATTGCCCATTTCGGCAATCTTTTGCCCACGGCTAACCTGCTGGCCTTCCTTGACCAGAATCTTGCGATTGTGGGCGTAGGCCGACAGGAAAGTGGCGTTGTGCTTGACGATGACCAGTTCGCCGTAGCCGCGCAACCCGGCCCCGGCATACACAACCTTGCCCTCGCCGGCCGCCAGCACCGGATCGCCCGGCTTGCCACCGATGTCCAGCCCCTTGTTGCCGGCTTCGCTATAGGGGGCCAGCAGCTTGCCCGACGATGGCCAGGCCCAGGCTACGTCGTCCGGACCAGCCGCAACGACTGCTGGCTCCGGCCGGGTTTCCGGCTTTGCCTCCGGCTTGCTATCGCTTGCCTTCGGTGCCTCGTTGAGACGGTTCAGGCGCGCGTAGGCCTCGTCGGAATAAGGTTCCTTGCCGGCCTTGGGTTCGCGCTTGATGCCATCGCTTGCCGCCGCACCGACAACCGGCGCCCCGACGCCATCCAACGGCCTCGCCTCGACAACCGAGCCGCCGCCCAACGGACGGGCGACCACCGCCCCGGAGGAATCCTCAGCCCCCGGCGGCGCTACCCGCAACACCTGTCCCTCCTTGATCGCCGAAGGATCGCCGATGTTGTTCCAGGCCGCCACATCCCGATAACCCTGGCCGTGCTCCAGCGCAATGCGATACAAGGTATCGCCGCGCTTGACGGTGTAATACCCCGGACCGCTCGGCTGGACAACCGGCGCAGCCGCGCGCGGCGTCGAACTACGGTCAACCGCTGGTGCCGGCGGCTGCGACATGCACCCGGCCAACAACAGCCCTGATGCAAAAGTGATAATCGTTCGAATCATTGCGTTCCTGCTAATAAGGGGACAAAGCGGACGGCATCAAGACGCGTCTCGACAAAGCCCTGGGGCGTTCTTTCAATGAAGCTAAGATACTGTTCACTGCTGCCCACTGGCAAGACCAGGCGCCCGCCCAATGCCAGTTGTTGCAGCAGGGCTGGCGGCACCTGGAGGCCGGCAGCGGCGACTATGATACTGTCAAACGGCGCCGCCTCGGGCAAACCGAGCTGCCCGTCGGCATATTTGAGACGCACGTTGAATTGCTGCAATTGCCGCATGTTGGCCTTGGCCTTTTCCAGCAAGGGCCCCAAGCGCTCAACGGCGTAGACCTCGTCGGTCAGCTGGCCCAATACCGCCGCCTGATAACCGCAACCGGCACCGACCTCCAGCGTTTTACCCAGGGACGAGCGTCCGTTGAGCAAGAGTTCGATCATCCGCGCCACGACGTAGGGCTGGGAAATGGTCTGCCCCATGCCGAGCGGTAGCGCCGTATCTTCATAGGCGCGCGAAGCCAGGGCTTCCTCGACGAAAACGTGGCGCGGCACTGCCGCCATCGCGGCCAGCACGGCATCGTTGCGAATACCTTTTTCACGCAGGCGGTCGATCATCCGCGCCCGTGTGCGCTGCGAGGTCATCCCGATACCGCGCAAAGCCGCCGAACTCATTGCATCCAGCGACCAATGGCCGACAACTGGGCCGTGTGGGTCAAATCGATCTGGAGCGGCGTCACGGAAACACACCCCCGCTCGACCGCGTTGAAATCGGTACCCGGACCGGCATCGGCCGCTGCCCCAGCAGCCCCCACCCAATAGACGGTCTCGTTACGCGGCGAAATCGTTTTCACCACCGGTTCGGCCTTATGGCGCCGCCCCAGACGAGTAACCTCGGTTCCCTGCAATTCGGCATAAGGCAAATCGGGCACATTGACGTTGAGCAAAACCGGATCCTGAATCGGATCGCGCATAAAGCGCTCGACCAGTTCGCGAACAACCCGACCGGCCGTCGCAAAATTATTGCCTTCAAAACTGGTCAATGAAACGGCAATCGACGGAATACCCAGCAAAAACCCCTCGGTCGCTGCGGCAACCGTTCCCGAATAAATCGTGTCGTCACCCATATTGGCGCCGTGATTGATTCCGGAAACAATAATATCCGGCAAGGTATCCAGCATGCCGGTAACAGCCAAATGGACGCAATCGGTCGGCGTGCCATTAACAAAATAAAATCCGTTGGCCGCCTGTTTCAGGAACAGGGGCCGATCCAGCGTCAGCGAATTACTGGCACCACTGCGGTTCTGCTCAGGTGCGACCACGACGATTTCACCCAAGCCGGCGAGCGACTCGGCCAATGCGGCAATTCCCGGAGCGAAATAACCATCGTCGTTACTGAGCAGAATACGCATCGTTTAATCAGACCAGAAGAGCATCGAGAGAACCACCATTTTCCGTCCAGGCGGAAACCCATTTCGGCGTGCGGCCACGGCCGGTCCATTCGAGCTGGGCATTTTCGGGATGACGATATTTAACCTTGACCTTGCCGCCGGAAACCGCCTTGACTTTGCCTTCCTTGCCAAGCAGATCCTCGATGGCATATCCCCTGGCCTTGGCGAAAGCCCGAACTTCATTCAGGATATTCGCTTTTTCCTGAACTTCGCGACGCTTGATTTCAGCGGGAATCTGCTGCTGCAGATCGCGCAACTGGGCAACGCTCAGAGAAGACAAATCCATGATTACCTCCTTAAATGAAATAGTGGAAATAATTTAATTTGCCTCTCGTTTTTAATCAAGCATTAAAAGTTAATTTTTTAAACCCAACTTCAAGACCCAGTATCGAGTCGATATGCGGCATTCCCATTGGACATAAAAACGCATCACCATTTGACGGCTTCATATAAAATATGGATAGGGAAAACCGCCCCACCAACAAAAGCAGCCAACAGGTTTTAAATCATTCCCACTCGATGGTTGCCGGTGGTTTGCCGGACACGTCGTACACCACCCGGTTCAAACCGCGCACTTCGTTGATGATGCGGTTCGAGACCTTGCCGAGCAATTCGTACGGCAGATGCGCCCAGTGCGCGCTCATGAAGTCGCTGGTCACCACAGCACGCAGCGCAACGACGTTCTCGTAGGTACGGCCGTCACCCATCACGCCGACGCTCTTGACCGGCAGGAAGACGGCGAAGGCCTGACTGGTCAGGTCGTACCAGGTCTTGCCGATATCGGCCTCGGCGCAGGCACCGGCTGCTACATCGCGCTCGGTAGCAACGGTGGCGCGCAGTTCGTCGATGAAAATCGCGTCAGCGCGTTGCAGCAGGTGTGCCGCCTTCAGCGTCACTTCGCCGAGGATACGCACACCCAGGCCCGGGCCCGGGAACGGGTGGCGATAGACCATCTCGCGCGGCAGACCGAGGGCGACGCCAAGTTCGCGGACTTCGTCCTTGAACAGTTCGCGCAGCGGTTCGAGCAGCTTGAGGTGCATGTCTTCCGGCAGGCCGCCGACATTGTGGTGGCTCTTGATGGTATGGGCACCCTTCTTGCCCTTGCCGGCCGATTC
>Ga0316605_10001547_pt1 | contig 13291 bp, 7 predicted proteins | sample OWC_soil_day20_n_FD_207666 | JGI IMG/M metagenome (GOLD analysis project Ga0316605, IMG submission 207666) | Wetland soil microbial communities from Old Woman Creek delta, Ohio, United States - OWC_soil_day20_noCT | ecosystem: Environmental > Terrestrial > Soil > Wetlands | place: USA: Ohio... | reverse complement strand
AGAGCAAGCGATCGATCGTCGAGCGTGGGACTTCGTAATGAAGCGCGTCGATCTGCCGGATCGTGTCGAGGAGCGGATCGCTCGGCGCATTCGACGGCAACGACGGCCTGCCGAGCGGATCGCGTGGCGCGGTGAACGGATTCGACGGCGGCGGCGGCCGGCGAATCGGATCGCGCCGCGCCGACCGCAGATCGCCCTCGAGCTTCCAGCGCACGAGCGCCGGCTGCTTCTCGCGGATGATCTCGACGTACGCGATCGACGCGTCCATCATGCTCATGCCGAGCACGGCGTCGTAGATGTCGAACTCGCGCTTGATCGCGCGGCCGTTCATCGCCGTGATGACATCGCCGGGATCGAGCCCGAGCGCACTGCGCAGGCCCTCGTCCTTGATCTTCACGCCGAGCACGGTGCCTTTGTCGTCGACGACCTTCTCGACGACGTCGCGCTTGAGCTTCGTCACCTCGGCCGCATCGACCGTGCGCTCGATGGGGCCGACCGCCTTCGCCACGACCGCAGGCTCGCCGGAGCGGCGCATCACCACGACCACCGCGACGAGCGACGTCAGCAGCGCGGCCACCGCGAATCCGATCGCGATCATCGCGGGGCGCCCGAGCCCAGCACGTTCCGGCACGTCAGCCATTCTCCGAGCATAGCCCGGCACGGCCGTTGCTCCACTCGGAAGTCATGCCGACCCGATCCGACATCTTCGACGAGAATCCGGCGCTCGACGGCCCAGACTACGTCGCGCTCGTCCTCGAATGGGACGAGCTCGCGGACGATCTCGAGCGTCAACTGCGCGACGAGTCGTCGTCGCTGATCGCCGAGGCCAAGCCCTCGCACTGGTCGCGCACCATCAAGATTGCGGCCGCTGCGATCGGGGCGATCGGGGCGATCGGGGCGATCGCGCTCCTGTGGGGCATCGGTCGCCGACTGCGCGGGTGATCAGCGGGAGCGAGCCCACCGTGCCCTGGCGCGCGCTGTAATACGATGCAGCAATGGCAAGCCAGTACGACGAAGCCGTCGCGGCGCTCTACCGAGCACCGCACGGCGAGTTCGTCAACGAGCGCAAGCGGCTCGCCGGCGAGGTGAAGGCCGCAGGTGACAAGGCCGGCGCGACGAAGCTGGGCAAGCTCGCGCGGCCCCCGATCTCGGCGTGGACGGTGAACCAGCTGTGGTGGCAAGCGCGCGACGAGTTCGACGCGCTCTTCGCGTCCGCCGAGAAGCTGCGCGGCGGCGACCTCGGCGCGACCGGCGAGCACCGCGACGCGATCGCGAAGCTCCGCCAACGCGCACAAGCGCTCCTCGCCGAGGCCGGCCACGCCGCCACCGAATCGACGCTCCGCCGCGTCACCACCACGCTCGCCGCGCTCGCCGCATCGGGCGGCTTCGATCCCGACCCGGCCGGCGCGCTCTCGGCCGATCGCGATCCGCCGGGCTTCGAGGCCGTCGGCATCACGGCGCCCGCGATGATCGAGCGCCACACGAAGAAGGACGACGACAAGCCTGCCAGGGCCAAGCCGGACAGGGCCGACGAGGCCGAGACGTCCGAGGGCGAGGACGCTGCCGAAGCGAAGCGCCGCGCCGACCGAGAAATCCGCGAGCTGGCGGAAGCCGCCGCCGAACGCCGCCGCGAGGAGCAAGCCGAAGCGAAGCGCCTCGCCGAGCTGCGCGGCGTCGAGTCGTCGATCAGCAGCGCGAAGTCCGAGCTCGAGCGCAAGCAGAAGGACCTCGATCGACTCCGCAAGGCGGTCGAGCAAGCCGAGTCCGCGGTCGAGAAATCACGGGCCGTCGTCGAGGAGCTCGAAGCGAAGCTGGCCGCGATGATGCGCGTGACCCAGACGAGGTAGACCAAGCCAGCGACGAGTGATGTGGTGAACGCGCGCCTACGCTGGCACTAACCTCCGTGCGCACGGCGGCCGCGAACGCGCAACGGACTGGAAAGCGCGGGTGTGGCAGGCGCAACGCGCCTCGCGTTAGAGGCGCTCGATCCAGATCGGCGCGGACCACGCCATGCGGTCGGGGCTCGGCTCCTTGATCTCCAAGTAGAAGAACCGCTCGCCGGTGGTCGGGAGGTCGACCGTGAGGGACTGCCACGCGCCGCCCGAGACTGTCTGGCGCTTGACCTCGCGGACGGCGTCGCCGCCGATCGCGCCGCTGTAGATCACGACCTCGAAGCTGCCGGTGTAGTTCGCGTCGGTGAGGAAGATGTCGAGCTTCGCGGTGGCAGCGCGCGTGACGAGCTTGCCGCCCATCGGGACGCGGCCGTCGGCGTAGACGCGGACGGCGAGCTCTTCGTCTTCGCTCGCGAACACGGCGCGCGTGTCGATCGCTTCGAGGAGCGAGGCCTCGGTGAGCGTGGTGGCGATGATGCCGGTGCGCGACGAGTGGCCGGTGCCCCAGTTCGCGAAGTGGTTGTCGTGAGGCGCGGTCGGGGCGAGGCGGAAGCCGTGGAGGAGGTAGTAGTCCCAGTCGGAGTGGACGCGCGTGAAGCGCTCGACGGCGCCGGTCATCGCGTTCGTCGTGATCGACGGGTTCGTCGCGGTCTCGCCGGCGAATTCGGTGCCGCGGCCGACGAGGACCTCGAAGATGCGGGCGTAGGGACGCGAGGCTTTCTCGACGGCGGTGAGCGTGGCGTCGACGACGGCGCGATCGGGCATCGCTTCACCGGCGATCCACTTCGGGAGGACGTCCGCGAGCGGGGCGTAGTCGTCGATCCCGAAGTCGTTGAACTTCTTCTCGCGGTCGGAGTTGTTCGGGATGTCGCGCAGGTTGATGTCGAAGATCTGGTCCCAGTTGCCGCCCAGCGAGTCGGTGGGGTTGCGACGGAACGTGCGCGGATGGTTCAGCTGGACGATCGGCGCGTCACCGTCGAGCTCGCGGCCGGGGAGGAACTCGTCGTAGAGGATGTCGAAGCGGCCGCGCTCGACCTTGGCGAGCTCGCGGCTGCCGAAGATGTTGACGTGGTTGCCCGTCGAGTTCGTGCTCCACTCCATGCCCGCGATCGCGACGAACGTGCCGCTCGAATTCTTGGTGACGTCGGACGCGATCAGCTCGAGCTGCTTGTATTGATCGGGGAGCATGTTCGCGGCGTCGCCGGCTTCGAGCACGCCGTCGTCGGTGGTGTGTGGCGTGAGCGCGAGGAAGTCCATGCCGCCGGAGTCGCGCGCGTATTCGTACGCGTAGCGTGCGGCGTCGCCGGGCGTGTTGCCGACGTCGACGGGCTGCATGACGCCCTGTGCGTCGGCGCGGATCGGCTTGCCGTCGTCGAGCGCGGCGCCCGTCGCATTGGCCGCGAAGTGGGCGTGGAGGTTGCCGAAGAACACGCGGGTCTCGTCGGCGTGCTGCTGTGCGGCGGTCGTCCCGGCGTCGAGCGAGGCTGCCGACAGCGACCACTGCCAGAGGCGATCGTAGAGCTCGCGGTACGGGCGCGCGATGCGCGGGTCGCGGTAGCGGACGTAGTTCTCGAAGTTCTTGAAGAACGCGCTCCCCGACCAGTTGCCCGAGCCGTTGACGACGACGCGATCGTCGATGACGGCGAGCTTGTGGTGCATGATCTGGAACAGCTCGGCGTTCGTCTGCTTGTAGCGAATCCGGCCGCCGGCGGCGATCAAGCGGTCCCACGCGGGGCCGACGTGCTCGGCGCGATCGGCCGCGTTGACGATCACGCGGACCTTCACGCCACGCTCGGCCGCCTTCGCGAGCTCCTTGACGAGGTCCTCGAACGCGAGGTGGTGCATGAGCACGTCGATCGACTTCGTCGCGCGCGCGAGCTCCTCCTTCAGCATCTTGATCGGCTGGCTGCTCGGCGCGAACTTCACTTCGGCGTTCGAGCACGCGCCCGCGTCGTTCGGCTTCGCGTTCCAGATCGCCTGGAAGTGACACGCGAAGCCGGCGAGGAGCGGATCGCCGTCGATCGAGCGGATCACGATCGTGCTCTCTTCGTTGATCGTCGTGCCGGTCGAGGACCAGTTGTTGCTACCGGTCGCGAGCGTGAGGTCGTCGACGAGCATGAACTTCGCGTGCTGCAGACCCGCGGGCGAGCCGCCGCCCGCGACGAACTTCACCTCGACGCCGGCCGCGCGGAGACGGGTCGCGGCCGTGTCGCCCATCTCTTGGCCCTTGTCCATCGCGACCCGCACGGCGACGCCGCGCAGCTTCGCGCGCAGCACGGCGTCCTCGATGCCGCGCACGCTGAACGTGTAGTTCGCGATGTCGACCTTCGACTGCGCGCCGTCGAGCAGCTCGATGACGCGCTTCGTGATCGGCGAGCGGGTGGCGAGGAACGTCTTGTCGTCGGGCGTGCAGACGTCGCAGTACGGTTCGGTGAGGACGACGTCGATCGTGCGCTCGGAGCCGAAGCCATCTCCCTTGCCGTCGGTCCACGGGTCGTCGGTCGGCTCCGACGATGCGCTGCAAGCAGTGCACACGAGAAGCAGCAGCTTGGTGAAGGCATTCGCGCGCATGCGCGCGAGCGGCTGCAGGCAGCGTGCCCTCGCGGCGCTTGGCGAGTCGGCGAGTTAGCGCGCGGTGGCTAGTCGCGTGGCCGGCTAGCGGCCGTCATCACCAGCGCGTCCGCCGTTCGGCATGACGATGACCTAGTCCTTCAGGCGAGCACGCTAGGGGATCTGTCCGGATTAACCCGTTGGATTGACAGCGCTTCCTGTATCTGAACAACTGTACAGGTGACGATCGCGTGCCTCGATCTCCCCGCGCTGCCACTGCAGATGGTGTGGCGGAGCGAGCCGGCGTGGCGTGCGCATCCGGTCGTCGTGATCGACGAGGACCGACCGCAAGGCGAGGTGCTGTGGGCGTGCGAGCGTGCGCGCAAGGCCGGGGTGCTCGTCGGTCAGCGCTACGCGCACGCGCTGTCGTTGTGCGGCGGCTTGCGTGCGCGCGTCGTGCCGCCCGAGCAGATCGTGGAAGCGCTCGAAGAGCTGCGCGGCGTGCTGCATCGCCTGTCGCCGCGCGTCGAGCCCGGCGAGCCCGGATCGTTCTGGCTCGACGGCGACGGGCTCGATCGCGTGTTCGGCGATCGCTGGGGCGTCTCGATCATGAAGGCGGTGAGCGAGCTCGGCTATCACGGCGCGGTCGTCGTCGGGTTCTCGCGGTTCGCGACGTACGCGATCGCGCGCGCGACCCGGCACGGGGTCACCGTGCTGCGCAGCGACCTCGACGAGCGCACCGCGGCGAGCGCCGTGCCGCTCGCGCGCCTCGACATCGCTCCGAAGCTGCGCGACTCGCTCGCACGGCTCGGCGTGGCCACCGTCGGCCAGCTCGTGCGCTTGCCGGGCGGCGGCATCCTCGAGCGATTCGGCACCGACGCGCACCGGCTCTATCAATTGGCCGCGGGCGAGCGCTGGGATCCGCTCGTGCCCGTCGCGCCGCCCGAGGCGCCCGACGAGCGCGTGATCCTCGACGACGAAGAGGATGACGTCGAGCGCTTGATGTTCGTGATCAAGGCGCCGATCGATCGGCTGCTCGATCGGCTCGCGGCGAAGGCGCGCGCGCTCACCGCCCTGCACGTCGAGCTCTCGCTCAAGCATGCGGTCGGCAAGATCGAGGTGCGCTCCGATTGCATCAAGCCCGCCGCGCCCACGCTCGACGCGCGCGCGTTGATGCGGCTCGTCCACCTGCGCCTCACCGGCATGCCACCGTCGGCGCCCGTCAACGCCGTGCGCGTGTGGTCCGAGGACACGCTGGCCACGCGCGAGCAGCTCGCGCTGTTCGCGTCGAAGCCGCGCCGCGATCTACGCGCCGCCGACGAGGCGATCGCGCGCGTGCGCGCCGAGCTCGGTGACGACGCGGTGGTGCGTGCGGTGCTGCGCGAAGGCCACTTGCCCGAGGCGAGCTTCGGTTGGGAGCGGCTCGTGCACGTCACGCCTGCTGCGCCGAAGCCGAGGCTCGTGCGGCCGCTCGTGCGCCGGTTGCTGTCGCGGCCGCAGCCGCTGCCGCCGCAGGTCCGTCAGGTGCGCGACGACGGCTGGCTGCTGTCGAACCTCGAGCACGGCGCGGTCGTGCGGATCGTCGGGCCGTACGTGGTCTCGGGCGGCTGGTGGACGCACGAGCTGCACCGTGAATATCACTTCGCCGAGCTGCGCCGCGGTGATTGCTTGTGGGTCTACTACGACCGCAATCGCCGGCGCTGGTTCTGGCACGGCGCGGTCGAGTGAGTGCAACTCGCTGCCCGGCGGCTCCGATCCTGCTCGCGACCCAGTCCAGCGTGGTGCTACTACCCGCCGCATGAGCCAACCGGTTCGCGCCGCGCGCGCCGCGATCATCGCCGGCGTCCTGGCCGCGCTCTACGTGATCGCGCTGTTCTTGGTGAAGCGGGTGCCGGATTGGGCGATCGGGATGTTCGGCGGACCGGATCGCCCGATCGATCGACGCGGTGGGCTCGTCGTCACGTTCAAGCCGGCGCCCGGCACGGAGCGCGCGTTCGACGAGTACATCGATCAGCGCGGAACGGTCACGCAGCGCCGCGACGGCATGTTGATGCTCGAGTTTCCCGGGCTGCCGGAAGACGCTGCGCTCGAGACCACCGAGCTGATGACCTACGGCGGGCTCGTGATGAAGGAGGTCGTGACGAGCGACTACGCGAGCCAGATCGGCGAGTCCGACGACGTGAAGATCGAGGTCGATCAGTGGCGGCCCGACGACGGCGGCGAGCCCCACACGGACCTCTATCTCCGCTCGCACTCGATCGATGCGATGCAGGCGGCGATCGCGGGCTACCAGCCGCCGGCGGGGATGGAGCTCGCGTTCGAGTGGGTCGAGCCGCCACCGACGGCGGAGGACCCGCGTCCGTTCTTGCGGTCGTACATGGTGTCGTCGGAGGTCGCGATCGACGGCAGCATGATCGCCAACGCGACGCGCTCCTACGATCCGAACACGAACCGTCCGATCGTGCTGCTCGACTTCACCAGAGCGGGCGGGCAGAGGTTCTGCGACCTGACCGGCCGCATCGCCGGGAACAAGCTCGCGACGATCGTCGGTGGCCGCGTGAGATCCGCGCCGATCATCAACGGGCGCATCTGCGGTGGGCGCGCGTCGATCACGATGGGTGGCTACGATCCGATGCAGCAGGAGCGCGAGGCGAACGCGCTCGTCGCGGTCCTCGCAACCGGCGCGCTGCCCGCGGGTGGCACGATCGAGACGCAGGCGTGGAAGCCACCCGTCGACGTGTCGAGCCAGGAATGGAAGGCGCGGCTCCTGTTCGGGCTCGTCGCCGGGATCGGGCTCGGGGTGATCGTGCTGCTCGCCGTGCGCTTCACTCGACCACGGGTGGCGCCGCGCGTCGCGAAGGTGGAGGGTGGCGTCCCGTGGCGCCGCGTCGCGGTGACCGCCCTCGCGCCCGCCGTGCTGATCGTGGGCTCGTACCTGACGTTGCCCGGCGTCAACGACGTCGAGCTGGAGCATGTCCTCCGGCGCGGCCTCAGCGCCGGCGAGAGCGTGTTCGCGCTCGGCGTGATGCCGATCATCACCGCCTTCGTGATCGTCGAGCTCGTCGCGCTCGCCTTGCCGCGGCTGCGTTGGCGCCGGCACGATCCGCGGGGGCGCATCGGGCTCGGCAAGGCGGTCGCCGCGCTCGCGATCGGGCTGGCCCTGCTGCAGGGCTGGTTCATCGCGAGCTACTACGAGTCGATGTCGCGCTACGGCGTCAGCGTCGTCATGACGGACAACGGCCTCCGGCTGCACCTCGTCATGATGGTGTCGCTCGCGGCCGGAACGATGCTCCTCGCCGTCGTCGCGGGGCTGATTCGCGAGCACGGCCTCGGCAACGGCTATGCCGTGCTGATGACGACGGGGTTCGTGCTCGACGTCGCTCGGCCGTATCTGCTCGAGGGCTTCGAGAACGCGCGCCACTTCATCACCGCCGGGACGCTGCTCGGGCTCGTCGGTGCGGTGGGCATCGCGGTCGCGACCCGCGCGCTGTTGCGATGGCGGATCGACAGCCTCCGCCTGCCGACCTCCGGTGCCACACCGGTCAGCGACAGCAGCGGCGTCGTGCAGCTGCTCGTGATGCTGTCATCGCTCGGCCTCGGCGAGGCGTTGTGGACGACGATCGAACGGGTCAACGCTGCGCGGACGAGCCTGATCGTGTTGGTCGTCTCGGTCGGCGTGTGGTCCTGGCTGTTCGCGCGGCCGCGGCTCGTCGCGAACATCACGCGCGAGGCCGGCGCCGAACCGCCGACGTACCGCACGTGGCTGCGTGCGACCGCGCTGACGATGGTCGTCGTCGGTGGCGCGGGCCTCGTCGGGATCTACACGTCGGGAGTCGATCAGCTGGCCTTCGCGATGCTGAATCCGTTCAGCGTGATGCTCGCGACCGCGACGTTGCTCGATGTCGTCGACGATCTACGTGCGCGCCGCCGCAAGCTCGTCCCCGTCGGGGTCGTCCACCAGGCGCAGTACACCGGCGTCCTCGAGCGCGTGCTCGCGGATGCCGGCATTCCCGCGCACTTTCACGCGAGCCACATCCGCGCGCTGTTCGCCTTCTTCGGACCGTGGGCACCGATCGTCGTGCTCGTCCCCGAGGAGCACGCGGAGCCCGCGCGCTCGAAGGTCTACGAGCTCGTCACAGAGGAACATCGCGAAGTCGTACGAGCTTTTGCCCGCGACGCACGACCCATACCCGCGCCCCGATTCGCTCCTGTTTGGGCCCGAACGTCGTAAAGCCGATCACCTCGTCGCCGGGCGCGATCCCCGCGGCCTCGCTCGCGATCATCGTGATCGGCTCGACCTTGTGGCGCTCCGTCTTCGTCGTCGAGCCGGTGCACTGCTCGCGATACGTGATGTGACCGTCGCGGCTGATGCTCTCGATGCGGCCGGTCTCGTAGCAGCCGGTGCCTTCCGACCACGACGACACGATGTCCTGGAACCGGATCGTGACCTGGCCGCCTCGGCGATCGAGGCCCGCGACCTTGCCCTCGACCGGACCGACCTGGCCCGTCGGGATCAGCGACTCCCAGGAGATCTTGTAGTCATCGTGCCAGTCGTAGACGTAGCTGCCGTGGCCGAAGTCGACGTCGACGGTGCCGTTCGCCGTCGAGCGCGCCGCCTCGGGGTCGATGCCTTGCTCGCGTGCGCGCTTCACGCGACCGAGGCGCGCCTGCGCTTCACCGATCAGCTTCTGCTGCTTGTCGCCGATCTCCATCGCGGCGCTCGGTTCGAGCTTGTCGAGGAGCTTCGCCTCCGCGGTCGCCGCGACCGCGTCACCGCGTGACACGTACGACCAGAACAGTTGCTTCGTGATCGCGGCGAAGATCGTGCCGCCCGTGCAGTTTCCCTTGCACGACTTCTCGTACGCGACGCGGAGCTTCGCGAGTTGCGCGATCGTGTCGTCGGAGACGCCTTGCGTGCCGGCGGCGCGCTCGGTCTTCACCTTCTCGACGAGCGCGGCGAGCTCGGCGACGTACTTGCCGCTCTTGGCGTATTCCGCTTGGCGGCGTTGGAAGGTCTCCATCGGCACGTCGACGAAGATCCGCTTCGCGTCGGGCATCAGCTTGTCGGTGAACGTGACGACGTCCTTGCGCGCCCGATCGACGAGGCGCATGTACGTCTGCTGCGCGGCGGCGGGCAGCGGCAGCTCGGCGAGTCGCTTCTGGACCGCGGCCAGATCGACGCGCTCGGCGTACCACCGCATCATGCCGGCTTCGTAGAACTGCCAGACGTCCGGTGGCCGCGCCGCTTGCTCGGCCATCCTTCGATTCGCGATCGGGTTCTGGTAGTCGTGGACGGGCCTGATCACGTGCGGTGCGTCGAGGCACGAGTCCGCGAGCAAGCACTGCACGAGCATCATCGAGGCGGTGAAGTGATCGAAGTACAGCTCGTCGAATCGGAAGTGCTGCGTGACCCACGTGTTGCGATGCGGCTCGTCGGCGTCGGCCATGATCGTGTCGACGCAGACGAGGCGGAAGATCTGATCCGCCGGGTCATGGGACAGGTTCGGTTGCTTGCCCCGCGTCGGATCTGCGTCGGTCTGGCGGCCGCGGATCGGCTCGCTGGGCGCGCCGATCTTCACGCACTCGGGGCCCCAATACGGGCCGACCCGTTCGCGGTTGTGGCCGGATCCCACGTATGGAATCCCATTCGAAGACGTCGTGGAGCCGTCGCCGATCTTCACGAGATGGCAGCCGGCGAGCAGAGTTAGAGAGAGGAGAGCCAGTCGCATGCCCGAAGGACGCGACGTCCTCGGCGACCGTCTCATTAATTGTGACCTCCGCGCGTTCTCGGCCAGACGGCCTCGAACGCCTCCGGTCAATCAAGGGGATTCTTTGGCGGTCTGGGTGTGGCGGAGCAAGCGGGGAAGCGTCGAATACAGGCTCGACGCCACGAGCTTCATCAGCTCGGAGAGCTCGGTCGAGCTGATCGAGAGCGAGGCGACGAGGCGCTGCTGCGTGCCGGCGACGAGGCTCGTGCGGGCATCGGCGAGCCAGCGCGCGGCGGTCGCGCGCGAGACCTGATAGAAGGCGCCGATCTCTTCGAGCGTGAGGTGATCGATGATCTGCAGGCGTAGCAGCGTGCGCGCGCGGCGCGGCATGTCGGCGAGCGTCGCTTCGAACGCGCGCTTGAACTCGGCGCGGTAGCTCGACTTGAGGAACGCGAGCGCTTGATCGTCGGTGTCGTCGGCGACCGCGGCGAGCGCTTCGTCGTCGACGAGGTTCTCGTGCTTGCGGCGCGTGAGGCTGATCGCGGCGCGCACGGCGGCGACGCGGATCCACGCGTGCAGCGCACCGTGACCGCCGAACGCCGAGAGCTTCGCGGTCTGTTGATCGTCTTGCCGCACGAGCAGCTTGAACAGCAGCTCTTGCACGACGTCCTCGGCGGCGGGTGCGTTCTTGCCGAGCCGCGCGACGGCGCGCGTGGTCTCGTCGCGGACGAGCTTCTCGAAGGCGTGGACGGCGGCTCGGTTGCCGGCGAGCACCGCCGTGACGAGGTAGATGTCGGGCAGGGCCAGCCTGCCGACCGCCTCGGCGACGTCGGGCTCGCCTTCGACGCGCGCCGCGACGGCCTCCGCGAACGGTTGCTCGAGGGCCGGCGCGACGACGCCGGGATAGCGCGCCGCCGCCTGCGCGATGCCGGCCTCGATCAATGCCCGCGGGACGTTCACCACCCCAGGGTAACAAGGTTTTCGTTGCGACTGCGGACCAGCTTGGCTATCCATCGTCCCGTGGCGTGCCTGCACGAATCGCAAGTATTCGCCTTTATCGCGGGCGAGCGCGACGCGCAGGTCGAAGAGCACATCGACGAGTGCAGCCAGTGCCGGCAGCTGCTCGCCGAGCTCGTTCGCAAGAAGACGACCGATCGGGACCCGGCGACCGACGAGACGTTCGCGGTGACGCCGAGCAATCCCGCGACCGATCGGACGGCCCTCGCGTCGGAGCAGCACACGCCTCCGCCGACGGGTGCGAACGAGTGGGCGCCGGGCACGCGCGTCGGCCGGTACGTCGTGCTGTCGCGGATCGGTCGCGGCGGCATGGGCACCGTGTTCCGCGCCGAGGACGTCGAGCTCGGGCGGCCGGTCGCGCTCAAGCGCTTGCACGCCGACGCGGACTCCGAGTCGCGGGCGCGGCTCGTGCGCGAAGCGCGATCGGCGGCGCAGCTGCAGCATCCGAACGTCGTCACCGTGCACGAGGTCGGCGAGGACGCGGGCACGCCGTTCCTCGCGATGGAGCTCGTCGACGGCGTCACGTTGACGGCGTGGCTGAAGGAGACGACGCGCAGCTGGCGCGAGATCGTCGACGTGGTCGCGCAGGCGGGGCGCGGGTTGGCGGCCGCGCACGAGCGCGGGCTCGTGCACCGCGACTTCAAGCCCGACAACGTGCTCGTCGATCGCACGGGGCGTGCGCGCGTCGCGGACTTCGGGCTCGCGCGCGCGAGCGACGCGACTCCAAGCCAACCGACGAAGCACGTCTCCGTCGACACGCGGCTGACGGCGACGGGCTCGCTCGCGGGCACGCCCGCGTACATGGCGCCCGAGCTCGTCGAGGGCGGGGCCCCGGATACGCGATCGGATCAATACGCGTTCGCGGTCACGCTCTACGAAGCGCTGCGCGGGCAGCATCCGTTCGAGGGCGACACGGCCGCGCGGCTGTGGGTCGAGATGGCGGCGGGGCGAGTTCGCAGCGGCGGGCGCTCGGTGCCGGCGTGGCTCGACAAGTGTGTTCGCCGCGGGCTCGCCGTCGAGCCGGCGCATCGCTGGCCCGATGTCGGGAGCTTCGTCGCCGCGATCGGCAAGCCGCCGCGGCGCGCGTGGTGGGTCGGTGCGTCGGCGAGCGCGGTCGCGATCGCGTCGGTCGTGACGTTCGTCGTGCTGCGCGAGCCGTCGAAGTCGGGGCCGAGCTGCGACGACATCGCGAACGAGTACCGCCAGACCTTCGATCCAAACGACCTCGCGCGCGCGATCCCCGATCCGACGCAGCTCGCGCTCGCGACGAAGACGATCGATCGGTTCACGACGGAGTATCGCAAGGCGCTGCGCGAGTCGTGTCGCGCGACGCAAGCGGGCACCCAGTCGGCCGCGATCGGTGACAAGCGCACCGCGTGCCTCGAGCTGGCGAAGCGGCGCGCGTGGTTCGTGACGAGCGGCATCACGACGGGCATCGACACCCGACCCGGGCTCGCGACGCTGCTCGAAGAGCTGCCCGATGTCGCCGCGTGCAGCGATCCGCAATGGCTCGAGCGCGCGTCGCCGCTGCCGGTCGCGCAGGCGGATCGCGAGGCGCTGTACCTCGCGGAGTCCGACCTCGTGTATGCCGGCAAGAAGCGCGACGACGGCGATCTCGAGCACGCCTCGCGGCTGCTCCAAGGAGTGAACGAGACGGCGCGCCGGCTAAACGATCGCTCGCTCGACGCACGCGCGACCTTGCTCGCGGCCGAGATCGCGCACGACCGCGGCGACATGGACCAGGCGACGCGCGAGTCGGTCGAGGCGTGGTCGGCGGCGAGCATGACGGGCGATACCCAGCTGACGCTGCGCGCGCAGCTCGCGATGCTGCTCGCGTCGGCGAGCCGCGATCGCCGCGCGCTCGAGAGCTTCTCCGGGCTCGGCACGGTGGCCGAGTCGGCGGAGGGCGCGCGCCTGATCACCTCGCAAGCCGACGCGATGATGGCGTCGGGACACTTCAAGGAAGCCGAGGCCGAATACCGGCGCGCGCAGGCGATGCGCGAGAAGGTGCTGCCGAAGGGACACGTCGAGCTCGCGCTCGGCATGCAGCGCATCGGTGGGGCGGTCGTGATCCAGAAGCGCGCGGCCGAGGCGTTGCCGATCCTGCAGGCCGCGCACGCGATC
>Ga0316605_10001542_pt1 | contig 13310 bp, 11 predicted proteins | sample OWC_soil_day20_n_FD_207666 | JGI IMG/M metagenome (GOLD analysis project Ga0316605, IMG submission 207666) | Wetland soil microbial communities from Old Woman Creek delta, Ohio, United States - OWC_soil_day20_noCT | ecosystem: Environmental > Terrestrial > Soil > Wetlands | place: USA: Ohio... | reverse complement strand
TTGCCCGTTCTGCCCTAGCTAAATCAATTGCTTCACTTACGTCAATGTTTATGGTAGACTTCAATGCTCCCATTACCCCTCGAATAGACTTCTTGGTTTTAGGCTGAACTTCAATAATTCTTTCATTATTCATCTAAGACAAAAGCTAATCTATCGCCCTCGTTAATGTTGGGACAGCTCTGTCTCTGAGCAGGTAGGAGATTTCCGTATACGGGCATAGAAAAACCCGAATAATAAACTCTTTTTCAAGTAATTCATTATTCGAGTTACAGTTCAGTTCTATATAATAGAGGGTTTTAGATTTACATACTTTGCGAAGAAGCTATACCCGAAGATTTTTTGACCATGTTTTGAAGAATTTTAGGTAATCCGATTAAGAGTATTACGAGTAGGACTAAGAGGCCAGCGGTCAACCACCAACCACTTCCTCCCTCGAAGAGGTAAAGCTGTGTTCCTGCTTGGGGTAGCTCTTCCCCACCAAAAACGATGTTATATCGCAAGGCAAATACTCCGATCAGGCTGAGTAACCCAGAAATACCAAGTATTTTAGTGGAACGTTGGCTAAAGAGCAGTAGGATCAGGGGGAGAAACATGCCGATGACGAGTTGCACGATCATGAAAGACATCTGCTTCGTCCCGCTGAAAAGGTTTTGCACAACGGCTCGACCGGCGTCATTTAGGGTGAGAACGGCTAACAAATGAAAGGCGATAAGAAGAATTTCGAGTACCACCATCCAGACTTTCACCGTGTGGATACCTTCCTCACTACCCATAACTTCAAGTCCAACCGCCTTAGGGGCAAAGCCTTTGGTAAGGCTGATTAGGCTTAAAGCAGCAACAGAACCCGAGATTAAGAAGAGCAAGGGGAGCAATGCGGAGTTCCATAGGGGATGACCCGGTACCACGGCGAGAAGGAATCCCGTGTAGAGACCGAGTGCTGCCGCGAAAACGACTCCAATTTTTCCCCATGTCTTCATCCGAGCATCTTCTTTCCAGAGATACCATGTGTAGATGAGGGAAGCGATCCCGTAAATCAATAGAATGAAGGAGCCCCAACTCATGATGGACTGAAAATTAACTCGATAAAAAAGGCTTAAGGCACGAAAGGGTTGCCCTAGATCGAGGACTAACGCGAGGAGTCCGGGAACTAATGTCGCTAAAGCCATCGTCGAAGTAGGTTTAGCTAAGGGTTTAAATTTCTGGATTCCAAAAACGGGACCTAATGTTGAAAGAATAAATAATCCGGCACTCAAGCCCGCCAGGAAAAAGTAGAGTACAATTAACGGTCCAAAGGCTGCATGATGTTCAATCTGATAGATAAAGGTCATATCCATCCCCTCTTACCTCCTTTTGGCCAAGTTGGCATAATCTGCACCTGCAAGGGCACCATCTAATCCAATGTAGAATACGCTGGGTTTTGTCCCTAGCTCAGAGCGCAGAACCTGGTAGGAATTTTCACTGAGCAACTGGCTTACTTCGCTCATCGGATCATTGAGATCCCCGAAGTACCGTGCATGGGCAATACAAGTACTGACACAAGCTGGCATGAGCCCTCCTTTGACTCGTTCGAGACAAAGATTACACTTATCCGCTGTTCCTTTCTTCGGATGGATGTAACGAGCATCATAGGGACACGCAGAGATACAATAGCGGCAGCCGATACATTTCTTTGAATCCACCACAACGACTCCGCCCTCATCCCGATGTGTTGCTTTAACCGGACAGACCTGCTCACAAGGGGCAGACTCACATTGATTACATAAGCGTGGAAGTTTGACCCGGGTTACTGTGGGATATTCTCCTTTATCCGCTTCGACGACCCAAGAGCGGAAAAAACCTTCGGGGAGATTATTCTCCATTTTACAGGCGACCGTACAGGCGTGACAACCGACACAGAGCCTGAGATCAATCACCATTCCATAATGTGATTTGTTTTCCGGCATTGACTTTGCCCTCCTTAGATTTTCTCGATTCGGTACGCCCCACCGTTTCGACTTGGGATTCCGGTAGACATTTCGCTAAAGCCATAGATACTGTCTTTAAAAGTTGGATCGATCAGACAGATTGCGTTTAGCAAAATCCCTGTACCAATTGTGGCATCGCCACCAAGTTTCTTGTCACCGACTTGATGAGCCCGTGCACCATACTCCCAGTGGCCGTAACCGAAGGCGACTCCGATCGTCCCGAGGGCAATTCCCGGACGGACTTTTAAGATTCCTGAAGTTTCTGCGCCAGTAGCCGATATGACTTTAACTTTATCTCCATCAGTAAGTCCAAAGCGCTTCGCTTCTTCTGTATTGATTTCCACATAGTTCGTTTTATTGAATTCACGTAATACTGAGTTTGCGAGCATAGTTGCACTCCGGAATTTCGCTTTATACGAAGCCCCTTTAAATGGCCATTTATCTTCAGGGAAAGCCTTACTGAGAAGGGTACCATCAGCAAAGGCTTCCGGGTTCCATCCGACGACTCCGGAAAAGGGTTTTCCTGTATAGGCGTTTTTAGCGGTAGCCAGGGCTTCACTATAGAGGTTAAAGCAACCAGGATTCGAGTATTTGTAATTGTCCCCTATGAATCCAGAGCCGTGTTTTTCAAAACGACCGCCACGGGACATTACATAAAGAACCTTTGCCCATTCATCGGGCTTTAGACTATTTTTCCAAGCATTTGTGAGTTCTGCTAAGCCTTGAAGTTCAATTTCTTCCTTTAAGATATCCGGAGCCACAGTCTCGTCAAAGGCAACATTGGCAATGGCCTTCAAGTAAAGATCTTCGGCGTTATTTAACGGATAGAGTGTATTGTCTGCGCCGGGAATCGCTTGATCGCCAAATCCGGGTAAGCCAACTTTTTTGGCCACATCAATAAGATAGTTTTCATAGCAAGCATGACGGCCTTCAGCGATTTGTGGAGTCATAGGTTTCACTACAGGCCAGCGAAGCGACGTTGCTCTACCGGCAAAGTTACTCCAGATTCCTGGGAGTCCCCAGCTTTCGAACTGTGTAGTATCCGGAATGATATAATCCGCCAGTGCACTCATTTCCCCCATAAATGCGTCAATCGTAATAAAGAGAGGAACCCTTTCCACTTTTTTTAGTTCTCCAAGTACTTCTTTGCGGGCTGCTGCAGGGGCGGAAAGCAGTGGATTCGCCATCCAATTAATCAGGATCTTGGCTTGATAAGGATAGTTATTCACGATAGAGAAGATTGCTTGGTTATCAGAGGCGGACCCAAAGGCAAACCAGGGGAGCTTTGATGGGTATGGGTTTTGCCCGGCAGCGACTTTCTTTTTGTATTCTGAGGTCTTTTCAAAGGCAAAACCGGTTCGGCTAATCCGAGCCCCTTGGACGGGTTGGGCTCCAGGATATGTCGCGAGATCATATCTTGGACCCGGTGTAAAGCTCTTATACGAGGCTCCTCCAATCCCAGGGATGAGCCCACCTTTTTTATAAAAAGCTCCGACCAAGGCACAAAGTACATAGTGAACCCAGGCTCCATCCATGCCATTCGCAGCAGCGGTATTTCCCATACCGTCGACTCCCACTTTGGTTCCATGCGATGTAAACTCCTGAGCAATCTCGATGATGGTTTCGACTGGGATACCACAATCTTTAGCGAAGGCTGACAATTCTTGGCTGAATGCGGTTTCTTTGACAATTAGGAAAGCTGTTTTAACCTTTACGGTTCTGCCTTCGGCCACTGTTAACTCCCCTTGGAACGTGATATCTCCTTCTTGAGAGTCTGTATAGATGGCCGGTTTGCCGCTTGCCTTGTCTATCGTAATGAAATAATCGAGTTTCTTTGCAGGTGCGGTTTGCTTTGGATCTGGTTCAGGTAGAGGTGGCGTGGTTAATCCCAGATCTTCCGCTCTAAGAAGCTTCCGGTTATTCGGGTGTTTCGGGTCATCGATGACTAGATGGCATGCATTCGTCCAGCTATTAAACCCCCTCTTCTTTGCAACCGCAAGATTTGGAGAAGAGAGATAACTTATATTATGAAGGTTGTTCTCAATGATCCAACGAATCATGGCGAGCCCAAAAGCTCCATCGGTTGCAGGTTTAATCGGAACCCACTTGCCGCGTCCTCCTAAAGGTCCCAAGGCTCCACCATTCATCAGCGGATCGACGACGACGAACTTGAGCTTTCCATGGGTTGCCCCTTCTGTAACTTGTCTCGCTAGGGATTGGAAAGGGGAACCACTGTGACCAGGGGATGTTCCGAGATAGATAATAAATTCAGCGTTACTTACATCTGGCTTAACTTGATTTCCGCTAGCTACCTGTCCCGCAGGTAATTTGGAGCCCCCTCATGAATAGGCATGACCGTAATTGTTAGGTGTTCCAAAAGCTCCCGTAAAACGCCCTGTGATCGTTCCTCTTCCATCGAAACGACCTCCGATAATCACAAGCTGATTGGACTTCGGGCCAAGTTCAGGTTGATTTGGATCCAGTGGGGTTTGTCTATCGTAAACTTGTCTGAATCCTTCGATGGAAGTATCTTCACCTAAGTGCTTAAACAAGGCCCCACCTTCAACGGTTTCCTTAACAGCTTCTTCCCAAGTGATAGGCTGCCATTTCCCTTCTCCACGTTTACCCGCCCGTTTAAGAGGTACGGTGATACGATAAGGGTCATAATGGGCAGAAAGGGTTGCATTTCCACGTGCGCAGAGAGTCCCCCTATTCATATGTCCACGGTTTTTATACGTACTAAAGGCTAAATAAGCATCGGTTAGAGGCGCCTCAAAATCTAAGTGGGGTTCCGCATTATTTGGGTTATAAGGATTGCCACTTACTCTTAAGATTTGACCAGAGCGTTTATCGATCTTAACCCTGTTACCACAGGAGCTATAGCATCCTAAGCAAGCACTATTGCGCATCATGATGTCTGGGTTCGGTTTCACTAAACCTGTTTTTGCATCGATTGTCGCTTCAAGTTCCTGTCCATTGCCCGTAAGTGGGACGAACTCCTGAGTTCCGCCAGCAAGGCTCAATTTTTCTAGGCTTAAGCCTGTAGCTACAGCAGCACCAACAATAGTCGATAGTTTTAGAAAGGAGCGTCTTTTCATTTAATGCCTCACCTCTTTTAAAGTTTTAACGTTACAATAGGGATAGTTAAGCCGTAAGAACTTTAAGAGCTTAGATTTCGGCACCTCCCCTCCTCTATGGGATTTCTTGATTCCTCAAGTTCACTGAGTATCCAGATATTTACTGCCTTTGCAACTTGAGCATAGTAACCCGGTGCCATTTTTTCAAGAGCTAAGGTGAAATTCGGCCACCACGTTACAAGATGCTCCCGCAAAAACCGTGAACCCCACTCTTTCCATGATGCTGCCTCTTCATGATTTTGATTTTCCCATGCTTCTTTTTCAGCTCGAGAAATCATCGCCATAAAAGCAAGTTCGAACCCTGCATGGTCAGGAAACTGAATCTCTTTTAACGGCGCAAACATGTCTAGCTTTTTCGGGGTAAACCCAGTTGCCTTGTAGCATTGAGCAACATGATGTGCTTCTGGGCTATTTAGAGTTCCGTAAGGTCTAGTTTTTTCCGGTTTATAATTCAAGAGTACCGATTCGTACGGCGGAACATATTTACCCGACATAGGGACAAAAAAACAATCAAAGTACTCTTGACGAAGATTCTCTACATGAATGTTAAGTTGTTCTGGGATGATTTCTCCAAAGCGCTCAGGATTTTGCCCCATTTCTCTTAAAATGTCATAAAGGGCTTGGGATTGCTCAGGCCAAGTCAACGGATCGGGTTCCCGTAAGAAAATACAAGCCATAAATGAGTAAATGTTCTCCTTGGTTAAAGCAAGAAAGGCTTCTTCATTATCCATGACTAGGAATTCACCTCCACAGGTTTGCTCAAAACGATTTGAGTTTAATGAGACACTAGATAATACTTCCGCATAGCAACAATTATGCCAGTTAGCACTTGTGGGATCGAGCACAAATAAAGGTGCATAAAGAAAACGATGTGTATCGATGCACAAAAAACCACAGGGTCGGATTAAAAAGGTGAGACAAGGCAGGACAAGGCTGAATCTGATATTCGACATTGATGTGACTATCACACGGCCTGCTGTCCCCTTGTCTCACTATGATTAAGGAGGAGTTAACTTCGCTGACATCATTCTGTAATTTTAGAAAGCTTTCCCTGACCCGGTCACCCTTCTCCCTGTGATGCTATTAAATATTCCTGGTACGAGGAAAATAAGCACTGCGGTAACTACTAAAAGAACAACCGTTAAGATCCAAGCCCTTCCCCCTTCAAAGAGATAGAGGAGCGTACCCGCTTGCGGAAGTTCTTCTCCGCCAAAAACGAAGTTATAGCGAAGGGCGAACACTCCGATTAAGCTTAAGAGACCGGAAAACCCTAAGGCAGTCACTGAACGCTTGCTGAAAAGAACGATAACCAATGGGAGAATCATACCTATGACCACCTGAATCAGCATGAAGGAAACTCCCTTGGTTCCACTGATAAGGTTTTGAACGACTGCGCGTCCTGCATCATTGACCATCAGAACAGCTAACAAATGGAAAGCAACTAGGAGTATCTCAAGGGTTACGATCCAAATTTTCATTCCATGCAGGGCTTCTTCCGCATCTGCGCCTTCAATCTGAGCCGCTTTCGCGAAAAAGCTTTGAGCTAAGCTCAGTAAACTCAGTGCAGCAACCCACCCAGAAACCAGGAATAAAACCGGTAGGAGGGCTGAGTTCCATAAGGGGCGACCCGGTACAACGGCGAGGAGGAATCCGGTATATAATCCAAGAGCGACTGCAAAGATCGCACCGATTTTCCCCCAGAACTTAACTTTGCTATCTTCCCTCCAAAGATAGTAGGTATAGACTAGACAAGCTAAACCATAAATTAAGAGGATAAATGAACCCCAGCTCATTACAGAAGAGGGATTGACTCTAAAAAAGAGGGTCATGGCACGAAGGGGTTGGCCAAGGTCTACAACTAAGGCCAAAAGCCCGGGAATAAGTGTCGCTAGTGCCATTGCACAGGAGGGTTTCGCTAAAGGTTTAAATTTTTGGAGTCCAAATACTGTACTCAGACTCGAAATGAGGAAGAGCCCTGCACTGAGTCCCGCAAGAAAGAAATAGAGGACAATCAAGGGGCCAAAAGCAGCGTGATGCTCCACCTGATAGACAAAGGTTAGACCCATCCCACTTACCTCCCTTTCACAAGGTTGGCATAGTCTGCTCCAGTAAGAGCTTCATCCAACCCAATATAATAGACGCTCGGTTTCGTACCCAATTCAGGACGAAGGACTTGACAGGGATTTTCACTGATCAATTGGCTAACCTCACTCTGGGGATCGTTTAGATCTCCAAAGAAACGCGCATGGGCGATACAGGTACTTACACAAGCGGGCATCATTCCAGCCTTAACCCGATCCAGGCATAAATCACATTTATCTGCCGTCCCCTTCTTCGGACTAAAATAACGTGCATCATAGGTACATGCGGACACACAGTACCGACAACCGATACACTTTTTCTCATCCACGACAACAACCCCACCCTCGTCACGATGGGTCGCTTTCACAGGACAGACTTGTTCACACGGTGCTTTTTCACATTGATTGCACAGACGAGGTAACTTCACCCGAGTAACATTTGGGAAATTTCCCTTGTCTGCTTCCATAACCCAAGAACGGAAAAACCCTTCTGGGACACTGTTTTCCATCTTACAGACAACCGTACAGGCATGGCAGCCGACACAACGCCTTAAATCGATGACCATACCATAGTGCGCCTCTTTTTCTGGCATGATGTATCCTCCTCTCCTAGGCCAATAAAACGCCTTGATCTAAATCGTCGCAGTCACTTCTTACCCACTGCTCTGCGACTTTTGCTGCTTCAGCATAATATCCCGGTGCAATTTCCTGCATCGCCTGAGAAAACTGAGGGAGCCATTCCATGAGGTGTTCTTTTAGGAACTGCCTTTGAACGGTTTGCCACCTCTGAACGTTTTCCATCTGTTCATTTTCCCACGCTAAAATTTCGGAGGCACAGAGAATCGCCATAAAGCTTAACTCAAAACCAATATGATCGGGCAAGCGAATTTCTTTCAGGGGACCAAAGACATTAAGTCCCCATGGATGAAATCCTACCTTAGCGTAACACTCTGTGACATGGTTTCCTTCCAGGGAATTAAGAGATCCGAACGGTTTTTGCACTCCCGTCTTATAGTTCCGTAATGCGGATTCAAAGGGTGGAACATAGTGTCCCGACATCGGTACAAAGAAACAATCATAGAACTCCTGCCGAACCTTCTCCACCGCCTTTAAGACATCTTCCGGAATAAGATCCCCGAATGACGGAGTTTCTCCTGCTTCTCTCAGAAGTTCCGCTAAGGCTTGCCGTTGCTCTACCCATCGAGCAGAAGACGGTTCTTGAAGAAAAATCTCCGCTATAAATGAATACACTTTCTGTCGGGAGGTTGCTAAATAATTGCCTCCCTCTCTCTGGACTACAGAAGGGATCATGTTATTCATTCCAGCACCGCCTACGCTTTTTCAATTCGGAAAGCGCCTCCATTACGGCTTGGGCCTCCGGTTGACATTTCACTCAATCCAAAAACTCCCTTTACCGTAGGGTCAATAAGGCTTATTCCGCTCAGATTTACGCCAGCGGCGATACTTGAATCTCCACCATTTTTCTTATCCCCAACTTGATGAGCACGGGAACCATACTCCCAGTGGCCATATCCGAAGGCAACCGCCACCGTACCGCGAGCAATCCCTTGACGGACTTTGAGGATTCCTAAGGCTTCTCCACCCGTTGCTGCAATGAGCTTCACCTTATCTCCGTCTTTTAATTTCAATTCAACAGCATCTTGTGGGTTGATTTCAATGGAGTTCGTCTTATTCAAATCACGAAGACGGGTATTCGCCAGCATGGAGACACTTCGGAACTTCGCTTTATAGGAAACCCCTTTAAACGGCCATTCTTTCTCGGGATACTTCTTCTGTAGCTCCGTACCATCCGCAAATGTTTCCTCGTTATAAACCAAGGTTCCGGAGAAGGGCTTACCCGTAAAGGAATTCCTGCCGGTAGCCATCTTTTCCACGTAAAGATTAAAGCAACCCGCAAAACCATATTTATGGTTATCTCCAACATACGCTTTTGTGCTATCTTCGAAACGTCCGCCGCGAGCCATCACATAAAGAACTTTCGGCCATTCTTCTTCACTCAGAGACGCTTTCCAGGACGTTGTTGCCGCTGACAGGTCTTGTAGTTTCACTTCAGCTTCACTAATATTGGGTACCGGTACTTCATCATAAGCCACGTTTGCTGCCCCTCTGATGAAGAAATCTTCCGGTGTATTTAATGGATAAAGCTTCTTATCTGCGCCTGGGATGGTTTGATCTCCAAAACCAGGAATACCGATTTTCTTCGCCACATCGATACAATAATTTTCAAAACAAGCATATCGATTCCCGGGAATTTTTCCAGTCATCGGTTCGACAACAGGCCAACGCAAGGTCAAAACCTTACCTGGGCAGTTTCCTTCACTATTGGCAAGGGCCCAGCTTTCATAGGGAGTCGTATCGGGCACGATATAATCCGAGACTGCGGTCGATTCTCCCATGAATGCATCAACGCTGATAATGAGCGGAACACGCTCCGCACTTTTCAGCCCTTCCAATACTTCCGCACGAGCTGCTGCCGGTGTGGTCATCAAAGGATTTGACATCCAGAACATGAGAACCTTCGCCTGATAGGGATAACCATGAACTATTGAGAAAATCGCCTGATTATCTGAGCCGCTACCAACCGGATGCCAAGGCAACTTCGAAGGATAGGGGTTTTCTCCTTTGGCTTTACGGATCCTAAATTCCGGAGTTTTCTCATAGGGAACACCGGCACGAGTGATGTTGATCCCCGTCAGCTTGGGTTTGTTCGGAAAATTAGCTAGATCATAGCGCGGTCCCGGGGCAACAGACTTATAGGCATTCCGCCGAGTGACTATACCACCCTTTTTATTCATACAACCAATCATGAGTGTCAATAGATACTGTGCCATCGATGCATCAAAGCCTGTCGAAGCTGCGGTATTTCCCATCCCATCAACCCCCGCTTTGGTGCCATGAGCGGTGAACTCTTTGGCGACTTCAACAATGGTTGCCTCAGGAATTCCACAGATCTTCGAATACGCAGCAATATCTTGTTTGAAAACACTTTCCTTGAGAATGACGAAAGAAGTCTGAACTTTGATTGTTTTACCACTGGCATCAGTCACTTCACCACTGAAGAGCAAATCCCCTTCACTCGAGTCGCCATGAAGCATGGGTTTACCTGTCGCTTTGTCCATGACCACGAAATATTCCGGTGGAGCCGCTGGAGCGGCAGCTTTCGGATCGGGTTCCGGAGGCGGAGGAACAGGTAGTCCGAGGTCTTGTGCTCTCAACAACTTTCGATTATTGGGGTGTTCCGAATCGACAATCACGAGATGAGCGGCATTGGTCCAGCTGTTAAAGCCTTTCTTCTTCGCAGCGGCAAGATTCGGAGAGCTCAAGAAATCTACATTAATCCGGTTGTTCTCGATCATCCAGTAAAGCATTCCCATGACAAAGGCACTATCGGTTGTCGGTTTAATCGGAATCCATTTTGCGGCATCTCCAATCGGACTGACTGCCCCTCCTACCATGACCGGATCGACAACGACGAATTTAAGTTTCCCTGAACTGGATTGAACGGCAACTTGCCGAGCAATCGTCTGCATCGGTTTTCCGCTATGACCAGGATACGCTCCCAGATAAAGGATGTATTCTGCATTATCAACATCCGGTTTCAGGATGTTTCCACCAGCTATCGCCTGCGACGCAGGCGTCTTGGAGCCCCCTCATGAGTAGGCATGGGTGAAGTTGTTTACACTCCCGAATGCCCCTGAGAAACGAACGCTGAATGAGGTCCGACCGTCCCCACGACCTCCAATCATAACCAGTTGATTCGACTTGGGGCCAAGCTCGGGTTGGGATGGATCCATTGGGGTCTTTACATCATAGACTTTGCGAAGACCATCGACGGCTTTTTCTCCTAAATCTTGAAACAGTTCTCCACCCTCTACGGTCTCTTGAACCGCTTGTTCCCAAGTAACAGGCTTCCACTTTCCTTCTCCCCGTTTCCCAGCCCGTTTTAACGGAACCAAGATCCGGTAGGGGTCATAATGAGCATCGAGCGTTGCATTTCCTCGTGCACAGAGGGTTGCCCGTCCCTGATGTCCACGATTCTTAAACGTACTGAAAGCTAAGTAACCCTCTGTTAAGGGAGCGTCAAACGCTAAGGCGGGTTGAGCATTGTGTGGGTTATAGGGGTTTCCACTTACTCTGAGTATCTTGCCACTGCGTTTATCGATTTTGACTCGATTTCCACAGGAGCTGTAGCATCCTAAACAAGCACTATGTCTCATTAGAATATTAGGATTAGGCTCGACTTGACCCGTTTTTAAATCAATACGGGCTTCTACTTCTTGTCCAGAACCGGACACAGGCGCGAACTCTGGTGGCTCACCGGCGAGGCTCAGCTTATTGATTCCTAAACCCGTTACTGCTGCAGCCCCGACGAAAGCTGTCATCTTAAAAAAATCACGGCGTTTCATATCTGTTGTTTCACCTCTTCTTACTAAAATCGGTATGTCGTATTCGCCCTACATGTGATAATACTTGCAAGTACCATGCCAAGATTGTTTCTATTCCTAAAGCTTGTGCAAGTAAGCCAAAAAGCCCGGTTTTTTCTAACCGAGCTTTCGAACTCTCTCATTTTTACCTTGTCATATTGACATTACCCTGTCATTTTGGCAAAAGTTAGTCATTTTGGCTTCATAGTCCGTACTCTTCCATTTTTCGATACAGTGTCCTCAATCCAATCCCTAGAAGCTTAGCCGCTTGAGTCTTATTCCCTCCAGAATGCTGTAAGACCCTTTGAATATGGCGTTTATCGACGGCCTGCAGGCTTAGATCCTCCTTATTTTCCCAAAAAACATCCCCTGGTGAACTAAGCTCCCCAACTTGAGATATCCCTACGTTTTTAGACAACGCTTCTTTACGAAGACCTTTAACACTCGAACAAAAGAGATGCTCGGGCTCAATCCAAGGACCCTTCGCAAGAAGATAGCCTCGCTCAATAATATTTGCAAGCTCTCGGACATTCCCTGGAAAATCATAATGTTCTAGTGCTTGAATGGACTCCTTGCTGAGTTCCTTTTCACTGCGTGAACCCCTTTTGTTCTTTAAGAAATAGGTCGCAAGCATGGGGATGTCTTCTTTCCTATCCCTCAACGGAGGGATCTCAATCGTAACGACATTTAAACGATAATAAAGATCTTCCCTAAATCGTCCCTCTCGAACATCTTCCTCAAGATTTCGATTCGTCGCGGCGACCACCCGCACTTTCACTTTTCGTACTCGAGTCGATCCCACCCGAAAAAACTCCCCACTTTCTAAAAACCGCAGCAGCTTTGCTTGAACCGGAAGATCCATATCTCCAATCTCATCGAGAAACAGGGTCCCCCCGTCAGCCACCTCGACCAAACCCATTTTCTTTGAGTTCGCTCCAGTGAATGCACCCTTCTCATATCCAAAGAGTTCACTTTCTAGGAGTTGAGCTGGCAAAGCAGCCGAATTAAGTACCTGAAAAGGTTGATCCCGTCGTTCACCCCAAAAATGCAGGGCCCTTGCAACGAGTTCTTTCCCTGTCCCACTTTCCCCAAGAATTACGACAGAAGCATCACTATCCAAGACAAGGTGGATCATTTCTATAACTTTTTTCACTCCATCACTTTGGCCGATGATCGGGCCCGCTCCCGACTGTCGTCGCAAAGCTTCGGACAAGCCTGTTGCTTGCTCTGCTAAGCGTCTTTTTTCTAATGCTTTATAGAGAGTAAACTCCAACTTTGCCGCATTGCAAGGTTTGGTGAGATAGTCATAGGCTCCGTCTTTCAAAGCTTCAATCGCACTCTCAATTGTTCCATACCCCGTAAGGATCACGGTTTCCAAGTTTGGATCAGTTGCCTTAGCAACATGCAAAAGCTCCAAGCCATCGCCATCGGGTAGACGTTGATCAAATAGCGCAAGATCAAAGTGATTCTTTTGAATTTCGATTAATGCTTGAGTCACTGTATGTACAACAGTTACATTAAAACCCTTACGTGCAAACCGCTCCCCTAAAAGTTGCGCATAGGTTACTTCATCATCGGCTATGAGCAGGTTAATGTTCTTACTCATCCTTATCTCCTCTTCGCGGTATATAGACCCTTACAACGGTTCCGACCCCTTCAGAACTTTCCACTTCAATTTTTCCT
>Ga0316605_10001541_pt1 | contig 13311 bp, 12 predicted proteins | sample OWC_soil_day20_n_FD_207666 | JGI IMG/M metagenome (GOLD analysis project Ga0316605, IMG submission 207666) | Wetland soil microbial communities from Old Woman Creek delta, Ohio, United States - OWC_soil_day20_noCT | ecosystem: Environmental > Terrestrial > Soil > Wetlands | place: USA: Ohio... | reverse complement strand
ATATGCCAGCGATTCATTGATAATGAATTCATTATATTTGAACATGGAATTATTTTTTAGTTCATTTTTAAACAGCCATTTTTGCAAATAATCGGATTTGCATTTCTCAACTTGCCGCTAACTAGTTTTTAGATTCATGTTTATTGAATATTTCATTTCTTAGTAAACTTAATCAATTTATATTTACTCACAAAGCCGTTTTTTTCGAGCGTTTTCATCGAAGCAATATTATCAACGGCACAACCGCAAACAGGAATCTTATTATTGCTGATACACTCTTCCTTCAAATAAGAAATTATGTAAGTAGCTACCCCGGTATTTCGAAACTCAGGGTTTGTCCACATCCCGATATCGTAATAATCGCCATTTGGGAATACCGGAATTGAATATCCGCATCCCACAAGCTGACCATGGCCGATAAACATCGTAACCGTTCCCTTCCCGATTAAATCTTCAAGTTCCTTAGGCGTTTCGTACAACCCGCCTTTTTGCTGAAGCAGAAAGTTATAATCCGACATTTGAGCGAGGCGCACATCGTATCGCGAATCGGTATGAAACTTTTCGCTTGGCAGTATTTTACGAAACATCCGGCCAAATACCTCATAATGCATCTGCTGCATCAGACAGCAATTGAGCATCAATGAATCAAACGACTTACAGTAAACCTTTACAATAGACAGCCTCTTTATAACCAACGCAAAAACATCATCACAACGCGATAAAAACTCGTCTTTTAAATAAAACTCCACAAGAACATTCTCCCCGGCTTTACCCAATATCTCGTCAATCGAACTTATCGCATAACCCACAACCGCTTCACCGATAAATATGTTATAATAACTCCCCGATTCCACCAATAACTCAATAAAACATTCCTGAGACTCCGGAAGCGAATTTAAATACAATTCCCTCAGATGGCTGATTCCGTTAAAGTCTGTATTTACTATATGCAACATCGTTTTACTTCTTTACTTTATACCTATCGGGCTGATTAAAAAGCGTCAGGTCGGTATATCCTTTTTTGATTTTTGCTGAGTGTATGACCCCTTTTTCCACAAAGTAGGTATCACCCTTTTTAAACACATTCTTCACACCCCCAATAGTCATTTCAATTTCCCCATCCAGCACCACAGCCCATTGAGCCTCGTGGGAATGCTCCGGAACCTCAATGTCTTTCTCAAACTCCATAAAGATAAATTGCTGCTCACCCGCCTGTACAAGATGCGATTTAACACCGTCAAAAGGGATATCTGCACTCGGGTGGGAGGTGATGATTGAGGGGAAGAAATTATTTGAGTTCATAATGTTTTGTTTACTAAATCAATATTCTGATGTTATGTGCCGTTGAGGACTGCGAGGCGGCTTTCATTTCATCTGTTAAGTACCTTGTAAAAGAGAGCTAATCGTGTCTAATAACTAAACCCAAATGGGATATTACAGCTTGTAAGTAGTTCGTGTTTTATTTTTTCAACCAAGCATCTGTAAATCTTTCTCTGAATTCCTCTAATACTTCTTCAAATCTAATATATCCAGCATCTTTCAATTTGTCAGAAAACTGAATCGCATTTCCTTTTCCCGCAATTGCAGACCAAAAGTATTTTACCATACCTGTTGCATCTTTTTGATTTTCCAGTCTCATAATAGTAAGTCGAACTCCTTGTTTTATTTCATTTGAAGCAGAAGAAGCCAAAATAGGATCGAATACTCTTTCGTGAAGGAAATCAATAATTTCTAATTGCTTTGTTGTCATTTTGTAAATCGATTATTCGTTTAACGTTTTTCTATATAATATTTCTTATCATCAATTTTTACAATAAGTGAGTTAATATCATAATCCATAATCATCCAAATTTCAAGGAGAGTTATATCTTCATTATTTTTCAGCAATTTAGTTAATCCTTCATTATCTGTGATTTTGTATTCAACAGCTTTAATTTCTGTTCCATTTATTGTTATTTGATTGTCTCTAAAATAGAAACTAATAATATCATTAAAATCACAATTCATTAAAGGTTTTATTATCCAAAATCCTTCAAGTTCTTTTTTTGTTATTTCTTTCATTATTTTTCATTTTGTGGTAATCATTACAGCTAACGAACATATCAATATACATCACGGATTTTGGGTTTTATCCCAATCAACCTACATAGACTTAACTTGAGGTCGAGCACTTTATTACAGTTTAAAACGCCTAGTGTTGTTATAATTAATTATAGGTAAATTATCTTTAAAAACACCGTCTCTACCAAGTGCTTCGCATGCATCCAAAACATTTTTAAGTGCCGTTTTCTGCTGATCTGTTATTATTTTAAAATTGGTGGTAACGTTTACTGCGTTTTAATGCAGGTAAGGTTTTGTTAGCAGCAGAAATTTATATTTTTAAGTTTTCAAATCTCATAATTAATTCTAATGTTAAGTCCTGAAAACACTGTAAATATTTGATTATTAAATTATTTTCATTGTATTTGTCTTTTGGAGTTAAATTCTGTGTAGGATATCTGGTCGTTTCCCAGTGTGTTGAAAATAACCCTGCTAATGAAATTAATGCCATCATGTAATTTTGATATTTATAAGCGGCTTCAATATACTCTTTTAATAGAACAAGTATCTGATTGTAAAACTCATTGTTTAATATTTTTAAATCAAAATCTGGAATTTCTTTTTTATCTATAAGGTTCATATCCAAAAGTGTATTAAGTAAATCTTCTGGCTTTTGAATAAATAAATAGTCGTAAGGGCTCGGTGGATTGTCAAAAAGATATGATTTAATAATATTGAGCTCTCCATTTATATCTTCTTCGGACAACTCATCGTTCTTTCTTTTATATCTTAGTTTTATTAATAATTCTTTTCCAGTTATTAAATCATCCACAAAATCAGAATATTTATTCTCTCTGGATTCATTAATTTTGCCAATTAAATAATTTGTAATTATATCAAAAACTTTAGTAGAGTCATGACCTATTTTGGATTTTAACTGTTCCTCGGTTAGTATTTTGTCCTTTATTATTACATACTTACATAGTTTTTCAATAGCTTGATCTGTATAAAAAAGAGATTGAGGATACTGTTTACTTTTCAGCAAAATCATTGCAGAAAATAAATCATCTTTCGCTATCGATATGTACTTTTTATGTGTCATTTTTGCTGCTAACGGTTGGTGCATATTGCGAAGCGGATTTCGGGGAGCATTCACATCCAGTAGGACTTAACGGCGATGTGAGAATCCGCAGATGTCACACCACCACGCCCCGCTATGCAATATGAACTGTGTTGTAGCTAGTGTTTTTCTTTTAGTTTATTAAAAAAGCTATCTATTTTCATTTCAGTTTCTTTTTGCATTTTCGCTTTTTCCTCGGGAGTCAGAGTGATATCCTTAATTTTAAAATTTGAAATATTCCCTTTATTGAATATCAAAGAAGTTCTATTTTTTCTATCATAAATAAATATGTACGAACTTGTCTCTCCGATAAAATTTAAACTATCCAAATTTGTATTATATGAATTTTGATTTTCATAAAATTCAACTTTAGATGGGTTGTCGGATATTTTATTAAAATTTCCATCATTATGCCCCCAAATTGCGAAACATATAAGCAGAATTACATATAATATGATGAGTAAGAATTGAATCATTTTATTTCTTTCTTCATCATTTTCGTAATTTGTAATTTGATGAATCTTAATAATTAAGAATGGAAAAAACAGAGAAAAAATTATAACCGTCTCGTCAAGGAAATACCACAATACAAATGGGCTTATTATGAAAATAAAAAATGAAAGTCCATTTGTTTGTTTTTCAATTTGTTTTTCAATTATCAAAGAATAATATCTATTATAGACACTATATTTTATTATTCTTCCTTTTAATTTGTAGTTCAGGCTTTTAGAAAAAACAATCTTTAAAATAGAGCGAGAAATTATATACAGACAAATTTCAATAACTAAATAAATTAAGGAGAGACTTACTATAGTCTTTATTGTCACAAAGATAATGTCTGTTAGATTTATGTAGTTTTCAATCGAAATATTAAATCTAGCATAATATCTGTCCAGATAGACATAGCCTAAGGAATAGAAAACCAATAATATTATTGGAATATTTGATTTATAATTATCTAGGTATTCTTTCATTTTGGCTGTTTTCAACATTAGCTACAACGGTTGACGCTAATCCCAGTGTGGGCATTCACGTAGATTGGCCAGCGAGTGTTCGTTTATTATTTCATTTTTTATGTTAATCACGTGGGATAAGCCCACATTGCGAGTTTAGCGTTTGCTATGGCCTAGTTATTTAATTTTTCATGTCTTGGATTTTTTGAAATAATTTATATTCATCTAATGAAAAGTTTTTCAATGGTGAAACTCCTATAAGAACTCTATATTCATTTATCAAATCATCACTTAAAGACCTTATTTCCTCTCGGTCAAAATTATGAAATAACTCAAAGCATTTCAGTGCTTTTTCATTTGAACTTATATTTTGTTTAAAATGTGCATCATATGCATCTTTTCTTAAATAAAAAACCAAAACAATTATTTTTAAATGTTTTGAGACAACTTCAAGAGGAAAAAACATTTGATTATTCTTAAAAAAATCATCTGTATCTCGAGTATATTTATCAAACGTAATGATTTTTTCCCAGTAGTTTAAAATACAAGAATTATCACATTTAGTGCCATCTGAAAGACATTTGTTTTCAAAATCCACATTTTCTTTACAATCATATTCATAGTAAGAGGAAATAGTATTTATTTGATTTAATGTTTCGGTAATTCTAACACAACCTTCTTTAAGTATTTGTAGTCTTTCTGTGTTTATAATACTGAACTGTATGCGCAAAGTTTCTAATTGAGTGTCAAGCGATGACTGAATTTGTTTGCTTTTCTTGTCAAGTTCTGATTTGTGAGTTTCTAAATCTTTATTGAACCAATGTGTTATTCGTCCTTTTGCTGTAAATAAAATTATTGACGGTATAGTAGCAAGCAGTGTAATTAATAATTGCCACCAGTATTCAATTATTAAATCTATTATTGTCATTGTTAAGTTCTTTATTTAGTGATAAATTCTTTTTTTTATACTTGGCCATAACATAGGAAGCTACACGCAGGGGCGGACTGCGGGCTACATTCCTGTCCGCCTACATTGAAGTTTGAGCGGGGCAGAATGCTTGAATTACCACTGAAACCCTTATTGCATATAGCCTTTGTTGGCATTTCGTTGTTTTTTTCTTTGTCAGTGCGTTGGAGCAGGCATACTCTTTTGCAAGCTTTGACTTGTGTCAAGGTTTGTGCGGTTTGCAAATGTGTATGACTGTAAAGTGTCGGCATCATTTTCCTTTAATTATTTCTAATAAATGGAATTAAGTGATTTACAAAATCATCAATTGGTTCTCCGAGCTTGACTATTGATTGTGGAATTGTACCACGATAGTCACCAGACAGCGTAATTTCATTATCTAAATCCTTTACAGCAAGCACACCTGTTAATAATGGTGCAATTCTATCACCAATATCATTTAAAACATTTATCCTGTCTAAAATAATATTTATGTCAGAAACATTATATCGGTCAGCTTCTCCAACTTTATAATTTGTCATATCAACACAGCAAAGCGAATACTTTGATTTGTTAATTACGGAATTTTCCATTTGAAGCGGACTCATTGTAATTGAATTTCTTATATCCCACCGTGATTTGACTTCAATGTAATAAACAATGTTATTATTGTATTCCACAATGATGTCCTGACCACCTTGTTGTTCACGAACTTCGATTTTAAAATTAGTTAAATCAGATCCAATTTTTTCTCTTATGAGTTTTTCAATATGAGTTCCAATAGTATGCTTAAATATGAAATCTGCGTTATTCCGATCTTCCTCTTCAATTGCTTCTTCACCTAATGCGATTAGTCTTTCTAAATCATCCCGTCTTGATAGTTTACCCAATAAAGCAATTTTTCTTTTTTCTAGTCCAATAATAGAAAATAAATCATTCTTCGTTTCATTATCAGATATTCTTGCCATCATAATAATGGCTTTCTTTTCTTCAATAGTCGGGAAGTATTTTGCCCACTTATCGTCATCAGCTATTTTCTTTATTATCCAAAGGATTTCTTTTTTATGAGGGTGTTCATTTATTTGTATCAATGGCATTTCGTCTTGAAAAACTTTCTCAATTGAGTCTCCAAGACTCTTTGAATATTTAGTTTCGCCATCTTTGATGGAACTACCAAATCCTTCTAAAACTAAAGTACTCCTAATTAATTTTGAAGGATTAACAATATCATCATATAAATCTTTTAAATCATATGGAATATTTCCATCCAATTTTAGTTCGCTCCGTTTACATAACTCAAATAGTTGATTTGGAAAAATTGGTAAAGTTTGAACAATATCATCATACTCGTAATAATCGTAAATAACAAATACAACTTTCCTTAAAAATTCTTTATTGCTTTCAATCCAGCTTTGGTCTTTAGAATTCAATTCCCAAATAAAATTTCTCAATAAACATTTGATAGGGGTTAAAAAATCAATTTCTTGATTTGTAATGTTTGGTAGGTTTTCAAATGTAGAATCAATGTTATAATACTCACAAATTAGATTTACTAGTTGTCCCCTGGTTCCTGTATTTTCCATCGATGGAAATATTTTACAAAAATCAATTAGCGCATTTAATATTTCTTGTTCCAATAAGCAATCTTCTTTCAATGACTTGTTATATTCAGAAATTTGTGAATTTATTTCTTTTGAGAACTGCTTTCTGTCATATGGTTCAAATACAAGATTGTACTCAAATCCTGATTTAATATACCTTTTTGGAACATCAGGAATTATTGTGTCGGCAACTTTAATTAGAATCTCATCAATATTTAATGTTGTATTTAGTTGTGACTGAAGTCTGAATTCATCTTTAATATTCGGAAGAAGTTTGTGTTGATTAAAAATTTCACCATATCCATATTCGATTAGATATTCATAGAACTGTTTCAAATGACTTGTATCGGAAAAGGAATCAAGGGTTTTTGCTTCTTCAATCTTTTTAACTATATCAGTAATTTTCAAGAAAGACAAATTTAAATACTCCCATTTTGTAACATATTCTGTCCAACTTGCTGTTATCTCTTTTTTAGGAATATTATTCCAATATAAATTTACAATTGAGTAAATTGAGTCGAAATATTTTTCGTCAAGTAAAAGTTCACTGCTAAAGAAATAAGTATTTTCAGGAGCGAGCCTTTCATTTTCAGTTTCTACTAAGCGTATTGCCTTGAACCTTTCAACCCATGAGCTTTTTAATTCTTTAAAATATTCAGAAAGATGAATATTTTGAGAATGGGAATTAAAATTAATATCAGCTAAGTATAGTGGATTTTGAATTGTTAAACAGTTTTTTTTTGAAAAATCACTAATAAGTTCAGATGCTTTTTCTATTAGATACCTATTATGTTTTTCTTTTTCTTGTACTTGTTCATTTTTGCTTTTCAAATGGATTCCATCTCTTGGCTCAGTTGGTGAAAATTGTTTTGAGTGAACTAAATAATTGAAACCAAATTCTTCTGTTCCAATTAAAGGGTAATAAAGAAATAGTTTTGAAAGATTCTTCTCAAAAACAAATGCTTTGTCCTTTTCAATAAGTGGCAGAATGATTATTAAATTTTCCGATTCCGAGTATAAGGAATATATTTTCTTTACTGATTGATTGATGTAAATTTGATTTACAATTAAATCTTCATCATTAATTATTTCTCCTTTTTGATAAATTGTTTCTGTTCCATTTTTTTCATAAACCTTAACATTCTGAATTTTCTTATTAATCATCATAACATAAGGCAGGATAAGCATTAAGCTGTCGATTGCGTTTTCAGCATTTAGCTTTTCTAAATCGCTGTTCGTTTGATATGAAAATGTAGTAAATTTATTGCATTCGTGTTTAAGTTCTCCCTTTTCAACAAGGTCAAATACTTTTTTTTGTTGTATTAACAATTTATCTATTAATTCTGGGTCTGCAATTTGAGCAACTCTATCAATTTCAAAGTTTTCAATAGGAATAAAATAGCCATCTTCTTTTAAAGAACCAGAAATTAAAATTTTCTTGCCGAAAGAATGCGTTGTAATAAAACCTGTTCCATATTGCCCTACTTCATCTTCGTTATTTTGAGTGTTTTTAGAACTAACTTGTTTTATTAAACAACTTAATGTATTAGTAGTAAAAGGTTTGCCGTTATGCTTGAAGTTTATGCAATCGTCTTTAAGTTCGATTACAATTTCGCTATTTTCAGAAAGGTCAATTGCATTTTGGAACAATTCCCAAATAGCTCTTTTTGCATGACTCTCTTCAAGTTTTTCAAAACCTTGTATTAATTTATCAGCATGCTGTTTCATATCAGCACGTTTAGCTTCATCTTCTGCTCTTTGTCTTGATAGCTCCCTATTTATGCTCAATTCTGTATTTGTAGTTTCCATATTTTTCTTTTAGTGCGTTTGCAAAAATTCAAGCTCTTTTGGTTTTTTGTTAGGGTTTGTGTGTCAGCAAAAACCAAATATGCTTGAATGTGTGTCGGCTTTTTACAATGAATGCCAACGGTTGGCAGCTACAAGAAGTTGGCGATTTTTACCACAAATGTTGATGCGGAGAATCAATGTTTGATTAACCACAAATGTTTCTGCGGAGTACTGAACCGCCAATTTCTTGTAGGTGCTGTTACCTGCTGGCGTTTTGTCGTTCGGGTTATATTTTTCGGAATGTCTTTGCCACATTTTCAATTCTGTCTGTAGTTGCACTACTCGGTTGTGCTTCATAGTCTTGAGCAACTTCCATAGACATATTTATTGCTCCATTATATAGCTTAACTGCAAAGCCAAAATTGTCAGTGATAAAATGTTCCTGATAGGAACCTATTTCAGGATTTACTGTTCGTGCAAGAGAAGTTACACCTATAACTCCACTCTTGTATTTATCTGTTTTTGTCATCAGTTATTTATTATGGTAATGGAATAATTCCTGCAAACTGTCCTAACGTTGTCACCCAACTTGAAATTGAAGAAATACCACTTGCTAAGTCAATTAGTGACTTAATTGCAAATTTTGGTTTTTGGTTGCTCTTTAAGTTGTCCTGAATTTCATTCAAGCATTCCAAGATTTCTGCTGCCTTTTCTTTGTCAATCGTTGTGTCCAAAGCAACAGTTTCTCTAATTTTTTCAACCGCTTGACTTGCTTCAGTAATATCTTGTGTAATTGTCACATTGCTAGATTGATTTACAATATTGGAGTTTGGACTATTTACAATTGAAATGCTGTAATTATTTGTAATGATTGAATGTCCAGAATATGTATAGGAGTTATCTTCACAATATTCTATTCCATAACTTGTCAACTCTGCTGAACAGTCGTTATGACTGAATAAGGGATTAATATACCCGTCGTCTTTTAGTCTATGAGCAAGTTTGTTAAGTTCTAAAGGAGAGTCGAGCGGGATACTTAATGACTGGCAAATCCAACCAATTGAATAATACTTGTCGTCATTTTTATACTTGTATAATTCTCTAAGTATTAAGTCAAGTTTTTCGGATTGTTTCATAAATTTTGAGTTAGAGGATAAAGTAGTATTTTCATTGTCAGAAGAAGCAGTCATTGGTTCATCTTCAATTTCTCTTAAATAATCAAGTCCAAGTCTTGTTACCAAAAGCATTCCCATACCCAATGACGATTGAACATAACCGTCTTCAACTAATTCCATCATAATTCTCTCGGTTTGTGTTTCGTCAAAGCCAATTGAATTTCCAAATTCTCTTGGGTCTAAACTAACCGACAAAGGACTTGAGGGGGCATATTCATAAGCCGCTTCATATGCTTTTCGTAAAAACAGATTTTTTTCTTTTAGTTGTTGCTTTAAGTTCATTTTTGTTTCGTTTTGTCGTTCGGTGTCGGTCTGCTACGCTTTTAGGTAACGGTGGCGGTATGAAAAGTTGCCGATTGCGGGCGATTTCCTGTAAGTTACAAAAAGTAAAACGGGCTACTCCCCTTGAATAACCTACTGTCCCGGCAATTTTTTATACCACGTGTTAGGCGTTGGGCTTATTCTTTTTCGTCTTTTTCCCTTTCAATATAGTTTCTACCAATTCAATCCACGCTCTATAATCTCTGGGTTCAAATGAATTGTGTTCCCATTTCATTTCAATGATTTCAACATTAAGGTTATTGGCATATTTCAGCAAATCACTTTTTTGTTTGTAATTTGCAAAGCTTGAAATGAAAATAGCTTCAACACATCCAGAAATATCAAGCATTAATGTTCTATTGAAAATTATTTCATCTCTAATAACGTCAATGCTACATTTTTTTTCATCGAAGATCGTTCCTATTCGATATTCATTTTCGCCTAAGTAATCAATGTGTTTAAGAAAAAATGATTCTTTCAACAATTGTTCAAGCTGTAATTTATATTGCTCTTTCCCTGCCTTTACCAGATGATTTCCTTGAATATCTCCTATTTTTCTAGCAGAAAGTTCTTGGAATTTTAGATATTTCACATTGTCCTCTATTAATTCAATTTTTTTCTTATTTAGTGATAAAATCTTCTTTTTAGAAAATGCTATACATACACCTTCAAAATTATCAGCATATTGGTTCCACATTCTTGGTTTAGTAAATCCAAATATTTCCTCATGACCTTTAAAGTTTGAGAAATAATTTTCATTTGCAAAATCTTCTCCCATTTGGTTTTGACAAAAGCAAATTTGATTAAATCGCTTTTCCAAATTTGACACAAAAACACTTAATTCATTTGCATCTTGGGAATGGCTTCGAGTGGGTGTTTTGTCGGCTAATTCACCATAGTAAACAATTCCTCTCCTTGCTTTTTTACTTTCAATTGGGTCTATTGATTTTCTTGCTTCATTAAAGCGAAGCTGATTGTTACAAAGAATAAAATCAATCGCTGTTGAAGCTTTTGTATAATGATATATTATGTCATCATTGTATATCTTTTTGAAAAAATTAATGTCAACCATTATTATATGATGTTTTTAATTTCGCTCCTCTGCCTTACGCCTAACTATTTTATATAATTACATTTAATGAATCTATCATACCTTAAGTGGGGGATATATACATGTTTATTGCACAATATCTCTATTACAATAATATTCATCCTCACTAATCAACAAGTTTCTGTAATTTGGTGCCTGATAAGACGCTATAAATTTATGCGAATTATTTTCTGTATGCAAATATTTCAGTATCAATTTTTTCGTATTATAATGACAGAGACCGCCCCAAAAAGAAGATTCAGGCATAAATTGACAATAAATTTCTAATTTATTATACTCCTAGATTTACTCCTTGAATCAAAAGTTTCTGCCGCAAAAGTGTGATATGCCTATTTCGAATAGCATCCTCTCTCGTCGAAGGAGTCTCAGGTTTGCGCAGCAAACCAACTCCGTAGCAAACCCGAAAACCCCCACAGAAAACCCAGATCAAAAATTGAAATATATTTTTATTTTATTTCACTCCTGGATTTGCCTCCCTGCGTCATAAGCAGTTTCGAAGGCCCGAGAAAAGGCGAAAAATTGCAACCGTAGCGGTTGGTAGAAAAATGCGTCTGTCTGAGGTCAGATACCGAGTTAGCATTTTTCAACAACAAGCAAGGACGCAATAGCCTTTTCGAATTCCGTAGCAAACCCGAATACTCCCACAGAAAAATAGTTTCAACAATTTGAAGACTCTTTACATTTTAATTTATATGCCCAAATAGTTTCAAATTGAAGCATTACTTTTTTAGCCAAATTTTTGAGAATTTTTCAGGAAAAAGAGCGAGGACTGTTTGAGGAGCAAAGCGACGAGTCCCGCAGCTCCCTGAAAAAATCGATAAAATGGCGTTAAGAAAAAGTACGCGAAGATTTGGAACTATTTGGGCATACTATATAAAAAAGAAAAGGATTTCATTTCTGAAATCCTTTCTGTGGGAGTAGAGGGAGTCGAACCCCCGACCCTCTGCTTGTAAGGCAGATGCTCTAAACCAACTGAGCTATGCTCCCCTGATTACCCTTTCTATTCGATTGGGAGTGCAAAGATATTGTCATTTTCTTAATTTGCAAAAAAATTCTCGTTTTTTTCGAAAAATTCTATCGCCTCCGCCACAACAAAGGTTGAGCCCCCAATAAAGAGCAAGTCGCCCTCCTTGAAAATTTTCTTAAACTCCTCAATTGCACCTGATACAGTAGGCACAACTTTACCGTTAAAACCCGCAGCCATACACCTGTCTGCCAGAGCCTTTGAGTCCAATGCTCTTCCAATTTGAGCCTGAGTAAAAAGATAATACGCCCCCTGAGGAAGCAAACCAACTATTTTATTCAAATCCTTCTCCACCACAAAACCCAGGATAATGAAGAGTCTGGTATATTTCTGACGCCTTAGCTGAGAAAATACAACCTTAAGCCCGTTTGCATTATGACCGGTGTCACATATCACAGGCGGGTTTTGAGAGAGATACTCCCATCTTCCGCGCAAAGCAGTATTGCGGGCAGCAAACTTAAGCCCGGTGCGGATGTTTTTGTCGCTCCATCCATCCCCTACTATTTTCAGGAATTGAGGGTTTTCCGCAAGTAGCGAGAGAGCAGTGAGAACTGTACGAATATTGTGTGTCTGATACTCCCCCTTGAGATCGAGTTCATAGTCCGATGCTAGTATATCTTTAAAAAGAGAACTCTGCGCATAAACAATCAAAGAACCCAGGTCATCGGCCACTCTTTCAAATACGGCTCTGGTAGAATTAAGTGCTTCGCCAATAACAACAGGAGTGCCGGCTTTAATGATTCCGGCTTTTTCGCGGGCAATTTCGCCAAGTGTAAAGCCAAGGTGCTCGCAGTGGTCAAGCGCGATATTGGTAATAATGCTAAGCATTGGAGAGATAACGTTTGTAGAGTCCAGCCTCCCTCCCAGCCCGGTTTCAATAACTGCAATATCGACTTTCTCCTTTGCAAAATAGTCGAATGCCATTGCAGTAGTTATTTCGAAGAAAGAGGGCTTCTTCTCCAGCATGTATGGCTTCCATTTAAGAATAAAGTCGAGGACAAACTCTTTGGAAATCATTTCTCCATTTATTTTTATCCGCTCGCGGAAGTCAATTAAATGGGGAGATGTATAAAGTCCAACTTTGGCTCCGGTCTGTGCAAGAACAGATGCAAGCATGTGAGAAACAGAGCCCTTGCCGTTTGTACCGGCAATGTGAATTGTAGCATACTTTTTGTGAGGATAACCGAGTTGTTTGTCAAAATCGGTCATGGTTTCAATACCGGGTTTGTAGG
>Ga0316605_10001540_pt1 | contig 13314 bp, 7 predicted proteins | sample OWC_soil_day20_n_FD_207666 | JGI IMG/M metagenome (GOLD analysis project Ga0316605, IMG submission 207666) | Wetland soil microbial communities from Old Woman Creek delta, Ohio, United States - OWC_soil_day20_noCT | ecosystem: Environmental > Terrestrial > Soil > Wetlands | place: USA: Ohio... | reverse complement strand
GGATCGTGTCGCCGGTGTCCGGCACGATCACGCGCATCAATCACGCCGTCCGGGAGGACGTGTCCCTGCTCCACCGCGACCCGTACGCGCGCGGCTGGCTCTTCGCCGTCGCCCCGTCGGACAACGCGTTCGAGAAGCTGCCGACCGGCGAGCGCGCCAAGAACTGGCTGTGGGACGAAGAGCACCGCCTGTCGCGGTTCTTCGAGGCCAAGCTGGGCGTGGCCGCGGCCGACGGCGGCGAGTACGTGACCCATCCGCCGGAGCTGCTCGAAGACGAGCAGTGGGAGGAACTCACCCGCGAGTTCCTCGCCAACCGGTAGGAGCCTGTCCGCGCCGGTTCCCGCGGCTCCGCCGCCCGCCGTACAGCACGAGGGCCAGGCCAGGGGGCACGCTGCCCCGCCGCCTGGCCCGACTGCCGTACGCCTACGTCAGGGGTTCGAACGCCGCGGTGAAATGGCGAAGCGTCCTGGGCGCCGAGACGATGCGGTAGCCGCGCAGGCCGGCCCGCGAGGCCGCCACGGCGATCACGGCCTCGGCCACGTAGTCGATGTGCGACTGCGTGTAGACCCGCCTCGGGATCGCCAGCCGCACGAGGTCCATCGGACCGGGCCGCTCCGTACCGTCCGGCCTGAGGCCGAACATCACGGTGCCGATCTCGACGCCGCGGATGCCCGCCTCGACATAGAGCTGGTTCGCGAGGGCGATCCCGGGATACGCCAGCGGCGGAACGTGCGGGAGCAGGGCGCGCGCGTCGAGGTAGATCGCGTGCCCGCCCGGCGGGAGGATGATCGGCACGCCGGCCTCGACCAGCTTGTCGCCGAGGTATTCCGTCGAGCGGATCCGGTAGCGCAGGTAGTCCTCCTCCACCACTTCCTCGAGGCCGCGGGCGACCGCCTCGAGGTCGTAGCCGGCCAGACCGCCGTAGGTCGGGAACCCCTCGGTGAGGATCAGCAGGTTGCGCGCGGCCTCCGCCCATTCCTCGTTGTTCATCGCCAGGAAGCCGCCGATGTTCGCGAGGCCGTCCTTCTTCGCCGACATCGTGCACCCGTCGGCCAGCGAGAACATCTCCTGCGCGATGGCCTTCGGCGTGCGTCCGGCCTGCCCCGGCTCCCGCAGCTTGATGAACCAGGCGTTCTCGGCGAAGCGGCAGGCGTCGAGGAAGAAGGGCTTCCTGAACCGGTCGCACAGCGCGCGGACGCCGCGCAGGTTCTCCAGCGACACGGGCTGGCCTCCGCCCGAGTTGTTCGTGACCGTCACCATCACGAGGGGCACCAGGTCGCCGCGCTCCTGGAGCAGGCGCTCGAGGGCTCCCAGGTCGATGTTGCCCTTGAACGGGTGGAGGACGTGGGGCACCGTGCCCTCGGCGATGACGAGGTCCAGGGCCTCGGCGTCCTCCACCTCGACGTTCGCGCGGGTGGTGTCGAAGTGGTTGTTGTTCGGGACAACGTGACCGGGCCTGAGCACCGTGTGAAAGAGGATGCGCTCCGCCGCGCGCCCCTGGTGCGTCGGGATGACGTGGCTGAAGCCGGTGAGATCCTTGACCACCGCCTCGAACCGGTAGAACGACCGGCTGCCGGCGTAGGACTCGTCGGCCTGCATGATGGCGCTCCACTGTGCCGCGGACATGGCGCCGGTCCCCGAGTCGGTCAGCAGGTCGATCAGGACGTCGTCCGCGTGCAGGCGGAAGACGTTGTACCCGGCCGCACGCAGGGCCGCTTCTCGCTCCTCCCGGCGGGTGAACTTGACCGACTCCACGGACTTGATGCGAAAGGGCTCGATTATCGTGCGGAAATCCATCGGACGCTCCCGGGGGCCGAGTCACTCTAACATATGCGAACGGCCGCTTTGCCGCCTGGCGGGCACCCGAAAACCGGGGGCCGGTGCCGGGTGTCACCAACCGCCGGTTCCGTGAATCAGAACGAGCAGGAGCCAGACCATGCCCTTGTTCGAATACCAGTGCAGGACGTGCGGACACCGGTTCGAGGCGCTCGTGGTGGGCGGCCGGACGCCGGCGTGCCCGCGCTGCGCGAGCGAAGAACTGGAGAAACAGCATTCGACCTTCGGGTTCGGCGGCGCCGGTCGCGCCGGCGCGGGCAGAGAATCCAGCGGCCCGTCCTGCTCGGTCGGCGGAGGTTGAGCGATCTGACGCGCCGGGCCGTGCGCCCGGGTCATCGTGCCGTTCGACGCGCCGCGGGCCCCCGCCCGCGGCGTTCGTGTTTCGGCGCGGGCCGCGCCCGGCGCCCGTGTAGAATCGAGCCCATGGAGTTGCGATGCGCATGACACGAACCGTTCTGCTGCTGGTTGCCGTCCTCCTTGCCGCCGGTCCGTCGGCCGCGCCGGTGCACACCCAGACCCCTGCCGGAGACGAGGCGCGCCTCCTCCGCTTCCCTGCCATCCACGGGAACCAGGTCGTCTTCACCTACGCGGGCGACCTCTACACCGTGCCCGCGGCGGGAGGCGTGGCGCGGCGCCTGACCGGCGACGCGGGGTTCGAGATGTTCGCCCGCTTCTCGCCCGACGGGACGTCCATCGCATTCACCGGCCAGTACGACGGAAACACCGAGGTCTACCTCATCCCCGCCGAAGGGGGGATTCCGAAGCGCCTGACTTACACGGCGACGCTCGGACGCGACGACGTGTCGGACCGGATGGGCCCGAACAACATCGTCATGGGCTGGAAGAACGACCGGCAGATCCTGTTCCGTTCCCGGCGGACCGAGTGGAACGACTTCCGGGGCCAGCTCTACCTGGCCTCGGTCGACGGCGGCCCCATCGAGGACGTGCCGCTTCCCCGCGGCGGGTTCGGCAGCTTCTCCCCGGACGGCAGGCAGTTCGTCTACAACCGGGTCTTCCGGGAATTCAGGACCTGGAAACGCTATCGAGGCGGGCAGGCCGACGAGGTGTGGCTGCACGACTTCGCGACCAGGGCCACGACGAACCTGACGGGCCATCCCGCCCAGGACATCATCCCGATGTGGAAAGGGTCGAAGGTGTACTTCGCGTCCGACCGCGACGAGCGCGGCCGCATGAACCTGTACAGCTACGACCTGGGTTCGAAGCAGACGAAGAAGCTCACGTCCTTCACCGAGTTCGACGTGAAGTTCCCGTCGCTGGGCGACGCGGCGATCGTGTTCGAGAACGGCGGCTGGATCTACCGGTTCGACCTGGCGTCGGAACAGGTGTCGCGCATCCCGATCCGCCTCCGTGAGGACTTCGACGGCGGGCGCGGGGCCATCGTGGACGTCAGCCGCAGCATCACGAACGTCGAGATCGCGCCCGACGGCAGCCGGGCGCTCGTCGGCGCCCGCGGCGACGTCTTCACGGTGCCCGCGAAGTCCGGCCCGACGCGCAACCTCACGCGGACGCCCGGCGTGCACGAGCGCGATGCCAAGTGGTCGCCCGACGGGCGCTGGGTCGCCTACATCGGCGACGCGACCGGCGAGGACGAGATCTGGATCGCGCCCCAGGACGGCCGCGGCGCCGCCGTGCCGGTCACGACCGGCGGCAGCAACTACAAGTACCAGCCGGTCTGGTCGCCCGACAGCCGGAAGCTGCTGTGGTCCGATCGCCAGCAGCGGCTGCACGTCGTCGACATCGAGACGAAGGCCGCGGCGCAGGTGGCGGAGTCCGCGGCGTTCGAGATCACCGGCTACGCGTGGTCGCCCGACAGCCGCTGGATCGCCTACGCGAAGCCGGAGGAGCAGGGCCCGCAGCGCGTCTATCTGTATTCCCTCGAGACGAAGCAGACGATCCCCGCGACCGACGCCTGGTACGCCTCTTCGGAGCCCGTCTTCAGCGCCGACGGGAAGTTCCTGTTCTTCGTGTCCGCGCGGAGCTTCAACCCGACGTACGGGCAGACCGAGTTCCAGCACGTCTACACCGACATGTCGCGGATCTACTTCGTGGCCCTCGCCAAGGACACGAAGAGCCCGTTCGCGCCCAAGAGCGACGAAGTCACGATCAAGGGGGAGCCGAAACCCGCGGCGGCCGACGCCAAGGCGCCGCCCGCAGACGCCAAGAGCGCGGAGGCGAAGGCGCCCGAGCCGAAGAAGGGCGACGGGACGCCCGCCGTCAGGGTGGACGCCGACGGCCTCGTCGCCCGCATCGGCGTCATCCCGGCGCCGCCCGGCAACTACCGCGCGCTGACGTCGGTCGGGGCGCGCCTCTACTACGGCCGCGCGAGCGCGCGCGAGCCGGCCGCCCTCTACGTGTACGACCTCGAGAAGCAGGCGGAGACGCAGATCGGGACCGGCACCGGCTACGAGATCTCGGCCGACGGCAAGAAGATGATCATCGGCCAGCCCGGCAACCGGTACGCCATCATCGACACGCCGACGGGCAAGGCCGAGCCGCGCGACTTCCTCGATCTGTCGGACATGAAGGTCGCCCTCGACCGTCATGCCGAGTGGCGCCAGATGTTCAACGAGTCGTGGCGCCAGATGCGGGACTTCTTCTATGCGCCGAACATGCACGGCGTCGACTGGCCCGCCATGCGCCGCACGTACGAGGTGCTCCTCCCGCACGTGAACCACCGCGCCGATCTGACGTACGTCATCGGCGAGATGATCAGCGAGCTCAACGTCGGCCACGCGTACGTGGGCGGCGGCGACCTGCCGCGCCTCGAGCGCACGCCGATGGGCCTGCTCGGCGCGCAGCTGCAGCGCGACCCGCAGTCGAAGTACTTCAAGATCACGAAGATCTTCAGGGGCCAGAACTGGGACCCGTCGCTCCGGTCGCCGCTGACCGAGATCGGCGTCGACGCGGCGGTGGGCGACTACATCCTGGACATCGACGGACGATCGACGGCCGGGATGACGGACATCTGGGAGGCGCTCCTCGGCAAGGCCGGCAAGCAGGTCAGCCTGCGCCTCAGCGGCAGCCCGTCCACCCAGGGCTCGCGGGAGACGGTGGTCATCCCGGTCGAGGACGAGCGCGGCCTGTACTACTTCGACTGGGTGCAGCGGAACCTGGAGAAGGTGTCGAAGGCGACCGGCGGCCGCGTCGGCTACGTGCACATCCCCGACATGGGGGTGCCCGGGCTGAACGAGTTCGCGAAGTACTTCTACCCCCAGACCGACAAGGACGCGATGATCGTCGACGTCCGCAGCAACGGCGGCGGCAACGTGTCGCCGATGATCATCGAGCGGCTGCGCCGCGAACTCGTCCTCGTCGACATCGTGCGCAACGGCCAGCCGCGAGCCAACCCCGGGGCCATGATCCTCGGGCCCAAGGTCCTGCTCGCGGACGAGTTCTCGGCGTCCGACGGCGACCTCGTCACCTACCGCTTCAAGGCCTACAAGATGGGCCCGGTCATCGGCAAGCGCACGTGGGGCGGCGTCGTCGGCATCCGCGGCGCGCTCCCGATGCTCGACGGCGGTGTGCTCAACCGGCCCGAGTTCTCCCGCTACGACATCGCCGGCAGGACATGGGCAATCGAGGGTGTGGGCGTCGAACCGGACATCTTCGTCGACAACGACCCCGCGCGGGAGTACGCGGGCGAGGACCAGCAGCTCGACAAGGCCATCGAGGTCATCGTCGACATGCTGAAGAAGAACCCGGTGAAGCTCGCGCCGCCGCCGCCGCTGCCGGTCAAGAGGTAGCTCCGGCGTGGACGAGGTCCGCATCGACGGGGGCGGGCGGCCGATTGCGCCGACCGGTCCCCTTCGTGCCCGCCTCGAGCGCCACGAGGCGCTCTTCTGGTGGCTCCACAGCGCGTACGTTCTGGCGCTGGGCGCCGGCATCATGTGGCTCGGGGCCCGCAACTACTCCTGGCTCCGCTACTCGCCGCTCTACCTGGGCGCGATCTGGGCCCTCAGCCTGTTCCTCGCGAACGTCGTCCAGCCTCGGCCCGGCGCGTGGTGGCGGCGCGTGCGGTTCGCCGTCAACTACGTCAACAAGAACCTCTACCAGCAGCTGCTGTTCTTCATCCTGCCCGTCTACGCGGCCAGCACGACGTGGTCGTCGCGCAACGTGGTGTTCCTCGCGCTGCTGGCCGCCTCGGCCGTGCTGTCGACCCTCGACCTCGTGTACGACCGCGTGCTGTCGGCCCGCCGGGTCCTCGCGGCCTGGTTCTTCGCCTTCAACGCCTTCGCGGTCGTCACCGTCGCGCTGCCGGTCACCTTCGGCGTCAGCGCCCACCAGGCGGCGCGCGCCGGGGCGCTGGCCGCGGTGGTGGGCTTCATGACGCTGGCCTGGCGCCTCCGGCGCGTCGGGCGGCCGCTGGCCTGGGCCCGCGTCGCCGCCGGCGCCCTGCTCGTCTTCACCGCGGCCGAATACGCGCGCCCGCTCGTGCCGCCGGCGCCGCTGCAGCTGACCTCGACCGTCTTCGGCTCGGAGCTCGACCGCGCGTCCCTGCGCATCGCCTCGCCCCTCTCGTCGCTGCCCAGCGGCACGGATGGCCGCGTCTACGCCGTCACGGCGCTGCGCGCGCCCCTTGGCCTGAAGGATCGCGTCGTCCTGCGCTGGTACCGCGATTCGGTCCTCGCGTCGGCCTCGGCCGGCCACACGGTCGCGGGCGGCCGGCGCGAGGGCTTTCGCCTCTGGAGCGCCATCGACCTCGCCCGTGCGTCCGGCGCGCGGGTGCTGCGCCTGGACGTCGTCACCCAGGAGGGCCAGCTGGTGGGCCGCGCCGAGCTGCGCGCGGCGCGCTGATTTCGCGCCCCTGGCCCGTGTCCCCGTGCGCGACACGGCCGGCCCGCCCCGCGCTGTCCACAGGCACGGCACGCCCGCTGCACCGGCGGACTGGCGCGTGCCTCGACTGTCGCGCCAGCGTACAGCCACGCTGCGACGCCACCCCGCACCTCACACTTCTTGTAGCCTGAGGCCCTCCTCCCATCACGGCACGTAGCCCCCAGACGCCGGGTTTCGGGGCGTTTCGAGCGGATTTCCGCGGGAATCCGACGAGTGTCTCACTCTGCCAGCACTGGCACGGCTCTTGAGACAGCACTGGCTGAAGTTGAGGCTCTCATATGCTGAATCGGACACCGACGGCACCCGTCCCCGGATCGATGGCGCCCTCCGACGCCGCCCGCGCGGGAACCCAGGTGCGGGCGCGGTTCATGGCGATGGTCCAGTCGCCGCTCCGCGCCGGGCTCCTGCGCTATCTCGCGGCGCGGCCCTACGACACGTTCGACGTCGAATCGCTGATGGAGACGTTCGGGCGCATCCGCATCGACATCGCGAACTGCCTGCGCGGGCTGGCCGGCGCCGGGGTGGTGAGGGCCGTCAGCGCCCACCCGGAGCTGTACCAGTTCTCGAGGCCCACTGACCCGGAGTTCACCAGGCTGCTCGAGGACTTCCTCGCCGACCGGCCCGGAGAGACCGCGGAGGAACGGTCGCCCTCGATCCAGCGCTTCCGCGAACTGATCGGCCGCGACGAGAAGATGATGGTGATCTTCGAGTCGATCCGCACCGTCGCGAAGACCGATCTCTCCGTCCTCATCCTTGGTCCTACCGGGTCGGGCAAGGAAGTCGTCGCCCGGATCGTCCACGAGCTGAGCAGCCGCCGGAACGAGACGTTCCAGGCCGTGAACTGCGCCGCCCTCCCGGATTCGCTGTTCGAGTCCGAGGTCTTCGGCTACGAGCGCGGCGCCTTCACCGGCGCCTACGAGCGCAAGCCGGGGCGCATCGAGCTGGCCAACCACGGCACGCTCTTTCTCGACGAGGTCGGCGATCTGTCGCCGATGGCGCAGGCCAAGCTGCTGCGCGTGACCGAGGAACGCCGCGTCGAGCGCCTGGGGGCCCGCACCAGCCTGGAGGTCGATTTCCGCCTCATCTGCGCGACCAACCGGCCGCTCGAGTCGCTGGTCGGCGAAGGCGCGTTCCGCGAGGATCTCTTCTACCGCATCAACGGGTTCGCCATCCGCCTGCCCGCGCTGCGCGAGCGGCCCGTCGACATCCCGGTGCTGGCCAACCGCTTCCTCGCGCGCTACTGCGCGGCGCAGGGGCTGCCGCTGGATGCCCGCCAGTTCTCGCCCGAGGCGATGGACCTGCTGTCCGGCTATCCCTGGCCCGGCAACATCCGCGAACTGGAAACGACGGTGTCGCGCGCGGCGCTCTCGGCCCGGGACGGGGTCGTCCAGCCCGGCGACTTGCAGTTCCTGCACCTGGCCTCCCCGGCCGACACGCCGGAGCGCCCGGTGCTGGTGTCGCTCCGCGACGTCGAGCGGGAGCACATCCGCCGGGTGCTCGATCACCTGAAGTGGAACAAGAAGCGGGCGGCCCAGGTGCTGCAGATCAGCCGCGAGACCCTCTACCGGAAGATCGCCGAGTTCGCCCTCGACGGAGAGCGGCGCGCATGACCCAGGGCCGGCCGCGCCGATCGGGCCTGCTGCGGGCGTACATCGCGGCCGTGTTCGTGCTCGGACTGGCCGCGTTCTTCGACGCCATGCAGACGCTCGTGTACGCCCGGCTGCCCTACCAGTGGATCGTCCTCGCGCTGCTCGTCGTCCTCTCGCAGTTCTCGAAACTCTCCTCCATCAAGGTTCCCGGCGTCACGGCGCACCTGTCCGTCTCCGAAATCCTGCTGTTCATGATGGTGCTGATGTACGGCGCGGAGCCGGCCGTCGTGACGCTGGCCGTCGACGGGCTGATGTTCTCGCTGAAGCAGGAGATGAGGCGGAAGCGCCACTCCAACTTCGACTACGCCGCCTTCGACTTCGCCGAGCCGGCGCTCTCCATGTGGGCGGCCGCCCATGTCTACTTCCTCCTGGCGGGTGTGAAGCCGCTCTGGATCCAGAACTCCGGGCTCGCCGACATCGCGCTGCCCGCGCTCGCGATGAGCGCGGTGTACTTCGTGATGAACAGCGGCCTCAGCACGCTCGCCGAGGCCCTGTCCGCACGCACGTCTCCCTGGCCGCTGTGGCGGAAGCACTTCCAGGACCTCGGCGCCAACTACTTCAGCAGCGTCTCGATCGCGGCGGTGCTGGCGGACCACCTCGTGGCGGCGGACCTGGTCGACACCCTCAAGGTGCTGGCCGTCATCACGCCGATGGTGATCGCGTCGTACTACGTGCTCGCGATGTCGATGCGCAGCCTCGCGGACCAGAAACGCCACGTGGCGGAGAAGGAGCAGCTGAACCTGACGCTGGCGGAGGCGCTGGCGATGACCGCCGAGGCCAAGGACCGGAGCACGTCGAGGGGCCACATCCGGCGCGTCCGGACCCTCGCCATGACCCTGGCCCACGCCACCGGCGTCACGGATCCCGAGCAGCTGCAGGCCATCGAGTTCGCCGGCCTGCTCCACGACTACGGCAAGACGGGCATCCCCGACCACATCCTGAACAAGCCGGGCAAGCTCACCGAGGGCGAATACGAGGTCATGAAGACCCACGCCTCGGTAGGGGCGGACATGGTGTCCCGCATCGGCTTCCCGTTCCCCGTGGTCCCGATCATCCGGCACCACCACGAGAACTGGGACGGCAGCGGCTACCCCGACGGCCTGCGGGGCGAAGCCATCCCCCTGGGGGCGCGGATCCTGTCGGTGGTCGACTGCTACGACGCGCTGCGGGACCACCGCCCCTACCGGCGGGCGCTCTCGCACGACCAGGCCATGACGATCCTTCGCGAGCGCAGCGGCACGATGTACGACCCCGCCATCGTCACCGTCTTCGAGTCGCTCGACGAGCAGCTCAGGGGGCTGTCCTTCCAGGACGCGGCCGCGGGACACGCGCTTGCGCTGCCGTTGACGGCCGACCCGATGCCCGCGTACCCCGAGGACGGCGTGGCGCCGCTGCCGCTCGAGCTCAGGCTCTCCTGCACCCGCACCCTCGCCGAGCTGCTCGCGCACCTCGCGGACCTGCCCGAGGATGCCGGCGTCGATGCCACCTGCAGTCTCGTGTCGCAGCACCTTCTGCGCCTGGCGCCGGCGAGCCTCGTTGTCTTCTACCGGCGAGACGATGCCACCGACGAGATCGCGGCCGCGTACGCGTCGGGTTTCGGCGAAGCGCTGATGCGGCCCGTGCGGATGCCCCTGGGCCACAAGGTCAGCGGCTGGGTGGCGGTCAACAACCGGTCCGTCATCAATGCCGATTCCACGCTCGACGTCGACGACCTGCTCGACAAAGTCGAGCCCCGCTTCCGCAGCCTCTTGAGCGTCCCGCTCCCGCACGGAGACCGGACGATCGGGGTCGTCACGCTCTACGCGTTCAAGGAGCAGGCCTTCCGTGAGGAGCAGCGCCAGGCCCTCGACCTGGTCCGCGACGCGATCGGCCGGATGTTCTGGCGCGCGCTGCAGTGCGACCGGTCGCGCGCCGCCCGGCCGGTGCCCGCCGGGATCACCACGCCCGGGGACCGGCGTTCCTTCGACGCGCTGCTCGCCATGGACGACCGCGTCGTGAACGCCCTCGGCCCGTCGTTCGGCCTGCTGTGCGTGAAGAGCACCGGCGACCCGGGCGCAATGGCCGATGCGGCGATGGCTGTCACCAGGGCGGTCCGGGTGGCCGACCTGATCTACGCGCCCGCGGCGGACTCACTGGTCGTGCTGATGCGCGACTCCGACCCCGACGCCGGGCGCATCGTCACCCAACGCATCGCGGACGCGCTGCCGGAGCACCTCGCGCCGTGGCTGGCATCGTCGCCGCTGAGGATGGGCTACGCGTGCAGCCCCCACGACGGCGACTCGATCCGGCAGCTGCTCGAGAAGGCGTCGGCGCGGCTGGGACTCTGGTCCGCCCCGGCAGCCGTCTCCGAGAAGCCGGGGGAGGCTGCCGGCGTGCCGGTCCGGCAAGGGGGGCGGCCATGACGGGCGCGCCGCTGTCCCTGGCCTCGCAGGCCCGGGCGCATCGCCCGGCGGACCGCACGGGTCTTGCGGCGCTGCCCAGGTCGGCCCGCTTCGTCATCGCCCTGGTCGGCGGCGGAGGCGCGGCGTGCGCGATCGCGGGGCTCACGCAGTTGACCGCAGGCGACCTGGGAGTCGTGGCCCTGTTCCTCGCGCTGGCCGTACTCGCCTCGGCGGTCAAGATCGACCTGCCGCTGCCGGGCGGCGGGTCGACGCTCTCGACGTCCTACATCGTCAACTTCGCGGCGTTGCTGGCGCTGGGCCCCTGGCTGACCGCCCCGATCGCGGCGGCCAGCGCCTGGACGCAGTGCAACGTCCGCACGAAACGGACGAGCACGTGGTACCAGACGCTGTTCAGCGTCGGCACGCTCTCGATCAGCGTGACCGTCGCCGGCGTCCTCGAGCACGCCATCAGCGCACGGCTGCCGAACGACATGCTGTCGCTCGGCGCGGCGGTCGTCACGGCGGCGACCGCGTACTTCCTGCTGAACACCGGCCTCATCAGCCTCGTCTTGACCGTCTCGTCGGGAGGCGATTTCCGGCAGCGCTGGACCCGGGAGTTCTTCTGGAGCGCGCCCAGCTACTACGTGGGCGCGGGGCTCGCAACGCTGGCGATCGAAATCGCGAACAGTGACCGCGTCTGGTGGCTCGCCGTCCTCGCGGTCCCCGCCTACCTGATCTTCCGGAGCTACGCGTTCTACATCGAGCGCCTCGCCGAGGAGCAGCGCCAGGTGCGGCAGGCGTCCGAGGTCCAGATGGCGATTGTCGAGGCGCTCGCCACGGCCATCGAGGCGAAAGACAACACCTCGACGCTGCAGACCGACCGCATCCGGATCTACGCCGAAGGTCTTGCCCAGGCCGTCTCGATGACCGAGGCGGAGATCCTCGGCGTGAAGACGGCTGCGCTCCTGCACGACATCGGCAACCTCGCCGTGCCCGAACACATCCTCTCCAAGCCCGGATCGCTGAGCTACGAGGAATTCGAGCGCGTGAAGATCCACCCGCGCGTCGCGGCGGACATCCTCAAGACGGTGCCGTTCCCCTACCCGGTCATTCCCCTCGTGCTCAGTCACCACGAGCGCTGGGACGGGCGCGGCTACCCGGGCAGCCTGCGCGCCGACGCCATCCCGCTGGGGGCGCGCGTGCTGGCCGTGGCCGACTGTTACACGGCCATGCTGTCTCCGCGGCCGTACCGGCCGGCGCGCACCGTGGCCGAGGCCATCGCGACCCTGCGCGAGAACGCCGGGTCGGCCCTCGACCCGGACCTTGTCGAGAAGTTCATCGAGGTGCTGCCCGCGCTCGAGGCCAAGATCGCGGAGTCGGCGGCCTCCGGCGTCGGCCGGCGCGAGGACATCCAGGGCGCGGAGACGGCCCTCGCGGACATCGCAATTGCCCACCGCGAAGAACAGCTCATCCGGGACCTGGGCCAGGCGCTGAGTTCGTCGCTCCGGGTGTCGGACGCCCTCTCGATGATCTCCTCGAGCCTCGTCAGCATGATGCCGCTCGACGCCTGCGCCCTGTTCCTCGCCGACCCGGAGTCGGGGCTCCTGTTGTGCTCCCACGTCGTGGGCTCGCACCAGGACGCGATTCGGATGACGACGGCGGACAGCGTCGAGGGCCTCCGATCGGCGCTGCCCACGGCGACCGCGCCGGTGCGCGGCACCCAGGGCCGCCTGCAGTCGGTCCTGGTGGCCCCGCTGAAGGCCGGGAACGGCACCGTCGGCGCGCTCGCGGTGTACCACGCGCAGCGCCGTCCCCATACCGCCGATCACTCGCGTCTGCTCACCCGGGTGGCTGAGCACGCGTCCAACGTCATCGCCAACTCGCTGGTGTTCGAGCAGACGCAGGAGCAGCTGCTCACCGACGTGCTCACCGGCCTGCCGAACCGCCGTCACCTCGACCGGCACCTCGCCGAACAGGTCGCACGCGTCCGGCGCCACGGCGGCCAGTTCTCCGTCCTGGTGCTCGACATGGACGGCTTCAAGCAGATCAACGACGAGTTCGGCCACCAGGCGGGCGACAGTGCGTTGAAGGAAGTCGCGCAGGTGTTGCGCGGCAGCCTCCGCCCCTACGACGTCTGCGCCCGGTTCGCGGGAGACGAGTTCGTCCTCGTGATCGCCGAGTGCGACGGCATCCAGGCCGAGCGCCGGCGCCTCGATCTGCAGCAGGCCATCGCGTCGCTGTGGGTCGAACCGCTGCCCGGCCGGGTCGTCCCGTTGTCGGTGAGCGTCGGCGCGGCGACCTACCCGGACGACGCCGGGACCATCGAGGACGCGATCCGCGTGGCCGATCAGCGGATGTACCGCGACAAGGCCGACCGGAGGCGCTCCGGACCGCTGAAGCCCGTGGCGCCCGGGCCGCTCTGGATGGAATAGCGCGGCCGGTCCTCGCCGTCCGCGCGTGTGTCGGGCTCCTCCTGTTATCATGACGGGCTGGAGCCCGATGCCCCACATCTACGACGACTTCCGAGCGATCGCCGCCCGAATCCCCGGCACCGTGGCCGTCGAGTACTGCCACCGGGCCGGCATCGACCGGAC
>Ga0316605_10001539_pt1 | contig 13319 bp, 14 predicted proteins | sample OWC_soil_day20_n_FD_207666 | JGI IMG/M metagenome (GOLD analysis project Ga0316605, IMG submission 207666) | Wetland soil microbial communities from Old Woman Creek delta, Ohio, United States - OWC_soil_day20_noCT | ecosystem: Environmental > Terrestrial > Soil > Wetlands | place: USA: Ohio... | reverse complement strand
CTGTCCACCAGTTCACCCATGCCATTGACGTCGTTGCTGATGAGCCAGGACGGGGCATTGATGGCCAGGGTGCGGGCGAGGCTCTTGCCCTGGCTGGAGAGCTGGTGCTGCATGAACTCCTGCTGGCGGTCCACCATGTCGGTCACCACTAGCCCCATCAGTACCGCATGCAGCAGTACCACGCCGGCAATGACGCGGCCGCGGATGCTATGAACGAGGAAGTCGTACCAGCGGCTTAGCATCGGATGGCGTTCACCGCTCCTTGGGGAGTTTGATCTGGGCCGGCAGACCGATGGCCGCGTCGTAGCGGCGCAGGAATTCGATCACCGGTCTGTAGGTCGCGTTGTCGGCCAGCTCGAAATGCTGCTGGTCAATGCGGAACTGGCTTTGGTCCACCGCCGGGTCCTTGTCGAGGCCGGCCAGGGCCTTGGCCACCCGTGCCGCCACGTCCGCCGCCACGTCGTCGCGGGCAATCACGGCGTTGTGCGGCAGGGGCGGGGTGCGCCAGAGCAGCTTGATGTCCTTGGCCTTGTCCGGATTGTTGCGCGCCCAGGTGCGGAAGAAGCGCGAGGTGCTGCCGCAGGCGTCGTATTCGCCGCTCCAGGCGTTGAGAATCGACGAGAATTGGGAGCCGACGTAGCGAATCTTCAGGCTTTTCACCTCCACGCCCTGATCGTGGAGCCACATCAGCGGTTGCAGGGTGCCGGCCAGGGCTGTGGCCGACGTGAAGCAGATGCTCTTGCCGGCGAGGGCCTTGGGTGTGGCTGGCGCGTCGTCGGCGCGGGCGATGAAGAGGCCGCGAAAATCATCGTCGGGGGTCATCTTGGCGATGACACGATAGCCATGCTCGAAGCTGGCCACGGCCTGGGCAGGATTGGGCAGCGAAAAATGGAAGCGTCGGGCAGCGAGTTTTGCCTCGTAGTCGGGATAGTCGCGGGAAGCTTCGACCTCGAAGCGAGTGCCCGGAAGCTTCGCTTCCAGATAGCGCATGATCGGGGCGTAGGCCTCGAACAGGTCCTGGGGGTTGGTGTAGGGATGGACGCCGAAGATGTAGGTTTCCTGGGCCGGCACCGCGCCCGAGGGTTTGTAGCCCTGTGCCGCGGCGAGACTGGCGGTGATGGCCAGAACGATGACAGCGATGAGTTTGGCGAGCTTCATGGGTGTAACCGAGATGCCATGGATAGGGCGGATATTACCATCGGCCTAGTCAAGGTTATGTCTTTATGGGGAATGTTTCCGCCTGGACGACGGCGCCTGCCTTGCGGCAAATCGCGCTTGAGTCCATCATGACGCCCCCGTGTCTTTCAGCGTCCGCGCCCTTTCTCCCATGGCTCAACTGATACTCAAACCCGGCAAGGAAAAATCCGTGCTGCGGCACCACCCCTGGATTTTTGCCGGCTCCGTGGAACGCCTGGAAGGGCGGGCGCGGCTGGGCGACACGGTGGATGTGGTGGCCTCCGGCGGCAAGTGGGAGGGGCGCGTGGTGGGCCGTGCGGCCTGGAGCCCCGAGTCGATGATCCGGGGCCGGGTGTGGAGTTTCGACGGCGCTGAGATCATCGACAACGCCTTCTTCAAGCGCCGCGTGGCGGCGGCAGTGGCGCGGCGCGCCAGCCTGCCGGAATTGCGCGAGCAAGAGGGTGTGCGCCTGCTGCATGCTGAATCCGACGGCCTGCCCGGCGTGATTGCCGACAAGTACGGCGATACGGTGGTGATCCAGCTCACCAGCGCCGGGGCCGAGAAATGGCGCGATGCGATTGTGGACGCCCTGGTCAAAGCCACCGGCTGTGCTCGGGTTTACGAACGTTCGGATTCGGAAGTGCGTGGCCGCGAGGGGCTGGAGCCGAAGACCGGCTGGCTGGTGGGCGACGCGCCCGACGGCGGCATCAGCATCGTCGAAAACGGGGTGCGCATGCGGGTGGATATCGAGGGCGGCCACAAGACCGGCTTCTATCTCGATCAGCGCGACAATCGCCTGCTGCTGGGCCAACTCGCCGCCGGGCGGCGGGTACTGAATTGCTTCTGCTACACCGGCGGCTTCTCGCTCCAGGCCCTGGCCGGCGGCGCGGCGGCAGTGGAATCGGTGGATAGCTCCGGCCCGGCCCTGGATACGGCACGGCAGAATCTCGCCCTCAACCCGACCCTCGACGCCGAGCGGGCGATCTGGACCGAGGCCAATGTGTTCGACGACCTGCGCCGGCGCAAGACCGAGGGCGAGAGCTTCGACCTGATCGTCCTCGATCCGCCCAAGTTTGCCCCCTCGGCGGCCCATGCCGCCCGCGCCAGCCGCGCCTACAAGGACATCAATATGTCGGGCTTCAAGCTGTTGGCGCCCGGCGGGCTAATGATGACCTACTCCTGCTCCGGCGGCATCGGCCTCGACCTGTTCCAGTCCATCGTCGCCAGCGCGGCGCGGGATGCCGGCCGCACGGCGCGCATCGTGCGCCGCCTGCAAGGGGCGGCGGATCACCCGATTGATCTGGCTTTTCCCGAAGGCGAATACCTCAAGGGGTTGCTGGTGCAGGTGGATTGATTTCCCCGTTTTACTGCGGCATTTGCAATTAAGTTGCAAATGCAATGGGGTGGCATTTAGAATGACCGTCCCATGCTAAACCCCGCTTCCCTCTGCCCGGACGCCCAGACCATCGCTGACGAGATCCGCGCCAGCGGCGCCCGCGCCACGCCGGTGCGTATCCGCGCCCTGTGCCTGCTGCGGGCGGCAGCGGCGCCCCTGAGTCACGCCGAGGCGGAGGCGGCAATCCGCCAGGAGTTCGGCGCTGATTCCCTCGACCGCGTCACTCTCTACCGGGTACTCGACTGGCTGGTGGCGTCCGGCTTTGCCTACAAGACCGTGGATGCCCAGCGCCTGACGCGCTTTGCGCCGGTGGCACCGGGCGCTCATGGCGAACACACCCATTTCCGTTGCGACGGTTGCGGCCGCGTGGTCTGCCTCGACAGTCCGCCGCCGGCACCGCCCGCTCTGCCCCAGGGCTTCCGCCTCGCCGGGGTGGCGATGGATGTGCATGGTTACTGCGACCACTGTCCGGGGGGCAAACCATGATCCTCGGCTTCATTGTTATCGCCGGCGTCCTTGGCGGCCTGCTGTCCCTGCTGGCGGCAGCGCTGGTGGTGTATGGCATGCCGCGCCACTGGCTGACGCGCTTGGTGGCCTTTTCCACTGGCATCATGCTGTCGTCGGCCCTGCTCGGCATGGTCCCGGAGGCCATGGAACAGGGCATCGGCGCCCAGCCGGTGATGCTGACCCTGCTGCTGGGTATCCTCGCCTTCTTCGCCCTTGAGCGCACGGCCCTCTGGCGTCACGACCACCGTCATCAGGACGATGCCTGCCATCACGATCATCACGACGAGCCCAAGCCGGTGGTGATGCTGGTATTGCTCGGCGACGGCTTTCACAATTTTGTCGACGGCGTCGTCATTGCCGCTGCCTTCCTGACCGATCCGGCTCTCGGCTGGAGCACGGCCCTGGCGGTGGTGGCCCACGAGATTCCCCAGGAGGCGGGGGACTTCGTACTGCTGCTGAATGCCGGCCTCGGCCGCGCCCGCGCCTTCCTGTTCAATGGCTTTTCCAGTCTTGCCTCGGTGTTGGGCGGGGTGCTCGGCTACTTTGTTCTCGGCACGGTGCAGAACCTACTGCCCTACGCCCTGGCCCTGGCGGCGGCGAGCTTCATCTACATCGCCGTGGCGGACCTGATGCCCCTGCTGCATCGGCAACGGGAACGGTACGCCATGCGCTGGCAACTGAGCCTCCTCGCCTGCGGTGTCGCCATGGCACCCCTAAGCCATCTGCTGATTGATAGCCTGCTCGGTCATGGTCATTAGCCGTCGCTCCCTGTTGGCGCTGATCGTTGGCCTGGCCCTGCTGCTGGGCCAGCAGGCGGCGTGGACGCATCTGGTTTCCCATCTCGGCGGCCAGAGTGCGCAGAGTGTGGCGCCGACAGATGCGAACCACGGTGCCGGTGATGGCCTGTCACTGGTTTGTGGCACCTGCCTTGCCTTCGCCGGTCTTGATGCCGGCCCGGCCCCCCAGGCCAAGGCACCGACGCTAAGCAGCGAACCCGTGCGCCACGTTGTCGCGGCGCTTGCGTTCCGCGGCGAATCCCTTTCCCGTCCCTTTCTCGCCCGCGGGCCTCCCGTCGTTTCCTGAATCGATGTGATCGGGTGCTGCCGTCCTTCGGCGGCATCCTCCTTCATTGCTTCCGGAGTACGACATGAATCCATTTCGACTGACCCTGGCCGCCCTCGCCCTGGCTGCTGCTTTTCCTGCCGCTCAAGCCGCAGACAATGACCTGAAAGCCCTGCGGGAAGAAATCGCCCGCATGCGCGAAAGCTACGAAAAACGTATCGACAAGCTGGAGCAGCGCCTGGCCCTGGCGGAGAACACCGCTGGCAAGGCCGAAACGACGGCCTCCCAGGCCGAAGCCGCAGCCCGTGCCGCGAGCCAGCGGCCGAGCAGCGAGAATGCCTTCAATCCCGGTATCTCATTGATCCTCTCCGGCATGGCCACCAAGCTCAAGGTGGACCCGAACGCCAACCCCTACCGGATCACCGGCTTCGTTCCCTCCATGGGCGAAGTGGCGCCGCCGCCGCGCAGCTTCAGCATCGGCGAGTCGGAACTGGTGGTGGCCGCCAACGTGGATCACACCTTCCGTGGCTACATGGCCCTGGCACTGCCGCCGGAAGAGGGCGCCGCGCCCCAGGTGGAGGAGGGCTACATCCAGACCTTGGGGCTGGACAACGGTCTCAGCCTCAAGGCCGGCCGCTTTCTTTCCGGCCTCGGCTACATGAACGAGCAACATGCCCATGCCTGGGATTTCTCTGACGCGCCCCTGGCCTACAAGGCCTTCTTCGGCAATCAGCTGCGCGGCGATGGGGTGCAGTTGAAATGGCTGGCGCCCACCGAGACCTTCCTCGAATTTGGCGTCGAAGCCGGGCGCGGCGGCGCTTTCCCCAGCACCGACCGCAACAAGAACGGCTTTCAGACCGGCACTCTGTTCGCCCATGTGGGCGGCGACGTGGGCATCTCCCATAGCTGGCGCGCCGGCCTCTCCTTCATGCGCACCGCGCCGAAGGATCGCGAATACGCCGACGTGGATGCCGCCGGCACGGCCACCGCCAACCGCTTCAGCGGCCGCAGCAAGACCTGGGTGGCCGACGCGGTATGGAAGTGGGCGCCGAGCGGCAACAGCAGCGAACGCAATCTCAAACTCCAGGGCGAATATTTCCGTCGCACCGAGAGCGGCACCTTGTGGACCGATGCGGCGGCCTGCCTGCTGCCCGGCTGCCAGGGCGACTTCAGTTCGCGCCAGTCCGGTTGGTACGGCCAGGCGGTGTATCAGTTCATGCCCCACTGGCGCGTCGGCTACCGTTACGACCGCCTCAGCACGGCGAGCCTGACCAACGGCCTCGCCACCAACCCGGCTTCCGGCCTGACGGCGGCGGACTTCCCGGTACTGGCCGACCACAAGCCGAAGCGCAACAGCCTGATGGTGGATTGGTCGCCGTCGGAGTTCTCGCGCCTGCGCTTCCAGGTGGCACGGGACGAGTCGCGCCTCGGCCTGCCCGACAACCAGATCTGGCTGCATTACATCGTCAGCCTCGGCAGCCACGGCGCCCACAAGTTTTAAGGAGTCATGATGAAAACCCTGTTTCGTAGTTTTGCCGCGCTCTGCCTGCTGCTGGCCTGGCATGCCTCCGCCCTGGCGGCCCTCAACATCTTCGCCACCCTGCCCGAGTGGGCGGCCCTGGCCCAGGAAATCGGCGGCGACAAGGTCAAGGTCTTCGCCGCCACCCAGGCGCTGCAAGACCCCCATCATGTGGAGGCGCGGCCTTCCCTGATCGCCCGTGCCCGCAATGCCGATCTGGTGGTGGCCGGCGGTGCCGATCTGGAAGTGGGCTGGCTGCCGGTGATTCTGCGCGAGTCCGGCAACTCCCGCATCCAGCCCGGTTCTCCCGGTTACTTCGAGGCGGCGAGCCAGGTGCAGATGCTGGAAATTCCCGGCCGCCTCGACCGTGCCGACGGCGATGTCCATGCCCAGGGCAACCCCCATGTGCATACCGATCCGCGCAACATCATCAAGGTCGGCGAGGCGCTGACCAAGCGTATGGCCGAGTTGGCCCCGGCCGACGCCGCTGCCTTCCAGGCCAACTGGCGCGCCTTCAGCGAGAAATGGCGTACTGCCCTGACGCGCTGGGAAAAGTCCCTCGCGTCCCTCAAGGGCCAGCCGGTGGCGGTGCAGCACAAGAACTTCACCTATCTGGTGGCCTGGCTCGGCCTCAAGGAAGTGGCGACCCTGGAACCCAAGCCCGGCGTCGAGCCCTCGGCCGCCTATCTGGGCAAACTGGTGAGCCAGACCGCGAGCCAGAAGCCACGTCTGGTGATGCGCGCCGCCTACGACAGTCCGCGCCCCGCCGAATGGTTCGGCAACGAGGCGAAGGTGGCGGTGGCCGTTCTTCCCTACACCGTAGGCGGCAGTGAGCAGGCGAAAGACCTGATTTCCCTGTTCGACGATACCGCTGAACGTTTACTGAAGTCCGCGAAATGAACTTCGACTGGTCCCTCCTCGCCGCACCCTTCGTCGCCGGTCTGCTGGTGCTGGCGACCCATGTCCCCCTCGGTCTCGAAGTGCTGCGCCGGGGGATCATCTTCATCGACCTGGCGGTGGCCCAGGTGGCCGCGCTCGGCGTCGTGGGCGCTCACCTGATGGGCTGGGATGCCTGGGGCGGCGAGCACGGCATCGGGGTGCAACTGGCCGCCGCCGGGGCGGCGGTGCTGGCGGCCCTGCTGCTGACCTGGACTGAGAAACGCTGGCCGGAAATCCAGGAAGCGCTGATCGGCCTGTTGTTCGTACTGGCGGCTTCCCTCGGCATACTGCTGCTGGCGGGAAACCCCCACGGCGGTGAGCACCTGAAGGAACTGCTGGCGGGACAGATTCTCTGGGTCGGCTGGGATGCCCTGCCGGCGGGGGCTGCCGTGTATGCCCTGGTGCTGGCCCTGTGGTTCTTCGGCCGCCAGCGCCTCGGCGCGATCGGCTTCTATTTGATGTTCGCCCTGACCGTGACCGTGTCGGTGCAGTGGGTGGGCGTGTTTCTGGTGTTCGCCAGCCTGATTGCCCCTGCCGTGGCTACCCGCCCATGGAGCGGCCGCTTCCGCCTTGCCGGCGCCTACGCCGTCGGCGTCATCGGCTACGGTGGCGGCTTGTGGGCTTCGGCACAATGGGACCTTCCGGCGGGCGCTGCCATCGTCTGCGCTTTGGTGGGATGCGTGGCCCTGTTGCTGCTGGGCGCCGGACTTTGTGCAGGCCAGACTCGTCATGTTGCGTGAAAATGCGTTCCCGTTAAAAATAGTAAAACTGTCGCTAGTAGGGAAGGAAAGATGACAGAAGTTGGCCTTGGTACATTGCCTGGAAGTCCGGCTTATGCTACAAAAGACCCCCTCTCCCCAAGTATTTGTTGATTGTGGTTTTTTCCATTTTTAGTAAGAAGCAAGAGGCAATAATCCCGGCGGCCAAGAAGACCGTCGTGCGGCCTGCTGCGCCCAAAGCCGGGGCCGAACCGGCTGCCTCCGCTCCGGCGCCCGCAGCAGCTGTCCCGGAAGAGGATGATCTTTCCCTCGACTTCACCAGCCCCCACGCCCTTGACGAGTTGCCCCAGATCGACTTCGAGGAAGGGGCCGCCTGTACCCACTGTGTGATCGAAGAAGCGGCCATGCTGTTCGCCAACGGCCAGATCGACGCCACCTGCAAGACCCTGAAGGCCGCCATTGCCGCCGATGATCTTGGCGCCGATTCGGAGCGCGGCTGGCGCATGTTGCTTGATCTCTATCAGATACAGGGGGCGCGAGAGGCCTTTGAAACCGCAGCCCTTAGCTACGCTTCCCGCTTCGAGAAGTCTCCGCCGACCTGGGTGTTGGCGGTCCCCGAGGCCGTTGACCCCACCCTCGCCACCGGCGGGCGGGCGTTTGTCTCCCTGAACGGAGGCCTGAATGCCCAGGCCGGCGAATCCTTCAAGCAGTTGAGCAAAATCGCCCAGAGCAATCCGGTGGTGCGGCTCGAATTTTCCAAGTTACAGGATGCCGATAACAGTGGCTGCAATCTGCTGCTGCAAACCCTCGCAGAGTTGAAAAAAGCCAAGAAGGAAGTGGTGTTCGGCGGCGCCGAGAAGCTGATCGCCCTGCTGACGCCGAAGATTCAACCCGGTACGCGGGAGAACGAGGCCGCCTGGCTGATGCTGCTCGACCTCTATCAGCGCCAGATGATGCAGGACGCCTTCGAGGATCTGGCGGTGAACTACGCCATTACCTTCGAGGTCTCGCCGCCCTCCTGGGAAATGCCGGCCAAGCGTCCGGTGGCCGCCAAGGCTCCGGAAGCGAAGGTGGAGGCGAAGGTCGGTTGCGCTCTCAGCGGCGAGATACTTTCCGCCGGCATGGACGAGTTCTCGCGCCTTTCAGTTGCCGCCGAGGGGAATGAAGATGTCACGGTTGACCTGTCGCGCCTGACGCGCATCGACTTCGTCAGTACCGGCCAGTTCCTCAATGTGCTCGCCACCCTGCAAAAGGCCGGCAAGCGCATCCACCTGGTGGGCGTGAACCAGTTGCTGGCGGCCCTGTTCGACGTCATGGGCGTGAGCAAGGTGGCCGAAGTCATTCCGCGCAAAATCTAACTCCGGGTTCGCTATGGAACAGTATCGCGGCACCACTATTCTCTCGGTGCGCCGGGGCAATCGCGTCGCCCTCGGCGGCGACGGCCAGGTCACCCTTGGCAACATCGTCGTCAAGAGCACCGCGCGCAAGGTGCGGCGCCTCTACAGCGAGAAGATTCTCGCCGGTTTTGCCGGCGGCACCGCCGACGCCTTCACTCTCTTCGAGCGTTTCGAGGCCAAGCTGGAAAAGCATCAGGGCAACCTGCTGCGCTCGGCGGTGGAACTCGCCAAGGACTGGCGCACCGACCGCATGCTGCGCCGCCTGGAAGCCATGCTGGCGGTGGCGGACCGGGAGCATTCCCTCATCATCACCGGCAACGGCGACGTACTGGAGCCGGAACTCGGCATCGTCGCCATCGGCAGCGGCGGCCCCTACGCCCAGGCCGCTGCCCGCGCCCTGCTGGAAAACACCGAATTGGCGCCGGCCGAAATGGTGGGCAAGGCGCTGGCGATTGCCGGCGACCTCTGCATCTACACCAACCAGAACCACATCATCGAAGTTCTGGATTGACTGCTGCGGCGGTCTAAAGCCCCAAAACCAGGCGCGCCACGGCGAAGCGGGCTTCGATTTCCGCGAAGTGGGAGGAGAACTCCCGCCAATTGATGCCGACGCGGGCACAGGCCAGTTCCGAGAGGTCCGGCACCAGATCGTTGGGACTGGCCCCCAGGTCGAGGCCGTGGCTCAGCACTTCGCCAACATGGACGGCATCGCCGATCTCCGTGTCCGGCACCGTCTCGCCGGCGTGATGGGCGGCAATGGCATCGACGATGGGCAGCGGCAGGCGCCAATGTTTGGCAAGGGCGCCGCCCACCAGGGCGTGGTCGATACCGAGCACCTCGCGTTCCGCGTCGACGATGCAGATGTCCCTTTCCCGTTTCAGTCGCAGGACGGCTTCGTAATGCTGAGGTACGACGGTAAACAGCAGTAGCTGGCCGATGTCGTGGAGCAGACCGGCGGCGTAGGCCATGTCGGCATCGAGTTCGGCGTGTTGCGCCACGGCCTGGCTGCATACCGCGACGCCGACACTGTGCAGCCACAGATGCTGGGCGTCGTAGTGGGATGTGGGGCGGAAGCGGTCGATGATGGCGGTGGCGAGGGTGATGGTGCGTACCCGGTCGAGGCCCAGCAGCAGGATCGCCTGGCGTATCGAGTCCACGTGGCCGGCGCCAACGGCACTGGCATTGGCTGCCGCCAGCACCCGCGCCACTACGGCCGGGTCGCCGGCCACGTGATCCACCAGGGTGTCGGTATCGGCGCGCTCGTTGGCCAGGGCATGAAGAATCCGGTGCACCACCTGGGGCAGGGTCGGCAGCACATCAGCCTGGGTCAGCAACTGCTCAAGAGATATTTTCATCAGGAGACCCCGTCATGCCGGAAGGCCATCATGGCTTCGCCCAACTCTTCCCGCGCCAGGCTGCCGGGACCTCGGAACAGATGGCTTACGCGGGCTTCGGCATCGGCGATGTCCTGGGCCACGGCTTCGGGGCTGCGATGGTCCGGCAGCTCGACGCAGATCAGGTCGATGCCGCGTTCGCGCAACTGGTTGAGATGGGCTTCGGTAAGCAGGGTGCCGGCGGCAAGGAGAACATTGCCGTTGCGCTGAAGGGCGGCCTTGGCGAGAGGTATCCCCGGCGCCACATGCCAGGGGGTGAGACAAACGGTGCGAACCTTCATGAATCCTCCGTCACGGTTCAGGGGCTTCCGGGGGCGGAAATCGGTGCTACATTCGCGCCCATTGTTGCACCAATTCCCACTCTGGCGGCATCGGGAAAACCCCATTCTTAGCCCTTCCCTTGCAAGTATCCACCATGACACAAATGACCCCCGCCGAGATCGTCTCGGAACTCGACAAGAACATCGTCGGCCAGGACCGCGCCAAGCGCGCCGTCGCCATCGCCCTGCGCAACCGCTGGCGCCGCTCCCAGGTGGCCGAGCCCCTTCGTTCCGAGATCACGCCGAAGAACATCTTGATGATTGGCCCCACCGGCGTTGGCAAGACTGAAATCGCCCGCCGTCTGGCGCGGCTTGCCAACGCCCCCTTCATCAAGGTCGAGGCGACCAAGTTCACCGAAGTCGGCTATGTCGGCCGCGACGTCGAAACCATCATCCGCGACCTGGCCGAAACGGCGATCAAGGACGCTCGCGAGCGTGCCATGAAGCTGATGAAAGACCGCGCCCTCGACGCCGCCGAAGACCGCATCCTCGACGTGCTGCTGCCGCCGGCGCGCACCGTCGGCTTTGGCGAGGCCGAACCGGTCACGCCCGATTCCGCCACGCGGCAGAAGTTCCGCAAGAAGCTGCGCGAAGGCGAACTCGACGACAAGGAAATCGAAATCGAAGTCGCTGCCCCGGTGGCGCAGATGGAAGTGCTGGCGCCCCCCGGCATGGAAGACCTGACCAATCAGATTCAGGGCATGTTCCAGAATCTTGGCGCCGGCAAGAAGCGCAGCCGCAAGATGCCAATCCGCGAGGCCATGAAGGCTCTCGCCGACGAGGAGGCCGCGCGCCTCATCAACGACGAGGAAGTGAAGGCCGAGGCCCTGAAGAACGTGGAGCAGAACGGCATCGTCTTCCTCGACGAAATCGACAAGATCGCCAGCCGCTCCGAAATGCAGGGCGCCGACGTCTCGCGCCAGGGCGTCCAGCGCGACCTGCTGCCCCTGGTGGAAGGCACCACCGTCACCACCAAATACGGCCAGATCAAGACCGACCATATCCTGTTCATCGCCAGCGGCGCATTCCACCTCGCCAAGCCGTCGGACCTGATTCCCGAACTGCAAGGCCGCTTCCCGATTCGCGTCGAGCTGGATTCCCTCTCGGTGAAAGACTTCGAGTGCATCCTGACCCAGACCGACGCCTGCCTCACGCGCCAGTATCAGGCCCTGCTCGGCACCGAGGCCGTGACGCTGAATTTCGCCGCCGATGGCATCCGCCGCCTCGCCGAACTCGCCTTCCAAGTGAACGAGAAGACCGAAAACATCGGCGCCCGCCGCCTGTACACGGTGATGGAAAAGCTGCTCGAAGAAGTCTCCTTCGAGGCCGGCAAGGCCGGTGCGATTGAGGTTGCCATCGACGCCGCCTACGTTAACGACCGCCTGGCCGATCTGGCCCAAAGCGAGGATTTGGCGCGCTACGTGCTGTGACGCGTATGTCAGAGCGAAGCTGCCTGCCGACGTTGGAACGCGCCAAAAGCAGCATAAAGGCCCGCCCCACCCATCCTCCCCTCGCGGGGAGGCTACCAATTGGCTCGCTGCGCTTGGTTAGTGACACGACTCTGATTGGCCTTGTTGCGCGGTAAACATGCTGGCCCGCATCGTCGCCATCGTCTTCCCCGTCTTCGCCATCATCGGCGCCGGCTATGCCTATGCCCTGTGGAAGCGTCGCGGTGGCCGCGAGGGCGGCGTGGACATGGCCTTCGCCAACCAGCTCAATATGGAGATTTTCGTCCCGGCGCTGGTGTTCGCGGCCCTCTCCAGCAAGTCCTTCGATCTGGCGGTGCACTGGAAGCTGGCCCTGGCGGCCACGGTGGTGGTGCTGGGTTCCGGCCTGATCGCCTGGCCTCTCGCCCGCTTCCTCAAGGAGCAGCCCAACACCTTCGTGCCGCCGATGATGTTCACCAACTCCGGCAACATGGGTCTGCCTCTGGCGCTGCTGGCCTTCGGCGAGGCCGCGCTGCCGGCCGCCGTGGTGTTGTTCTTCGTCGAGAACACCCTGCACTACATGCTCGGCACCTGGATGCTCGATCACCACGCCCGGCTGCGCGACTTATGGAAAGTGCCGGTGAATGCCGCCGCCCTCGCCGGCCTCGCCGTCAGTCTGCTCCATGTCGAGGTGTGGCCGCCGCTGCATATCGGCGTCAAGATGCTCGGCGACGTGGCCATCCCCCTGCTGCTGTTTTCCCTCGGGGTGCGCCTCGCCACCTCCAAACTCAGCGACCTGCGCCTCGGCGTTATCGGCGCCATTGCCTGCCCCCTCAGCGGCATGGCCTTGGCCTGGATCGCCAACGCCACCCTCGCCCTCGAACCCGCCCAAGCCGGCATGCTCCTCGTCTTCGGCGCCCTGCCGCCCGCCGTGCTCAACTACGTGTTCGCCGAACGCTACCAGCAGGAACCGGCGAAGGTGGCATCCCTGGTGATGGTGGGCAACCTGGGCGCCCTGGCTTTCGTGCCCCTGGCGTTGGCCATCGTTTTATAACCGGCCTGGAAGCCGCGTCGAATGGGCGTTTCAGGCATGATGTGCCTGAGATGCCCATCCAGCGGCGGCTACAATTCAACCCATAGCATCCACGGAACGGCCCATGAAAGAACCTCGCAGAAAAGATCGGGAAGTCTCCCAAGAAGAAGCCCTGTCCATCCTGGCCGATGCCGAATACGGCTATCTTTCCACCGTGTCCCAGGACGGTACGCCCTACGGGGTGCCGTTGAGCTTTTGTGTGCTGGAGGGGAACATCTACTTCCATTGCGCGATGGAAGGCCGGAAACTCGACAATCTCCAGCAGAACGCCGCCGTGTCGTTTTGCGCCGTGGGGAGGACGCAGGTCATGCCGGAGAAGTTCGGCACCCAGTATGAAAGCGCTATCGCCGCCGGGGAAACGCGGGAGGTG